>JACZCZ010181373.1_pt1 | contig 12088 bp, 2 predicted proteins | sample 8641811 | NCBI WGS metagenome assembly JACZCZ01 (sample SAMN15324610, study PRJNA640507) | soil metagenome | isolation source: intercropping peanut in the first line | place: China: Luxin town, Laibin City, Guangxi Province | collected 2019-07-25 | depth 10cm m | reverse complement strand
TTGCTGGCTGTGTATTTGCTGCCATTGAACATGCTGCTGTCGGCTCCGAGGTTGATCCCCGAAGCCTTGGCACTAGCTTTGTTTTCGATGTCCTCCACCGTCAGGCTGCCGGTCGACAGGTGGTTCTGGCTCGGATCCGCCGTTGAGGCCAAGGCGCCACCCTTCAGGTGCGTCTTGCCGGCCACCTCGATCTGGAACCCGCCCTTGCCGGCCTGGATGCCGCTTTGCTCCTGCACGCTGGCGTACTGGCTGTCGGCCTTCTGCTGGCTGAAACTGGCGCTACCGCCGTAGCCATACACAAACGTGCCACCGGCCTGTTGCTGCTTGCTGGAGTAGTCGTCGGTGTCCTGCTCGCTGATGATGTTGAGGTCGCCACCGACCTTGCCGATCACACGCTCGCCGAGCAACTGCGCGCCTTCCAGCGTGGTGCTGCCGCCGCTGACGAAGGTGACGCCCTCCTTGCCGTTGATGGTGGTCTCGGCATGGCTGGTGCCGTTGCCACCGCCCTTGCCCTTGCCAGCGCTGGCGGTGACGTAGAACCCGGTGGTCGATCCGACGCTGAAGCCGATCTCGGCGCTGCCGTTCTTGTTCTGGCTCTCGCTGCGGTGTTGCTCGGCCTGGCTCTTGAGATTGATGTCGCCTGTTGCCGCCAATCCGACGGTGTTGCCTTCGACCAAGCTGCCGATCACGTTCAGGTTGCCATCGGTGGCGACGATGCTGACGCCGCCGTTGCTCTTGATCGTGCTGCCGCGTGCGGTCTCGTCAGTCGTCGTGGTGGTGGCCGATGCACTGCTGGCGCCGATGCCGATGCGCAGACTGACTCCGGCGTCGGCCGCGCTGGCACCGTTGGCCATGGCTTGCGCGCCGTCGTAGGCGTCCTTGGCTGCAGAGGCGGCCTGCACTGCATACAACGCCCTGAGTCGATCATCCTTGACCTCGCCGGACGCCTTGCCCGCGCCGTAGGCCGCCTCCGCCGCCGCGACGGCGCCACCGGTCAGTCCCAGGTGGATGCCACCGCTCTTTTCCTTGTAGGTCTGGGTGGTCTGGCGGGTGTCGACGGCGGCGTCGATGGTGACGGTCTTGCCGACGATGGCCGTGCGGGTGTTCGACAGCACGTCGCTGCCTGTGATGTGCACGGCGTCGCCCGCGCTCAGCGCGACTTTTCCATCGATCGAGCCGATGACGCTGCCCTGGTGGCCAGTGTCTGTCAGTTCGTAGCCTTGCTGCACCTTGCTGCTGCCAGCGGTGATGTTGAATCCACCGCTGCTGTAGACGCCGGACTTCTTCTCCGTCTTTTCAAAGCTTTCGCGGTGCTCGGTTTCGGCCGTGCCGATGGTCAGGTTTCGTCTGGCGGCCAGGGCTATGTCGCCGGTCGCGACGACATTGGCTGCCTGCGTGTTGATGTCGCGACCTGCTGCAACGCTGATGCGCTCGCCCGACAGGGTGGTGCCGGTAGCGGTGGTGTCGCTGACTTCGCTGTGGGTGGTGGTGCGGGTCGTGGAGAGTGTTCCCTTCTTCTTCGAGACGCTGTCCGTGACTGTCGAGTCGGTTTCCTTCCCGGCCAGGAGATTGACATCCCGCGTTGCCGCCAAGGCAATGTCGCCACTGTCACTGTGCACCGTGGCAGCGGTCAGATTGATGTCCTGGCCGGCCACCATCGCGATGTCACCGCCGGCCTGGAAGGTGCTCCCGCGCAGAGTCTCGTCGGTGGTTACTGTGGTGGTAGTGGTTTTCTTCTTGCCTTGCTTTACCGTCTCAGACTGGCGGGCAATGGTGGTATCGGTCACCGTCTCGCTGACGATGTCGCGGCCAGCGGTAACGGCGATGCTGCCGCTGGCGTCGACCTTGCTGGCGATGAACTTCGCATCGCGGCCGGCTTCGATAACGGCGTGCTGGCCGGCGGTAATCGTGCTCTGGTCGAGCACGGCGTCACGGCCCGTGCTGACCACGGCACTACCGCCGGCCGTCAGACTTCCTGCCGGGGCCTTCACTCCTGTAACGGCGGCGGTGTTGGTCAACGCTGCGTTTTGCACGAAGTCGCGGCCGGCCTTCACGACGGCATGGCCGGCACTGGCGATTTGACCCTGGTTGATCACGTCGCGGCCGGCGGTCACGCTCAGACCACCCGCGCCGGCCTGGATCTTGCCTGCCGTGGCGTACATGCCGTCGAACTTCACCGTGTTGACCACGTCGCCACCGGCGTCGATGACCACGCGATGGCCAGCCAGCACGCCACGATTGACGGTGTCGCGCTGGGTGGTGATGCCGACCTGGCCGTCGCTGCGGATCGCGCCTTCATTGATCAGCGTGCCCGCGGTCAGCCAGGCGCCCTTGCTGCCCGACAGCGTGCCGTCGTTGCGGATCGTGCCGGTCGAACGCACATCCAGCGTGTCGCCATCGATCAGCGCGCCGTCCGCGGCCAGGCGTTCCGCCGTGCCCTTCGACAGGTACACCACCGGCACCAGCACCTTCTGGCCGTTCACTTCCTGCTCGACCAGCCAGACGATGTCCTGCGACAGCGAGGCGATCTGGTCGCTGGTCAGCGGTGCGCCCAGCGGCAGGCCCAGGCGTGCGGCTTCGGCGGCAGCGCCGTCCATCAAGGCCCGGTACTGGTTGAGCGGATCGCCACCCAGGCTGCGTCGACCGGTGAGCTGCAGGACCTGGTCCAGCACCAGCTGCTGCTCGTAGTAGCCGTCGCCCAGGCGCTTGTGGACGTCCGTGCTCACGCCCAGCAGCGCGATCAGATAGTCCGATCCGGTGCCGTCGCCCTTGGCGAAGCGCGGCGCAGTGGTGACCAGGTAGGGGCTGTTGGGATCGGTGCTGGTCTTGAAGCGGCCGTTGTCGGGTGGCACGAGGCCGGGCAGTGGACGGTCGGGCGTGCCGACGGTTTGCGAGGCGGCGCCGGCCGGGCCTGCCTGGTTCGTGACTGTGCCTCCCTGCATCGCGCCGGGGCCGTCGCGACCGTCGACTTGCCCGGCACTGGCCTGCCCCACGCCGTCGACGGCGCTGGTGCTGGTACTGCCAGCCGCGCCGGCGGAAGTGCTGGCGCCGCCACTCAACTGGCCGCCGCCGATGGTGTCGGGCCCGCCGCCTGCGGTTACTGCGGTGTTGGTGACATCACCTGCATCGATGCTGATGCCCCCACCCGCGGTGATGGTGGCACTGGCCAGTGCCGGGCCGGCAATCACCTGGGCTTGCCTTATCGACGCGGCGAAGCTGGCCAAGGTATCCCGCCACCTGCCGCCATTGAGGTACTGAGCGGCAATCGACGGTTCGAAGAACCACGCCGTGGTAGTGCGTTCGCCTGAGTACTGACCGGCAAATGCGATGTTCTCCACACGCGGATCGGCTGAGTTGGGATCGAAGCGCCCTCCTGCGATGGTCAGGTTTCCCCCGGCCGCGATGCGCGAGGCGTAGTTGCGCACGACACCGCCGGTGTCCAACGTCAGGTTGCCGCCCGTGATGATCTGGCTTTCGGCGCTGGTCCGGGCTGCGTCCAGTCGCTGCCCGGTGGTGTAGCTATCGGACTGCAGTACCCAGGCGCTTTGCGGGCCTCCCACCAGGCGACCGCCGGATGTCCCGTACTTGTCGATGGCAATGCGGTTGTACTCGATGTTCGATGCTTGCCACATGGCGTCGCTGACCAGCTCACGGCGCCAGCCGAGCTGCGCGACAAGTTGTGCCATCCGCTTTTCTTCTGCGGGGGTTCTGTCGGTGGCTCGCGACAAGCGATCGAAATCGGCGCGATCCTGCGGAGTCATGGCCGCATAGAGCTCGTCGCCGCGGCGCTGCGAGCCCAGTGCGTAGGCCTCTTCCGGCGACAAGGTGTAGCTCTCAACCGCCAGCATGCGCCGCTCGTTCCGAATCGTATCGGCGGAGATCCAGGCGTTTCCTTCGGCTTGGATCCGACCGGAGATGTTCGCGACATCCTGCGCACGCGCGGCATCGCGACCGCCGATGGACAGGCTCCCGGCACTGAAAATATCGCCGTCGCGATTGGCCACACGATTGGCAAGAACTTCCAGAGACCTCGAGGCACCAATGAACCCCTCGCCATAGTTCGCCACGGCAAGCGCGGTGCCAAGATCCCTGCCGTTGGTCAAGGTGTCGGCACTGATGGTCACGTCGTCGCCGACGATGTCGCCGGTGTTGGTGACCGTGCTTGCCGTCAGCTTCAGCCCGTCGCCATCCAGCGATGCGCCGCGGTTGTTGCGGATGCTGCCAGCGGCCGTGATCTGCGCGTAACCGTCGCCATCGGCGCTGCTTGCATTGATGGTGCCTTGGTTGGTCACGTTGGTCGCGGACAGCACCAGCTGGCCCGCCGTCTGCAACGTGCCGGTGTTGGTGAAATCCCCGGCGACGTCCAGGCCCAGCCGCACGTCGCTTTCCAGGCGCGGGCCGGTGCCGTAGGTGAAGTCGCCGCTGAAACCGGCGTTCAATGCCTGCGTGCCGTACAGGCGGCCGCTGCCGGTCAGGCTGGCCAGCTGCGCGTGGACCACGGTGCCGGCGATCTCGCCGTCGGTGCGCAGGTCCGGCGTGGTCAGCCACAGCGTGGCGGCCTGGATGCGGCCTCCCGTGGCGTTGTTGATGCGCGCCAGGTTCAGTGCGGCGCTCTCGCCGGCGCCGAACGTTCCGGCGCCGTTGTTGAGCGTGCCCGTGGCGTTCTCGTAGCGGAGCGTGCGGTTGGCGAACACGCTGCCGGCGTCGTTGTTGACGGCGCCGGTGGTCAGGGCCAGGTCGCGCGTGGCGACCACGCGACCGCCGGCGCCACCGTTCAGCGCGGTGTTGTCCAGCGCGTCGACCCTCAGCTGCACGTCGCCGCCACGATTGGCGAGCACGCCGCCGCGGTTGTCGAGAGCACTTGCGGTGGTGAGGGTCAGCGCTGACTGCGCGTCGGCAGCAGCGCCGGTCGTGCCGGCCAGTATCTGGCCGCCGGTGTTGGTGACGCCGGCGGCGTTCACGTCGATGGCGCCGGTCGCGTCGATGGCGCCGCCACTGTTGTCGAGCCGACCACCGGCGCGCACGGTGGCGGTTGCGACAGTGACTCCGTCTGCGCGCGTCTGGCCGGCGCTCAGGAATCCGCCGTTGCGGTTGATCAGGTCGCCATCGGTGCGGACCGTCAGGCCGCGCCAGCCGAACGCGGTGCCGGCACTGTTGTCGAAGCTGCCGGCACGCAGGTCGGCGGTGCCGAGCGAGCCGATCTGCCCCGCTGCGTTGGTCAGCGCGCCGGTCATGGTGATTGCCAACGTGCCGTCCTGGGCGTACTGCACCAACCGGCCGCCGGCATTGTCGAGGCTGGCCAGGCTGGCAGTGACGCTGCCACTGCCGCCGATGACGCCACCGGCGTTGTCCAGGTCGCCGCCGCTCAGCGTCAGCGCTCGGGTCGACTGGATCTGCCCCAGCGCGTTGTCGATGGTGTCCGCGTCCAGCGTGACGGTGCCACCGAACAGGCCCTTGCCGGCATTGGTCTGCGCGGCCGCGTCGAACGTGTCGCGGTTGAGCAGGGTGGTGGCCGTGACGGCAAGCGCGTCGCCGCTGGCGATCGTGCCGGCGGTGTTGTCGAGGGTACCGGTGACGTTGGCGGTGATGGCGTGCTGGCTCTGCACGATGCCGTCGGCATTGGCCATCGACTGCGCGGTCAGCGCGATGGCGCCGTTGCCCGCGATCGTGCCGCCGTCGTTGGCCAGGCGGCCGCTGGTGGCCAGTGTCAGGGCCTGGTCGCTGGCGGACTGGATGGTGCCCGCGGTGTTGGTGATCGATCCGGCCCGCACGGTCGTCGTGCCGGATGCGGCCAGCGCGCCGTCGGTGTTGTCGAAGGCATTGGTGATACGCAGCTGCGTGGCACCAGCGCTGCGCAGGCCACGGGCAGCCTCGCCCTCGGCCGCGCGGGTACTGCGATTGATCAAGGTGTCGGCGCTGACATTCAACGCGCCGTTGGTCTGGATCGCACCGGCGGTGTTGTCCAGCGTGCCGCGGGCGGTGAGCGACATGGCGCCGGTGCCGGCCGCGGTCAGCGTGCCGCCGGCGGTGGTCAGGTCGGTCGTGTCGACGACGATCGACTGCGCAAACGTGGTCGCGTTGCGCAGGTTTGTCGTCGTTCCGCTCAGCTTCAAGGCACCGTTGCCGGCGATCGTGCCGCCGTTGCCGTCGAGTGTGGTGGCGGCGATGGAGAGCGTGCCGTCGCCCGCGTGCTGGATGGTGCCCTGGCGGTTGTCGAGCGTGGCCGTGGTAAGCGTCGTATCGTCGGTGCCGGCGATCAGGCCGGTGCGGTTGTCGAGCAGGCCACTGGCCGTGACCGCCAGTTCGCCGGCGGCCTGCAGGACACCGCCCTGGTTGATCAGGTCGGTCGCCTCCACCGTGCCGGCGGCACCCGTGGCCAGCAGGCCGGCGGTGTTGTCGATACGGCGCGCGTCCAGCGTCATCGCACCGGCACTGAGCAGGCCCTTGGCCGGCATGCCTTCGGCGGCACGGGTATCGCGGTTGATCAGCGTGCCGGCGGTGACTTCCAGCGCGCCGCCGCCCTGGATGGCGCCGGCGGTGTTGTCGAGCGTGTCGCGGGCCGTGATCGACAAGGCATCGGCGCCGCTGGCGGTCAGCGTGCCGCCGGCCGTGGTCAGGCGGTCGCTGTCGACGGTAATGGACTTTGCAAACGTCGTGCCGTCGCGCAGGTTGAGCGTGCTACCGGTCAGCGCCAGCGCGCCGTTCGTGCCCAGCGTTCCGCCCTGGCCCTGCAGCTGGCGGGCGTCGACGGTCAGCGCATCACTGGCGGTGATCGCCCCGCCGGTGTTGGTGAGCAACGTCGCTGCGACCTGCGCCGATCCGGAGGCACCGATCTGCCCGTTGGCGTTGTCGACGGTCGTCGCTTCAACCGTGAGGGCGGCGGCCTGGAGGCCGGTCGTGGCCGGCTGGGCGTCGCTACCGCGCGTATTGCGGTTGATCAGGGTGGCGGTCGTGACGGTCAGCGCGCCGGCGGTGGCCAGGGTGCCGCGTGTGTTGTCGAGCGTGCGGGCCACCGTCACGGTGGATGCCGCCGTGCCCGCCGCGCGGATCGCACCGCCGGCGTTCGTCAGCGCACCGGCCTGCACGGCAAGCGCGCCGTTGCTGGCAAGGGTACCGGCGCTGTTGTCGAGCGTGTCGCGCACAGTCAGCGACAGCGGGTCGGCACTAAACGCAGTCAGCGTGCCGCCGCGGTTGGACACGGTGTTGGCGGCGATGGCGATGCGTTGCGCCTGCGTGGTACCGGCATCCAGGCCGATCCAGCCGCCGGTGATGGCCAGCGCCCCGTTGCTGACCAGGGTGCTGCCGCTGCCGTACAGGCGCGTGGCGTCGAGCGTGAACGTGCCGGTGCCGGCGTGTTGCAGCGTGCCGTCGGTGTTGTCGAGCCAGCCTGCGCGCAGGCTCAGGTCGGCATTGCTGGCCGCGGTGCCACCGGTGTTGTCCAGCTCACCGAACACCTGCAGCGTGTTGGCCGCCGCGCCGCTCGCAATGACCTGCCCACCGCTGTTGTCGAAGGCATTGGCCGTCACCGCGAACTGCGCCGCCGAGAGCGTGGCGTTGCGGTGGTCGACGTTGCCCGCGTCCAGCGTCAGCGCGCCGGCGGTGACGATGCGGCCGCCGGCCCCGAGCAGGGACCCTGCCGGTGGCGGCGTGCCCGGCTGCCACACGTTGGCGCCGGCGATCACCGTGGCGCCATCGGTCGGTAGCGTCGGGCGTGCCGCGGCGTTCGCCTGCGCGTTGCCGATCTGCAGTGTCAGACCGTTCGCGCCGGCGTGCTGGATCGTGCCGCGTTCGTTGACCAGCGCATCGGCATTGATCGCCAGGCGTGCGGCATTGCTGGCCAGCGTGCCGCCGGTGTTGTCGAACGAACCGGTGACGGCGATCTTCGCCTCATCGGTTCCGCCGTGGACGAGGGCACCGCCGCGGTTGCTGAGCGACTGCGCTGCCAGGTCCATCGCGCCGGCAATTTCGAGGCGGCCGGCATCGTTGACGATGCGCTGGGCGTGCACGCTGGCGTCGCCGGCGACGATCAGCTCGCCACCGGCGTTGGACAGGTCGCCGCGGCTAATAGTCAGCTGGCCCAGGCCGAGGTGGCCGCCGTCGTTGTTGATGCCAGTGACCGTGCTGAGGGCGACGCCACCGCCGGCATTGATCCTGCCGCCGTCGTTGTCGAGCGCGCCGGCGATGCGCAAGGCGCCATCGGCCAGCGGGGTCGGATCCGGTAGTGTCCCGCCACCGGCGGAACCGCCCCCGCCCGACGTGCCACCACCGTTCGATCCACCCTGTGAACCACCCGGCGTCCCGCCGCCGGTGGCGCCACCGCCTGCACTTCCGCCCGCCACCGGCGCAGCCAGGCCGATACGGCCGCCATCGCGGTTGCTGATCGACTCCCCGCTCAGCGCAATGGCCTGCAATCCTGTCTGCTCGATCGAGCCACCGCGGTTGCGCAACGTGTCCGCGGTCACGTCGATGCGGCGCGCGTTGAGCGTGCCGCCGCTGTTGTCCAGTCCGGCCGGCGTGGCGATGACCAGTTCGCGCGATGCGCTGATCGTGCCGGCGTTGGTGACGCCACCGCTGGCGTCGAGATGCGCGTCGCGCCGCGCCTGCATCGTGCCGGTGTTTTCGATGCGACCGTCCACCGTGACGGTCAGGTCGTCCGCCGTCGCGCCGATCTGCCCGGCGTTGCGCACGCCGACGCCGTGCTCATTGCCGATCAGGCGAATCTTGTTGGCATACATGCCGCCCAGCGCGCTCACGTCCAGTGCGAACTGCGGCCGCGTCGGGGTGCTGTCCGTGGCGGTGGTGCGGGTGTGATCGGCGCTGACGAAGTTCGCGCCCAGCGTCGCCTGCAACTGCTGCGCCCACACGCCGGCATTGACCTCCAGCGAGCGCGCGATCAGGTCGGTGTAGTCGCTGCGCGACGCGTCAAGGCCAGCGCCGTCGATGCGGATCGCGCCGCCTGCAACGCGATAGCCATCGAGGTTGCCGCCGGTGAAGACAGGCTTGCCAGTGGTCAGCGTGGCGCGGCTGGCGTTGAGGAAGCCACCGCCGTTGACCTGGATGCCGGCCGGGTTGGCGATGATCACCTGGGCGCGGTCGCCGCCGACCTCCACATAGCCATTGAGCTGGCTGGCCGGGCCGTTGACCTCGTTGAGGATCACCCTCGCGGTACCGCGCGCCAGCCACGGGTTTCCGGCGATGCCACCACCGAGTTGCGTGTCGACGTTGCCGCGCGAGTTGTTGAGGATGGCGCCGTTGCTGCCGACGTCGAACTGGCTGTAGGTGTTTCGGGACACGCCCGCTGCACTGGGGGTCTGGATGTTGACCACCGGGGTGCCGTTGGGCGCTTCGATCACGGTCGGGCGCTGCGTGCCCGGCGCCGTCCGGTCGACCAGGATGCGACCCTGCGACCCGCCCTGCACTGCCTGCGCGAACGCCGGCAACGTCGTCACGAACCCCAGTGCCACGTACATCGCGAACCGCAGCGGCGGCAGCGTGGCGACCACTGCTCCGTCGCCGTCCGTCGCGCCACCACGCGGCGACTTGACGAGCTCCGAGGCCACCTGCCAAACGCCGAGGGCACGATTGAAGACGAGGCGGTAGATGCGATTCATGCGTTGGCTTCCTTTCCTGCAGTTCGCGCCGAATGCGCGCGGATCAATCACGGACTTGTGGCGACGCGAGCAGTTGCGACTCGCGCGAGACGGTCCTGCCTAGAACGACCAGCCCAGGCTGAAGCCGGTGGTGACGGTGGCCGTCGGGTAGCCGCGGGGCTTGTCCAGCGGCGCGCCGAAGAACAGGTCCCAGTAGCCGCCCATCCAGCCGCCGCGCAGGCCAATCACGGCGCCGGCCAGGTGGTCGCCCATTTCCCACTGCGTGCGCCCGCCGACGTGGCCGTAGTCCGCGCCGAGGTAGAGTTCCTGGCCGCCGCCCAGGCTCAGGCCCAGGTCGTTGCGCACCAGCCAGCCACGGTCGCCGGTCAGCGATACCTCGCCGTCGAATCCGCGCACGGTGTAGCGGCCGCCGATGGCGAAGCGGTCCTGTGGCACCAGCGGCGTGTCGTCATTCCACTGCGCACGCCAGCTGCCGGTGTAGCTCAAGCGCTGCTCGCCCAGCTGGAACGGCACGCTCAGCTGCGCATCCGCGCTGATGACCTTCATCCGCGAAGTGCCTTCACCGAACGCCTGCTCAGGCGCATCGAGCGCCCCGAATGCGCCGGTGCCGTGACGGTACGAGGCATTGGCATCGACGGTTGCCGGACCGACGAACTTGCGCAGGGTGAATCCCGCCTCCCAGCCTGCCGTGCGGCGACGCTGCACTTCGATCTCGGTGTCGTCGACGAAGTTGTCCGACTTGCGCAGCCAGCCGCGGCCGAATGCGCCGAACTTGGTGGTGGCGTTGCGGAACAGCATCCGCGACAGACGCAACTCCGCGTTGTCGCTGCTGCCGCTGTAGTCGATGACCTCGAAAGGACCGGCCACCGCCTGGTGGTAGTCGTAGCGGCTGGCGGTGGCGCCGAGCTGCCAGTACCCCAGCGGAATGTCCCAGTGCGCCGTCACCGATTCCGTTCCGCGCCCACCATGGTTGAACACGTCGTGGCCGTAGTTGACATAGCCCATGTCGCCGGCGCCCGTCAGGTTGTCCAGTGAGGCCGTGATGCCGGCCTGCAGCTTCCCCCGTCGCCTCGCTGCCGGAATCGTCAAGCGTCAGTCCGACGCGTTGCACCGCACGTTGCTGGTAGGAGATCAGCAGGTCGCTCATCCCGGGCTCGGCGTCGTCGCCTTCGGCGGGAACGATCTGGATGTCGGCCGCAACGGTTGGCAAGCGCTGGAAGTTCTCGAGCGCCTGTTCGATGTCCCTGAGCTGGAGCAGGTCGCCCGGTCGGGCCGGCACGGAGTTTCGCTGGGCCACGCGCGGATCGGTGCCGTCGGCAAAGCGGATTGCGCGGATCCGGCCCGGAACCACGGTCAGCGTCAGGGTGCCTGCGTTCAGGTCTTGTGGCGCAACCAGGACGCGGGTCGTCACATAGCCCTTGGCGACGATCGCGTTCTGCACGCGTTTCATCACCACGCCCACCGCCTTGGTACCGAGGCAACGGCCGGTGGCGGGGTCGGATTCGGGGTCGGCGGCCTTCAGCGACCAGCGAAAGCGACTGGCGTCATCGCCGTCGAGCACGATGCGGTCGATGCGGAAACACGGCGATTCGTCGGGCGGAAGCGTTTCCGGCGCTGCCGCCTCTGGTGCCTGCAAACGCACGTCTGGCGTCTGCTCCTGCTGCTCACGCAGCGCGCGCTCGCGATCCTCCTGGCGCCGCAGCTCCTGCCCCGCAGGACTGGACTGCGCCATCGCCAACGACCACGGCGCGAGCGCCAATGCCACGCCGAGCCACTGCCTGCGACCACGCGTGTGGCCTTGCATCCTTGGACTGCCCACTTCCGTTGTGCCCCTGCTCCGTTCGAACCAAACGACAACATCGAACAGGTGCGAACACCCTTCCCTCCTGCAGGAGCGATGCCCCATTGGCAGGAACAACATGATCGATGCGGACCCGAAAGGGGGCCATGCTAGGTGCCACGGAGCGGGATCTCCATGGGAATAACCTTAAATGTCGCTAGTCCTGACGTGGCGATCGCAGTCGCGAACCTTCGTGAGCGGCTCGCCGCTTCTCAGAGGAATGCCGTCCGCCGTTCTTCAAGCGCAGTAACGACAACGCCGGCGCGAGGCCGGCGTTGTTGCTTTTCGTGGCTGTCATCCCGGCGGACGGCGGGATTCTTACGACGGGATGTCAGCTCTTCTTGGCGCGAGCGAATGCCGCCGCCAGCGCGTTGTTCGCCGGCGCCGGAGCCTGCTTCGGCATCGGCGCACCGCGACCGCCATCGCGCCCTCCGTCACGACCGCCGCGGTTCGCATTCGGCCGCGCATCGCGGTCTTCGCGCGGACCGCGCGGTGCCGGAGCGCTGTCGTCGAGGCGACGCGTCAGTGCGATGCGCTTGCGGGCGACATCGACCTCCAGCACCTTGACCTTGACGATGTCGCCAGCCTTCACCACCTCGCGCGGATCCTTGACGTACTTGTCGGAGAGCGCCGAGAT
>JACZCZ010065550.1_pt1 | contig 12102 bp, 9 predicted proteins | sample 8641811 | NCBI WGS metagenome assembly JACZCZ01 (sample SAMN15324610, study PRJNA640507) | soil metagenome | isolation source: intercropping peanut in the first line | place: China: Luxin town, Laibin City, Guangxi Province | collected 2019-07-25 | depth 10cm m | reverse complement strand
CCGGCTGCAAGCACGGCGCGAAGAACACGCTCGACAAGAACTACCTGCACTTGGCGCGCAAGAAGGGCCTCAAGGTGATCGCGGACAGCGAGGTCGACATCGTGCGACCGCTGGCCAATGGCGGCTATCAAGTGGAAGTGCTCGAAGGCGCCAAGCTGTTTGGTCGAACGCGTCGCGTGTTCACGGCAGAGCGCGTGATCTTCTCGGCCGGCGCGCTCGGCACCAACGCGCTGTTGTTGAAGCTGAAAGAAAACCCCGAGGCGTTGCCGAAGCTCTCGGATCGGCTCGGTCGGCAGATTCGCACCAACTCGGAGTCACTGATCTTCGTGACGTCGAAGGATCGCGACAAGGATCTGTCCAAGGGCGTGGCGATCGGATCGATCATTCAGACCGACGAGCACTCGCACTTGGAGATGGTGCGCTACGGCGCGGGCTCCGGCTTCTTCCGCATGCTCGCCTTGCCGCACGTGGGCGGTAACGCGTTCGGTGCGTTCAAGGTGGCGCAGGCGATCTTCCGCGTCTTGCGTCATCCGATCAAAGCGCTGCGCACGTTCCTCGTCTCGGACTGGGCGAAGTACACGATGATCCTGCTCTACATGCGCTCCACCGAGGGCACGCTGCGCTTCATTCGTCAGCGCTCGTTCTTTCGACCGTGGGCCAAGACGGTGCAGACGACGCTTGAAGACGGTGGTGCACCGAGCGCCGCGATCCCCGAAGCCACAGAGCTGGCAGAACAGATCGCGAAGAAGGCCGACAGTCTTCCGTTCACCACGTTGCTCGAAACCGGTCTCAACATCCCGACCACCGCGCACATCTTGGGCGGTTGCTGCATGGGCGACTCGGCCGAGAGCGGCGTGATCGACAGCCAGCATCGGCTGTTTGGTTACGACGGGTTGTACGTGATCGACGGCTCCACCATTTCAGCCAACGTCGGCGTCAATCCGTCGCTGACCATCACCGCGCTCGCAGAGCGGGCCATGACCTTCATTCCGCCCAAGGCCTGATCGGCACGACCGTTGCGAAGTGCTTGGGCTGAGGTGGTTATGAGCCAGCCAAGCACACGCGCGCCGCGGCCTTCCGACGCGGGAATTCTCTGGGCGATCAAGGGCTTGCTTGAATGGCATGTCCCTCGGGTCGGGATGAAGGTCGACCAGCTTCGACGCCAATGCAGCGCCGAGGACCAGGGGCGTATCGCCACACACCCCGAGTACGAGCGAGGCACAATTGAACGCTGGGCGTGGCACGCCGGTTACGTCGCGTGCATGGGCAGCATCCTGCACTTGATCGACAAGCGTCTGGCCGAAGCCCGTCGTCGCGAACAAGACCGCAACGAGTTGCACAACACCCTGCGCGAAATTCGGTGATCGTCAGTCGGCGTAGTCGTTGAACACGGCCATCACCATGTGGGTCGTCGAGGGCCAGTTCGGGAAGCTCAGCACCTGCGGCTTGGTCTCGTCGCCGCGGGGCAAGTTGCGCAGGGTGATGGTGCCGTCGGTCGGATCGGCGGCGGGCATGAAGACATCGACGCCGGCTTGGAACGGCTGATCGAGGAAGTAGGGCAAGGCGGTCATCAGCGATTCACCAGGTGATGCGGCGTCGTCGTGAATGTGAATCGCGATGTTGTCGTTGCCCACGTCGGCGGTGATGGCGTTGACCACCGGTTGGTCGCCTGCTTCCGAGTCGGTGCTGATCTCGAGCACGTCCGTGGTCATCCATTCGCGCATGCGCAACGCGATGATCGCGGCGTGGTCGTCGCTGACGTTGGTGTTGATGCGCGTGGCCGAGGTGGGGTCGCCCGACAAGAGGCGCACCAGGTGCGAGCTGCGACGAAAAGGTTGCAAGTAGAAGTGCTGCACGGTCGGTGAGTCCGCGCTGCTGAGGGTCGCTTCGTAGTGCTGGTCGGGCGCAATCGTGACCGGACCCCACGTGCCGTCGGCGCCGATGGCGAACGTTGCGATCGCGCCGCCCGTGCGGGAACCGTCGGCCGGGTCGACCTCGAAGATCTCCAACGTGGCGCCGTCGCGACCCGTGTTGGCGGGAAAGGTGACTGCGCGCCCGGAGATTTCCACCGGCTCCGCCTGATTGACGATGTCCACCACTTCAGGTGCCTCACCGACCAGGAACTCGTACTGCATTGCGAATGACTCCGCCGACGTTGCGACCTCCACGTGGGCTTGGCCGACGAAGACCTCTTTCGTCGGAGCCACACACGGCACGTTCGTCACGCAGTCTGCGCCGTCGATCGCGATGTACTTGGCGACCTTGGCTGCGCGGGCGTCATCGCCGAGGTACGCGCTGGACACTGCCGTGCCGCGCGAGTGACCCACCAGGTACACCTGCTCCACACCGAAGTCGGCGAGCGCCTGATCGATCACCGCGTCGAGGCCGTCGGCATAACCGGGGATGTCGAGTCCGGCACCATCGTGGTCGTAGGCGATGATCCGTTCGGCGGGGTAACCGTTGGCCACGAAGCGCATGGCTTGGGATTGGTATTGCGACGCGGAGCCCGCGAAGCCGTGCACGAACACCAGCGGCAGCGTGACCTCCTCAGGCAACGCCGGCAGAGGATCGGTCCCACCAGGAAAGCGGGCCGGCGCTTCGGCGCTGTCTTCGCCGCAGCCAGCGAGCGCCGAGAACACAACCATGGCTGACAACACACGCTTGTACGTTTGCATCGCTCCACCCTCACGTTGTCCGATCGCACCCTTTCGATCGGAATCACGGCGTGGCTAGCAATGGTGTGCGCGTCCAACAATGCTGTGAGCGGTCAAGTTTGTACCGTCTTGCGCCGCGCTTGGCCGGACGGGACACGCGTCGTGGAAAAGTGGTGCGTGGAGGCAACGACGCGCTGCACAACCGACAGGTACCGCGCCGCCCCTCAGCCCTGGCGGTCCGGCGGCAACCCCGCGCAGCCGATGCGATCGGCCGGATGGCGCGTGTCTTCCGCAGAGCTCCGTTCGCTCGAAGGCAAGATGTGTCCCGAGGCCACGAGCACGGCGTCGTGCGTCCTTAAGTAGATGCGCTGGCTGTTGGACAAGCGCGCAAGCAAGCCGCTTCGGTACATCACGTCGCGTACGGGGCCCTTCACGTGGGCGAACAACAACTGGATGCCCTGGCTTCGATAGTCATCGTCGATCTCGTGCAACGCTGCTTCCGCCGAGCTGTCCAGCTCGTTCATGCCGCTGGCGTCGATCACCACCGCACGCAGCGGTACTCGCTCCTGCGCCGCGAGCTTCTCAAGGGTGTCTTTCAAGAAGCTGACGTTGCCAAAGTAGAACTGCGCGTCGAGACGAACCACGAGCACGCCGGGTGTGCGCTCTGCGTGGGGATGACGCGCCACGTTCAAGTAGGCCTCGCTGCCAGGAATGCGACCGAGCACCGCGATGTGAGGACGCGTGGTGCGCACCAAGAAGAGCCCAAGGGACATGGCGACACCGCACAGCACACCCCACTGAATGCCCAAGCTGAGCGTGCCGGCGAAGGTCAGCCCAAGCAGGTAGAAGTCGGTGCGCTTGATCCGCCACAGCCGCGCGGGCTCGGTGACGTCGAACAAGCCCGCGACCGCGCTGATGATGATCGCGGCGAGCACCGCCTTGGGCATGTGGAAGAACAGCGGCGTCAAGAACATCAGGGTCAACATCACGAAGGCGGCGGTGAAGACGCCCGCAAGCTTGGTGCGCGCACCGGCTTGAGCGTTGACGACGCTGCGCGAAAGCCCGCCCGCCACCGCGAAGCCGCCGAAGACACTGCCGACAGCGTTGGCGAACCCGAGCGCACGCAGCTCCACGTTGGGATCAATGCGTGAGCCGTCTTGGCGCGCCAGCGTCTTGCCCGACGAGAACGCTTCGACGAACGACAAGAGGGCGATTGTCGCGGCGCCGGGGAGCATGGTCTTGATCGCGCTCCAGTCGAAGGTCGGCAAGCGCGGGCTCGGCAGTCCGCGCGGAACGACGCCGACGATCGCCACGCCGTAGTCCGCCAGGCTGAGCATGATCACGAGCACGGTGCTGACCACCACTGCGATCAGCGCGCGCGGTGCGCGAGGCGCTCGACGCTTGAGCCACGTGAGCCCGACAAGGTTGCCGACGCCCAGGGCCAACGCGACCCAGTGCCACTGCGACGTCCGCAACAGCGCGTCCCACACCACACGATGGACGTGATGGGTTTGCGGCAAGCGTATCTGCACCAGATGGGTCAGCTGGCTTGCGCCGATGATCAACGCGGCGGCCGAGGTGAACCCACTGAGCACGGGCCGCGACAGGAAGTTCGCGACGAAGCCCATGCCGAGCACACCGAGCGCCAGCTGGATCGCGCCGACCGTCAACGCCAACAGGGCGGCAAGCGGGAGGTATTGCGCGCTGCCACTCTGGGCCAGCGTCGACACGGTCACCGCCACCAGCAGTGAGTCCATCGCGACCGGACCGACGCTCAGGGTGCGACTGCCGCCGAACACGGCGTACAGCACGGGCGGCACGAGCGCTGCGTACAAGCCCACCACGGGGGGCACGCCGGCGAGCGTCGCGTAGCCGAGGCTCTGAGGCACCAACATCACCGCCGTGGTCAGGCCCGCGATCAGATCGGCGCGCAACAGCCGGCGGTCGTATCCCGCGAGCGTCGTCCGCGCGTTCCATTTCGTTGCGGCCTGCACGTTCGGTCCTTGTTGCTGGGTTTTGGCTCAGCCCGCGCCGCCTGCGCTCAGTGAGAGCCAGGCAAGCGTGTCGTGGGTTCGCGCCGGGCGTCGATTCTGCTAGCGATGCTGCCATGAGCAACGCCATCGATCGCAGTGCTTCGGACGCCGACACCGACCTGTTGGCGAGGGTTCGTGACGGGGACGGGCGTGCGCTCGAGACATTGCTCGCTCGTTATCAAGGGCCGCTGATGCGCTTCAGCATGCGCATGTGCGAAAACCCCGAGGACGCCGAGGATGTGTTGCAGGAGAGCTTGCTCGCCGCCGCGCGCGCATTGCCCGAGTTTCGTGGTGAATCCAGCCTCAGCAGCTGGCTGTACTCGATTGCGCGGAGCTTCTGCATCAAGCAACAGCGTGGCCTCGCAGCGAGAGCGCGCAGACGCGCGACGGTGGGCACCGACCACGCGATGTCGGTCGCAGACGAGACCCCGGCGCCCGATCAATCGGCGGCCGATCGCGAGCTGATCAACGCGGTCGATGCGGCCTTGGCCGCGCTTCCTGCCGACTATCGCGAGGTGCTGTTGCTGCGCGATGTGGAAGGTCTGACCGCACCCGAAGTTGCGGCGGCGCTTGCGTTGAACGTGCCGCAGGTGAAGAGCCGCTTGCACCGCGCGCGTGTGGCGCTGCGTGGCCGGCTGGCCCCCGTGTTGAACGACCTCCAGACCAACCTGCCGGAGACCGGTTGTCCCGACATCGCGGAGACCTTCTCCCAGTACCTGGAGGGGGAGATCAGCGCCGATCTGTGCGACCGAATGCAGGCCCACGTCGACGGCTGCGCGCAATGCCGTGGCACGTGCGATTCGCTGCGTCGCACGCTGGCGTTGTGTCATTCGGTGCCTGCGCCAGCCGTGCCAGCGGCGATCCAAGACCTGGTGCGCAGCGAGATTCGCAAGCTGCATCCCTGAGCCCCGAACCCTTTTGTGGGTGCGTAGGCTCTGACGTCACAGAACCGAACGGAGGCAGCCATGTTGCTGAGGCAGCTGTTTGATGGCGACACCTGGACGTACACGTACTTGGTCGCAGACCCAGAGACGGGCGACGCGTTGTTGATCGACCCCGTCCGCGATCAAGTGGATCGGGATCTCGCGCTGATCGCGCAGCTCGGGCTCAAGCTGAGGTACGCGCTCGACACGCACGTGCACGCCGATCACGTGACAGGCGCCGGACTGCTGCGCGAGCGCACGGGTTGCAAGGTCGTTTGTGGTGCGCGTGGTCCGGAGTCTGCGGATCTGCGCCTGGCGGATGGTGCCCGGCTCAAGCTCGGGCGCGTGGACGTGGAAGTGATCGCCACGCCTGGCCACACCGACGACAGCGTGAGCTTCCGCGTCGGCGATCACTTGTTTACCGGCGACGCCTTGCTCGTTCGCGGCAACGGCCGCACCGACTTCCAGAATGGCAACGCGGAGCACCTCTACGATGCGATCACGCAGCGCCTCTTCACACTGCCAGATGCGACGACCGTGTGGCCTGGTCACGACTACAAGGGATTCACCGCCAGCACGATCGGCGAGGAGAAGCGCTTCAATCCGCGCTTGGCCGGCAAGACCAAGCCGGAGTTCGTGACGATCATGGCGAGCCTGGGCCTCGCGCCACCGAAGTACTTGCACCAGGCCGTGCCTGCCAATCGCGAGGTCGGGTTGGGCATTGGTCCAGAAGCCAACACCGGGCGCTTCGAAGAGATCGACGGCGCCACGGCCGACAAGGTGTTGAGCAAGCTGCGCGTGATCGACGTGCGCGAGCGTCACGAAGTGACCGGTGAGCTCGGCGCCATCGCCGGTAGCGAAAACGTTCCGATGGCAGATGTGGCGAAGGCCGCGGCGAGCTGGGATCGGAATCAACCGCTGCTCATCGTGTGTCGCTCCGGGCGGCGATCGCGTCAGGTGTGCGAGCAGCTGGTCGGGCAAGGCTTCACCGCGGTCACCAACCTGCGCGGCGGCATGCTCGATTATCGCGAACGTGGGCGCCCCGCGTAGCTGCGTGGCGTGGAGGATGTGAATGGAAAGTGCGTCGGTGCTTCGGCCGCTGCTCGGCGGGATGCTTATCGGATTGGCGTCGATCGTGATTCTCAAGGCGCACGGTCGCGTGGCGGGCGTGAGCGGAATCGTGGGCAGCCTGCTGCGTCCTGCGTCGGGTGACGTCGGCTGGCGCGCTGCCTTTGGCGCGGGTCTTCTGCTTGCGGGCGTGCTCGCGGCGTGGCTTGCGCCAGATGCCCTGGCGATCGAAGGCGTGCCCGGGGTGTGGGGTGTGATCGCGTCGGGCTTGCTGGTCGGGTTCGGCACGCGGCTTGGCAACGGCTGCACCAGTGGGCACGGCGTATGTGGTGTGTCGCGGCTGTCGCGCCGATCGATCGCGGCCACGATGACGTTCATGCTCACCGGCGGCATCACGGTCTACGTGATGCGACATCTGCTGGACGGAGGCGGATGATGGCGTCGCTTGCTGGGTTGATCGCCGGCGTGTTGTTCGGCGTTGGGCTCGCGCTCTCCGGGATGACGCAGCCCGCAAACGTGATCGGGTTCCTCGATGTCGCAGGCGAGTGGGATCCGAGCCTCGCGCTGGTGATGGGTGGCGCGATCGCGGTGTATGCGCCGCTGTATCGCTGGTTGGTGGCCAAGACCGTGCCCTTGTACGCGCAAGCGTTCGCCGTGCACGCGCAACAGCAGCTCGATGCGCCACTCTTGCTCGGCGCTGCGATCTTCGGCGTTGGCTGGGGGCTCGGTGGCTTCTGCCCCGGTCCAGGCATCGTGTCGGCCGGCGGCGGCGCGACGCTCGGCATCACCTTCGCGCTCAGCATGCTCGGCGGCATGGCCCTGTTCGAGCTGTATCGCCGCGCTCGCGATCAGGCCTAACGGCTCAAGAACGGGCTTGCCCGGCCGTATCAGGGGGAAACCACCTGAACCCAAGACGCCCGACGTTTGGGCAGAGCGCTGCATGGCCGGACCGATCGATCAGCTCACAGGGTTTGCTCAGCTCCATACGCTGGAGAATCGTGACGAACGGGTACGGGCGTTTCGTCGCGGCATGGCGAACTTGGCGGCGGCGGCGCAAGAGCAGCGTCCGGTTCCGCTGGAGGGCACACCCACCGACGATCTGCTCGCAGGTGCGCGCGTGGTGCTTTCCGATCGGCTGCTGTCGGACCTGAGCTGGCTGTCGCGACCCGCCGCTGCGACCGCGATGTACCAGTTCGCGATGGCGTTGCCGCCGAGCGTGGAGCGCGACACGCTGACGCTGCACGCGTTCGAGATCTCGCGCGAAGGTGATGCGGCGACATTCGTTGCGTTTGCCACGGCGCTTGCGGTGGGCACGCGACGCAGCTTCGACATGGAATGGATGCGACCGCGTGTTGCCCTGTCGTTGGCGCTTCCGATCGGCAGTGGCATTCCGGTCGATACGCTGGCGATGGCTCTGGTGTGTCGGCGTGATCTGGCGCAGCAGTGGTTGGTGGAGCCGTCGATCGGATCGCTGCCGTCGCGGCGGATGGCGGCCAAGTTGTTGGAGCGCGCGGCGCGTGAAGCGGTGCGTCGTCACAGCCAGGGCGACGACGGCGGCTTGCGCGTGTTCGAGGATCCGGCGGTGCGCGCGGCGTGGAAGCGTCTGCTGAAGGATCGCGAATCGTTGGTGTGGCGCCACGTGGCCAGCGCCCGCGGTTTGCTCTCGGGTGCCGTGCCCGAGCTGGCGCAGGAGATCGAGCGCGACCTGGATGTCGACCTGTCGCCCACCGAGTGGCGGCGCGCGGTGGCCTCGCTGTCGGCCAGCATCGCCGTCGATCCCAAGCGCGCAGTCACCAAGAGCCGCGCGATCCTGTCGACCGAGATCTTTCGCAAGGACCGCGGCTTGGCGGGCGCGATGATCCTGGGCATGGCGCGCGCCGGTGAGGTGGAGCCGGAAGCGGTGGAGTCGCTGTTGTCGCCGTTGATCGAGCTGGGTGGCACCGATGCGGCTGAAGCATTGGTCGAGCTGCGCCGTGAGTTCAAAGGGTCCACCTTCGGTCTCGAAGCGGCGGAGCGTGCATGTCGCGATCTGCGCAAGGTGCTCGACAGCGACGCAGGTCGTGCGGACATCGGTCGCGCCGCTGCGTTGGACGTGTGCTTGCGAGAGCTTTCCGCCGGCGTCGGTGAGTCTGCGTCACGGCCGAACCTCAGCACTCGCCTGCGCATGTCGCTCGATGCGTTCGTGCGTGCCGGTGCCGACGCTGCGCTCGCGTCTGCGGTGGATGCGCTGTCGATCGCCGAGAGCGCGGTGCGCACGTTGGAGCAGGGCGTGGCGCAGGCGGACGACTCGCTCGAGGCCCAGCAGGCGTTGATCGACCTGGACACCTGCATGCTGCAGTCGTCGACGCTGAGCGAGCTCTTGGCGTTGGGCGAGCGTGAAGAGCACGAACACGCACGCGAGCGGCTGCGTCAGTTGCGAACGCGCGTCGGTGCATTCCTGTATCAGCGCGAGCACGCGGTGGTGACGTTGACGCAGGTCGCTCATCCGAGCACGCACATGCGGCGTTTGGTGACGTGGCTGCACTTGCTCGACGCCGACGAGGTGTTGAGCACGGCCGAGCCGGCAGTGGCCGCCTTGCTGTCGCGCTGTGGAAAAGACGCGGCGCAGATGCTCAATCGCGTGGTGTCGGCGACGTGTGCTCGCGGCTGTGACTCGCTGGTGCGTGCCGGCGCGCTCGAGATCTCGGATGTCCTGCTGAATGTCTCCAGCGTGGTGCAGAACCCGCGCACGCTGCGTGCGATGGGCGAAGCGTCGATGGTGCCGGAGCTGGAAGTGGCGCTGAATGCCCTGGCGACGTTGCACGAACAAGCGGCGATCAGCGAGGACGACAGCGTTGCGCGACGACGCGCGCTCGATTCACTCAAAGGCCTGGCCGATGCCCTGCCACCGGCGTTGTCGCCGCGCGTCGAGGCGCTGCGCCACGGGCTGATCACGCTGTATCGATCGTTAGAGTCGATCGCCGCGGCGCGCGCGTTGGCGGAGCTCAACGGTGGTGGTGAGAATTCTCCGCTCGGGGCGTTGGAAGTGGCGATCCAAACCTTGGTCCGCTTGTCGGCCGGTGCCGGTGGGCGCGTGCGCAACGTCGCGCCGTCGGCGCAGATCACCATCGCGTCGACCTGTGTGCGCGCGTTGTCGTTGGCGTTGGAGTCGTCGGTGGGTCGCAGCACACCGCCGCTGTTGAGCGTTCATCTGCAAGGCCTGGCGAAACGGTTACCGGAGACGTTGCCGCCGGCGATCGCGGAGATCACCTTGCGTGTGCTGCGCGCGATGCAGCGGTTGCCGTTGCATGCGCAACCCGGTCAGGCCAACAGCTTGCCGCCACCGCCGCGCATGAACGCGTTGCCGGCGTGGTTGCCGCCGAGTCGCGTGCTGGGTGGCTTCTACGTGCAGCAAGGTCTGGGCGAGGGCGCCGGCGGCTCGGTGTACGTGGTCACGCGCGTCGACGAGCGTCACAAGCCGAACGCACGACGCTACGCGCTGAAGGTCCCGATGTACGACGGCACCGCGGCGCGCACGTTGTCGGAAGCGGAGTTCCTTGCATTGTTCCGCGAGGAAGCGGGCGCCTTGCTTTCGCTGCCGCAGAACCACCCGAATCTCGCGGGCTTCGTGACCTTCGACGCCGGCGCCAACCCGAAGCCACTGCTCGTGATGGAGCTGGTGGAAGGTCCGTCGCTCGCGCGCATCATGCAGCGCGGCAACATGGACACCGACACGGCGCTCGGTTTGCTCGATGGTGTGGCGTCGGGTCTCGACACGATGCACAAGCTCGGCATCGGTCACTTGGACTTGAAGCCGGCAAACGTGATCTTGCGTGAGCAAGACAAGAGCGCGAGCGATGCGGTGCTCGTGGACTTTGGCCTGTCAGGTCGTCGCGTGCGTCCCGGCTGCGCCACGGCCAACTACGGCGCGCCCGAAGTCTGGGGCATGGTTCCACCGGGTCATGTGGCCGACGCAGCGCCGGCCGATGTGTACGCGTTCTCGTGTCTGGCCTACGAGCTGCTGACCGGTCGCGAGCTGTTCGGTGGCGGCAACGACATGGCATTGATCAGCGCGCACATCACCCACGACGGTTTTCCACAGGGCGTGCTGGATCTCGCCGGTCATCCAGTGTTGGGTCCGGTGGCCGAAGTGCTCGCGAGCGGTCTGCGTCAAGACCCACGCCAGCGCGCCACCATCACCCAAATCCGCAACCAACTCCGCGCGCTCCGTCCAGTGATCACCCGCCCGCTGGCCGCCGCCGGCTGACGCCTCGGCGTTACTCGTTGATGACCGACAGGAACATGTCGGCGATCACGGCGTGGCCTTCGGGCGTGGGGTGAATGCAGGTGATGTCGAACCAGCGTGGTGTGTTCGGGCCGCGGTAGCAGCCGCTCGACTCGTCTTCGTTGTGGAAGCCGTGACCGCAGAAGGTCTCCAACAGGAAGATCATGTCGGCCTGGTGTTTGACCGCGATGTCCATGTAGCGCTCCTGAAAATGCAGCACCGCGGGCGCGCCCTGTAGCCAGTTGGGCGTGTCGCTGAAGATCTGTGACGCGAGCGGGCACGACGTGAGATCGCCGGTGCCGTCAGTGAACTCGTACGGATTGGCGAAGACGACGAACGATCCGTTGGGGAAGCGCGTCGGGTCCTTCAGCCAAGCCACCGCGTCGTCGAGCAAGTCGGCGGAGGCGTGGGCTTCCATCGTTGCCGCTTCGACCGTGAGGTTATCCTGCGCCCAGGCCGAGATGTCGTTGCCGCCCATGGTGAAGATGGTGAGCGTGCGGCGACTGTCACCGCCGTCGGGGAAGCACTGCGTGATCTCGGCTTCGTCGCCGAGCAAGAAGTCGTCGTTGCGCGCGCCCCAACGCGAGCAATCGTCGATCACCAAGGCGTCACCGAACTTCGCGCGCAGGGCGTCGCCGAGCACGGTACGAAAGTAATCGCTGGCGTTGGTGGGCGGCGTACCGGCAGTGACCGAGTCACCCAAGAACACCACACGCTCCACGCCCTCGATCGCCTGGTGGTTGGTGCCGACGCAGTGACTGCCGACGTTGGGGCAGAACTGATCGTAGTCGGGGCCGCTCGTGTTGCTGACGTCGGCGAAGCACTCGGCCACGGTCGGTCGCGGCATGCCCGGCGGATCACCACAGGCGTCGAGCGGTGTCGGATCCTTCGCGTCGCACGCGCCGCTCGCACACAGCACCACGAGCCCCAGTGTCCGACCGGTCCAGCCTTGCGACATGTGTCCTCCTGCCTTGCGAATCGATGATCGAGAGTGGCCTGGCCGCGATGACGCACACAACGGCTGCGCGCGCACTTGCCAGCAGGGGCCGGAATCGACAACGGTGCGAAGGTCGCGGCGACAAGGAGCACGGCATGGAACAGCGAGAGCTTGGCAACACGGGGATCAAGGTGAGCGCGTTGTGCCTCGGTACGATGACGTG
>JACZCZ010257602.1_pt1 | contig 12111 bp, 30 predicted proteins | sample 8641811 | NCBI WGS metagenome assembly JACZCZ01 (sample SAMN15324610, study PRJNA640507) | soil metagenome | isolation source: intercropping peanut in the first line | place: China: Luxin town, Laibin City, Guangxi Province | collected 2019-07-25 | depth 10cm m | reverse complement strand
TGAGGTACAGCAGCGCATCCATGTCGCTCGCCTCGGCAATTGAGCCGAGCAGTTGAAGCACCATCTGGTCGACCTTGGACGCGGATTGCGTGCCGGTGGGTTTTGCGGCTGGCTTTGGCGCGCCTTGTAGCACTCTCACCATGAACGGCGTGCGCTTCCCGCGCGTCTCGGTGAGCGCCAGAATCATGTCGCGTTCGATGTGCGAGAGGTGGCTAATTCGAATGCCGCCAACCTCGAGCCCGCCCCACTTCACCTTGGGGTCCTTGTAAAGCGTCACCGAGCGGCCAACGTACTTGTTCGCGTCGGGACCCCATGCTTCGACGAGTACGCGGCACATCGACTTGCACGGCATCCACGGCTTCCCGTCGTCCCCCTCGTAGGAGATGGCCACGCGCTGTTCGCCGCTTGGTGCAATCTTGACGCTCGTTATCTGGATGGTGCGCGAACCACCGATAAGGTCGTCCGCATTGGTCTGGTTGCTCTTGGGGGTTATCACCGGTCTCATGTCATTCATACTGCACGAACCTAGCTGCGGCGATGCTGCCATCAGAGTTAACGTCTAGCTCAACTGCGAAATACTCGCTGAAGTCGGAGAGCTCGCGCAGTGTATCCCGGCCATCCTTGGTCAGACCAAGGTTGTACAAGAAATCTGGGTCTTTGAATGTAATCGTTGCTGTTTTTGGTTTCTTAGCCATATCTCACTCCTCTTTCTTCAAACGAACATCTCCTGAACCACCCGCCGCTCGCTCGCATTGAGCCCTTTGACTGCGGCGCGATAGTCCACCATCAGCGCTCGAATCTGCGCCTCGAATTCGGTCGACGCAAGCTCAATCGCCGCGTGAAAAACTGGGTCAGGATGCACGCGCATCACGCACGTTGGCATTCCTCCACTGTAGCTCACGAGGTCGCACCACTTGCGGCGCGTGACGAAAAGCCCGGTCTGAATCTGCATCATGTAGTCTTCGGGGACTGACTTGCCCTTGTACCACTCGAGAAGCGTCTGGACCTGGTACTTCTGCCGGCGCGACTTGCACTCAATCAGCCCATCGTCGCCGACCAGTCCGTCGGGTGAGTAGCCAATCGTGTAGTCGGGCGTCTTAAGCGTGACGAAGCCGCACTCCTCAACCGGCGCGTGGTTGTCGTGGTAGTACTGGCGCGCGGCTAGCTCGTCGTCTTTCCCGCGCAGCATGTCGTCGCTTACGTACCGCGGCTCGACGTATTGGGTAACGCGCTGAGCCAGTAGCTCGTACATGTGCGAGCGCGTTTTCTCGTTCTTCGCGACCTTGAGCGTCGGCGTGAGAATCAGGTGCATCTCGCTCGCCGTCAGCATGCCGCATCGTTGCGCGTGCCATTCGTCCGAGCCTTGCACTAGGTGCGGGTGGTAGGTGATGGTCAAAAGGCGCCGTCCTTCTCGGTCTTGGCCTTCAGCCACGCCTGTAGTGCTTCGATCGCATCCTTCGCCAACGTGGCCGCCGCATCGCCATCGGTCTCATCCACGAATGAGTTACACGCATCCTCTGCGTCACGAGCCAGGGCAGGCAAAACACTGTCAAGCATCTCTCCACTGTTGGAGTAGTAAATCACACGCTTTTCTTTTCGCATCGTCTCACTCCTCAAAAGTTCCAAACGACAAGCGCGCCCAGGGTCATCCAGCCCAAACACAGGCCAACCATGAACATGTGCGCGCCGTCGGTGCTGTTGGTATCGGTAAGTGTTTGCTTCAGCGCATAGCCGTCGCCTCCTTGTTCGAGTGCTCTTTTGCTCACGATGGGAACCTGGCAGAACCTGGATTGGTTGTCAAGAACGAAAACCAAGATTGACAATCAAGGCCTTCTCTGGCAGGTTTGGCAAATGGCAGAAATCCCAGCAAGCCTGAAGCTCTCGCAGGCCATCGACGAGAGCAGGAAAAACGTCCAGCAATGGGCCAGCCGACACAAGCTATCGCTCACGACCGTTTACCGGCTCCTGCGCACTGGCAAAACCAACAACCTGCGCGTGGCCGTCCAAGTCCAGCGCGCGACTAACGGGCAGATTCTGCCGGAGGAGTGGCTGTGATTGCTGCGTATGGTGCGCCGCCACCACCAGCGGACTACCCCGCGCTGCCGGAGCATTGGTATGTGCTCCACACGGCACAGCGAAAAGTCACTCAGTTCCACGTTGGACCAGGAGCATGTCTGACTGTGCTTTACGACGATGGCGCCATGTTTTCTCGACGTGATGCATGGAGCGAATGGGAACCAGTGAAACTACCTGACGAAAAGAAGGAGGAAGCCAAGTGACCAACACCTACGACTGGAGCAAGCTGGATGCACGTTGGCAGTTCGACGGCGACGATGGGCTCATCGATCGCAAGTGGGAGATACGTTACTCGGTGAGCGCGCTGGAGGAAGACAGAGCAATTACTCGTGGTTCAAGCAACCCAGCAACACAGCTCGTCAAGTGCCGCATTCCCGCCCCCGACATTGCCACCGTGACCGAGCTACGACCGCGCGATGAGTACGACTGGAGCAGGCTCGAGGGGAGCGGGTGGGGAGCGAATCCGGCTGGATTTATCACGAATGGGGAATACCGCTATTGGTACGGCGATGCGCCCAATCAACTGCAGGTTGTTGGGCACTTCACGCGATTCGACGCATCCAATGCCCTAGTCGCCCAGCAGGAAGCCGCACGCCTCGTCGCCAAGTGCAAGCGCGACTGGCGGGACGAGGTCAAGCAGGCGTGCGAGGGGCTACTTGGATTTAATGTTGAGTGGTATGCAAACTCAGCAAAGCCGCGAGTAGAGTGCGTGTGGCACCACGCCAGCGATTCATCGGTAGTCATCGCTCGCGCGGGTAGAACTATTGAGGTTGCGTGCAACACAGAGAGCATTGAGCAAGTTCTCGCCATGTCACTCATCATCGAGCGCCTGAAGAAGCTCGGGTGGAGGGAGGCGTGAACTGGAAACCGCTTTCGCCTGTACCGAGCGTTGTTCCTAGCGTGTTCCTGTGCCGCAAGAACAAGGATAACGAGATGGCAGTGCTGGTACTCTTTAGCCCAGCCAGCGATTACGGGCCTGCCAGTTTCATGGTTATGGATACTGGCTGGTATGAATCGCTAGCTGAGTTGGTCGAGCGCACGGGCGCGGATGAATGGACGGAGCTTCCAGAATGACCTACTACCCCCCAGTCTGGTTCGAAGAGCGCCTCATTGAATGCCGCCGGATTGCCCCCCAACTTGATGACGTCGGCGCGCTCGTGTGGGATTGCGTCGTGCCTGCCGAGTGGTGCCCGCCTGGGAACACTCGGGACTCACTCAACTGGCGCGACGTGCACAAGATGAAGGAGAACTTGCGCGCGGTGATGGCGCGGCAAATCAACTACGGGCCCCCATGGCTAGACCCAGAGCACAAGCCGTTGCCAGGTCGCCCAGTCGTAACCTGCTACCGCTACACGCCACATCGAGTCGACCCGCGCAGCAATTGGGACAAGTTTCCAGTTGACCTCCTGACGCCATATCGTGAGGTCCCAATCAAGGGCAAGCGTCCCCGGCGCTCTGGGCTACTCGACCTCATCCAGGACGACTCTGGCGACCACATCGACCTGCGCGCCGAGTGGGTCAAGTCCAAGATCGGTTGCGTGTATGTGCGGGTGTTCAGTGGAGGCTCCAATGATACGGCCTGACCCAGCTTCAGACGCCGAGTTGGAGAATGCATATTGGTGGCGCATCTTTCGGCCTTACGACTTCATTCCAACGGTGATGGTGCCCGAAGGAATGGAGAAAGCGGACCGTGCCGTTCGACTGCTCAAGCACTGGAGACAGCTAGAGCGTCCTGATTTGGAACGTTAGACACCCCAAAGCTCCATCAAAAACAAGCGCCTTTCGAGAGACTGGCGCTTTCTCATTGCACGCGCGGATTCCGCGCGCTAAGGTCTACTCATGAACACGGAGACGACATGGCAAAAGTAACCCTGTACGAGTACGACGGCGAGACGCGGCACGAGTCGGGAGTGTCGATCAATTGGCGGGAGCTTGGGACTATGATGTTCTGCGACTCGGAGGGATTCGACGAGGCTCTGGACGACTTGGACGACGAAGAGGCGTGCGACATACGCGCCAAAGTGAGCGCCTCACAAGCCAGGCAGAAACTGTACTTTTCGATGCTGCTCTCTTGGCACGGCCCCTGGCGCAACGAACACGGCCACAAGTGCTACGAGGCCGAAACAGACCATCGCCCGCTATACCGGGCAGAAGTGGAGGAGTGAGACATGTGGAGCGTAAACGATAACGTGTGGAAGATAGCGCCTGTGTGTGGCGAGGCAGTGTGCAAGCCTCGCAAGCACACCGGCATGACCCCAGCCAACCAGCGCGGTCGACGGTCAATTCTTCGGCAGCGGCGCATTCGCAAGACCAACGCAATGCACCGGATGCTCGAGTCGGCGACCCGTAACCTCGAGGTCCTACTGAGTGGAGGCAACCGTGGGCAAAGCAACTGAGTTTCAAGAGGAGATAACCGAGCGCGTCGACTTCTTTGCCGACACGACCCAGGTATCAGGCTTGCACCCAGCCAATGACGCGAGCGTGGCCTACCTGCATGCCTACGACGTCTATGCGCTGCACCAGGAGCACCTACGCGCATTGCAGCGCCGGGCTCACCTCATCCGCGCGCTCATCCTGTCCATTCCCGAGTGCGACTGGCCGAGCAAGGGAGGGCGCTATGTCTGACCCCAAAACCAAGACCGTGCTCGGGCGGGTGTTTACATGGAACCCGTCGTTTGACGATTGGGAATGCACAACGCTCGCAGGCACTGTGGTCCTTGGACAGGACGAATCCCAAGACAGATGGCGAGCTGAGCTCGTTCGAGAAAACGATCCGCAGTCGATTGCTTCTAGCTACGGCCCCACCGAATCCGACGCCATCCTCGCGCTACAGTCCACGCTGCGCAAGATGGCGGAGTTGGAGGTGGTGGGGTGAAGGCGCTGCTATTCGCTGTCGTGATGGCTGGGTGCGTTTCCGAGCGCCCACACCTCATGGGTTGCGATGCCTGGTGCGCCGATGCCAAGTACCCGGACGCGTGCTTCAAAAACTGCCGCGCCGAGGTTGCTCGCTACGAAGCAAAAACCGGCATTCGCCCAAAGATACTGAGCAGTGCAGAATTGCAAGCGCAGGCCGAGGATCAGCAGCGTAAGAGCGGCAGCGTATGCCGCGTTGAGTTGTGCGCCAAGGTTAGCGCCCTGCTCGGTGACCTAAAGTTTCGCAAGGTCTGCTTTGAGGCGATGGTTCCTGGGGACAAGGCAAAGGCTGACACGGAGCTGGTGAGCGAAACGGTAAACATGGGAAGTGAGCATATCACCGTGACAGTTGGAAAGGTCAACATGTGCCTATGACTCGCATCGACAACGAGTTAGCCCTATCAATCGCAACCGAACTACTCGATGCAACACGACGCGTGTTTCATCGGTCTCTTGGGTATCGTGGCATGTCCGTTGCTCCAAATGGCCTTGAACTGCTTTCTCTTGGAGAGCTATGCGACCTCGGTGAAGCCGCATTCGGCAACCACCAAAAGGCCGTCGAGGCGCTAGAAGCGCTGGCGGACAGCAAGCTGCATCATGAGCGCGTGCGTCGCGAGGCGCGAAGCTGGGCCCGCGCGGCCAGGCAGCGTCTGGAGGTTACCAATGCCTGACCGCCGACTCCGCGACATGAGTCTCACGGAGGATGAGGCGTCAAGGCGCGCTTATGCCTACATCTTTGACTACTACCAAACCGTCCCGCCTTACCGCGCTAGTCGGTACCTCAATATCCTCGACCGCGCCAAACGCCTGCTCCCGCTGTGGCGACAGTGGGGGTTGCAAGCTCTCTACAACCAGGGTCATCGCGCCGCGTGCGAAGAATACGAGAAGCGACTATTCCCGCCAAAGTTTGAGCATGAACCAATCCCTGACGATGCTTTTCTGAAGCTCATGAAAGGCAGCAACGAATGACCTCAGGCCCCAGTGGAAAACACGCCGTCTATCGCCGCTCAGTGAGCAGTGACAAGTGGCCATTCATCGACCGGGCCGCGTGGAAACTCGCGGACGGCACAGGGTCAGCACTTGCTCGGCGTTTGCTCGAGGAAGCTGTGACCGACACGGACAAGGCAATCGAAACATGCCGGCGCATTGCGGCGGCTTTGAGCAAGAGGAGTGAGACATGAGCAAACCATACTTGGTATACGTTGGGAGCACCCCACTAAGCAAGCACGAGACGTTCGCGCTGGCTCTTGAGCAGCTGCGCAAGAAGGAATTCCGAGGGTGTCACCTGCGCAACGCAGAACGCTCGGACGTCGACGACAACGGACTGACCGAGGACGAGCGCGCGCAACTGGAGGCGGTATGATAGGCACCGTCAACAAGCGCCAAATCACCAAGGGCAACTCGGCAGAGTCGCTCCACTTCCGCGGCGCAGTCGCACGCAACCTACGTCGGGTAGCTGCCTCTCGTGAGGTGACGATGGAGCAACTCGCCTCTCGAATCGGCATGACTCGGGAGCGCATCTATACCGTGCTCCAGGCAACGTGCAACCTGAGCGCCATAGAGCTCACACTCATTGCTCGCGAGCTCGACGTTACCACAGACGAGCTGGTCAAGGACGGCGTGCTGTGAGCGCTTCACCATGGCGCTCGCTCAAAGACGAGCCGCCTGTCCCAGATACGGAATGGAAAGAGTCTCTTCGTTCAATACTGGTTCGCAATCCAAGTCGAGACCATTGGTATGGGCGCATCGTGAAGCTCGTTAGAGATGGCAACACATGGCGAGACGACGACGATGAGGACACGTGGACACTGGATGAGTACGTCCAGAGTGGATGTACTGAGTGGATGGAGGTACCCGAATGAACCGAGTCATCCTATGCGGCACGCTCGAATCCGACCCAGAGACGCGCAACACTGGCCGCTCGCAAGTCACCAACATGCGCGTCGCCACAGTGGAGGAGTATCTCGACAAGGACAAGGTCCGGAAGCAGCGCACCGAGTTTCACCGCGTCGTCTTGTGGGGCGCGCGCTCGGTACTTCACGACCTTCGAAAGGGCTCTACGGTGCTCGTGGAGGGCAGCAATCGCACGTCGAGTTATGACAACCGCGACGGCCAGAAGGTGTGGAAAACCGAGGTACACGCGACCAACATCACGCACATTCGAACGGCCGCCGAGGTCGATGAGGAGCTACCCGATGCGGCGGGGTATGGTGGGGAGCCACCTGATGACGACGACATCCCATTCTGACACACACGTAGGGCGGTTGGCCACACTGACCGCCCTAGCAGAACAGTACGGCCGCGGCGAAAGTGACTGAAGTGGGAGAAAATAACTGGACGCATGTGCCTCGGTGATGCACAGTGACACGTGATGATTCGTATCAATGTGTCACTTACGCCCGAAGAACGAGAAAAACTGCGGAAGCTAGCCGAAACCTGGGACCGCTCAGAATCAAACACAGCTCGTCTGCTCATCAAGGAAGCACTGGAGTCTGCAGTGGATACCAAGGGGCAGGAGAAACGCTGATGCGCGGTCGCATTCGGTCAATCAAGCCAGACATCGGAAAACACGAGGGGCTCTGGGACCTTGGCGTGGAAACCGGGTTACCCGTCTATCAGGCTTTTACGATGCTCTGGTGCTACGCCGATCGAGAAGGACGCTTTGAGTGGCGACCGCGCTCTCTCAAGACGGATATCCTACCGTACTGGGAAGGTGATTTTTCACGTGTACTCGACGCCCTGGAGCAAGCTGGATTCGTTCAGCAATACACGGTTGCCGGAGTCAATTACGGGTATGTTCCGGCCTTCGTTAAGCACCAAGTAATCAACCAGCGAGAGGCAAAGTCGGTACTGCCAGAACCATCCATTGAACTGCATGTGCACGCACGTGCGTCTCAAAACATCGCCCCTAGCGTACGTGTGGAGGTGTTCGCACGGGATGCTCACAAGTGCGTCCGGTGTGGGATATCCAGCGACCTGACAATCGACCACATATTCCCACGTAGCATCGGCGGGACCAACGCAATCACGAACCTTCGCACCCTGTGCAGACCCTGCAATTCAGGCCGCCCGGTGACTGGAGACGCACTGGTTGCAGACCTGGCGAAGGACAACCTTTCGATGCATGACATGCAACGCATGTGCATGCACGTGCAAACACATGGGGAAGGGAAGGGAAGGGAAGGGAAGGGAGTAGGTGACGCGTCAGCGACGCGACCTGCGCCCAAGGCGCCGAAACCCAAGGGCTCGAAGTTCGTCCCCGAGGACTGGGCGCCGAGCGACGGGCACTACGAGCTCGCCAATCGCCTGCGGGTCAACCTCGAGCGGGAGTTGCTCTCGTTCCGAGCTCACGAGTTCAAAACCCCGAAGACGGATTTCGACCGAGCATTCACCGGCTGGCTCACCCGGTCGGCTCAATTCGGCACGTCGAGTTCGAGCATGCGAGCGCCGGTATACGAACCAAAACCCATTGTGTGGAAGGATGGAGGTTAACATGGACCAAGCTGCATTCGAAGCAAACGCGCGGTCGATTCGCGAGAGGTTCACTGGGGCAAGGCGGAGTTTGATGCTCCACGTCAACGACGCTGGTGGCGAGATGGGGGTGTTCGACTTGCTGCGCCTGGCTTCCGAGACGGCATCTGCCGTCGTGGTGCTCCCAGCCCTGGTTCGACTTCGCGACGACGGGCACTTGGAGCTTCGCGGGTGGATGGTGAGGCTCCCATGATCGAAGCCATAACCCCTGATGCCATCGCTACGGCCCTAGAGCGACGCCTAGAGGCCTGGATACCCCCCAGGGAGCACCTGCGCCGCCCGGACGCCGAAAGATTGATTGTAGGTGCCGCCCTGACCCAGCAATCGCGTGACGAATTGCCACGGTTGGCCCGGGAGATGTTCTCGTGCGGTCAGCATGGGTGGACTTGGGAGCTCACCGAGGGCGGTGTTGACTACCCGAAACTGGCACGCGAACTGATGGCGAAAGGGTACTCGGATGCGGCTCTGTACCTGGCCGAGATGACCCCCAATTCGTGGGACCCACAACCGACGATTGTGGAGCTCGTGGAGGCAGCCGCGGAGATTCGACGGATGTGGTGGGCGCGCAAGTGGCACAGTGTGTTCACCAGGCTCGACTTGCTCGTGTGCGCTGGTGCTACGACGCAAGAGGCACTGTTGGAAGAGCTGCGAGTGGCGGCGAAGGAGACCAAGCTATGACCGAACCCAAACCACGCTCCGACTTCCGCGTTTACTCAATGCGGGAGATTCTAGACCTAGCTGGCGACGAGGCTGCACGGCCACGGCAGAAAACGCTCACGTCGACGCACTTCGCGCTGGACGCTGCAACGGGTGGATTCGAGCCAGGATTCGTGTGGACTATGGGCGCCGAGACGAACTTCGGCAAGTCGAGTTGGCTTGTCGCGGTCGCCGATACCAACATCCGCAAAAAGCGCCGCGTGCTCATCGTGTCAGGTGAGGACAGTGAGACGCTGTACGGCCGGCGCTTCATGCTTCGCCGCGCGCGTATCTCCGTCAACGACCTGAGACACAAGCGGCTCACCAAAGAGGACCACGCGAAAATTGCCGAGGTCCGAGCAAAAGGCGAGCCACTACCGGTCATCGTGTGCACCAACGGGCGACCTATCGAGAAGCTCATGCCGGAGCTCGAGCGAATCGTGAAGGGCGAAGGCATCGACTTGATTGCGCTCGATTACCTGCAGGCCATCACGACCGACCGGCGAACTCGAGCAGCTCAGGACCGCCGGCATGAGGTGGCGCACATTGCGCGGCTCGTGACCGACATGGCTAAAACGAACAACATTTCGGGGCTGCTCTTGTCGCAGATTACCGTGGACAAGACGCGTCGTGGACCGCCTGGGAAGTATGACTTGCGCGAGTCGCAGGACTTGGCGAATGCGGCTGAGGTCGTTGTTATGGGTTATCGTCCGAGCGAGACTGAATACGCTGACCATGGCAAGGACGTTCGAGGTCAGTCGATGAAGGAACCAATCTTCAGGGAAGGCGAGCGGTACCTGCTCTTGGCGAAGAACAAGGCTGGTGAAACGGGCGTAAAGTTTCACCTTAAGTGGGACTCGCACTCGGCTTGCTTCGATGACGTCGTGGACCCGGAGCAAGAGCGCATGGACAGGCTACACGACGAGCTCTGTCCAAGTGATTGGGATAGGTAGAAACGCGTGGCCTTTTGGCGTGGCTGCGCTATGTTTTTGAAAAGGAGTGAGACATGGCAGTTGAAGTGATAACGTGGGTGTGCGTTGCGTTGGGTATCGTTGGGCTTGCATCATGGGGCGTGTTCTGCGCTCTTACGGGGCGCATCCAATGACCTTCATGGACGAACACGTGGTGAATACCATCGAGGCAATCGCGGACAACGTGCCGCTGCATGCCGACGAGCTGCGGGCTTGCTCGCGTCGTGTGAAGGCAGCGCTGGATGAGCTAGACTTCGTTCGTGCGCAGTTACGCGATGCGGCGCTACTGATTCAGAGTCAGCGGGATGAGATCAACATCCTCAAAGGAGAGGTGGCTGCGCAGTGGCTGTGAAGACACGAGCTGCGGCAACGCCGTTCGCGCGCCGTGTTATCTGGCGCAGGACATGGCTCGATCTCGGAAGCTCGCTATGGGCGGTCGTTGTTATTGCGCTCTGTATGGCAATGTTTATTGCGTCATGATTCGCGCCGCACTCTTCCTCGGCTTTTTGACGTACTGCTGGGCGTCGAACACAGTGGACGACTGGCGCAAAAGGTGGCATCGTTGAGACGTTCGCCTCCGCCGCGTCTCACTCCAAAAAAACATGGTGCGGCGGGGGCATTAAAGACTCTTGGGGCTGCTTTGCTATGGCAGTTTTTCACACCATGGCCCGGGGTCCAAGAAGGGCGCTAAGTTACCAGGTGGAGTCAGTATGAAGATGTTGCGCGTTAGGCAGGTAAGTACGTCTGTTAGCTGTCGAGTAGCGTCAGGCGTGAAGGTGTCTCACAGCTATTTCCCTGAGTACCGCACACGGTACTGGCCTTTTTGGCGTAACGTAACTTTCCAGTTGGAGGCTGGCGAAGCGGTGGTGTCCTGTGCAAGTGTTTTTGAGGCATGGGACGTACTGCGGCATAGAGCCGCGGAAAAGGTTGCCGTGTCGAAGTTTTACTACTCCGACGCATTCAATGAGACTGCTCCGTGAGCCTCAACCCATGCAACTGCGGCAATCGCCCGGAGCGAGTCACGACGTCGAGCGGGCTCGTGCGCATATCGTGCGTGCTGAGCAAGTGCCCTGACCTCGTGTGTTTGCGGCCTGGTATTGCCGAGCGCGCGTGGAATGAGGCAAACCCGGTTGCTGATGAGGTCCCGACGCTGCCGAACAATCAGATACCGTCGCGCATGAACAAGGCGCCGACCGTCGTGGAGTATGAGGTCGAGCTGCCGAAGGAGTGGAGTGAGGTATGAGGTTATTCAAGTGTCGAGCATGCGGTGGCTGGTTACTGCTGCCGCTCCATCTTGGTCACAAGTGGTGGTGTATCTGGTGACTCCGTGGCAAAGGAACAGGTTGCGCGAGACGTATCGACGCGAGTTAGTGCGCCTCGCAGGGTCGTCCCCGCCATACTTTCGACTGGAGCAAACGTTTATTCACTTAGTAGCGCGAACAAGAGCGACCGGCGGCCGAATACCGCGTTCCATGCGTAAATGGATTGGCAGGCACGACGTCGTTCTGGACCGTTTCCCGAATGCGAGATATCGAACATGAGCCTTACATCCATCGTTACGCAGTTCGCGCTAACCGTCGGGGCGTCGCTCGCCGAACGCATCGCATCGGCGTTGTCGTCGCGCATCAAGCAGGAGCCTGAGCCCGAAGCGAACCCAGTCGACATTGCCATTGCGACCAAGTCGGCAGTGAGCGCGGACCGCGAGGGGAAGATTGCGAGCGAGCGGGGTTTAGAGTTCCTGAGTGGCGAGATGGTGACTGTAAAGTGGCCTTGGTACACACAAGCGTCGGATGGCGTCGTGTGCAAAAAAGAAGCCGACGGTCGTTATGAGGTGCGCGATGCGCAAGGCGCGATGTGGAGATTTCGCCCTAGTGAAATGACACGAGCCTCGAAGCCGCGCCGTCTTGGCGACTACGGGCCGAGC
>JACZCZ010040873.1_pt1 | contig 12120 bp, 10 predicted proteins | sample 8641811 | NCBI WGS metagenome assembly JACZCZ01 (sample SAMN15324610, study PRJNA640507) | soil metagenome | isolation source: intercropping peanut in the first line | place: China: Luxin town, Laibin City, Guangxi Province | collected 2019-07-25 | depth 10cm m | reverse complement strand
GTCCTAATACGAGTGCCATGAGAGGGGAGAAGAATGCAGACCACGAGAATGCTGGCCTTGTTGGCGGCGTCCGCCGCGATTTGTTCGAACGCGTGGACGCAGGAACCACCGACATCACGGTTCAAGGAAGAGATGCGCATGCCGTGGACCCGCGGCAGCACGGACTACATCCGCAACTGGGTAGTCGCCGGTCCGCTCGTCTGCAAGCTCGAGGAAGATTGCCTGGGTGGGGAAGGCGCGGCGCGTCCGAAAGCGGACGACGAAAGCAAACGCCCCGATGGCAGCACGGTGAAGTGGCGCGTCGCCAGGCCCTGGGGCGACCACGTCGCGGTGGGCGGTGACGGTGCCACGCCTGACAAGATTTCGTATGCCTTCACCACGTTCACCCGCGACAAGGCGGGCAAGGCAACGGTCTCGCTGGGCAGCGACAACGGCATCCGCGCGTGGGTGAACGGCAAGCTGATCCTGAGCCGCGACGACGTGCGCTCCTGGTCGCCGGACAGCGATCGCATCGATGTCGAGCTCAATGCCGGCGAGAACACGCTGCTCGTCAAGGTGGCAGCGGATGCCGGCTTGGTGGCGCGCGTCGTGGAAAGCGGTGCGACTTACGCACGCACGCGGGAGATCGCGCCCGTCATCCTCGGGCAGCAAGGCGATGAGCTGTCGCTGCGCACCGATGAAACGGAGGCGCGCGCCGGAGCCGACGCGGTGAAGCTCGAGATCATTCGTCCGGGTGGCGAGGTCGTGCACTCGGCATCGGCGAAGCGCGGCGAAACCCTGCGCGTGAACACGAAGACCTGGCCGGACGGGCCCTACGAGGCGCGTTTCTCCACGCGCAATTGGCAGGGCCTGCTGAGCACGACGCACCTGCCCTGGTACAAGGGTGTGTCCCTGGACCTGGCCCGCGAGCTGGCGGCTGAAGCCGACAAGGCCGATGCCGAGAAGCCCGAAGGCTTCACTCTCAAGATGCTTGCCAACATGGTGGATGACCGCCTGGGCGTGAAGGTGGCCGAAGCCACCAAGGACGACTGGCGTGCCATCCACTCCGCGCTCATGGAGTACGCCGAGCTCAGGCTCGAGCGCGGCGGCAAGGTGGGGCGGGTGCGTCCGCATGGCTTCGTGCGCCTGGCGTGGATGGACGAGACCGATCATTCGCCGCAGTACTGCCGCGCCTATCTACCGGGCGGATACACGAACGCCAGGAAATGGCCACTGGTGCTGCAGCTCCACGGCTTCAACCCCGATAACCCGGTTTACTGGGACTGGTGGAGCGCGGATAGCCGCCACGGCGGGCCGGACACCGAATTCGCGGGCGCCCATCCGGGTGTCATCTACATAGAGCCGCATGGGCGCGGCAACACGCAGTACCTGACTTTCGGTGATGCCGACATCCTGCGTTGTCTCAAGGAAGCCCATGCGTTGCTGTCCATCGACGTGAATCGCACGTACCTGACGGGTGACTCGATGGGTGGCTGGGGCACGTGGAACGTCGGTACGCGGCACCCGGAGCTGTTCGCCGCCATCGCACCCATCTTCGGCGGTGTCGACTATCACTCGCAGATGTCCGAGGAGGAAGGCGCCAAACTACTGCCGACCGAGAAATTCCTGCAGGAGAAAAACAGTTCCTGGGCCATGGCCGATGCGCTGATCAACACGCCGGTTTTCGTCCACCATGGCGATGCGGACGCGGCCGTGAACGTCGAGTGGTCGCGCTGGGGCGTGCGGCTCATGCAGCGCTGGGGCTATGACATCCGGTATCGCGAGTACCCCGGCAAGGTGCACGAGGCGCTGCAGATCGACAACGGCCAGATGAACATTGATTGGTTCCTGCGGCATGAGCGTAACCCGGCGCCGCCGAAGGTGCGCCTGCGGTCCGCGGAACTGCGCAATGCCAGCTCGTGGTGGGTGCGCGTGACGCAGACGGAGCAGCCGCTGCAGTTCATCACGGTGGATGCGGAAGTGGTCGACGCGAACACCATCCGGCTCGATACCGGCAACGTGGCGGAGGTGGAGCTCACGCCGCCCGCCGCGCTCGTGGATGGCTCGCGCGCCGTGAACGTCGTCTGGAACGGCGTGCCGAATGCGCTGCGAGTGGCGGACGGCAAGCTGCGCCTGGCAGCGGCGGGCTACAAGCCGGGCAAGCTGCGCAAGACGCCCTCGTTGCCGGGAAGCACCAACGACATCTTCAACACGCCGTTCGCCCTGGTCGTGGGCACGACGTCGAAGGACGCCGGCATGCGTCAGAGTATCGAGACCAAGACCAAGGGATTCGTCGACGCGTGGACCGAATGGCAGAAGTTCCCTCCTCGTGTCTTCAAGGACACGGAGATGTCGGATGCCGACATCGCGAAATACTCGCTGCTGCTCATCGGCGGCGCCGATGCGAACGCGGTGACGGCGAAACTCGCCGCGAAGATTCCGCTCAAGGTGTCCGCCGACCGCGTGGTCATCGACGGCAAGGCATTCGCGGCTCACGACGCCGCGGTGCAGATGCTGTATCCGAATCCGCGCAACCCGGAGCGTTACCTGTGGGTGTTCACCGGCACCTCGCTGGCCGGCTTCAACTTCACGGCTCCGCTGCCGTTCCGTACCTACGAGTGGGACTACATCGTGGCCGACGGGCGCATCCCGCCGGTGCGGGAGCGGGTGCTCCAGGAACGCATGCACGTGGTGTCGGGCATGTTCGATCGCGACTGGCGCTTCGGCGAAGCCTATCTACAACGGGGTGACACGGACCTTCGCGCCAGGGGGCGCCTCCTGGCCACCGTCGGGAAGGACGTGAAGCTGTCGCAGGCCATGCGTGATTCCTACGTGGGGCGGTATGCGTTGCCGAATGGACGCGTGGTCCAAGTGGAGCACCAGGGGGATTCGCTGCTGGCCAGGGTGGACACGGATGAGCTGCCCCTCGTGCCGCTCGACCAGGAGACGTTCTACGGCCAGAAATTCAACGTCTGGATCACGTTCCTCAAGGATGCGTCCGGCAAGGTGACCGGCTTCGCGGGACATCAGCCCGGCGACGGCGACTTCGAGGCGCAGAAGCAATAGTGAGGCCGCCTCGCTACTGCTTCACCCCGGCGATGAGTTGTACTTCGACGATACCGCCGTCGGCCAGCAAACCCGTGGTGCCGACGGCGGTCCATGCGGGGTAGGGTGACTTCATGAATTCACCGATCACGTCCTCGAAGGCCTGGAACTGCTCGTCGCGCGTCCCCTTGAAATCGGGGCCCTGCCAGACGTGGAAGCTGTTGATCATCACCACATGCTGGAAGTCGGAGTTGGCGGCTTCGAGATTACGCCGCAGGCGTTCGAGCGCACGGCGCGTCTGCAGCTTGAAGGCGGTGACGTCGTTGCCCTCGCCTGGCGCGCGAAAAACGATGACGCCCGAGACGTAGATGGTGTCGCCGACACGGCGCACGGCCGCGTAACGCCATTGGTCGTGATTCTCCTTCGACCGCGCGTCGGGCAGGATGACCTCGCCGCCGGGTGCGGGAAGCTTGAGTGGATAGGTGCTGTCGGCGGCGGTGGTCGCGAAGGCAGTGGCCAGGAGCGCGAGAGTCAATCCGATTCGACGCATGATTCCTCCTCGAGGTGCGGCCCCGTTTGCTGGCAAATGGGGAGTGTCCCCATTAAAAGTGGCTGGAGACGGTGAACATCCACCAGTGGCCGGGATGGAATGAGCCGGTCTCGCGCCACGACAGCGCGCCGTTGCGGTCGGGGTCGTAGAAACGGCGGTCGCGGTCCTCGGGGCTGTCGAGCGCGGAGCGCAGCTCCACGCGCATCTTGAGGTTCGCCACCCAGGTGGTTTCGGCGAACACGTTGAGCGCGTGGATCTCGCGAAAGCGGTTGATCTCGTTCAGGCGGAAGTCCGTGTCCATGGAGAACGCATCGTAGGTGAGTCCCCAGGCGAAGCGCGCGGCGGGCAGGTCCTGCCGCAGCTCGGCGTTGATGTGGTTTTCCTTGAAGTCGCTGAACGGCCTGTCTACTCCGGTCAGCGGATCTTCGACCTCGGTGTCCTGCCACAGCCCGGTGACACTCAGCGTGCCGCCCGGCAGCACGCGTGTCAGCGGCACGCGCAGCGACATTTCGGCGCCGACGATGCGGCCGTCGCCGATGTTGCCCGGCGCATCGAATTGCCCGCCGGGCTCGCCCACGGGCACGAAGTCGACCACGTCGCGCACGAAGTGCCGGAACAGGCGCAGGCGCAGCGCCGAATCTCCGGAGAACCGCAGATCACCATCGACCTCGACGGCCCAGGCGGTCTGAGGTCGCAGATCCGGGTTGCCGCCTTCGATGATGTCATTGGCGAACGCGGCCGTGGTCACGAAGTCGTTGAAGTCGAGTTGGCCCACGTCGCGGAACACGCGCATCTGCAGCTGATGCCTGCCGAGCCGTCGCGTGAGCTGCATGCGTGGCTTCACGTAGGTGAGCGACACCGATTGGTCGGTATCGCCCGAGAACGACAGCCGCGAAGTCTCCGCGGCCAGCCGCGACTCCAACGACCACGATTCATCGAGACGCCACACATGGCTCACGAAGGCTTCGCCGCGGGTCTCCTCGACGCTGAGGTTGGCATTGGGCAGCACCACGGGTTCGGGCCCGTCGCCCGTGTCGATGGTGAGCAACTGTTCGCCGTCGAGCGTGTTCACGGCGGCTTCCGCGCCGAATTCGATACGCCCGATGTTCACGCTGCGCGCGAACGTGCCGCGTACGATGCTCTCGCCGCTGTTGGTGCCCACGTGCTGGAACGCTTCGCTCTGCGGTTCGTCGAGCGCATCGAACTCCAGCGCGCTGGCATGCCAGCGATTGTGTTTGCGCGTGGCCAGGGCCGTGAGGTTCATGTCCCAGGCACCCAACGGCACCTGCCAGGTGACACCGGCTTCACCCGTTCTCGAGCGTTCGCCGAAAGGGATCTCCTCGCGGCGACTCTGTTCTCCGGCGGCCGTGAACTCGCGCTGGAAGAAACGCTCGTCGTGCCGGAAGTACGAGACCTGCCCGGTGATCGTGAGCCTGCCATCGCCTGCCGGAAAGGCGACCTGGCCATTCAACGCATAGTCGCCGTTCTTGTGAGGAAAACCTTCGTTCTTGCGCGCCAGCGTATTGCCGTCGGCGTCTTCGACGGCGAACCAACCCGCGGACAGATGATCGTGCGTGAACGCATTGCCGCCCACGGAGAATTCCGTGGCTTCCCGGCGGCCGCTCCAGCCGAACTTTCCGTTGGGCGTGGGTTTGTCCTCGTTGGTGAGTTCGAAGCCCGCTTCCCAGGTGCCGCCGCCGGCGCTGGGTGTGCGCACCACGTTCGCGAGCACGGCGGCCCCCGACGCGTCGCCGGCCACGGCGCTGCCGCGCAGCACCTCGATGCGCAGCACTTCCCTGGCCGCGACCCGGCCGAGCACGTCCTGCAACGACTGGCTCTTGGCGCCCAGGCGCTGGCCGTCGATGAGCACATTGCCCACGGCGCCGGAGAACCCGCGCCGTTCCTCGTCGTTACCGTTGGTATCCAGCACGAAGCCGGGTGTCTGGTTGATCATGTCCAGCGCCGTCCGCGGCGTGAACGAATCGTAGAACGTGGCCTCGTAAACCACGCGGTCCGTCGACGGCGGGGTGAGCGTCTGGGCGTCGGAGAAGCTGGAGGCGAGCAGCGCCGCAAGGGCCGCCGGAATAGTCTTGTTATTCATTGGGGCGCGCACTTTACGACAGATAACTCCCGCATTCCTGGTGATGGACGCCGGTACCGCAGACCGCGACGGCAGGCAAAGGTTCGGCATGGAAACGCCGCAGGACCATGATGATCACTTGCTTGCGGCAGGCGGTTCGCCGGCTGCGGTGATCCGAAACAAGAAGCACATCTTCGACGAATTCCTGCGCCGCCTCCGGGAGCGGGTTCCGGATTCCCGGCGGGAAAGCTCGCCTGTCATCCTCAACACGCTGCCGGCTTTCCTCACGCGGCTGGCGCTGGCCATCCACCCCGACAGCGACATCAGTTTCGCTTCGGAATACTCGAACCTGGCACTGGCGCATGGCAACGAGCGCGCCAAGCTGACCAACTACTCGCTGGCCGAGGTGGTGCACGAATACCAGATACTGCGCGAGATCCTCGTCGAGACCCTGCAGCTGGATGCCAGCCTCACGCGCGAAGAATGGAACATCCTGCATCGGTCGATCGATGAAGCGATGGCGGAGGCGGCCACCGCCTACGTACAGGTGCAGCAAGGGTTTCGGGACATGTTCACTGCGGCCCTGTCCCATGACTTCCGGGGGCCACTGTCGAACGCGATCAACTACCTGGAGCTCATCCGGCGCGACGCGGAGCCCGGCCAGCATGGCCATTTCGCGAGTCGTGCGCTCCACAACCTCAAGCGCATCGATCGCATGATCCAGGAGCTGCTGGACACCACGCGCGCCAACGCCGGGGCACGCATGGCGTTGAAGATCGAGCGCGAGGACGCGGCCGCGCTCGCGAGCGATGTCATCAGCGACATGGTGCTGCGCGCGGGCGATCGCTTCGTGCTGGACGTGAAGGATCAGATCCAGGGCTGGTGGGATGGCGACCGGCTGAAGCAGGCGCTGACCAACCTGCTGGAGAACGCCGTCAAGTACGGCCGTGAAAATGCGCCCGTCACGTGCCGGGTGTCCGCGCTCGAAGGCCGCATGTTCATCTCGGTCCACAACGAAGGCGACCCCATCCCGCCCGATGTCATCCCCGTGTTGTTCCAGCCATTCCGACGCTCGCTGGCCGCGGAGCGAAGCTCGAAATCGGGATGGGGGTTGGGGCTCGTGATGGTGCAGGCGATCGCGGAGGCCCACGGTGGAAGTGTGGGTGTGGAGAGCTCGGAGGCGGAAGGCACGGTTTTCACGCTGGACGTCCTGTGCGATGCGCGGCTGAAGCAGCCCGGCAAGGCGGATACTTAAGCGCGGTCAAGAGAGCCTCGTGCCCCGCTTGCCGGCGAAGAGTCCATACTGTCGGCATGCCCTCGCGTGCCAACCCGCTGGATCTGCCGTCGCAGGAATTCACGGTGCAGCGCCTGCTCGATTCGGGCACGGTGTCCGTGCGGCACGTGGACTGCCGCGGCACCTGCCGGCATCGCAGTGCCGAAGAATGCGCGTCGCACACGCACTTCGTGTTTCCCTATCGCGGGGTATACCTGCGTCATGTGGGCGGCGATCTCGCGGTGGCTGACGCCAACCACGTGTTGTTCTTCAACCAGGAGCAGGGGTATCAGGTCAGCCACCCCGTGACGGGCGGCGATGCCAGCCTGGTGCTATCGATAGCCGAGCCCACGTTGCGCGAGCTGGCGCCCAGGAACCTGGTCTGCGACAGCGCCGCGTTTGCATTCAACCAGCAGCATCTGCGCATCGACGCGCGTGCGCAGGCGCTGGTGATGCTGCTCAAGCATTCGTTGCGCCATGGCGGCATCGAGCCGCTGGAGGCCGAAGCCCTGTCGTTGACGCTGGTATCGCGCGCCATCGGGCCGCGCACCTCGCGCGCGTCGGGCGCCACGTATGCGCGCCGGCGGCTGGTCGACCGCGTGAAGGTGCTGCTGGCCAGCGATCTGTCGCGTCGCTGGACGCTGGCCGAGATCGCGCGCGAGATCGGCGGATCACCCGTGTATCTCACGCAGGTGTTCCAGCAGGTGGAGGGACTGCCGCTGTATCGCTATCACCTGCGATTGCGCCTGGCGCGGGCGCTCGACCTCATCGCGCAACGCGACGATCTGTCGGGCCTCGCGCAGGATCTGGGATTTTCCAGCCACAGCCATTTCTCGGCAGCCTTCAGACAGGCCTACGGAGTCACTCCCGCCGAGTTCCGCGCGCAAAGTACCTAAAGAATTCGACAGCCGGGGCGGCGGGCGGATGGTGTTCTACGCATACCCCGCTACGAGGGTGAAGGAGACTCCCATGGCCAAGAAGACCTGCGCTGCCTGTGACTACCCGCTCGAGCCGAATGCCACGATCAAGGTGAAGATCGGCGGCAAGACCGTCGAGGTCTGCTGCGAGGACTGCGCCACCAAGCTCAAGGAAGCGTCGTCGAAGCAGAAGAAATCCGCCTGAATCAAGGGTTTGGGCGAGAACGGGAAAAACTCTCGTTTTCCACGCGGCGCCGGGCTTGCCCTGTAGCCGGCGCCGCGTGGGTCCGGCGACACTGGGTCGAAGGCGCTCGCCAGAAGCGCCGGATTGCACCGGGGTCATCCTTGAATTCATTTTCGTATCTGCCCGCCACGTTCACGACGCTGTTCTTTCTCGCCGCCAGCCTGCTGCTCGGCCTGATCTGAGAACGCGCTCTCGCCTAACTAGCGCCGGAAGAGCCAGAGTATCAGCGACACGACGGCGCTGATCAGGATCATGCTCGTCAGCGGGAAATAGAACCGGAACCCGGGGCGGTTGATGACGAAGTCACCGGGTAGCCGGAACAGCGGCAGGGCCGACAAGGGCTTCCAGAGCAGCCCGATGATCAGCAGCGTGACCCCGATGATGATGAGGGTACGGTTCATGCCCGCGATTGTACGTGGGTATTCATTGGTGACGCGGCATTGAATTCCCCGGATTGCGCCTGCGTCGAGGTCGGGCGTATGGTCGAGCCGTTCCCAAGGAGGGAACACCCCGAAAGCCACGGACGGCACTAGTTAGCCTGGCTCCGGGGGTGGCCAGGCGAGGGATGCGATCATGCCCGGGAAATCCGTCGCGAATCGGCCAGGCTTCGTGCTGGTCTGCTCCGTAGCGGCGGTGCTGGGCACCTTTGGCGCGTGGCATTTTCTCGAGGGGCCCGATCAGTCACGTCGCGCCGCGCGGGCGCCGGTACGCGCGTCGCTGGACACGGCTGCCGAGACACAGCGGCAGGCGCTTCGCGAGAGTGGCGGCGACGCGCGCGAACAGCATCGCCAGTACGCGCTGGCCATCGAACGCGCACTGGCCTCCGGCGACCCGAAGCAGCGTGAAACCGCCTTCGCGATGCTCCTGCCCGAATTGCTGGCGGAGGATCCGGCCGCGGCAGTCCAGATGATGAATCGGCAACCGCCCGGAGAGACGCGCGATGCGCTTCGCGACCAGATGGCGCGTCGGTGGGTCGTGCAGGACCGTGAAAGCGCGCTGTCGTGGCTGGAATCCCTCGACGCCGACCAGCGCGGCGTGGCCGCCGCCGTTGCGGTGCGCACGCTGGCAGCGCAATCACCGGAGCAGGCCTTCGCTGCGGCAGACAGGTTCGACATCGGCCGCGACGACGGCAGCCTCGAATACATCGCGCAGATCTGGGCCGAAACCGATCCGGCTGCCGCGCGACGGTGGGCCGAAGCGCAGCCGCTCGACTCGCGCAACGCGCCTTTGCGGGTACGCATCGAGCAGACGATCGCCCGCAGGCCGGCCGGCGTGCGCTGAAGTCGGCGGCGTCTGACAAACCATGACTGCGGCAGCTACGTACTGCGGCTGGCCATCGAGACCGGCCAACATGACGCATCGGCGTTATCTGACGAGTGATGGCGATACCCCGTGGGGCATGTGTGGCGCTGCTGCCAGCTGAATGCCGCGCATGCCTGCGTAGACTCCTCGGACGGCCCTGGGCCGTCCTTTTTTTTACATGCGCAACCCTTTCATCACGTCGCTACTCGCGGTGACCCTGATCACCCTCAGCACTGCCTGCAGCCCCGAGGAAGGCTACAAGCGGCCGAAAGTGTGGCCCAAGCCCACCGAGCCGCCACCCGCCTCGCCTATCTACCACGACGTGGACGAGAAGATGCCGTCGGAAGAGGAGATCGAACGCGCCGCTGGCGAGTATTACTCCATACTCGAGACCGAACTCGAGCGCGCGCTCATGGGCAACGATCTCGTGCGGCGCGAGACGGTGTTCGTGCACATCCTGCCCGAGCTGCTGCAGGTGGAGCCCGATCGCGTGATCGCGCTTCACGCCCGGCTGAAGCCGGGTGAGCCGCGCGAGACGCTGGGCACGGAGATCGCGCAGCTCTGGGCCAGCAGCGATGCGCCGGCCGCGGCGCGCTGGATGCGTACGCTGGAAGAAGACGAACGCCGTTCGGCTGCGATGGCCGCGGTGACCACACTGGCTCCCTGGGAGCCACGCGCGGCCCTGCAGATCGCCGACGAGTTCGATCTGGAAAAGGAAAAGACGCTGCGCGAACTCCTGGCGCCACTGCGCCGACCCCTGGTGGACGCCGCCTCGAATTGACGCGCCCCTCGCGCGCCGCGCTAACATCGCGGCCGATTCAAACGGGGGGTTGATCCATGCCTATTCTCACCAGGCTGCTGGCAGCCGCGTCTCTGGCGCTGCTGGCGGCTTCGGCGCAGGCCGCGCCCGCACAATCCGGTTTCGTCACCGTGAACGGCAGGCACTTCGTGCTCGACGGCAAGCCTTACTACTTCGCGGGCGCCAACGTCTGGTATGGCATGTACCTCGGCTCGCCCGGGGTGACCGGCGACCGCGCGCGACTCACGCAGGAGCTGGACCAGCTCGCGGCGCAGGGAGTGCTGAACCTGCGCGTCCTCGCCATATCGGAAGCCAGCACGCTGAAGCGGGCGGTCACGCCCGCGGTCATCCAGAGCCCCGGAAAAATCGACGAGACCCTGTGGAAGGGGCTCGATTTCCTGCTGGACGAGATGGCCAGGCGGGACATGAAGGCCGTGCTGTACGTGAGCAATTTCTGGCAGTGGTCGGGCGGCATGTCGCAGTACGTGGCGTGGTTCAACGGCAAGCCCGTGTTGGACCCGGACGTCACGGGCGACTGGAATTCGTTCATGGACAACTCCGCGGCGTTCTACCGGGAGCCAAGGGCGCAGGAGGCGTTCCGCGCCGTCGTCAGACAACTCGTCGGCCGCAAGAACAGCGTGAACGGCCGGCTGTACAACGCCGACCCGACCATCATGTCCTGGCAGCTCGGCAACGAGCCGCGCCCCGGCAGCGATGCGAATTCGCGGCCGCACCACGAGGTGTTCGTGAAGTGGATAGACGACACTGCGGGTTTCATCAAGAAGCTGGCACCGAGGCAGCTGGTGAGCACCGGCAATGAAGGCTGGATGGGCACGGCCGGCAGCAAGGAGCTGTTCGCGAAGTCGCATGCGTCGAAGAACGTGGACTACCTCACGTACCACATGTGGGCGCCGAACTGGGGCTGGTTCAACCCCAAGGACGCAGCGGCCACTTACGACGGCGCGTGGACCAGGATGCAGGACTACCTCAACTGGCACATCGACGAAGCCAACAGGATGGGCAAGCCCATCGTTCTCGAGGAGTTCGGCATCAATCGCGACAACGGGTCGTTCGAGCCCAGGGCCACGACCATCAATCGCGACAGGTTCTACCAGGGGATCTTCCAGCTGCTGGCACGGCGCGCGGCCGCGGGCGATGCCATCGCGGGCTCGAACTTCTGGGCCTGGGGCGGCGCGGGCCGCACGAAGAACCCGGATTTCATGTGGAAAGCAGGCGACAGTTTCGTGGGCGATCCGCCGCAGGAGCCGCAAGGTCTGTACTGCGTCTTCGACACCGATGCGTCCACCATCCGCATCATCTCCACGCACGCGCGGCAGATGACCACGATTCGGAAGAACTGACCAGGGTCGAGAACCGGCTCAGGCGGCCTGGGTCCACTTGTCGACCATGGCGCGCAGTGCGCTGAGCGAAAACGGCTTCGCGAGATAGTCGTCCATGCCCGCGGCCACGCAGGCTTCGCGATCGCCGGGCATGGCGTTGCCGGTCAGCGCCACGATGGGCACGCGCGCACGGCCGCTTTCGGCCTCGCGGATGGCGCGTGCGGCAGCCAGGCCGTCCATGACGGGCATCTGGCAATCCATGAAGATCAGGTCGAGCTCGGGGTTCGCGGCCACGGCCTGCACGCCTTCTTGGCCGTTGGAGGCCGTGAGTACGTGGAAGCCCAGCATGTCGAGCATGGCGCGTGCCATTTCCTGGTTGACCGCATTGTCCTCGACCACGAGGGCCCGGCCGCGCGAGCCGCGTGTGGGCAACGCGCGAATGCGCGTGCTCTGGGCGGTGTCGGCAACGACATTGGTGCCGCTGAGATCCGGAGTGCACAGCGGCTTCACCAGGCAACGCGACACGCCGGGCGCGGGTGTCGCGTCCGCGTCGGGCGGCAGCAACGCGATGACTTCGACTTGCCGCGCGCC
>JACZCZ010256460.1_pt1 | contig 12126 bp, 17 predicted proteins | sample 8641811 | NCBI WGS metagenome assembly JACZCZ01 (sample SAMN15324610, study PRJNA640507) | soil metagenome | isolation source: intercropping peanut in the first line | place: China: Luxin town, Laibin City, Guangxi Province | collected 2019-07-25 | depth 10cm m | reverse complement strand
CAGTGGGTTATGGCCGGCAACAAGTATGGCCACGGACCAAGTGACGCCGAGACGCCAACGCCAGCAATGCTGAATTGGGACCCAAGCGCAGTCGCAAACCTTCGCCACATCATCGACAACACTCTCGCGACTATCGTCATTAGCTCATCGTGGCGCGGTTATGGCCTGAAAGCCGTTGAGGTCTGGCGTCGAATGTTCGCCTGCTACGGCTGGGATGATGCGCCAGTGATTGGCGAAACGCCTGACCTGAATCGCCTTGAGAACGGTATCTATGTTAGCCGAATTCGTGGCGACGAGGTTGCGGAGTTCTTGCGACAGAACCCAGTTGTCACAAGCTACATCTGCATCGATGACGATTCTGACTTTCGGCCAGATCAACCTCTGGTGAAGACTGACAATCGATTCGGCCTAACTCTCATCGATGCGAAGAAAGCTATTCGCCTGCTTAACGCGCCAGCACCCACGACTGAAGCGCCTCAAGCTGCGCCGTGTTCTTCTGACAATCCAGCCACCCAGCCGTTAGCTCTGCCGTAATATCCGCCTCAGCCTCTCCGTGCTCACGTCCTTGGGTTTCTGCATCAGATCCGCCGGCGGCTCCGGTTGAGCCGGAGGCTTGGGGCAAGCTGGTACGTGCTGGCAGCCGTATAACCACAGGCTTAAGGGGACGGCTAGCAAGCTCAGCCTGTAGCTCTGTGACTTTGGTCTGGAAACCATTCGACGCTGCATTGGCGATCTCCTGTTCGTGCTTGCGCGCTTTCTGCTCTGCTTCCACCTGCGCATCCGCCGTAGCCAGCCTCAATTCGAGCTGGGCGTTGTCTCGCCTTTGCTGTTTTAGCTCTTTCACCACGTAGCTGTAGCGAGCGAGAGCGGCTAGGAAGACTAGGCCGAGGGCGGCATAAAGCCACAGCCGTATGCCGCCCAACATCATTAGGCGGCCCTCACCGGATGAGTCTCAGAGAGAACAATTCTCTGTACCTGATCAATGGTCTTGCCACGCTCGTTCATCACATACACGTAGGCGTAGTGATCTGGTCCTCTGCCAACGTGGAGAATTTCCCGATACGGCTTGTTGTAGCCATCGTAAAGCCACACGTCCCAATCAGCCTTGATGAATGGAGGCTGACCGGGGCCATTACAGCCGTCGCTGCGCGATTCCTCAACGGAAATCTGAGTGGTTTCGTACATGGTGTATCCGCCATCACTGCGAACTGCCTTTACATAGAACATTGCTATCTACTCCTGTCTAATGCCAGTAAAGGACTGGCGGCCTACTTGGGTTTCCAAGGTTTTAAAACGACCTCACCCCACGAGCAACGCACGACCATCACGCTATGCTGTCTCGGCCCAGCCCTCGCCATGCGACGCAATGCATACGTGGCTGCGCGCTTTTGCTTGGGAGTGGGATTACGCACACTTGGCGACTAGAACAACCCCTTCCTGCGGACGTGGGGTGACCTGTGAACGTGGTCTCTCAATGGCGTGGAAACCATCAGAGGTCACCCGCTGCTCGTCACACGCCGCTCCTAGCTTTACCGTGCCGTACCTTGTGCTACGAACAAAGGTGAAGTGCTGATAGTCCGGGCGGACGTTGTAAGCCACGGTTGCAATCACCCGCACATCGGTCGGGGGACTCGGGGGACCAGAGGGTTCGACATTGGTCTTGCAAGCTGCGGCCGTAACAGTTGACGGCGCTGATTCGCTTGTTGCAGAGACGGCAATGACTCTATAGCAGTTCAATCCAGCCACCGCGCTGCTGTGCGTGAAGCTTGTCGTCGAGGACGTACCGACAGCGGCGAAGGCACCGGTCTGCGAGCTGGCCCGCTCCACGCGGTAGGACGTGACCGGACAGTTAGCGATTGGCTGCCCTGACGTGCAGGTCGTGGGAGCAACCCAAGTGACAGTGTTGGTGTTCCACTGAGCATGGGCTACGCCAGTAAACAGCAGGGCGAGAGTTACGAGGTACTTCATTGCGGGGTCTCCATGTTGGGATCTGCGCTGGTTCGCGAACGGTTAAACCAGAAATAAAGGATGGTTCCGACGCCAGCCGTCAGTACAGCTAGCAACGCCTTGAGCGTGTCCTGCCACTCCAGAGGGGTCTTTACTCGTCCATCGATGAAGGCATGCAGCGTGATGAAATAGCCGACCAGATAGACGATGGTCAGAAGGCCCTGCATGTAGCCTGTTTCGCGGTGGGTCATATACCGAGTGCCTTTCTCGCTTTCACGTAGTGCCGGATGCGGTCGTCCAGCCCGTTAAAACCGCCGTTGATTTTTTTGGTGATGGACCCGAACGCGCCTTGGTCGGCAAGGTCGTTCAATCCCCGGTCTTTCCAGAACCACGCGGCTGAACGGGATGCGCCCATAGGGGTTTCGAGATACGAGGGATCAGCAATCAAATCCCGGCCCAAAGCCTCACCACAGGCTGTGTAATTGGCCCTGCCTGTGAGTTGGATAAGGCCACGTCCCTTGAAACGTTTCCCATCCCCTACCTGGGTATTGCCCAAGTCTTTGCGCCCCTCGTAGGCCGATCCATCCGCGATTTCGAGCGTGTATTTGAGCGATCCAGACTCGTGCGCTACTTGGGCGAGAAAGCAGGCCTGACGGGCGAGCGTGTCTATGCCGAATTCCAGCATCGCGTGATTCAGGCATTCAAGGAAGATCGGCGCACGCTCCCCTGCGTATGGCATACACGCATTTAGTTGGTCGATTGTGAGGATCACGACCCCATCCCCAACTTCCGCTTGATGTGCTCAAGGTCCATTTCGTGACGGGTAATGAACGAGGCGTGATCGTGCTTGGCGCTACGCAAGGCAACGACCTCGCTCTGTAGCTGCTTGATCTGCTCTGCGTGTACAGCCATGCCCATCTTCACGCCCCAGTAACCGGCAATAGCCGGCCCTGCCAGCGCAGATAACGCCAGCACGTATTCGAGCCATTGGGGAAGCATTTAGAAGGCGAGGCCCAGCAGGAAAGTAAGAACTGGGAGCAACGCAAACCACCACACGCGGCACTTGGTCTTGTGACCAGCTTCATGCGGGTCAGCGTGATCGCCAAAGATCACGGGCTGCATGAGCGATTTGACGGTGACTTCGGTTAGGTGCGGCATTATTCATCCTCGCCTGTGAGATGTGGGTATGGATCAATTCCCTTTGCGATAAGGGCGCGTGTGAATCCTTCGGTGCGAAGCCTTGCAACGAGAGCTTGTTTCTCGGCAGCTTCGATTCGGGTCTCGAGGTTTGCGTCTCGCTCTCCGCCGTAGATCAGTGACATGATCGAAATCCCAAGGGCGATTCCGGCAAGAGCGGCGATGGCCAAACCCTGTGTAGTGCTCAGCCCGTGAACGTGGATCTGGTTACCAGTCGCCGTTGAGTTGCCAGTTTCGGCTACAAACCCCTCTGGCAACCGACTGTCCATCAATGGGATAGCCACTTTGTCAATGCGGCACTGATCGCCCCGCCTACCAGGGTAGAGGCGCCTACCACAATCCACAGTGCGCCTTTTCCCCTGTTCATCGTGTCCCTTAAGTCCTGCACTGTCTTGGTCAATTCCTTAACAGAATCAGTCAGGTGCTCAAGCGAGATAGCTAGGCGCGCGTTCTCTATCTCAAGGGCAGTTAGACGCTCGTCGGTCATTTAGATACCGTGTACGATCTGAAAAAAAAAGGAGGCGAAATGAACTGTCTACTGAACCTGATGGCCGTGTGCCTGTTCGACCCAAGCAACGTCTACATAACTGCTGGCCTTGATGCGGCCATTGACCGACCGAGCGACGAGCGCCTTGCTCGACCCTGCTATGGGACCGCATGGTGTGTCCGCCCTCGTCCGTCTGGCCCAATCGGCACAATCAAGATAGGCGCTGTGGTCAGCCTCTCCAACGAGCTGACAATCGACTACGGCTTGTCCCATCGCAGTTACGTCAACACCAGCATTGACCGTGGCGGGGAGTTCGCTTTTGTCGAGCTGACGTGGCGACCGTTCAGGTAATCAGAACGACACATTCACGAGGTCGTACCAGACCCGAACCCGCAACGCTGAATTCCCGGTCGTGATTTCACCGACGAGTAGATGCAGCACCACGGCGGCATTGGCTACAGGGGATACAGCGGCAGCAGGCGTATGAGCCACGCGGGTCTGGTCGGTTGTTTGATCCAAAAATCCCGTGGTTTCGATCTGCCCTGAACATTCCGCACCAGAGCCGTTGGTGTACTTCAACACCAGATCTTCACCAGCGGCGATGTCCGCGTAAGCGGTTCCTGCGGCTTTGTAGATCACGACCCGACGCGGAACTACTGCTAGCAATGATCCAGGCGCGGGAATGATGGTTTGCGGCGTGGCATTGAGTGCAAGAAGCTGGCCAGAACTCACAGTGACAGTGCGCGATAGGCCGAACACCTCTTGCAGCCCATCGCTTTTGTTGACGATGAGTTCGCCGTTGTCTCCTAAGCCGACTCGCCTATCTAAAACAGGTTGAACTATTTTCATATGGATAGCGGGTTATAGAGGGCCGTAACACCAGTGTTCACCCCGATGGGGGCCGTGGTCCCGTAGAGTTCAGGCCTGAATAGATGGGCCGTTCCGCTTTCAACCCACAGTCCATGAGTTGAGCCCTTGCCGCCTGACTTGATGCTGTCGAGGTATGCCGTGCCCTCAGTCCAGAGAGGGTAGTAAGCCCCGACTCCAGTGAATGCGAGGTCCGCGTAGGGATTCATGCAATCGGTTCCCACCATCCACGTTTTGGAACCGGTCCCGGTGTCAGCGATGTTCTGGCCGTAATTGCCGTGGTACTTTCCATTCACCCGAAGGATTGCGGCGGCGTTGTGGCCTGAGGACCCTTGCTTATTTCGGTCGCCGTCAAATAGCGAATACTCGAGAACGCCGTTATATCGACCGATGCAATCGACTTCGGTTGCCTCGCACTCGAATCCAGAGTCAGCGGTGTAGTTGTACCCGTCGCCACCCATCGAATACTCGCTCACACAGTCCTGAAGTAACGTGAGTGCACCAAGGGACGAGAAGTTGTGATAGGCAAGGTACTGCCACTTGCAGTAACGGGCGTATACGACAGGCCTGTAAGTGTTGCCGGAATCGGTCTGCGTAAGAGCGGTGAACTGATCGCTTCCCCGGAAAGTGATGCCTTCCAGATACACTTTCGCGCCGAACACGATCTGTTCGTTTCCGGCCGTATACATAATCTCGAATCGATCACACACGCCAGAAAGAGACAGGTTCACATTCTGGTGGCGGATGTAGATTTTCTTCGTGCCAGCATCCTGAAACCATCCAGAGGCCACGGCATTGGCGTTAGCAGCACTCGACTTCCAAGGGATCTGAATTTCCTTGCCGTTGTCGTGATAGACGATGTGCAGGGCTGTTTGAGAGCCTGACGGAGTCGCTTCATAGGTTGAAGCCGCAGGAGTCTGTAGCCACGTCATCTCTCCGGGCTGCTGACCGGGAGCGCGGTAAATAACCGTTCCAGGCCCAGCCCACGCTTTGATGCGTACGGCCCTGGCTTGTGTTCCGCTGGACACTGTCGCGTGAGTTGCGCGAACGTCGAAACGGTCTGTATACACGCCTGGCATTAGCCAGATGATCGCGACACCGGATACCGCCATTGCCGGCGCAATGGTCTTGAACGGATCGTTCAGCGATCCAGTGTTCGAGTCGCTACCATTGACTCCATCAACCCATACCTGTCCTGAGGGACCGCCGCTTTGAAGGCGGTATGTGTCCATGAAGTTCTGTTCCGCATCGAAGTCGTGAGTGGCTTTTCCGGGGCCAGCGCAGTCGAAGATCGTGCCGGTGGTGAATGTATAGCCGGAAGGCTTGGTCCGAGGGTTGCCGAAGATCGCGAGCGTGTCAGCGGCATTCCTGACCTGTTCGTCAGGGTCGTAGCGGCCAACGCTTGCCGGCGTATTGCTCATAGGCTCGTGAGCAAAGTCCACCGGAGTTACGTCAGCGTCGTCTTCTTCATCCGTTAGCGGATACAGCAACCGTCCGATTGCATCGGTATCAAACGCCTGATCGTTGACCGGATCGATGGTGTAGAGCAGTACATCGTTAGCGTCAGTTACCGTAGCCTTATACGTGATTGCCGGGTCTAGATAGACAGTGTCGAATCTACCGCCGGCATCAGCCTCTATCGGCTGTGAGTGGGTAACATTCCGCTCTGATGTGGTGTAGACGGGGGATGGTGTGCTCGTGGTTGTCAGGTAGAAATAGAGCTTGCATCCAGGCAATACCCGGCCTGCCGCCGACAGTGGTTGCTGTGGCGGGAGATTGAAGATTTGGTGTGTCACGCTATGAAACCGGGTAAGTAATTGTCCAGCCGTTGTACAAACCCTTCTGGCCAGAGTTTGTGAAAGCACCACTTGGCGATAGCTTCGCAACGCTTGAGTCCAGCGTCGCGAAGATGATTTCGCCGGATGCGTTGATGTTGTTTGCCAAACAAACCTCTGACCCGTTGTCTGCACCACTTGCAGAAACTATTAGCCTTCCTACTGATGGGGTCAGTAACGCCGGAATGCCGGTCATCGACATCACGGTAGTGTTTGATGTCCCAAGAATTTGAGACTCAAGCCACAACATGGCCATGTTGTTTACCTTGCGGTAATGCACAGTCCCGGTGGTTGACGCGGACATCCCGGTCAACGTTGCCGTGAAAGTTCCAGATGTGGTAACCGCAACTTCTGTCTCGTTGCTGTACAACACGCCGTTTTCGTATCGCAGGATCGTCGTAAATGCACTCTCGGCCTCATTGCTGGCCTGCACCTCAAATGCGGCGCCAGCAGCTCTTACGCGATACTTGCGGCTTCCGCTCGTACCGTCCGTGTCGTAAAGGAACACGAACGGATTCGTGGACTCCAACCGCATCGACTGCTGCACGTTCTGATTCGACGGCACGTCATCGACGGTGTAGATCAGGACGTCAGCGGAGGTGTAGTGGCTGAATCGATAGTCGGGGAGTTTTGGATCTAGGTAGATCGGCGCAACCACCCCGGAGGCATCAGCTACGACAGGCTGAGAGTGCGCGACCTGCAAATCCGCATCCGTGTAGACAGCTTGTGGCGTGCTCGTGTTGGTTTGATAAAAATAGAGCTTCGATCCCGGAAGGCTCGTGACCTTCGGGAGGTAGAATAGAGAGGCCAAGGATTACCTCGCTTGTCGCTGACGGTCGTCGCGAACAAGGGCCGCAGAACTGGCTGCGGGCTTAGGAGCTACGGTGTTTTGTCTAGCCGGGGCTCTTTGCCCCTTCGGAACCACGAAACGACGTTGGTACGCATTACTGGCCAGCGCCTTTCTTGTAAGCGGTCTTGCTGCGACTGTTGCCAGTAGCGCAGGATTAACAGCAGCCCCACCGGCGGCAACAAAAGCGTCAACAACACTAAAGGGATGAGTTCCAGCGACCTTCCCGGCATCTTGGAGGATTTGGGGGAAGTTGTCGTAGGCCTTGGCGATTGCGAGTAGTTCTCCCTCGAGAGGCGCACCACGTTTCCACTGCTGCCAGATTTTCTTAGCCGATACATTGGCACCAGAAAGAGCCTGCTCAACGGTGTTGAGCTTGGCCAACTTTACACGAGCTGCCTTGTAATTTGCCGCCAATTCGGGCTGTCCCAGCTCATCCACATGGCGGGCCAGCTCGTTATCCAGGGCATCGGCAATCTTCTGTTGCGCGTGTCCAATGGCCATTTTCTCAGGGTCCCGCGTTTTGAAGTTGGCCCTGGCATTGGTCCTCAACTGCCGGATCTTGGCCACGGCGTCTGCGGCTTCAAACTGGGTCTTGTTGCCATAAATACGCTTAAGGTTCTCAACCGCAGGGGATGTATCGTCAGCAAATGACCCCGCCCCGGTACGGTCGTCCATCTTGGCGATCTCGTCTCGGTAGGCATCAGAGGTCTTTCGGGTGCCGGTTCTCGCAACCGCTTCGTATGCCTTGTTGGCCTTCGCTTTCTCGATCCCGATAGTGGCCTTGGTCAATGCTTGGTCAACGATGCCGACAGATTTCCCTGCGGCAGCATCGATTGCTTTCGCATTTTCCACAGACAATTCCCGCATGAGCGGAGCGCGGCCAGTGGCGCCCTCTGCGATATTGCCGACGCGATTACCGACTGCTGACGGCGGGAGTTTCAAGCCTATGTCCGTGGCTTCCTTGATGGCCGCCTGTTGCGGAGTAACCTCATGGGCTGGCCTTGGGATACCTTCACGAGGAATGGCAACGCCTTGCGCGGACTTAACCGGAAGCGCAGCCCTCACCCCCATGTAGCTGGCGGCAGCCTGCGGAACGGCTCGTAGCACATGCTGTGCGTATGGATTATCCGTCCATGACGCCATGTAATCGCCAGCGCCCTGCATGACGTTGCCAGGCGCTTGCAGCACCTTGGAGGTCATGTTGTTGGGGTCGGACGGCTGGTAGGTCAGAGCCCGCGCCACTCGTTCACGAATAGCGGCAGGGTCCGCATACTGACTCGCGCGATTCCCCCTAAAAGGGCTTAAGGCAGCGTTAGCCGTCGCGTCATAGGCGAGAGCACCCAACCCGGCAACATCGCCGGCAATCGCTCCCGTGATTCCTGTAGCGGCCTGAGCGGCACCCTGGGCCACGTTCTTTCCAGCCTGAATCCACTGGTCTCCTTGAGTCTCCGGCCCGTAGTTGGAATGAGTCGGCACAAGCGAGCCATCGGCTTGAAGGTCTAACGACTGACCACGGCGCGGCGCTTGCTCAGCATCGGGGAAATCACTCCAGTCATCAGCGTTCGCCTGCTGCGCGTCTGGAAAATCATCCCACTCGTCCATTACGGGCGCACCTTCACGCGACCATCGGGGGTAATGAACTGGGTGCCTGGCGGAAGGGCCATAGCTTCCTCACGGGTGCGAACGCGCACTGGGCCTTGTGTTTGCTGAGCAGGCTGTTCTGGCGCACTACCGCTTAACATGCCTTTGTATCCGTTTTCGATCAGTGAGAGCTGATCTTCAATGGCCTGAATCTGCTCCGCTGTAACGCTCTCGTAGTTCGTTCTGGTGGGGAATTTCGCTTGGTCCAGCTTGGTTTCGTAGTCGGACATCGCGCCAACACCCGGAGTGCGAGTTAGCGCGGTTAGCGTGGACCGCATCTGATCAACAGCGGCATCGAATGCTTTGCCTGGCTCTGTCGGAAGATTGCCCTGACCAAACGCGCCGGCAGACATGGTTCCCTTGATGCCCTTGGACGGGTCGCGTTTTCCAGTCTTCTTGTCTACTGGGCCTTCGAATTTGTCTCTGATCCTCGCAAGCTGCTGCTTGGCAAGCTGAACGGTAACAAGCTTCTGCTTGGCGGTAGAGGTGTCCTTCTGCGACAGCGCGCCCGTGTTATCGCGTTTCGTGAGAACGTCGATTTTGCCGGTACTGGTATCGAGCTGCGCGGAAGTACCGGGAGGAAGCCCAGCCGACTGAACCTCCTGCGGAGTGAGCGGGCGGAACTGTCCGGCAATTATTGAGGGCCCATTGTCCGGCCCCACAACCTGCTTGAGTTCCCTAGTACGCGGGTCTCTCTGAAGAAGCGATCCGCGAGGTCCGTTAACACTTTCGTACTGCACAGGATCGGGAGGCGCGGCAATGCCGCCCTGAGCACCGAACCTTCCCAGTAGGTCCTGCAATCCTGCCCGCACCTGTTCGTCGGTCTCGTTGGCGAAATTGGGGTTCAGCGCGGCGATCTCAGGGAAGTTCTGCGCAATGAACGCTTTCGGGGAAGACGCTTTTAAGCCCCACTGAGCGGCATTGAACAGCCGCTGGCCGTCCAGTTGCTTTTGCTCCATCTGCCGGCCCTGGAAGTTCAACATCGTGTTGCCGATGTCAGAACGTCCAGCACGCGCAAATTCCTCAGCCGTCGCTTGAGGGTTCTGCATGAGCGCGTTCACACGCTGGCCCTGCTGAACGTCCAATGCACCGAGAGCGTTGATCTGCCGACGACGCGCGGACATGTCCGCATCTTGCCGTCCTCGCTCCATCGCCCCGTAGTAGTCGCGATTGACGATAGGCATTACAACCTCTGCGGGTTACGGCGGTTGTAGATGGAGCCGAGATTTTCTAACAGCCCAGTCAGCGCATTGGTCTGGCCCGTGATACCGGATGCCCGAGCATCGCCCTGCTGCCCCAAAAGGTTCGCGATGTTGGCCGAGCTATTGGCCCCGAATGCCCCCAAGTTCTGTGCGCTCGTCTGCCCGAGTCCTGCCTGACTCGCATTGCGGTTCCACCAGTTTCCGTATTCCTGTGAGGCAATCCCGCTGTTGAAGTCGGCAAGTGCGCGAAGGGCATTTCCAGACGCCGCACCACCTCTCGCCGCGAAGCTGTTCTCAATTCCTCGCATCCCTTCATCACGCCGGAACTGGTAGTCAGGCGATGCGTTGAAATTCGAGATCGGGTTATTGAGCCTGGCCAGCGCCTCTTTTCCAGCATCGAGCCACGGCAGCATGTCGGTACGAGTCTGGTCGTATTGTCTACGACTCTCAGCGATACCAGCCGCTGAGGCTGCTGCGGAAGCGTCGGCTGCATCTTTCGCGCCACGCCCCTCCAGCAGACTACCTACAAGCGGCACTCCGTAATCCAGAATGCGACCCCAGTCCCAGCCCATGTTTCCAGCTCCACTAATTGAATTCGCTACGCCACTGAAGCCACCTAAAGCACCAGCGGCCGTTCCTCCGATACCTGCGCCGCCTGCAATTCCGCCGGATGCCGCCAGGGCTCCAGCATTTCCTGCGCCTACACCTGCAAGACCGTTCGCACCACTATTGGCGAACGCACCCAAATTGGTGCCAGCAGTAGAACCAGCTCCTGCGGCAGCTCCACCACTGAAAGCGCCAGCGGCACCAGCACCGCCGACGAGCATTCCGGCGAGCCCTAGATAGTTTCCGACCCCGTACTCTCGGTATGGATCTCTGGCCTGCCTGCCAAAGAGATTTAAGAAGTCCCCGATCTCTCCGGTACGAGAGCCGACTCGTTTTCCATTCGCGTCTGTAATCGCAAGGGACGCCCGACCAGACATCGGCTTGTTACCGATGAGGCCAGCAGGAACACGGGGGGCGGTTCCTAACCCAAGGATCTGATACAGCCGATCAACGCCTTCCTGAGTGAAGCCGTCGCGATACAAGCTATCGACGATCTGCTGCGCTTGCTGATTGTTGTAGTCGATAGGCATTACTTGGCAGTCCAGCCGCTAGCTAGGCCGTCATCGGCCGTCTTCACGTAAAGGGTTGTGTTCGTGCTGCCATCAGTTCTGAGGTAGAGCGTTCCGCGATTGGCGGTAACAACGCCCTCTGGCGAACCTGCGCCGAACCTCACGCGGAGGTCATGAGAAGCAGCCAGCCACGTCTGCCACTCCCGATCAGTCTTCGGGATCGTTGCGGACGGCTTGAGTGGCATTAGACGCGTCCGCCGCGCACTTCAATCAATGTGTCTGTGACATTCACCGGAATCGGATCTGAAACCGATGCGCGATACACACGCTGACGGGCGCTTCCCAAGCGACTCCAAACAACTCGAGTGTCATATCGACCAATAGGCCCGATGTCCTTCGTGGCAAGCGTTCGCCACGTCTGCCCGCCGTCATTGGAGTAATCCAACATCATCTGCGGGTCTGAACCCTGTCCTGTCACAAGGCCTACGCCGGTCTCCAGAACGATCTCTAGCCGGTCATGGAAAGCCAGCCGCTGTTCCGCGTACACCGGCTGATAAGTCCAGGAAGCGAGTAGCGTGCTGCCCCATTCCGTATAGGTCAGCGGATCGAGTCGCCCAACCTTGTTGGAGGTCGAGTCTCCTACAAGCTCATATCCATAAGCCTGCGCATGGCAGTGCGGATACCAGTAGTCAGCCCCGTAGGTCTGGCGCTTGTGCCATTCCTGGGTCGTGGCGTCATACACCCATGTCACTTCCGGGAATGTCAGGACATAGAACAGGTGTCCATCTTGCGAATACGCAAACGCCCGTCCTGCGTCAATCGTCGCATTGACGATGCTCTGCTCTACCGAGTGCGAGGAAACCCGTTGTGGGGTCGTCCCCTCAAGTCTTCGGACGGTGTAATCATTGGCGAGCCAGAAAACAGAGTTGTCCTGCTTGACGACCGTGCGTCCGTTCAGACACCCGATCTCGAGGTATCCATTCGT
>JACZCZ010146698.1_pt1 | contig 12128 bp, 10 predicted proteins | sample 8641811 | NCBI WGS metagenome assembly JACZCZ01 (sample SAMN15324610, study PRJNA640507) | soil metagenome | isolation source: intercropping peanut in the first line | place: China: Luxin town, Laibin City, Guangxi Province | collected 2019-07-25 | depth 10cm m | reverse complement strand
CGCTGCGTTGCTGGTGCTGGACGAGGAGGAGCTGGGTCGCGGTGAGCAGACCGATCTGCTGGCAATCGGCTTCTCGGCGACTGACTACGTCGGTCACCGCTACGGTGCGGGCGGCATCGAGATGTGCACGCAGCAGCTGCGCCTCGACGCTTTGATCGGCCGCCTGATCGACCGTCTGGATCACATCGGTGTTCCCTACGTGATCGCCTTGACGGCGGATCACGGCGGCGTCGATGTTCCTGAGAGGAACAAGCAGCAAGGCGCGGGCGAGGCGAAGCGTCTCGAGCTGGATCTGTATCCGGCGCAGATGAGCAAGTACGTCGCGGAGAAGCTGGGGATCCGGGGTCCGGCGATTCTTGGCAACTTTTTCACGCCGGATATTTATTTCTCCGAGACCATCCCGAAGAAACTGCGTGCGCGTGCGATTGCGATTGCACGTGAGCGCTACGAGGCAAGCGACAGCGTCGAGTTGGTCATGAGTTGGGAGGAGCTGAACAAGGCTCCCGCACCTGCGGGGATGGTGGATGAATGGACGCTGCAGCAGCGCGCCCGGGCGAGCTTTGATCCGGAACGCTCGGGCTCGCTCGTCGTGCTGACGAAACCCTTCGTGACACCCCTTCCGCCGCCGACGAAGACGAGCAGGGATTACATCGCGGGTCACGCAACTCCATGGGGCTATGATCGAAGAGTGCCGATCCTCTTCTGGTGGCCCGGCATCAAGGGGTTCGAGCAGCCGATTGCCGTCGAGTCGGTTGATATCATGCCGACGCTCGCCGGCCTGATCGGACTGAAGATTCCCGAAGGTGACATCGACGGCCACGCGCTCGATCTCAGCCGAGCCGAGCGATAGCTTCCTTCAGAAAAACAGAGGTCCTGGCCGCAAGCGCGTGAATCGACTTTCGGGCGCCGTCACCGGTAGTCCAGACCTGCTGCCGGAACTAATCGCGCCGGCGCTCGGTCCATAGGCTCAGCGCATTCCAACAACGATCGCGTCGGTGCAGGGAGCCGTCGATGCCCAATGATGCGAAATCCGCGGCAGTCGCATTGGTGGCTGTTTCGCTGTGGCTTGCTTCATGCGGTGGCGACGACAAGGGCAATCGCGGACCTCCGCCAATGCCTGTGCCACCTGCACCAGCCGCCGGAGTCGTGGGCGACAACAGGCTCGCTGAACTCGCGGAGTGGGCACGCGACACTCAGGATGTTCCCGCCATGGCGGTCGTGCTGGTGCTGAATGGCCGGATCGCCGAAAGCGTCGCAGTTGGTACGCGCTCTGCGGCGAGTTCGGTGCCAGTGACCCTCAGCGATCGCTGGCACATGGGATCCCTGACCAAGGCGATGACCGCGACGCTTGCCGCCGTGCTGGTCGAGGATGGGGTGATTGACTGGAACACGACGGCGCAGCAGGTCTGGCCGGAGGCGGCCAGCCAGATGCACGCAGACTTTCGCGATGTCACGTTGCGTCAGTTCCTTTCGCACACTTCCGGCCTCAAGCGCGACGACAGCTTCGGACCGGCGCAGGATGGCGCGCCGGGTACAGTTGTTGCGAAACGCAGGGCGTGGGCTGTGGAGCTTCTGAGCCATGGGGCGCAGGTCAATCGCGGCGTGTTCAGCTACTCGAACGTCGGGTACATGGTCGCCGGCGCCATGCTCGAGGCCAGGGGTGGTGCGTCGTGGGAGGTGCTGCTGGCCGATCGAGTATTTGCACCGTTGGGGATGGTCCGCAGTGGTTTCGGTGCGCCAGGTACCGCCGGACAACTTGATCAGCCGTTGGGACACCGCAGCGAATCGCGCGGATTCAGCCCGGTCGATCTCACGAACCCCGATGCGAATATTCCTGTTGCAGTCGGCCCGGCAGGCTCGGTGCACACCACGCTCGATGACTACTCGAGGTTCATGCTGGCTCACATCGATGGTGCGCGTGGCATGCCGAATCTCGTGAGTGTCGAGTCGTACCGGGCCTTGCACGAAACGGCTGGCGGTAACTACGCTCTGGGCTGGGGAGCGCAGCCTGCGCTTTCGACGCTGGGCGTTCCCGGGCTTACCCACACCGGCTCGACCGGGCTCTGGTTCTCGCTCGTCTGGTTGGCCCCAACACTGGATGCGGGTATGTTGATCGCGGTAAACGCAGGCGGGGATCGGTCGCTTGCAGCGATCGAGCAGATGGATCGGCTCATGCGTCAGCGGGTGATGGCGAGTCGATGACCGGCCAGGGGCCGGCTACTGGTCCCGGGACCTATGGAGTGCGCGCCGAGTGATTTTCAGAATCGTTCGAACTCTGACCCTGGGCACTGTCGCTCTGGCAATGTCGCTCGTCGTTCCGACCCACGCCAACGATGTTGCGAGTTCGACTTCGCCACGACCACTGCTGGTGGGCGCTGGCGCTCGCGGTGTGTTCGATCCGTCGGTAGCCGAAGATCCCGAGACGCGCCGATTGTGGATGAGCTTCTCGTCGTTCGATGCTTCGTTGCACTCGCAATCGGGCGTCAATCTTCGCCTCGCTTCATCGGACGACGGCGAAACCTGGCGCGACGCGGGGATCGTCCAGCGATTCACTGACGTCGTGGTGGGCCCGCTCGCGGAAACCGCAGACGTAGAGGGCTACGTCGAGGAGGGCAGCCGGGGTACCTGGCAGAACGGGACGTCCACGCTCGTTTACGACGCTCACGCGCCACGCGATCAGAGGTGGAAGCTGTTCTGGCAGCAGGCGCTTTGGGTGAACGATGTTCCGAGGTATGCGAGCTACAGCTGGATCGCACTGAAGATGGCGGACGCGCCGGAGAACCTGACGAACGCGACACCGATCAAGCTGTTCACCGGATACATGTCGAGAACGACTGGCGAGTCCGCTGACGCGCCCGCTTTCTCGCCCATCGCGGGTCCACCAGCGATTCAGCTCGACAAGAAAGATGCACAGCTTGGCGCATGCATGTTCGGGCAGCCAGCAGCCCTCTCTGCGCCCGATGGTCTGTATCTCGCACTCGACTGCGCCTGGCTGGGTACTCGTGCGCTGCTGCACACCGTTCTGCTCCGATGCACGTATCCGGGTTGTGTTCCGACGGACGCAGCGACCTGGAGGGCGATCGGTCGGCTCACGGAGCCGCGCGACGGTCCGCAGCTCAACGAGCAGTACCTGGGATTCGGCGGCACTTCACTCGTCGAGAACGGCGGCCGCTACTATCTCATCGCCACACCGATTGCGGCGGAAGCGAATCGTTACGACGGATGCAATGTCTACCGGTTCGAGGACCTGGCGTACGCACGGCTCGAGCGCAAACGCGGCAAGCTCGTCGTCGTGGAAACGGTCCACGGAATCCCGGGGACGTATCACGGTGCCTGTGCTGCCCACTCGCGATTGCCGGGCATCCTGTTGAGCCAGATCGTCAGCACAGCGGCCCCGCGAGTCATGCAGATTCGCGCAACTGACGTGAAGCTGCCGGCCAAATGAATGGGGGAGCCAGGTGGCGGGCTGCGGGCCCTGAATGCGCGTGACGTTGCGCATCGCGCCGGCAGCTCTTCGCATGCAATCTCCGACAGTCAGGTCCCGCCACCCTGCTCCTTGCGCAGGCCAGATGCCAACTGCGGCGTCGAAATGAGTGTTTCGAATGCCTTCCAGCGCGCATGGCCGTCGGCGCCGCCAACGGTCTCGATGTGCTGCCGCACGAGTTCGAGGCCGACGTTGTAGTTGATCACGTAGGCCCGATAGGTGTCGATGAAGCTCATACGCTGTTGCGCTCGTTGCGATGACATGAGTCCGTAGCGCTCGAGCCACGACGTCGCAGTTTTCGCGTCGATCTTGCCATCGAGGTACTGGCGCGCGGCTTCGTTGACGGCGAATTCGAGTTTCGCGGCGAGGCGCGTCACGCGGTAGTAGCGTTCCGCCTGCGCTGGATCCAGACCGGCGAGCGGGTAGAGCTCGTCGCGCTCGAACTGCCATCGTTCATCGCCGGGAAACGCGAGCTCGATGCCGTAGTTGGCGCTGCCTTCGGCGATCAATGCCTGAGGCGAAAAGAGCGGCAGCATCGTGAACTCCTGCCAGTGCCGTTCGCGCACCAGGTGCTGCTCCAGCAGTGTCGAATAGACGTGATGCCCCGGGTATCCCTCGTGACAGGCGAGATCGAGCGCGCGATCGATGTAGATCGGCAGGTCCGTGTTCACCTGGATGAGACTTCGATAGCCGCCCTGATAGAAGTTGTAGCCACCCCAGGGCTTGTCCTTCACGTATTCGACCGTGAATGTCTCCTCGGGCGGCAGCTTGATGTGGGCCAGCGTGCGCTCGCGGCACGCAGCCACGGCGCGCTTGAAGACTGCGTCGAGCTTTGCCGGCGGAATGATCATCTTTTCGCGATAGGCAACGTATCGTTCGCTCGTCGATCCCGCACCGGGCAGGGCGGCATCGAGCTCCTTCAGCATGTCGGCGAAGTAGGCTTCATCGTGAGTCGGTGCCTGCGCATCGAACAAGCGTTGCGATTCGACATCGAAGGGCAGCCTGGTCCCCGTCAGCATCTCCATCCGCGTACGCATCGCTTCGAGCTGTTTGATCAGATACGTGCGTCGTTGAGCCTCGATCTCGACCGATGGCACTGGAGTATTCGATAGCTTCGCTGCCAGCTCCTGCGCCCGTTGCTGCAATTGTCCGGCGGATGCAGCGTCTCGCTTTGCCTCTTCGCGCCAGGCGGGGGGTCCGTAGTACGCATCGACATACGCGGCGTCATGCTCGCCCCACGCGAGGCCGAGACGAACATAGTCTTCACTCAACGAATCAAGGGTCTGCGGGCCGGGGGAAACCGCATCTCCCGCGGGAGCCTGCTTCGAACATGCGACGCATGTGAGCAACGCCAGGCCTGCAATGGCGAGAATTGAAGCAGTCGGATTACTGCGGGCAGCACGATCGGTCACTGTTGGCACCTCTGTGGAGCGGGCGGTCATGGGGCCTGCGGGATGTCCCAGTCGCGCATATATACATCTATACATGGTCATCGGCTGACCGGATTGCGTGCGAAGAGGGCTGGCACAAAGCCTGGCCGTTTCGCACAATGATTTCGCGGGGGCGGACGTTCGTCGATCAGTAATCGTTGCCCGTTATCGAGGGGGGCTGCCCATGACCTGGTCCGCAAAGCAATACAGTCGCTTCGAAGATGAGCGCACGCGCCCGGTCCGCGATCTCGTGCGCGCAATTCCACGTGAGCAGGCGACCTGCGCGGTGGATCTCGGCTGCGGTCCTGGCAACTCGACTGAAGTGCTGGCCGAGCGCTATGGCGAGGCTGAGGTCATCGGTGTCGACAACTCGGATGACATGATCATTGCCGCGAGGAAGCGGTTGCCGCATCTGACGTTCGAGACTGCCGATATTGCGGATTGGCGGGCGCGCCAGCCGATGGACGTGATCCTCGCCAATGCGTCGCTTCAGTGGCTTCCGGATCATCAGTCGCTCTATCCGCGATTGGTCTCGCAGCTGTCGGAGGGAGGATGCCTTGCCGTGCAGACGCCGGACAATCTCATGGATCCTCCGCACCGTCTCGCGCGCGAGGTTGCGGCAGCGGGGCCGTGGTCAGGAAAAATCGGCCACGTGCGACACCCGGATCGACATGATGCTGCCTGGTACTACGCGTTGCTCAAGCCGATCTGCTCGCGCGTCGATGTCTGGCGCACCACTTACTTTCATCCCTTGCAAGGCCATCAAGCGATCGTGGAGTGGTTCAAGGGGACAGCGCTGCGCCCATACCTTGGACCCCTGACGTCAGAAGAACAGCAGGACTTTCTCGCGGCGTACTTGCAGGCGATTGCGTCGGTCTATCCCATTCTGGAGGATGGGATCGTACTGCTGCCGTTCCCGCGACTGTTCGTGGTGGCTACGCGGTGAGCGCGCAGTCACCCGAGTCGCGCCTGGCAGGATGACATTCTTCCGCAGTTCGAAGGGTGTGCGCTGACCGAGAGCTGCTGCTGGACCGCGCCCCTCACTGAAGTCACATGCCGATCGACAGGTGCGGGCCGTCTCACGCCGCAATCCCGGGACAATCCCGGAGTTCGCACGGGACCCGCCGAGATGACGGCCATAGTCTGTCTGCCGCTCTTCTCCATCAACTCAGGGAACTGACTCATGAACGGCAAATCGACGATGCATCTCGCATGCTCTGCTCTCGGCATACTCGCCTTCGCGGCGACACCCCGCTCGCAGGCGGCGGATACGGTGGGCGCTGCAGCCGCCATCTCGCAGCATCACTCCGGCACCAGTGATCGCAAGAAGACCAACGAGCTCGTGAAGATCGTGCGGCAGGTGACCGCGAAGTATCGCGACGTGGAAGTCGCCGAAAGCGACGACTATCACTCGATGTTCGGCTGCGTCAGCGGCGACTCGTCAGGAGCGATGGGTCTGCACTACGTAAATCTGGGTCTCTACGCGGACGGAAAGATCGACGCGTACCAGCCGGAAATCGTGATCTACGAACCGACGCCGAGCGGTCGCCCGCGGCTCATTGGCGCGGACTACATAGTGGACGCTGCGACGTGGGATGCGACGCACAGCCAGGCGCCGGAACTGAATGGCCAGATCTTCCACTACTACTCGGCGCCGAATCGCTATGGACTGCCGGCGTTCTACACGCTTCACGTGTGGGCGTGGAAAGACAATCCGACGGGCGCGTTCGTCAACTGGCACCAGAACGTGTCATGCGAGGCGCACGACGGGCCGTCGAAGTAGGTGGTTGCCCGGTGCCGGCCGCGGTCCGCGAATTCACGGCCGGCATCGCGCTTCCTGAAACCGCCGTCACAGTTTCCGCGCGTGCAGCCGCGTGCATGCCGGACTGTGCGGCAGGTCCATTCTGCTTTGAGAGGCAGGTCTGTAGTCTCGGCACCCATTCAAACTGAAAGGTGTTCGAGATGAAGTCTGTGTTCATGGGTCTCGCGGTTGCCGCCCTGTCGTTTGCTTCTGTCGTCGAAGCCGGAACGAATGGCACGTATGTCATGGAGGGCGGCGCGTACACGATCGATGTGGAGTTCGTCGCGGGCGGCCTGCAGATCGTCGAGCCGAACAAGACCTCTCTCTATACGCCGGCGGGACAGAACGAGTTTCAGTTCACCAACCCCACCAATGGCATCACCTATGGATTGCGCGTCATCGACGACAACACCATCGAAGCTTTCAAGCCCGGCAGCGCTCAGCCGGCGACCACGCTGAAGCGCACGGCCGCCAGCTTCGGTGGCGGAGAGTCCAATCCGGACGCCGCGAAGTACGAGGCACTCGGTTCGAAATACGCTGAGCTCACTGCCAGCGATCCCGACAACGTGCATGTCTGGTCCGCGTGCGGTGCGGCTGCACTCGGCTGGGCCAACATGCCTGCCGATCAGGCGAAAGACATGGCGAGGCAGAGCGCCACGCTGCTGAAGTCCATCATGGTGGATATGTCCAGCTCGCCGTGCCCCGAGGTGATTCCGAACGACGTCTGGTAGCGCACCGACGGCGGCGTCCGTCACTCCCGCACACGCGGGAGTCCATCTTCCGCGCAAGATGACGAACTCGCCGCGCCGCTCATTTCTCCGGGAACTTGAAACCGAGGTAGGTACCGGCGCTGATTCCCATCAGTGTCAGCAGTGTCGGACTGAACGTCGGCATGCTCAGGTCGATGAGCACTGACGAAGCGAAGATGATCCCGAGGACGACGGTCCACACGACGATCTGAAAGCGATGCAGGCCGATGTTGCCCGCTGAATCGCTCATGATGTCCCGCAGCCAACCGCGAGTCTGCGGCGCGACGACTACGCCGTTCAGTAAGTTGTTCGCTTCTGCCAGCTTGGCGTTGACGACACCGAGCTCAGCTTGCGCGTCTGCCAGTTGCTTCTGCGCAGCCGCATCCGCGGGCGCCGCGGCAACCGCGGCCGAAGCGCTGGCAACTTTGGCTGAAGTATTCTGCTGAGCGGCCTGCAGAGCCAGTCGATCGCTGGCGGCCTGCGTGAGTGCCGCGGCACCACTCGTGTTCGCATTGATCATGACGGCGCTCAAACCCGTGCCGGCGCTGATGCCCATCAACACCAGCAGAGATTCGGTGATGGCATCGCGGTCACCGCTGATCAGCCAGATGAAAACGTAACCGAAGAGGATGAGCAGGAACCACCACGCCATCTGGCAGCGACCAAGGCTGTATGGCGCGGGACGTGGAGCGTCGCGCAGCATGTCTCGCTCGATGACCAGCCACCCGAAGGCGAATACCACGGCGATAGTGACGCTGGCCCAGAGCCACGCATACCATTCCCATTTGATCACCGAGAGCGTGAACGTCGATCCCTTCGCTGGCTCCGCGACGCCTCCGGCCACCCCAATGCTCGCGACGACCTCGCGATAGTGATTCGAGAAAGGATCTCTCAGGAGTGCCGACCAGATCCGCTTGTTCTCGGCGTGATTCGGGTTGCGTTCCAGTCGAAACCGCAGTGTTCCTCCGTCCCTGTCCTTCGCCTCCGCGGCGATGCCGGTGTCGACGCCATCGAGAAACAGCGTGACCTGCTTGGGCAGCCCTTGTACATGGTCCAGATACGCCCCCAGGTCTCCCGAGACGCTGATCACGACCTCGTCGCCCAGGCTCGCGCAGCGCGCTGCCGGGCATTTTTTCTGCGTCGTCACCGTCTTGATTCCTGACACGCTGACCTTCGGTGCAGCCGTGCTGGATGTTTGAGTCGGTGCTGGGGGCGGATCGTCCGCGGCGACAACGCAGTGAGCAGTGCCGAGACCGAGGAGCATGAGACTCGCTACGAATGCACGCATCAAGGATCCCCTGTGCAGGTCGGTGCCGAGTGGCCGTCCTTGCCATCTGTAGCCACCGGGCGTTATTTCGCACCTGACGCACCGATCGCCGCCGATCAGATCGTGACCACCTCTCTTGCGGGGGCTGACTTATACGCTCTGACGATTCGCGGCACGCAAGCCCGCTTTCCACTTACTCCTCGGCGCGACTCGTGCCCTCACGGTCGCGCTCGTAGTGGTTCTTCAGCGGGAACGGCGGCAGCCAGGACTCGCGACGAACGGTCCATAGTTCGTAAGTGGGCTGCAGCTGATCAGGCGCATCCAGCGATCCCAGGTGCACTTCGATCTCATCCGTACTGCGTGAGAAGACGGGCGAGCCGCAGCGCGGGCAGAAGAACCGTCCGGCGTAGTCGCGAGTTTCGCCTTCGATCGCTACCGCGGCCTGAGGGAATACAGCGGACGCATGGAAGAGGGCGCCGTGATGCTTGCGACAGTCGAGGCAATGACAGATGCCGACGCGGAAAGGCCGTCCCGTCGCGACGACGCGGACGTTGCCGCACAGGCAGCCCCCGGTGAATGAGCCCATGCTTCATCTCCTTGACATCACGGACCACGCTGGCTCGCATCCTCCCCAGCGTCTCGCCCGTCGTGTAACAAGTTCGATCGACGCGCAGCTTGCGTGCACGGCGCTGATCGCGCGTCGAAAGACTGCCGTTCAGCGCTTGATCGCGGCCGCCACGCGCTTCACGAACTCTGCCTCGTTGCCTGAGTGCCAGCGCCACACTACCACCAGGTCCTGCTCGGGCAGGATAGTGATCGTGTTGCTGCCGGCGCCGCGTGCGCCGTATGCCGTCGTCGGCAGATCCGGATAGTTCTTGCCCTGCGTGTTCAGCCACCAGAGATACCCGTAGTCCGGTCCATGCTCGCTCGGGGTGAGGGCGGCTTTCACGAATGCCGAAGGCACGATCTGTTTCTCGCCCCACTTGCCGCCGCGAAGCCAGAGGTAGCCGAAGCGGGCCATGTCCTGCGCGTTGATCCACACGCCTCCGCCCCAGCGCGTGCCGCCCGAGACCGATGCGAGCTGACGACCGTCGATCTCGACGAAACTGTTGTGATAAGGGATCCAGCGCCAGGTGTTCGATGCGCCGATAGGGTCCATGACTTCGCGACGGAACACGGTCGGGACGCTCTGTTTGAACGCACGCAGGAGCGACAAGCCGAAGCGGTTGATGCGCACGTCGTTGTATTCGTAGAACGAGCCCGGCTGGCGTATCTCGCGCGGCTTGCGCTCGCCTTCGCCGAAGGCCGCCTTGCCGATGAAGTCATCTTTCTTGCCGAACATCGTGCCCTGCCATTCGCTCTGCTGCTGCAGGTGCATCGTCCACGTCACTAGCGCGTTGTGCGCCGAATCGTAGCCGCCGTCCTTCACTGTCTTGCCGACCGGTTCGTCGAGGCTGGAGATCCTGCCGTCGCGGACAGCGATTGCAGCGACTGTCGACATCATGCTCTTGGCGGCGGAGTAGGTCGGGTCGACCCATGTCGTGTCGCCGAATTCTGCGACGACGTAACCCTTGTAGATCACGATGCCGTTGGTCTTCGCGCGAATGTCAGGCACTGAACCGAGCATCGATCCGAAGATGCGCTCCTGGTCGCTGAAATCCATCTCCCGTGTCGACTCACGCGTCTTTGCGAACGCCACCGCGGAATCGAGTGCGGCCTGATCCATGCCGAGCTCATTCGCTGACTTCCTTGCCCAACTCCCTGCCGGCGGGTAATAGACAGCCGACGCAGGTTGCGCGGCGCGCGCGTCGTCATGGAAGGCGATGAGGGGAGCGCTGAGTATCAGCGCACAAGCTGCCAGCGGCAGGCTGAATTTCATGAGGTGCTCTCCCGCCGCGGTGATCAGCGGCGTGCGGCACTTTACACCGACGGCCTGTCCACGGCGCAACGGCGGTGCGCCGGCCCAGGCTCAGTGCGTCGTCAGCGCGACCGCCAGTGCAATCAGCTGCCGGACTCCCGGGACGATGCTGTTCGCTTCGGCGTTCTCTTCCATCTGATGCGGATTGCTGAACAGCACGCCGCCGGCAGCGATCGCGGGAATGCCGAGGCTGATGGCGATGTTGGCATCGGTGGAGCCGAGGTCCATGGGAATGACAGGCGGCGATCCTGGTTTGCGGAAATGATTGAACGTCGCGATCGCCGTCTGCACGAGGGGATGATTCAGTCGCTGTTCCTTGGGCAGCGCTTTCGAGTAGTCCTCCGCGGCCACCGTCTGCTCGACCCGGAATCCGACGCGCTGCTCTTCGGCAACGCGACGACCGGCCTCGACGATCGCTGCACGCAGGCGCTCCTGCGTCGAAGAATCCGCGGAGCGCAGGTCGACGGTGAACCACGCTTCCGCCGGAATGGCGTTCAGCACGGTGCCTCCGCCGAGCATGCCGACATTGATCGTCGGCAACCGGATGCTGCCGATTCCTTCGACGCGTTCGGGAAGCGGAATGTCGTAGACCGCTTCGATCGCCCTGGCCATGGCTTTGGCCGCGGTCGGTTCGTCGCGACTGAAGAGGGTGTGAACCGAAGGCGAGGTGAAGATCAGCTTCACCATCTCGATCCGCAGGGCGCCGTACCAGATCTCGTTCGAAGGGGCGTCGAGCGCGACGAACATGTCCGGCTTGTACCCGCTGTGATGAAGCCAGTGCTTGGCGCCCTTGAGTCCGATCTCTTCCTGCGTGGAGGCGACGAGGATCAGGTCGCCCTTCGTCCTGATACCGCCCCGATTCAGCGCCCGGAACAATTCGAGCATCGCGACGACGTTGCCGGTGTCGTCGCCGACGCCGGGGGCTCGCAACAGGTCGCCGTCGCGCTTCACCTTCAGGTCCGTCGCCGCCGGGAAGACCGTATCGGTGTGAGCGACGAACGCGACCGACGGCCCGCCGCCGGTCCCCTTGCGGACACCACTGACGTTCAGCATCTCATCGACGCGAACGTCCGTGAGGCCGAGCTTCTCGATTTCGGCGCGGACGTATTCAGCTCGTGCGCGTTCCTGGCCGGAAGGCGCGGGCATCTCCGTGAGCCGGATCCATTCATCGACGATCGTTTTCTCATCCAGCGAAGACAGCGCCTTGCGCATGTCGGGGCGATTCAGCAGCGTCTCGGTGAACCAGTTGGGTTGTGCGTACAGCTGCGACGCAGTCAGCAGCAGGAACGAAGCGATCAAGGTGCGCATGCACGGCAGCATACCATCTCACTCCCCGCTCTCACCGAGCGTCACCGTCGCTGACTTCTGCGAGCCGCCGCGTTCATAGGCGATGTCGAGCGAGCTGCCGGGCGCCAGGCGCCTGATCAATCGAACCAGGTCTGATGGAGATCGAATGGATTCGCCTGCTGCCTGCACTAT
>JACZCZ010147380.1_pt1 | contig 12143 bp, 8 predicted proteins | sample 8641811 | NCBI WGS metagenome assembly JACZCZ01 (sample SAMN15324610, study PRJNA640507) | soil metagenome | isolation source: intercropping peanut in the first line | place: China: Luxin town, Laibin City, Guangxi Province | collected 2019-07-25 | depth 10cm m | reverse complement strand
GATCCGGCCGAGGAGGCCGGGGGGTGGCGTCACCGCGGGGGTGAGCGGCGGCCAGGCCTCGGGGGCCGCAGGCGGCGGGACGGCGGCCGGGGGCGCGGTGGGGGGCTGGTCGACCACGGCTGCCGAGCCTGGCACAGCGGCGCCCGTGGCAGCCCCTCGTGGGTCCGGTCTCCCCGCAGGTGGTGTGCGAAATGGCAGGAGATCGGCGCGACCCCTCATGACCACGCTCCGTGGACCGATGGAGGTCCAGCGCGTGTCGTCCGCTCTCATCCCAAGCCGCGGAACCCCCTCACATCTGGGTTCCGCGGGTGCGGCGAGACGCGGGGGCCGGCTCCGATGATCCCCCCTCGAAGGAGCCGGCCCCACTCGCGCGCTCGCCGGCGGGTCCGATGACGGTCCGGGCGGCCCGTCGCCGTAGCCTCCCGGTCCGTGGTGGCCGTGCTCGCCGAGACGTCGAACGGGGGCGCCTTCCTGGGCGAGGACCTGCTCGCCTACCTGCTGCTGGCCTTCGGCGGGGCCATGCTCGTCGGCAACCTGCTGGCGATCTACCGGCCCCCGCCCCGCATGCAGGCCGAGGGGACCCGGGCCCCCGTCGGTCGCAGCGTGGCCATGGCCGCCCTCGGGGCGGTGGCCTTCGTGTGGGCCCTCGCCAGCCTGCTCAGCGGCTGACGGCGTCGGGGTCGGGGGTGCGGCGACCGGCCGATCGCCGGGTCGACCGCACGACCAGGGCGACGATGACGCCCAGCGCCGCGACCAGCACGAAGAACAGGGCCACCTGCTCCCAGCCGCCGGGTTCGCCGGGGTCGTCGGGGGCGTGGCCCTCGCCGGGCTGGGGGATGATCCCGGGCCGCTCGCCCGCCTGCTGGGCCGCCCGGCAGGCGGCGTCGTCGGGGGCACAGGCCACGGTGGTGGCCGTGGTCTCGTGCTCGTCGCCCGAGCCGGCCCCGAACACCGCCACCAGGCCGATCAGGACCACCAGCACGCCGAAGAAGGCCAGCCCCGCCACCACCAGCCGCCGACGCTCGTCCATCTCCCCAGTGTGCCAACCCCTCGTACTGGCGATCAGATCCCCCGCCCTGACGGGGGATCTGATCGCCAGTACGGGAAGGGCGGGTCAGGGGCCGGGGGACCAGCCCTCGGGGGCGAGCTCGAAGTGGGCGAAGTCGAAGGCCGGGGTGACGGTGCAGCCGACCAGCACCGGCCCGTCGACGGGCCGAGCGGCCTGCCACGCCCCGGCCGGGACGATGCCCTGGGGACGGTGGCCCCAGGCCAGGTCCGAGCCGAGGCGGGTCGTCGTCGCCGGCTCCGCCCCGGAGGGGGCGACGAGGAGGTCGAGCGGGCCCCCGGCGTGGTGGTGCCAGATCTCGACGGCGTCGATCCGGTGCCAGTGCGACACCTGGTCGGCGTCGAGGAGGAAGTAGATGGCGGTGCCGGCGCCCCGGCTGCCGTCGGCGGGGGTGTCCCGCCAGGTCTCGGCGAACCACCCGCCCTCGGGGTGGGGCTGGAGGCCGAGGGCGGCGATGGTGGCGGCAGCGTCGAGCGGACCGGGCATGACACCCAGCATGGCGTGACCGAGGGCCGGGCCCGATCCGTTCACGATGGCCCGGGCCAGGCCGATGGGGGCCGGTGATGTCCGTCGACGAGCTGAGCGCCGAGCTGGCCCTCCGGCTGGCCGATGCCGAGGCCCGGTTCAGCCTGGCCTTCGAGCACGCGCCCATCGGCAAGGCGCTGGTGGCCCCCGACGGTCGCTTCCTGCGGGTCAACCGGGCCCTGTGCCGCATCGTGGGCTACGAGGCGGACGATCTCCTCCGGCTGACCTTCCAGGACGTCACCGCCCCCGAGGACCTCGATCTCGACCTCGACCACCTGCGGCGGACCCTCGCCGGGGAGATCGAGGGCTACAGCATGGAGAAGCGCTACGTCCGGGCCGACGGCACGACCGTCGCCTGCCAGCTCGACGTGGCCCTCGTCCGCGCCGACGACGGCGTCCCCCAGTACTTCATCTCCCAGGTCCAGGACATCAGCGAGCGCCGGGTCGCCGAGGTGGCCCTCGACGAGGTGCGCGCCGCCCAGCGGGCCTGCCTGGAGGCCCTGGAGCAGGGCGTGGTCATGGCCGACCTGGAGGGCAACGTCCAGCTGTCGAACCAGGCGGCCTGGCGGATCCTCGGCGGCGACCCGGCGTCGTTCTCCGAGCGGGTCAGGAACGGGACGTGGGACACCTACGACGAGGACGGGCGGCTGATGGCGTTGGAGGAGCGGCCCATCATCCACACCGCCCTCACCGGCGAGCCCGTCACCGACCGGGTGATGTACATCGTGCGCGACGACGGCGAGCGGGTGGCCCTGCGGCTGGCCACCGAGCCGGTGTTCGACGAGGCCGGTGCGGTGGTCTCGCTGGTGATCGCCTTCGCCGACATCTCCCACGAGCGGGCCCTCGCCGCCGCCCAGCGTGCCGCCGACGAGGAGGTCCGAGCGGGCAAGGTCCTCCTGGAGGCCTTCCTGGAGCGCAGCGCCGACCTCATCTGCGTGCACGACGAGCTGGGCGTGGTGCGCTACGCCAGCCCCACGGCCGAGACGGTCCTGGGCCACCCCCTCCGGGCCGGCGACAGCATGCAGTGGGACCGGGTCCACCCCGACGACTCCGATGCCGGTCTGGCCGGTCTGGTCGACCTGCTGGCCGCGCCCGGGTCGACCACCCGCGTCGAGGTGCGCTACCGCGGCGACGACGGCTGGCGGCACCTGGAGATCGTGGCCACCAACCGGCTCGACGATCCTGCCGTGGGCGGCATCGTCGGCAACGTCCGCGACATCACCGAGCGGGCCGAGGCCGCCGCCCAGCTGGCCTGGCAGGCCTTCCACGACCAGCTGACCGGGCTCCCCAACCGGGCCCTGCTGATGGATCGCATCGGCCAGGCGCTGGAGCGGTCCCGGCGCCGGGCCGAGCGGGTGGCGCTGCTGTTCGTCGATCTCGACCGGTTCAAGCACGTCAACGACGAGCGGGGCCACGAGGTGGGTGACCACCTGCTCGTCGAGGTGGCCGACCGGCTCCGTCGCACCGTCCGGGCCGGCGACACCGTGGCCCGTCTCGGCGGCGACGAGTTCGTGGTCGTGGCCGAGAGCGGGGACGACACCGACATCGCCGCCCTGGCCGACCGGATCCGGGCCGCCCTCGAGGTCCCGGTGGCCTTCGGTGACGGCTCGTCGCTCGCCGTCTCGGCATCGATCGGCATGGCCTACGACGCCGGCCACCCGCCCGAGCGGCTGCTGCGCGACGCCGACGCCGCCCTGTACCGGGCCAAGGAGCGGGGCCGGAACCGGGTCGAGGTGTTCAACGAGGCGCTGCGGGTGGCCGCCCAGCGCCGCTCGACCGTCGAGTCGACGCTGCGCCGGGTCCTCGACGACGGGCTCGTCGTGGTCCACCACCAGCCCACCATCGATCTGGCCGACGGCACCGTCGTGGGCCCCGAGGCGCTGGTGCGCATCCCCACCGCCGACGGCCGGATCGAGCCACCCCGGGAGTACATCGCCGTGGCCGAGGACCGGGGGCTGATCGTGGCCCTCGGCGAGGCCGTCCTGGAGTCCGTCGGCCGGGAGCTGGCCCGCTGGCGGACCGAGCGGGATGCCGGCCACCCCGTGCCGTTCGTCGCCGTCAACGTGTCGGCCCGGCAGCTGGGGGCGGCCGCCTACGCCTCCCGCCTGGCCGCCGCCCTCGACCGGCACGGGCTGCGACCCCGGGACCTGGTGATCGAGTTCACCGAGGACACCGTGATCGGCGCCGACCGCTCGACCGGGCGCACGATCGATGCCCTCCACGAGATGGGGGTGCGGCTGTGGCTCGACGACTTCGGCACCGGCTACAGCTCGCTGGCCTACCTCAAGCGGTTCCCCATGGACACGCTCAAGCTCGACCGGTCCTTCGTCGCCGGTCTGGGTGCGGACCACAGCGACACCGAGATCGTCCGGGCCGTGCTCGCCCTGGGTCGCTCGCTGGGCCTGTCGGTGGTGGCCGAGGGCGTCGAGACGGCGCAGCAGCTGGCGGCCCTCCGCGACCTGGGGTGCCCCCGGGCCCAGGGCTTCCTGCTCGGCGTCCCCGCTCCACCCGACCAGCTCGACACCACCCCCCGCGACCTCCCGGCCCTCGCCATCCCGCCCCGCTGACCCGTACTGGCGATCAGATCTCCCGGGCGCCCTGGAGATCTGATCGCCAGTACGGAGCGGTCAGTCGACCGGGGTCTCGGGGCGGCGGCCGGAGCGGTGGACGACGTCGTCGTCGGTGCCCAGGTAGGACGCCACCACGGCCGGGTCGGCCAGCACCTCGGCCGGGGTCCCCCGGGCGATGACCCGGCCCTGTTCGAGGGCGACGAAGGTGTCGCACAGCTCCTGGAGCAGAGCCATGTCGTGCTCGATCACGACCAGCGAGCAGCCGGTCTCGGCCTGGACCCGACGGAGCATGGGGGCCAGCGCCTCGGTCTCGGCCTGGGCCACCCCGGCGGTGGGCTCGTCGAGCAGGACCACGGCCGGGTCCTGGGCCAGCAGACAGGCCAGCTCGACGATGCGCCGGGTGCCGGTGGACAGCTCGCCGGTGGGCTGGTCGCGGAACGGGGTGAGCCCCAGCAGCGCGACCAGCTCGCCGGCCCGGGCCGCGGCGGCGCGCTCGGAGTCGACCGACGCCGGCAGGTGGAGGGCGGCGGCCACCGGGTCCCGGTTGGCCAGGTGGCGCTCCAGGGCCACCTTCACGCAGTCGACGACGGTGAGCGACGGGTAGAGCAGGGCCTCCTGGAACGACCGGCCGAGCTCGAGCACGGCCCGCCGGTGGGGGGGCAGGTCAGTGATGTCGACATCGCCCAGCCGCACGACGCCACCGTCGAGGTCGAGGAACCCGGTGAGCAGGTCGAACAGCGTGGTCTTGCCGGCGCCGTTGTGGCCGATCAGACCGACGATCGAGCCCGGTGGGACGATCAGCTCGACGTCGTCGACGGCGGTGATGCCGCCGAAGCGCTTGGTGATGCCCCGGCACTCGAGGGCCACGCCCCGGTCGTGCCGGTCGGCCGGGGTGTCCGACGGGGCCCGCTCCGCGACGTCGTCGCTGCCGATGAACACGGCGCGGAGGATGTCGGGGCGGTCGAGCAGGCCGGCGGTGGGCCCGCGGAAGCGGACCTGGCCCTTCTCCAGGAACACGGCCCGCTCGCACATGAGCAGGGCCACGTTCACCGACTGCTCGACGACCACGATCGTCGTCCCCTGGTCGTGGAGCTCGCGGACCTTGTCGACCAGCATCCCGACGACGGTGGGCGCGAGGCCCAGCGACAGCTCGTCGATCAGGACGACCGTCGGCTCGGTCACGAAGGCCATGGCGATCGAGAGCTGCTGCTGCTCGCCGCCCGAGAGGTCGCCGGCGGCCTGGTCCCAGCGCTCGGCCAGCACCGGGAACATGGCCAGCATCTCATCGGTGCGGACCTGGGCGCGCGAGCGGTCGCCGCGCAGCATCCAGGTGGCCATGCGCATGTTCTCGGCCACGGTGAGGGTGGGGAACAGGCCCTTGCCGCCCGGCATCATCGACAGCCCCAGCCGGGCGATCTGCTCGGTGGGCAGGCCGGTGATGTCGCGGCCGGCGAAGGTGACCGTCCCGCCGGTGGCCGGCAGGAGGCCCATCACGGCCTTGAAGAAGGTCGACTTGCCGGCGCCGTTGGTGCCGAGCAGGGCCAGCACGTCGCCCTCGGCCACGGCGGTGTCCATGCCGAACAGCACCTGGAGCGAGCCGTAGCCCGACTCCAACCCGGTGGTGGCCAGCACGGCATCGGCGGTGGCGGGCCCGTCGTGGGTGTGGAACCCGGCGGACCGGGCCAGGGCCCGCTCCTCCTTCTCCACCGCCAGCGCGGCCACGGCGGCCTCCTGCTCGGGTGTCTCGGCCGTGAGGTCCACCAGCTCCAGCTCGTCGACCACGGGGATGCCGCGGCGGCGGGCCACGGCCAGGGCGAAGCGGTCGCGGGCCTTCTCGAAGGCCTGGCCCAGGCCGCCGGGGATGACCATGAGGATCGCCAGCAGGCCCACGCCGGTGAGCAGCAGCTGGTACTTCGGGAACATGTAGCCCAGCCACTGGATCAGGGCCACGCCGGCGAGGGTGCCTCCCAGCGACGACACCCCGCCGATGACGGCCATCGAGAAGATGAGGAGGCTGCCGGCCGCCGGGTAGGCGTTGTCGTCGAGCCCGTCGAGGGTGACGACGTGGATGCCGCCGGCCAGCCCGGCCAGCAGCCCCGAGAACACGAAGGCGGTGATGGTGGTGCGCGAGCGGCTGACCCCGACCGCGGCGCTGGCCCGGGCGTTGTCGCGGGTGGCCGAGATGACCCGTCCGGTGCGGGTGCGGCGCAGGTTGGCCACCACCAGGGCGGCGGCCACCACGAGGGTCAGGGTGAGGAGGTAGAGCGTCGTCTCGGAGGTGAGGTCGAAGCGGCCGAACAGCTCGGGCCGCGAGAGCCCGGTGACGATGAGGTCCGCGTAGTTGGCCGACTTGACCACGTGCTGCTGGAGGGCGACGCCGAAGGCCAGCGTCGACACGGCCAGCAGCTGGCCCGACACCCGCAGGGCGGGGATGCCGATGACGGCGGCGACCACGCCGCCGGCGACAGAGGCCAGGGCCAGGGTCAGGAGCAGGTCGAGGTTGAGGTCGTCGATCAGGTTGGCGGCCACGATGGCTCCCACCCCGACCAGGGCGATCTGGCCCAGGCTGACCGAGCCACCCCAGCCGGTGAGCACCACCAGCGACAGGGCGACCAGGGCGTAGACGAGGGCCACGGTGCCGGCCCGGACCTGGCTGGCGCTGCCCGCCAGGGGGATCAGCACGACGACGCCGGCCACGAGCAGGCCGAGGACGACCTTGGCCAGGCGGACCTCGGGCAGGGCGGCCAGCCGGTCGGGCAGGCGGTGGGCGATCCCGACCGTCGACCACGAGCCCTCGCCGGCGTCGGCCCGCCCGGTGGCCCGCTCCTGGAACACGAGGCCGAGGACCACGATGCCGAGGAGGACGACGTAGGTCCACGAGCGGGGCTCGATGTTGATCTGCACCAGCTGGTCGATGACCTCGATGGCGATGCCGGCCAGGAAGGCGCCCCAGATCGAGCGCATCCCGACCACCACGGCGGCGGCCAGCGGGGCGAGGAGCAGGGTGGGCCCGGCGGCGGCGTCGACGGGGAGGCCCTGCACCGGCGCCTTGAGCACGATGGTCAGGGCGGCCAGCCCGCCGATGATGGCCCACAGCTGGAGGGTCAGCCGGTTGACGGGGATGCCGAGCAGCCGGGCCCGGTCGACGTTCTCGGCCAGGCCCCGCACCGCCGTGCCCGACTCGGTCCGGTACAGGTAGAAGAGCAGTCCGGCCAGGGCGACGGGGGCCAGGAGGGCCAGGGCCATGAGGTTGCCGTCGATGCTGATGCTCCCGACGTTCACCCGGGTGCTGGTCAGCTCGGTCTCGAAGCCGGGGATGATGGCGGGGAGGTCGAACCAGTCGGGCATGAACAGGGCGATGCCGCCGAGGGCCTGGGCCAGGCCGATGGTGGCCACGGTGAGGACCAGGCGGGGGGCGGTGCGGAACCGCCGGATCACGGTCAGCTCGACCCCCATGCCGATGAGCACGCCGGCGGCGATGGTCAGCGGGGCGACGATCCACCACGACCAGTGCCACCCCTGGCGGAGCCCGGCGGCGAGGGCGCCGCACACCGTCCCCATGGCCCCGTAGGCGAAGTTGATGACGCGGGTGGTGCGGTAGACGAGCACCAGGCCGACGGCCATCAGCCCGGTGCCGACGCCCAGCGCCGCGCCCTGCATGACCACGCCGATCTCGATGTCGTAGAGCCCGGCGAAGCCCAGGGCCAGGCCGACCAGGAAGACGATGCCTGCGATCCGCAGGTTGCGATCACTCACCTTCACCCTCCTCCTGCTGGTCCTGCTCGGTGCCGAAGATCTCGACGTCGTCGCCGAGGAGCTCCTCGACGTCCTCCCGGCGGAACCGGGGGCCGTCACCCACGTACGAGCCCTTCTGGCCGTTGAAGGGCGAGATGGCCTCGGGGTCCCAGCGGACCTCGCGCAGGTCGATGATCGGGGTGTAGGACTCGGGGAAGTAGTCCCAGGTCCCCGCCGGGCCGGTGTGCTCGGGGTAGCTGAACAGCCCGGTCTCGAGGTTCTCGGGCGTCAGGTCGGGGCCGGCCATCTGGATGCCGAGGGCCAGCTGGTAGAGCTGGTAGTAGAAGACGTCGACGGCGAGCGACGGCTCCTCGTCGGGGCGGACCGACTTGAAGGCCTTGTAGCCGGGGCTGTCCTCCCGCTCGGGCTGGACGCCGAGCGGGCTGGCCCCGAAGGCCCGGTCCCACTGGTCGTTGCTCTTGCTCAGGCCCTGACCGATGAGGTCGAGGTCCACGAAGCCGACACCGGTCACGATCCACTCGGGGTCGAGGCCCTGGGCGTCGATCTGCTGGGTCAGGTTGAGGAGCATGAACGGGTCGCAGAAGCAGGAGATGGTGGTGATGTCGTCGCGGATGATCTGGGTGGCGATCGAGGTGGCGAAGGACGGGATGCGACCGAGGTCGAGGGGGTAGGTCGTCACCAGGTCGATCGTCTCGCCGGCCTCCTCGACGACCGCCAGCCCGGCGTCGGCGCAGCGCTGGTACTCGGCGTTGTCGGGGGAGATGATGGCCATCCGCCGGGTCTGGCCCTGGAGGTCGCCCAGGGCGCCCTCGGTCGGCTTGCCGATCAGCCGGGCCAGGCCGTAGGCGCTGGCCGCCTCGCCCACCACCGAGCAGTCGCTGGCCAGGCTCCAGGCGTAGGGCCGGTTCTCGCTGAACCACTCGCGGGACAGGTACGGCGCACCGAAGTTGACGACCTGCTTGGCCGACAGGGCCTCGGCGTAGGGCTGGCTGGTGGCAGTGACGTCGGCGAAGGCGCCGATCTCGCCGCCGACCTTGAGGGCATCGGCGCTGGCCGCCTCGCGCCCGCCGCCGACCAGCTCGCTGGTGATGGCGCCCGACCCCTGGTAGGGGACCAGCTCGATCTGCCGGCCGTACATCTGGAAGCTGGTGTTGAAGTACTCGATGAGCCCGGCCACGGTCCGCTCGAAGTCCTCGGAGGTCTCGTCGAACTCGATGCCCATCAGCTGGGCGAGCAGCGACAGGACGTTGCCCTCGGCCGTCTTGCGATAGCTGACCTTGATGGAGTCCGCGGTGACGCCCTGGCTGGTCGCGCCCCCGTTGTCGCCATCGAAGGCGAAGCAGGGCGGGGAGTAGGGGTCGTCGGGGACCTGGAGCCCGCCCCCCTCGCAGGCGGTCACCGTGTCGCCCCAGCCGGTGGCGGCCTGGCCCTCGATGCCGTCGTCGACATCAGCGGCCTCGACCTCCTCGGGCCCCGTGCTGGGGGCCACCACGACGACGGCCGCGGCGATGGCCAGACCGACCACCAGTGGGGCGTAGCCGCCCAGCGCCCGTCGCCAGAGGGGTCGATCGGCGCTGGTCACGCCGCTCATGCGTACTCCCGGTAACGCTCCATGACCACCACCCTGTCACGTGGTGCCCCACCCGTGCCAGCGGTCACATGAATTGTGTACGGAAACGTTCCCCGATCGACGGGCGTCAGCGCCGCTCGAACCTCTCCCGGCGGGCGTGGACCTTGCGGCCCCGGAGGGTGGTGCGACCCAGGGCGGCGATGACCTCGTCGACCTTGTCGGCCGGGACCTCGACCAACGAGAAGCGGTCCTGGATGTCGATCGAGCCGATGTCGCGGCCGGTGAGGCTGGTCTCGCCGGCGATGGCGCCGACGAGGTCGCCGGGACCGACCCGGGCGCTGCGCCCGGCGCTGACGTAGAGACGGGTCATCGGCGCCCCGGTGTGCGTGTTGCGGCCCGGCTTGCCACCGGGCCTGGCCTTCGGGCCCCGGTCGGGCCGGTCGCGCCCGGGCCGCTCGGCCTTCAGGTCGACGGCTGGGATGTCGCGGTCGTCGGCGTCGGCCCCGGCCACCCGCATCTCGTGGAGCAGGCTGACGGCGGCCAGGGCCACCTCCATCAGGTCGTGCTCGTCGCTCAGCGACTCGACCACGACCCGCACCCGGTCCATGGTGTCGCGGTCGTCGTCGGCGAGGAGCTCGTCGAGGGCGGCCCGGGTGCCCTCCATCTGGTGGGCCCGCAGCTCGTCGACCGTGGGCACCTGGCGGACGTCGACCTTCTGCCCGGTGACCCGCTCGATGGTCTTGAGCATCCGGTGCTCGCGGGGCTCGGCCAGGGTGATGGCCACGCCCTCGCGCCCGGCCCGGCCCACCCGCCCGATGCGGTGGACGTAGGTCTCGGGGGCGGACGGGACGTCGTAGTTGACGACGTGCGTGAGCTGGTCGATGTCGAGGCCGCGGGCGGCGACGTCGGTGGCCACGATCAGGTCGGCGGCGCCGGAGCGCAGCCGGTTCATGACCCGCTCCCGCTGCTCCTGGCCGAACCCGCCGTGGAGGGCCTCGGCCCGGTAGCCGCGACCGTTGAGCGTCTCGGTCAGGGTGTCGACCTCGGCCCGGGTGCGGCAGAAGACGATGGCCGCGGCGGGCGCCTCCACGTCGAGCACCCGCCCGAGGGCGGTGGCCTTGTGGGCCCGCCGGACCAGGTAGGCGGTCTGGGTGACGGCGGGCGAGTCGCCGTCGGAGGTGGTCGACCGGCCCAGCTCGATGCGCGCCGGGTCGGTCAGGTGCTTGCGGGCCACCGCCTCGATGCGGGGCGGCATGGTGGCCGAGAACAGGACGGTCTGGCGCTCGGTGGGCGTGGCCCCGAGGATCTCGTCGATGTCCTCGGCGAAGCCCATGTCGAGCATCTCGTCGGCCTCGTCGAGCACGACCGTCTCGACCGCGTCGAGCGAGAGCGAGCCGCGGCCCAGGTGGTCGACGGCCCGGCCGGGCGTGGCCACCACCACGTCGACGCCGCCGTCGAGGGCCCGCAGCTGGCGGAAGATGGGCTGGCCGCCGTAGACGGGCACGACCCGGGCCCCGACGGCCCGGCCGTAGCGGTGCACCGCCTCGGACACCTGGATGGCCAGCTCGCGGGTGGGTACGAGGATGAGGGCGGTGGGCGACTTGGGCCGGCGGGCCTCGGGCACCAGGGCGTGGACGATGGGCAGGGCGAAGGCCGCCGTCTTGCCCGTGCCGGTGGCCGCCTGGCCCAGCAGGTCCCGCCCGGCCAGCAGGACGGGGATGGCCTCGCGCTGGATCGGCGTGGGCTCCTCGTACCCGAGCCTGGTGACCGCGGCGACGAGATCGTCGGCCAGTCCCAGGTCGTCGAAGCCCGTGTCCCCGGGCTCGTCGGGCTGATCGTCGTCCTGCGTCACCGATCGAGGGTACCGCCGGGAACACCGGGTCTCCCAGGGAGGTTCCCGTCGACATGCGTGTCGACGTCTGGTCCGATGTGGTCTGTCCGTGGTGCTTCGTGGGGCTGGCCAACCTCGATGTGGCGCTGGAGGGGTTCGACCACGCCGATGAGGTCGAGGTGGTGCTGCACGCCTTCCAGCTCGATCCGAGGGCCCGCACGCAGACCCCCGACGAGCACATCGCCGGCATCGCCCGGAAGTACGGCACGTCGGTCGGTGCCGTTCGGGCCCGCCAGGCCCACATCATCAGCCTCGGCGCCGAGCGGGGCATCGACTTCCGCTTCGACCGGACGTGGGGCGGCAACACCTTCGACGCCCACCGCCTGCTCCACCTGGCCCTGGCGCACGGCGTCCAGCGTCAGCTGAAGGCCCGTCTCGGGCGGGCCGTGTTCACCGACGGCGACCCGGTGGGCGACCACGACACGCTGCGCAAGGCGGCGGCCGACGTGGGCCTCGACCCCCAGGAGGTCACCGACGTCCTGGCCGGTGACGCCTACGCCCGCGAGGTCCTGACCGACATCGCCACCGCCCACCAGATGGACGTCACCGGCGTGCCCTTCTTCCTGGTCGACGGGCGCCTCGCCCTGTCCGGCGCCCAGCCCCCCGAGCTGCTGGGCAAGGTCCTCCAGCGGGCCTGGGACGAGGCGCACCCGGTCATCGAGCGGGTCGAGGGCGCCGACGCCGAGGCCTGCGGGCCCGACGGCTGCGCCCTCTAGCCTGAGGCGATGCACGTTGCGGCGTTCCTCCTCGCCCGCACCGTCGGCT
>JACZCZ010186943.1_pt1 | contig 12155 bp, 11 predicted proteins | sample 8641811 | NCBI WGS metagenome assembly JACZCZ01 (sample SAMN15324610, study PRJNA640507) | soil metagenome | isolation source: intercropping peanut in the first line | place: China: Luxin town, Laibin City, Guangxi Province | collected 2019-07-25 | depth 10cm m | reverse complement strand
TGGGACAACGCCAAGAAGTACATCGAGGAAGGCCACTTCGGCGGCAAGGGCTCGGACACGCACAAGGCGGCGGTCACGGGCGATACCGTCGGCGATCCGTACAAGGACACGGCCGGCCCCGCGATCAACCCGCTCATCAAGATCATCAACATCGTTGCGTTGCTGATCGTGCCGCTGCTGTAAGCACGACCTGCAGCGTTCGCTGACAAAAGGGCCGGCAGTTGCGACTGCCGGCCCTTTTTCTTTGGCGCGCGGCGACGTGAAGCCGCGCGTCTTGGTGTGCTACGTTGCACGACGCCACACCTACGAGGATTCAACGATGCGCGCGTTCTTCGGCTTCGTCGCCACGGCCCTGCTCGGCTCGGCCGCTCTCACCACTACCACGGCCGGCGCGCAGACGATCACGGCCGAGGGTGCCGTCGTCTATGGGCACCATCACTTCAATACGACGGATATGGCCGCGCAGAAACGCTTCTTCGTCGAGACGCTCGGCGGCAAGCTCGCGACGGTCGGCACGAACAACCTCGAGGTCATCGAATTCCCGAACGTGTTCTTGTTCTTCCGGCCGATGCAGGCCCCGACGGGCGGCATGATCGGCAGCACGGTCAACCACGTGGGGTTTTCGGTTCCGGACCTGAAGCCCGTCGTCGCGAAGCTGAAGGCCAACGGCTTCAAGATGATCACTTCGGACTCCGTCGCGGCGACTGTCAAAGTCACCGACGACATCGCGGCCGCCAGCCCGACGACGAATATCGCGTTCGTGCTCGGCCCCGAGGAGATCAAGGTCGAGCTCGTCGAGGTCAAAGGACAGCCGGCGCCGATCCAGCTGCATCACGTGCATTTCTTCGGCGAGCAGCAGACCGAAATGCAGGCGTGGTACGCAAAGGTGTTCGGCGCCGCGGTTCAACCCGCCAGTCCGAATCAAGCCTTCGTCACGGCGCAGCTCCCGGGCGTGACGCTGAGCTTTACGCGCTCGCCGACGCCCACGGAAGCCACGCAGGGCCGCGCGCTCGATCACATCGGCTTCGAGATCCAAAACCTCGAAGCCTTCACGAAGAAGCTCGAAGCCGACGGAATTCCGTTGACGGTGACCTACCGCAAGATCGACGCCCTAGGGCTCGCGATCGCGTTCATCAAAGATCCGTGGGGCACCAACATCGAGCTGACCGAAGGCCTCGTCGCCCTCGACTAGCCCGAATTCGTCGAGGGCGGCGGCGCGCGTTCCGACTCGCCAACTTTCGGAGACCAGCCGTGCTGATGAGCCTCGTCCTCGCAACTGGGATGATTGCACTGATCTACTTCGGCAACGCGAGCATGTTTCGTCCCATGCGGCTCGACCGTCACGCCAAACGTCTGCGCGTTGGACTGCGCGGCGACCCCGCCGAGGTATACGTTCTCGGGCAGCTCTAAAAGTTCGGCACGGACTCGTACTGAATTTACGGCGGTTGCGCTGTGCTTGTGCCGACGCGCCAGCAGCAACGCGGCGCTCGCGGCGACGCTTGCTCATTCTCTCCCCTTTCGCGTGCGGCTCAGTCTGGCCGCACGAAATAGCGATTGTTCTCGTTGCAGACGAACTCGAGCAGATCTTGATCGGGCATGAGCCGCTGATTCACGCGCACGGTCCATGGCGCCGTGTAGTACGTCGGATCATCGACGGTGACGTCGATTTCCATGCGGCCGAAATTCACACGGCGGAACCGCTCCGTGTAGGTCGCGGCGCTCGACAACGGCGTGCCGAAAATGTCGAGCCATTCGTCGCCGCGTAAGCCCTTCGTCGTGACGACGAGCGTGTCGCCGTCCCAGCGGCCGACCGAATAGCCGTACCACCAAGGCTGCGGATCGGTGCTCGGGAACTCGCGGCCGTCCGTGAAGATTTGCCGGATGCCCATGCTGGCCTCGTACAGAATCACGAGCACGTCGGGCGTTTGAATGAACTTGCGCGGCGCACCCTGGGTGTGGAACTGCATGATGCCCATCGGCAAGCACGTCGCCTCGGGATTGTCCTTGCCGCCATCGGCGCGCCGCTGCTCTGCGAGCGCCGCGGCTTCGGGGCGAATCGGTAGCGGCGGGTCCTTCATGTTCTGCGCGACGTTGGCGAAGCCGGCACGTGGGATAGAACCCTCGGGCTCGGCTTGAGCCGCAGTGCCCCCCAGAGTGCCGAAGCCCTGCCAGACACCCGTGAGGTCGGGCTTGCCGTCCGCCGTGCGCGGGGCCGGTGCTTCGAGATCGAAGGTACCGTCCGCCTTGCGAGGAATGCGGCCGTTCGGATAAGGGTCCCATTGGGCAGCAAGCGTCGCCGGCACGAGCAGAGCAAGCACGGCGCAAAGACGAGGAAGTGCGGTCATTGTCGTTGCTCTCGATGGTCCGGAATGGCGCACTCAGCGTATCATCGGCCGGAAGTAGAAGGTTACGGGTCCGCCGAGGGGGAAGCGCACCGATGAGCCGCCTCACGTTCACCTACGTCGCCGCGATCGCGGCTCTGTGCCCGCTGGCCGCGAGCTATGCCCATCACTCGTTCTCGGCCGAGTTCGATCGCGACAAGCCGATCGAGCTGACGGGCGCCGTTACGAAGGTCGAGTGGACGAACCCGCACGCCCGTATCTACATCGACGTAAAGGACGCCGACGGCAAAACCGTCAACTGGGACTTCGAGCTCGGCCCGCCGAACGGGTTGATGCGGCAGGGGTGGCGGCGCGACTCGCTGCGCGAAGGCCACGTCGTCACGATCAACGGCTTTCTGTCGAAAGACCAACCGCACGTCGCGAACGCGCGCTCCGTGAAGCTGCCCGACGGCCGGCAGGTATTCGCCGGCTCGTCGTTCGACGTCGACGCTCAGACCGCTCAATAAGCACCGTGGCAACGACTGCGGCGACGATTCCGCGAACGGGGTCGCCGCGGCGCCTATATGTCGGCCTGGCGCTGCTCGCGATCGCGATCGCGCTCGCGGGCTTCTGGCGCGGCTATTTCGGTCCGCTGTTTGCAGGCGCTGCCGCCAAGCCGGCGATCATTCACTTTCACGCGGCCGTCTACGTGGGATGGCTCGCCCTCTTCCTGGCGCAAGTCGTGCTCGCCGCGACAGGGCGCACGCGTTTGCACATGAAGGTCGGGCGAGTGGCGATCGGCTATGGCGTCCTCGTGATTGCCGCGGGCTTGCTCGCGGCATTCGGCATGTTCGTGCTGCGCGTGCGCGCCGGCGACGTCGTCGACGCACAAAGCAGACTGATCTCGCCGCTGCTGGATATGCTCGTGTTCGCACCGCTGTTTGCGGCGGCGATCCACTACCGGCGCAAGCCGGAGCTGCACAAACGGCTCATGATCGTCGCCGCCACCGCGTTACTGATCGCCGCCGTGGGCCGGCTTTCGTTTCCGCCAGAGCTGCGCCGCCTGCTGGTGTATTCGATTTGGCTGTCGCCTATCCTGATCGCGATGGCGCACGACTTCTGGCGCCGGCGTCGCGTTCATCCAGTGTACGTAATCGGCCTCGTCGTGCTCGCGCTCGAGGGGCCGATCACGCGCGGCATCATCGGCAGGAGCGACGCGTGGCGCGACGTGACCATGCGGCTCGCCGCGTGGGTCGACTAGCCGCGCGTCGGCGGGTCGTCGGCGGCCGCCGCAGCGGGTAACGCCGCATCCTTGACGGGGTCCGGCGGCAGGCGCCAGGACACGAGCGTCGTCGCGACCAGCACGAACACTCCCACCGCCACGAGCGACGCGACGGGGCGTACGCCGAGCGAGACTGCAGCCGTGTAGATGCCGACGCCCGTGAGCATCGCGAAATTCTCGAAGAAGCTCTGCAGCGCCACCGCGCGGCCGCTACCGACGGTCCGGTGGCCGATGTCCTGCAATGCCGCGTTGATCGGCACGAGGAACATGCCGCCGCAGATGCCGATGACGACGAGCACTACGCGTGCGGGCCACCAGTCGCCGACGAGGCTGAACGCGAGAATGACCACGCCCATCGCATACGCGGCAAGCCGCGCGCGGCGTAGATGCGCGATGGGAATCAGGCGCGGCACGAGCAGCGCGCCGACGACGATGCCAAGCGCGAGAAACAAGGTGAGATCCGCGACGTCGGCCGAGTCTTGCGTACCGAGCACCGCCGCCGCCCATGCGACGAGCAGCACGCGCAGCACGGCGGCCGAGGCCCAGAACAGCGAGTTGCCGAGCATCGCGAACCGCGCTCGCGCCACGACGAACAGCGTTCGCATGCGTTCGATGAACACGGCGATGCCGGCTTCCGCTCCGGCGTGCGCCGCGGCGAGCCTCGGTAGTGCGAACGTCGCGGCGGCGGATGCGGCATAGCCCGCCATGACGACGATCAGCGCCAGAGCCACGGACCGATCGGCGATCCGCGAGCCGACGGCCGAGCCCAGCACGATCGCGGCGATCGTAGAGCCTTCGATCCAACCGTTGGCGCGGACGAGCCGGTCCGAGCTCACGAGCTCAGGCAGAATTCCGTACTTCGCCGGGCCGTAGACGGCCGCACCCGTGCCCACGAGCGCATACGCGGCCATCGGTTCGACCCCCACGAACATGAGGCTCGCACCCGCGCCCTTGAGTAGGTTGCCGAGCAGCAATACGTGCGGCTTCGGCCGCCGGTCGGCGAGCGAGCCGACCCACGGCGCCAGCGCGACGAACGCGACGAGGAACGCGCTCTGTAACGCCGGTACGTACCAGTCCCCGCGCGGCGATTCGATGAGCAAGGCGATGGCAGTGAACAGCATCGCGTTGTCCGCGAAGGCCGTCAGGAACTGCGCGCCGAGCAGCGCCGCGACACCGCGGCTCATGACACACCGCGCTCGCCGCGCGGCAGCGTCGTCTCGACGAGGGCGTGCACTGCGGGGTAGTCCGTCTTACCGCTGCCGAGTAGCGGCATGCTGGGCACGGTGACGACGCGTTTCGGCACGTGCAACTCGCTCATGCCGTCCTCTCTCGCGCGCGCCGAAAGCTCGGCGCGCTGTGCGTCTTCGCGCGTGGTGACCAAGATCAGCTGCTCGCCCTTCTGGAAGTCCGGCAAGCTGATGCACGCGTGCTGAGTCTCCGGCCACGTGCGTGTCGCGAGCTCCTCGACGGCCGTCAGCGACACCATCTCACCGCCGATTTTCGCGAAGCGTTTCGCGCGACCTTGGATCGTGATGAAGCCGTCGGCGTCGATCGTGACGATGTCGCCGGTGTCGTACCAACCCGGGCCGAGCTCCGTGGCCGGCGGCTGCAGGACGCCCGGCTTGTCTTGCTTGAGATAGCCGAGCATGACGTTCGGCCCACGCACCGACAGCCGCCCGCCTTCGACGCCGGGCACGGGGTTCAGCGCGTAATCGATGCCGGGCAAGAGCCGTCCGACGGTACCGGGCTTCGAATCGATCGGCGTGTTGATCGAGATACCCGGGCTCGTCTCCGTCGCGCCGTAGCCCTCGAAGATCTGCACGCCGAACTTATCGGTCCAAGTACGGCGCGTCTCGTCCTTGAGCTTCTCGGCGCCGGCGAACACGTAGCGCACGCTGTAGAAGTCGTACGGATGCGCGAAGCGCGCGTAGCCCGCGAGAAACGTGTTCGTGCCGAACATGATCGTCGCGTTCACGTCGTAGGCGATCTCGGGGACGATGCGATAGTGCAGCGGCGACGGATAGAAAAACGTGCGCATACCCGACAAGAGCGGCAGCAATGTGCCTGCCGTGAGGCCGAACGAGTGGAACATCGGCAGCGCGTTCAAAATGATGTCCTGCGCGCCGAAGTCGATGCGCGCAGCCACCTGCTCCCGATTCGCCAGCACGTTCGCGTGCGACAAGACGACACCTTTCGGCATACCTTCGGAGCCCGACGTGAACAAGACGATCGCGGGAGCCTCGGGCGCGATCCGCTGTCGCGGATACGTCACCGTCACGAACCGGCTCGCGATCGCCGCTTTCAGCTTGAGCCATGGCGTGATGTTCTCGCGCAAATCCTCGAGGTAGACGATCGTCGCGACATCGCGCAGCTTGGCGACGAGGTGCTCGAGCTTGGCGGCGACGACGAAACGCTCCGACGTGTAGATGCGTTGCACCTGGGCCGCTTCGCACGATGCGAGAAGACTCTTAGCACCGAGCGTGTAATTCAGCATCGCAGCCACGCGCCCCGTCGCCTGCAGGCCGAACAGTGTGGCGACTGCACCGATGGCATTCGGCAGCATGACGCCGACCGGCTCGCCGGCGGACGTCTCCTTCGCGATGATTCCGCCGAGCAAGAGAGCTCTGACGATGAGCTGGTTGTAGGTCAGCGGCGCACGCTCGACGTCCTCGACGATGACGTGGCCGCCGCCGTGCACGCGACGCGCGTCCAGCAGCGCCCCGAACAACGTCCGCCGGTAGTTCGACGTCGCGAACATCATCTCCGTCATCAAATCGGCCAGCAGCTTCCCGGCGACGCGCCGTCGTTCGCGGCCGCGTGTCTCCGGCGGAATCTCGAGGCGACGCGGCGGCAGAATCGTCAGCGTGATCGGCGGAAACCATCGCAGGCGGACGCGTCCGCGCAGCCTCGAGAACGGCGTGTACTGCGCGCCATCGATGCGCACCGGCAAAACCATTGCCCCGGACTTGTCCGCGACTAGCCCAGGGCCCGGGTAAATCTTCATCAGCGAACCGGTCAGCGTGATTCGGCCCTCGGGGAAGATCGCCGCGCGCTTGTCCTGCTCGATATAGCGAATCAGCGATTTCAGCGAATACGGATTCGTCGGATTTAGCGGGAAAGCATCGACGATCATCAGCAGCGGCTTCATCCACCAGCGCTTCGCGATCTCCGTGTTGACGGCGAACGTCAAGCGGTCCGGCAAGAACACCGCGAGCAGCGCGGCGTCCAGAAAGGACGTGTGGTTGGCGACGATCAACACGCGCTTGCCGGCCGCCGCGTAATGCTCGAGCCCGGTCACGCGGACGCGATAGGCGAGCCCCAGGACGTTGCGCAGCAACCACCGACCCACCGCGACCATTCGCCACCCGCCTCGGCACCGTCAAGGAGGCATAACGATGCCCGCAGCAGCGCGCAAATGCCACCGCGCGCAGCCGCAGTTGTGAACGGTACCGAGTTTTAGTGGACGGCCTGCAGCGGCCGCGGCTTCTCGATCGCGTAGCCCTGGACGAAGTCCACGCCGAGGTTACGCAGCGCTTCGAACGAAGTCTGATCCTCGACTTGCTCGGCCACCACTTGAAAGTCGAGCGTACGAGCCAGCTTGACCATCGCAGCGATCATTTCGCGGTTGACGCCGTCCGTGTCGAGGTTGCGCGTATAGGTGCCGTCGATTTTCAGATAGTCGAGCGACAGATTCTTCAAATTCGCGAACGAGCCGATGCCGCTGCCGAAGTTGTCGAGCGCGAAACGACAGCCGATGCCGTGCAGCACGTTGATGAAGCGCTGCGCTTGATCGAGCTGAGTGACGACAGCCGACTCGCGCACCTCGAAGCAGATACGGTCCGGGTCGACGCCCGTGTGGTCCAGCACGTCGACGACGAACTCTAGAAAATCATCGTCGCCGAGCGTCTGCGCCGAGAGATTGATGTTGCACGTGCGCCCGACCGGCAAGTGCGGCGCACCGCCCGCGATCGCGGCCAAGGTGGTCTGCACGACCCAGCGATCGATGTGCGACATGAGTTGATAGCGCTCTGCCGACGCCAGGAAGTGCACGGGAAGGATGACGCTTCCCGATTCGTCACGCATACGCAGCAGGACTTCGGCCGCCGGGCCGCTGCGATTGCGCCCACCCATCGCCACGATCGGCTGCACGTAGAGCTCGAAACCGTTCTCCTTGAGCGCGCGCTGCAAGCGCTGCAGCCATTGGATTTCGCCGCGCTCGCGGGCCGTGACTTCGTCGCGGCTCGAGTAGACATGCGTTCGGCCACGCCCTTGCTGCTTGGCGATGTAGCACGCCGAGTCGGCAGCGCTCAGCACGCTTTCGGCGGAGCCGCTGTCCTTGCCGACCTCGACGAGACCGACACTGACGCCGACGTCGAAAATTCGGTCTTGCCAAGCGAACTGGTGCCGCGCGACGGCCTGACACACGTCCTCGGCGATCTGCCGCGCTTTGTCGAGCGGGCAGCCGGCCAAGAGCATGGCGAACTCGTCGCCGCCGACGCGCGCAACGGTATCCGAGTCGCGAACGCGCTGCTTCACGAGCGCAGCAATCTCCCGCAGCAAATTGTCGCCGGCAATATGGCCGCCGGTGTCGTTGACCAGCTTGAAGCGATCCAGATCGAGGTAGCAGACGACATGCCCGACGCCCTCGCCGCGCGCCGAGTCGAGCGCCGCTTCGAGCCGCCGCTCGAACTCCACGCGATTGACGAGCCCCGTCAATGCATCGTGGCTCGCTTGATAGGACATCTCGCGCGCCAACCCGCGGAGCTCGCTCACGTCGTGGAAGATCACGACGCACCCGGCCACCTGACCATCCGGCCCGCGGATCGGCGAGGCCGTCAGCTCGGTCGAGAACTCGCGCTCGGCTTGCTTGCTCAGCAGGAACGCACGTCGGCCCAAGTTCACACGACGGCGCTCGCTCAAGCATTTGGCAACGGGGTCGCCGAGCGAGCTGCGGTCGATCTCGTCGACGAGGGACAAAAGATCCAGGAGCCGCTTGCCGATGCCCGCGCTGCGCGTACCGCCGATGAGCTGCTCGGCAGCTTCGTTCATGTAGTCGATGGTGCCGTTGCGATCGGTGGTGATGACTCCTTCGCCGATCGACTCGAGTGTAATCCGGGCTTGGAGCTTGCCCCGTCCGAGCGACGTCTCGAGGCTCTTGCGATGGGTGATGTCGCGAGCCACGGTGAGCAGCGCGGCCTCGCCGTGGAACTCGAGGCGCCGGCTGTACAACTCGGCCCACATGCCGTGCTCGTCATTACTGATGAGCTGCACCTCGAAGGGCGTCAACGGCTCGTCAGTCTCGGCGCCGGTGCTCACGTGCTTGCGCATCCCGGCGCGATAGGCGGGGCGCAATAGGTCGGTGATCGGCTTGCCGACCAGCGTCTCGGGGTCGATGCCGAACAACTCGCCCGCCGCACGGTTGGCGTAGAGGATCGTGTTGGTGTGGATGAGCGCGACCTCGGGCATCGTGCCCGCCAGCGCATCGAACAGCTCGGTCCGCTCCGCCGCCGGCGGCGGCTCGATCTGCGCAGCAAGGCGCGCTGCATCGTCGCTGCGATCGAGCAAGCGATTCATCGACGCCGAAATATCGACGAACTCGCTGAGGCGGCCGTTCACCGCGATGCGCGCCTCGCGCTCGCCCGACGCGAGAAGACCATGCAGATCCTCACGAAGACGCTCTACCTCGCGCACGTACGGCCGCCGCGAGCCGGCCCATACGAGCGCGCCGACCAGCAGCAGCACGACGAGTGCGGCCACGGCCAAGATCGGGTCGGCGAGTAGCTGCGTCACGCCATTCCCCGCCGCGCCGCCGACGGCGCACGCCGCCTCGTTGGCTCGATCAGTGAATACCGGAAACGATCGCCGGACAGCGAGATCCCTGCTGGCACGTGAGTGCGAGGCCCCATGTTGTTCCGCGCATGACTGCGCGGACGCTTGTTCTTGTTGTTATCGTCCTTGGCGATTCACGATACAGGAAGGCGTTAGTAGCGTCGCTCGTAATTGACCATAATTCTTCACATACCGCCTTGTATCGCATGAATAAACTCCTTACCCTACCGCGTTCCTCACGTAGCCCCCGCGCGCCACAAGAACACTGATGAATTTCGAGCTTGCACGCACCCAGATGCTTGGCCAGCAGCTGCGGGCATGGGAAGTCCTCGACGACCGTGTGCTGCGCGCGTTCGCCGAGACACCGCGCGAAAATTTCGTGCCTCGCGAGTTTCGCGATCTGGCGTTCGCGGACACCGAGGTCCCTTTGAGTCACGGGCAGAACATGCTCGCTCCCAAGGTCGAGGGGCGGATCCTGCAAGCACTGCAAGTGGAGCCTATCGACAACGTACTCGTCGTCGGCACGGGTAGCGGTTACCTGACGGCGTGCCTGGCTCGACTCGCCAAACACGTCACGAGCATCGACATTTTTCCCGATTTTGTCGCCGCCGCGCAGCCGCGGCTCGCGGCTTGCGGGATTCGCAACGTGCAGCTCGAGACCGCCGATGCTCTGGCCGTGTCATATCGAGCGCAATTCGATGCCATCGCAGTAACGGCCTCGGTGCCCACGCTGGATTCCCATTTCATCGAGATGCTTCGGCCGCAAGGCCGCTTGTTCATCGTGGTCGGACGGGAGCCGGCCATGGAGGCGGAGCTCGTGACGCTCCAGCCGGACGGCAAGACGACCACGAATGGCTTGTTCGAGACGGTGCTGGCGCCGCTCGTCAACGCCGATCGTCCGGAGCCGTTCGTTCTCTAGACATAGAGAACCCGAGCGCTCGCCATGCCCGGAGTTCCGGAGCTAAGCCCCACTGAGTTCGCAGCCCGTTGGCCGAGCTTTGCCGACCGCTCCGATGTCGTGCTCCTAGACGTGCGCGAGCACGACGAGCTTGCCGTTGCCGCCGTCGCGGGAGCTCTGCACATTCCGATGCGCGAGATACCGGCTCGCATCCGCGAGCTCGACGAGCACAAGCCCTTGGTTGTCATGTGCCATTCCGGCGGTCGGAGCCGGCGCGTAGCCGAATTTTTGTCCGCTAATGGCTTCTCGACGGTTTTCAATCTCGCGGGCGGTATCGATGCGTGGTCGACGCAGTTAGACTCGCACGTACCGCGCTACTAACCGTGACATTCAGACAGGGATAACAACGATGTCAATCAAGAAGCACCTACTGGCGCTCGCGCTCGGCGCGTGTGTCACCGCTCCGGCTTTCGCTCAAGAAAGCCTGATCGACGTGTATCGGCGCGCGATGATGAATGACCCCGCGGTGCGCGAAGCCGAGGCAACCTATCTCGCCAACGCCGAAGCGAAGCCCCAAGCCCGTAGCCTGTTGTTTCCAACGTTGAGCGCCAGCGCGACCCTTCGCAACCAGTTTTCCGACTCGCGCGGCGGTGTCGAGCTGCCGGGCGGTCAAATCGTCGGCGGCGACAGAAACATCACCGACAGCGACGCGAGCGGCTGGAGCTTGAGTCTGCGGCAAACGATCTTCAACTGGGGCGATTACGCCGAGCTGCGGCGCGCTGACAAGCTCGTGGCGCGTGCGCAGACGCAGTACGAGTCCGCACAGCAAGATCTGCAGATTCGTGTCGCGACCCGCTACTTCGACGTTCTGGCTGCGGAGGACAATCTCGCCTCTGCAGTCGCACAACGCGAGAGCGTCGCGCGGCAGCTCGAGCAAGCGCAGCGGCGTTTCGAGGTCGGCCTCATCGCAATCACCGACACTCAACAGTCGCAAGCGGCCTACGACGACGCGGTCGCGCTCGAGATCGAGGCACAACGATTGCTCGCGACTTCGCACGAGTTCTTACGCGAGATCATCGGCGAGATCGTCATGGATCTCGCGGGCCCGACCGACGATCTGCCGCTGCTGTCGCCGGATCCCGCAGATGCCGAGCAGTGGGTGCAGACCGCCCTGCAGCAAAATCTCGCACTCACGACGAGCCGCCTCGCGACGGACATCGCCCTCGACGACATCGACATACAGCGCTCGAATCGATTGCCGACGCTCAGCCTGTCCGCTGGCTACAGCGAGAACACGAACGAGCGTTCGTCACAGTCGTTCCTCAACGGCGCGCTGTTGCCGGGGAACCCTCCGTCGACGACGCGGCCCGACGGCCGTCAGTGGTCGCTCGACCTACAGTTCCCGATCTTCACGGGCGGCTTGAACCGTTCGCGCATCCAGCAGTCGGTGTACACGCATCGCGCCGCGACCGAGGCGCTAGAGCGCATCGCCCGGCAAACGGAGCGCCAAACGCGCGACGCGTATCTCGGCGTGATCTCGGAGATCTCGCGCGTGCGCGCGCTGCGGCAAGCCGTCGAGTCCAATCGCACGGCGTTGCGCGCCACGGAAGCGGGTTTCGAGGTCGGCACACAAACGACGGTCGACGTCCTGCAAGCGCAACAGTTACTGCGCCGCGCGGAAACGACGTACTCGCGCAGCCGTTACGACTACATCATGAACACGCTGCTGTTGAAGCAAGCGGCCGGCACGCTCAACGAAGCCGACCTCGCGCAAGTCGACGGCTGGTTGCAGTAGACGAAACGACGCGCGGCGGCTGGCGCGCAG
>JACZCZ010057075.1_pt1 | contig 12162 bp, 10 predicted proteins | sample 8641811 | NCBI WGS metagenome assembly JACZCZ01 (sample SAMN15324610, study PRJNA640507) | soil metagenome | isolation source: intercropping peanut in the first line | place: China: Luxin town, Laibin City, Guangxi Province | collected 2019-07-25 | depth 10cm m | reverse complement strand
CGCAACACGCTCGGGCTGTTCGTGCATCCGGCGACCGGCGAGCTGTGGCAGAACGAGAACGGCCCGCTCGGCGGCGACGAGCTCAACTTGATTCGCGCAGGCAAGAACTACGGCTGGCCGCTCGTCACCTACGGCCGCCAGTACTCGGGCCCGCCGGTATCCGACAAGACGCAGATGGAAGGCATGGAGGATCCGCGCGTGTTCTGGGTGCCGTCCATCGCGCCGTCGGGTCTTACGGTCTACACGGGCTCGCAGTTCCCGAAATGGCAGGGCAACGTCTTCGTCGGCTCCCTGCGCGTGGGCGAGATCACGGTGACCGGCCATCTCGAGCGTCTCGCGATGACCGAGCGCGGCGAAGCGCTGCGGCGCGAGACGTTGCTGCTCGACTTGAAGCAGCGCATCCGCGACGTGCGGCAGAGCCCCGACGGCTTGCTCTACGTTCTGACCGAGGAAAACGACTCGGCGCTAATCAGGCTCGAGCCGGCGCAGTGACAGAGCTTGCCGGCCGACACGCACATGGACAAAACCGTTACTGATCTTGCGACCGCCGTTCGCGGCATCGAAACCGGCATGACGTTGATGGTCGGCGGCTTCGGCGGCTCGGGCGCGCCGATCGAGCTGATCCACGCGCTGATCGACCGTTACCGCGCGACGGGCAGCCCCGGCCGGCTCACCGTCGTCAACAACAACACGGGCAACGGGCGCATCGGCCTCGCCGCGATGATCGATCAAGGCATGGTCGCCAAGATGATCTGCTCGTTTCCTCGCTCGGTCGACGCGCGCGCCTTCACCGAGAAGTATCTCGCAGGCCAGATCGCGCTCGAGCTCGTGCCGCAGGGCACGCTCGCCGAGCGCATTCGCGCCGGCGGCGCCGGCATCCCGGCGTTCTACACACCGGCGAGCTACGGCACCGACGTCGGCAAGGGCAAGCCCGTCGCCGAGTTCGACGGCAAACACTACGTGCAGGAGCGCTGGCTCAAGGCCGACGCCGCGCTGATCAAGGCCGAAACAGCGGACCGGCTCGGTAACCTCACGTACCGCCGCGCCGCGCGCAACTTCTCGCCGTTGATGGCCGCTGCTGCCGCTCTGACGATCGTGCAAGCCGCGCGCATCGTCGAGCCTGGCGACATCGATCCGGAGGTCGTCGTCACCCCCGGCATCTTCGTCGATCGCATCGTCGCGGTGCCGAATGCGCAGCAGGAAGAGGCTCTGATGCGCGCCGGAGTCGCGTACGCATGAGCGTGAAGCTCTCGAACGCGCAGATCGCCTGGCGGGCCGCGCAGGACATTGCGGACGGCGCCTACGTCAATCTCGGCATCGGCTTTCCCGAGATGGTCGCCAAGTTCCAACCGGTCGGTAAGCAGGCGATCTTTCACACCGAGAACGGCGTGCTGAACTTCGGCGAAGCGCCGGCCGAAGGCGAGGAGGACTGGGACCTCATCAACGCCGGCAAGAAAGCGATCACCTTGCGGCCCGGCGCAGCCTTTTTTCACCATGCCGACAGTTTCGCCATGGTGCGCGGCGGTCATCTCGACGTCGCGATCTTAGGCGCCTACGAAGTCGCCGAGAACGGCGACCTCGCCAACTGGAGCACGGGGCCGAAGGGTGTGCCGGCGGTCGGCGGTGCGATGGACCTCGTGCACGCCGCGAAGCGCGTGGCGGTGATCACCGATCACGTGACGAAGGACGGCAAGCCGAAGCTCGTGAAGCGCTGCACGTTGCCGCTAACGGGCGTCGGGTGCGTCACGCGCGTCTACACCAGCCTCGCCGTCATCGACATCGAGAACGAGCGCTTCGTGTTGCGCGAGAAGCTGCCCAACTTGAGCGTCGCCGAGCTGCAGGCGGTGACCGGCGCCGAGCTCGTCGTGCCGGCGCGCGTCGCGGACCTCGTCGCCCCGGAGCTGTGGGATGAGCGACGCTTTCATCTGCGATTTCGTGCGCACGCCGATCGCCCGCTCCGGCGGCGCGCTCGCGAGCGTGCGCGCCGACGATCTCGGCGCGATCCCGCTGAAGGCACTCGTCGCACGCAACACGGGGCTCGATTGGGAGCGCGTCGACGACGTGGTGTTCGGCTGCGCGAACCAGGCCGGCGAGGACAACCGCAACGTCGCGCGCATGAGCCTGCTGCTCGCTGGCTTACCGGTGACCGTCACGGGTACCACGATCAACCGCCTATGCGGCTCGGGCCTCGATGCCGTGCTGCTGGCCGCGCGCGCCATCAAGGCCGGCGAAGCCGAGCTCGTCGTGGCCGGCGGCGTCGAGTCGATGAGCCGCGCGCCGTTCGTGCTGCCGAAGGCCGACGCGGCCTTCTCGCGCAACGCCGAGATTTTCGACACGACGATCGGCTGGCGCTTCGTGAATCCGCGCATGCGGAAGCTGTACGGCACCGACTCGATGCCCGAGACCGGCGAGAACGTCGCGCGCGAGCTCGGCATTTCGCGCGAGGCTCAGGATGCGTTCGCGGCTCGCAGCCAGCAGCGTGCGGCCGCGGCGCAGCAGAGCGGCAGGCTCGCTCGCGAGATCACGCCGGTCGCCGTGGCGCAGCGCAAAGGCGAGCCTACGACGGTGGCGACAGACGAGCATCCGCGCGCCGGCACCACGCTGGAGGGGCTCGGCAAGCTGAAGCCGTTGTTCGACGACGGCACGGTGACGGCGGGCAATGCGTCCGGCGTCAACGACGGCGCCGCGGCGCTGATCGTCGCGTCGGAAACGGCCGCGGTGCGGCACGGCCTCACGCCGATCGCGCGCGTGCTCGGCGGCGCTACCGCCGGTGTCGCGCCGCGCTTAATGGGCATGGGCCCGGCGCCCGCCACGCAGGCGCTTTGCGCACGCCTCGGGCTCGAGCCGAAGGACTTCGACGTCATCGAGCTCAACGAAGCGTTCGCGAGCCAAGGTGTCGCGGTGCTCCGCGCGCTCGGGCTCGCCGAGGACGCGCCGCACGTCAATCCGAACGGCGGCGCGATTGCGCTCGGCCATCCGCTCGGCATGAGCGGCGCGCGGCTCGCCGGCACCGCGGCCCTCGAGCTGAAGCTTGCTGGCAAACGCTGGGCCCTGGCGACGATGTGCATTGGCGTCGGGCAGGGGATCGCGCTGGCTCTCGAGCGCGCGTGACGGCGGCGCCCGACGCAGAAGCACGAAGGACGGATGCGCCGCTGACTCCGGCGGCACGGTTGCGCGCGATCGTCGCGAGTTCCGCCGGCAATCTGGTCGAGTGGTACGACTTCTACGTCTACTCGTTTACGTCGCTGTATTTCGCCGCGGAGTTCTTCCCCGGCGACGATCCGACGGCGCAGCTCCTGAGCGCCGCCGCCGTCTTCGCCGTGGGATTTCTGATGCGCCCACTCGGCGGCTGGCTCTTCGGGCGGCTCGCGGATCGCCGCGGCCGCAAGACATCGCTGCTCCTGTCGGTGCTGATGATGTGCATCGGCTCGCTCGCCATCGCGGTGCTGCCTACGCATGCTTCGATCGGCGCGGCTGCGCCGGCCCTACTGCTGGTCGTGCGACTGGTGCAGGGGCTGGCGCTCGGCGGCGAATACGGCGCCACCGCGACGTACATGAGCGAGGTGGCCGTGGCGAACCGGCGCGGCTACTACGCCTCGTTTCAGTATGTGACGCTGATCGGCGGTCAGCTCGTCGCGCTGCTCGTGCTGGTCCTGCTGCAACAGCTATTGCCGGAAGACGCGATTCGGGCGTGGGCCTGGCGCATTCCGTTTGCCGTCGGCGGCGTGCTCGCGATCGTGGTGCTCTACTTGCGCAGCACGCTGCATGAAACTGTGGCGCACACCGAGCGCAACGACGACGCCGGCACGCTGCGGGCGCTTGCGAAGCATTCGCAGGCGCTCCTCATCGTGCTCGGCCTCACAGCCGGCGGCTCGCTGTTGTTCTACACGTTCACGACCTACATGCAGAAATACCTCGTCAACACGGCGGGTATGAGCGCGGCGACGGCGAGCCTCGTCATGACGGCTGCGCTATTCATATATATGGTGATGCAGCCCGTGTTCGGCCTGCTGTCGGACCACATCGGGCGTCGCCGCTGTCTGGTGCTGTTCGGCGGGCTCGCGACCGTGAGCACCTATCCGCTGCTCGCGATACTCGGCACCGTCACGAGCCCCCTCGCTGCGCTGCTGCTCGTCGTGTGCGCGCTGTTTATCATCAGCTTCTACACGTCGATCAGCGGCGTGTTCAAGGCGGAGCTCTTTCCCGTGAACGTGCGCGCGCTCGGCGTGGGGCTCTCCTACGCCGTCGGCAATGCGTTGTTCGGCGGCACGGCCGAGTACGTGGCGTTGTGGTTCCGCCATCGCGAGATGGAAAGCGGCTTCTATGTGTACGTGACGGTGCTGAGCGCGGTCGCCTTCGTCACCGCGCTTGCCATGGGGCGGCGTTACGACGAGAACCGACTCGCCTGAGCCGCCGCGTCGCCGAGCGCTCGCTCCGGCGATCTAGTCGTTGAAGCGGGTTTCGGCGATCAGCTTGCGGGCGAGCTCCTGATGCTGGCCGATCTCCGACATCTTCAGGGTATCCGGCGTGAACGTTCCCCACGCAGCCACGAGCTCCGAAGGCTCGATGGCCGGATTGATCGGATACTCGAAATTGCCGCCGGCGAATAGCGCTTGCCCTTCGTCGCTGACGAGGAACTCGATCATCGCCAGAGCGTTCGCGACATTCGGGGCATGTTTCGCCATGAGCACGCCGGTCACGCTGACGTGCGTGCCGAACTCGGGCGACGAGGGGAAGATGATGCGCGTGGCCGCGGCCCACGCCTTCTGCTCCGGCTGCGTCTCGTTCGTTTGCATCAGGCCCATATAGAAAGTGTTGCCGATGCCGAGGTCGCATTCGCCGGCCGCTATGCGCTGCGCTTGGGTGCGGTCGTCGCCGGACGGTTTCGTGACGAGATTGGCCTTGAGACCTTCGAGCCACCGGCGTGCGCCGGCTTCGCCCTTGTGCGCGATCATCGCGCCGAGCAGGCCCAAGTTGTACGGGTGGTCGCCGGCCCGGATGCAGACTTTGCCCTTCCACTTGGGGTCGGCCAGCTCTTCGTACGAGATCGCAGTTTGCGCGACGCGCGCGCGCGACGCGTAGACCACGCGCGCACGTACGGTGGTGCCGAGCCACAGGTTGTCGGCAGCGCGCAGGTTCGCGGGGATTTTGTCGAGAATCGCCGGCGCGGTGACCGGCTGAGCCAGGCCCTTACCCGCTGCTTCCATGAGCCGGCCAACGTCGGTCGTCAGCAGCAGGTCGGCGGGGCTCGAGTCACCTTCGCTCTGCATTTGCTCTATCAGCCCGTTCGCGGCGTAGATCGCATTGACCTCGATTCCCGTCTCGGCCGTGAAAGCGCGGAACAACGGCTCGATGTTCTCCTGTCGCCGGGCGCTGTAGACGTTGACGACGCCGACCGCGCGGGCGGCGTCGGCCAGCAGGAGCGGCAGAATCAAAGTGGCTTGGAACAACCGCCGGCGCTTCATTCTCATCTCCGCTCGTTCTTCGGGCCCAACCCTTAAGGACAGCTCACGCGAGTGAATCCTCTACGGCCGAGCTCGCGCGCGCCGGCTTCCGCTCGGGCTGGCCGGGCAAGTGGCTCGGCGTGTTCACGAGTGCGGCCACGAGCGCGCCGGCGACGGCCAGGCCGGCGAGCAAATAAAGCCCCGCCGCGTAGCCGCCGGTCGCGTCGCGCGCCCAGCCGGTCAGATACGGCCCGATGAAGCCACCGAGGTTGCCGATGGCGCTGATCAAGCCGATGCCGGCCGCGGCGGCGCTGCCCGTGAGGTACATCGACGGCAGCGGCCAGAACGGCGCCTTGCAGCCGTAGGTGCCGATCGCCGCGATGCCGATCAGTGCGATCGCCGCGAAGTTCGGGCCTACGGCGCCGGCGCCGCCCAAGCCCACCGCCGTGATCAGGATGCAGATCGCGAGGATCGTCTTGCGCCGGTTCTTGAAGCGGTCCGATAGCTCGCCGAACACGAGGATCGAGGCGATGCCCGCGAGGAACGGCAGCGACGCGAGGTAGTTCGCGGCCGAGTTGCTCGTCCCCATCGCTTTGATGATTTGCGGCAGGAAGAAGCCGACGCCGTAGCTGCACGTGAGGTTCGTGAAATAGACGAAGCTGAGCGCCAGCGTGCGCACGTCCGTCAGCGCCTTCATGAGGCCGAGTGACGAATGCGCGCTCGCGATGTGCTTGTTCTCGCTGTCGATGCGGCCCTGCAACCAGGTCTTTTCTTCCGCCGTCAGCCACCGCGCGGCGGACGGTTTGTCGGACAGGAACTTCAGGATCACGGCGGCCAGTATCAGCGTAGGCATGCCTTCCAGAATGAACAGCCACTGCCAATCTTTGAGCCCGAGCACGCCGCCCATGTTGTTCAAGATCAAGTTCGACAGCGGCCCCGTGATCGCCAGCGACACCGGAATGCCGACGGAGAACCAGGCCATCATTCGCGCGCGATAAGCCGCGGGGAACCAATACGAGAGATACAGCATCACGCCGGGGTAATAGCCGGCCTCCGCGATGCCGAGCAGGAAACGAACGATCATGAAGCTCGTCGGGCCCTGCACCAGCGCCATGCTCATTGCGAGCACGCCCCACGTGAACATGATGCGCGAGATCCAGCGCCGCGCCCCGACCTTCTCGAGGATCAGATTGCTCGGTATCTCGGCGAAGAAGTAGCTGATGAAGAATAGGCCTGCGCCGAAGCCGAAGATCGTCGGCGTGAGACCGAGATCGTCCTGCATCGTCAGCGCGAAACCGATGTTCACGCGGTTCACGTAGGCCGTGAGGTAGGCGACGAGCAGCAGCGGCATCAGCGCCCAGGCCGCCTTGCGGATCGTTCGCTTCTCGAGGTCCGACGGCAGCACGCTGTTACTCGACCGTCAGCACGACTTTGCCGACGTGACTCTCGTCCATGTAGCGATGCGCGTCGCTGGCCTCTGCGAGCGGGAAGGTCTTCTCGACCATCGGGCGGATCCTGCCGGCCTCGACCCACGGCCAGACCCGTGCTTTTACGCCTTCGGCGAGACGCGCCTTCTCATCGGCGCTGCGCGGGCGCAACGTCGAGCCGGTGATCACGAGCTGCTTGCTCATCACGGTGAAGATCGGCAGCTTCGCCTCGTTGCCACCAAGCGTGGACACGAGTACGAGCCGGCCTCTGCGATCCAGAGCCCCGACGTTGCGGGCGAGGTAGGACGCGCCGACGATGTCGATGACGACGTCGACGCCGCCGGCCTCGCGCGCGACGGCGGCGAAGCTCCGAGCGGTCGCGTCGACGGCGATGTCGGCGCCGAGCGCCTTGCATTGCCCCGTCTTCTCCGGGCCACGAGCCGTCGCGATGGCGCGCGCGCCCGCGGCCTTCGCCATCTGGATCGCCATGACGCCGATGCCGCTGTTGCCGGCGTGGATCAGCACCGTCTCGCCGCTCGCGAGCGCGCCGTGCTCGAACAAGTTGACGTACACGGTGAATGCCGTTTCCGGCAGCGCGGCTGCTGCCGCGAAATCGAGCCCGGCCGGCAGCGGCAGGGCGTGGCGCGCGTCGACCGCGGCGTACTGCGCGTAGCCGCCGCCGCCGAGCAGCGCGCACACCTTATCGCCTTCGCGCCATGATCCGCTCGCAATCGCCACTTCGCCCGCGACCTCGAGGCCGAGCGTCTGCGGCGCGCCGGGCGGCGGAGGATACGAGCCTTCGCGCTGCTTCAAGTCGGGACGGTTCACGCCCGCGGCGCGAACGCGGATCAGAATTTCGCTGGGTCCCGGCTGCGGCGTCGCGATCTCCGCGACATGCAGCGCGCCGGCCGGTCCTTTGCCGCCTGCGACGGCGATCGCTTGCATCGTCCTCGGTAGAGTGCGCATCACGGTTAGCCGAGCAGATAGCCGCCTTCGACGGCGACGGTTTGGCCCGTGATCATGTCCGTGCCGGCGCACAAGAACGCGATCACCGCGGCGATGTCGCTCGGCCGACTGACTTTCTTCAGCAGCGACTTGTTCGCGGCATAGTCGCGCCGAGCCTGCGGCCATTGATCGGTCCAGGCCGTGACGACGTGGCCGGGCGCCACGGCGTTGACGCGCGCTTGCGGCGCGAGTGCGCGCGCCAGGTTCTGAGTCAGGTTGATGAGCCCCGCCTTCGAGGCGCCGTACGCGATCGAGCTGCCCGGCAAGCCGAGGCCCGCAGTGGAAGCGACGTTGACGACGGCGCCGTTCGCCTCGCGCAGCGCGGCTGCGAAGGCGCGCGTGCAGCGGAACGGGCCGACGAGGTTCGTGGACAGAATGCTTTGCCAGAACTGCTCGTCGATTGCGTCGAGGTTCGCCATCGGAATCGGCTCCTTCGTCGCGAACGTCGCCGCGTTGTTGACGAGGTAGTCGAGCCCGCCGAATGCGCGCAGCACGTCGGCAGCCATGGCCGCGACGCTGTCGGCGTTCGACACGTCGCCCGGAGCGGCCGTCACCTCGAGGTTGGCCGCTCGCAGTCGCTGCACCGCGGCAGCGGCAGCAGCGTCGCCGGGCAAATGATTCAAAGCGACAGTGGCGCCGGCGCCGGCGAGCAGCTCGACCGTTGCCAAGCCGATGCCCGAGCCGCCGCCCGTGACGAGCGCGCGCTTACCGCTGAGATCGAAGCGGATGCTCATGTCAGTCGTCGATGGCTTGGTAGACCAAGTTGGGGAACTCCATGCGCAGCCGGTAGTTGCGCGTCTGGATCAGGACCATGCCGATCAGTTGCTCCTGCGGATCGATCCAGAAGTAAGTGCCGCGAGCGCCGGCCCAGCCGTAATCGCCGACGCTGCCGAGCCAGCCGTTGTCGCCGTTGTTGCGCCGTACGCGGACGCCCAAGCCGAAGCCGTAGCCCTTCAGCACCTGCTCGCCGTTGTAGTTGCGCAGGTCGAGCTCGCCGATGGCGTTCGAGGTCAGCAGCTCGACCGTCTTGCGGCTGATCAGGCGGACGCCGTTCAGCTCGCCGCCGTTCAGCAGCATCTGGCTGAACTTCAGGTAATCGCTCGCCGAGCCCGTGAGCCCCAACGAGCCCGAAAAGTACGGCCCCGAGCTCGCGTCCGCCGGAGGCGTGGGCGCCGGTCTCGTCAGCGTCGCGCCGGTCTTGTCGTACGACACCACGACGTCGCCTGCTCGCGCGGCAGGCACCGTGAAGAACGTCTCCTTCATGCCGAGCGGCGTGAAGATGCGCCGCCGAAAGAACTCGTCGAGCGTCATGCCGCTCACGAGCTCGATGACGAGGCTCAGTGCGTCGAAGCCGGCGAAGCCGCTGTACTCCCACTGCGTGCCCGGTTGGAAGTTGAGCGGCAACGTCGCTGCGCGGCGCACGCGCTCGTCGAGCGAGCCGCCAGCCGGGAGGTTGGCCCTGCGGACGTAGTCACCGGCGGGCCCCGCGAAGCCGTTCGACAGGCCGGCCGTGTGCGTCAGCAGGTCGAGCAGCGTGATCTCGCGCGCGGCCGGCACCAGCGTGAGGCCCGCACCCGCCGGATCGTTCGGCGCGCGCCATACGGCGACCCGAGGGTTGTTGAACTCGGGGATGAACTTCGACACCGGGTCGCTCAGGACGAGCTTCCCTTCCTCCATGAGCATCAAGAGCGCGACGGCCGTCACGGGCTTCGTCATCGACGCGAGCGCGAACAGGGCATCGGTGCGCATCGGCTTCTGCGCCTCGATGTCGGCGAGCCCGTGCGCCTCGAAGTGGACCAGCTTGCCTTTGCGCGCGACGAGCGTGACCGCGCCCGAGAAATCGTTTGCGTCGATGTGGCCGCGGATCATCGGGCCGATGCGCTCGAGCCGCGCCGCCGACAGGCCGACGTCGTTCGGCCTGGCGGTTTGCGCGCCGGCGGCTACCGACGCCGCTGCAGCCACGACGAGCGTGGCGAGGCGCACGGATACACGCTGCATGGCTGTTCCCTCGGGTTCGGTCCCACTAGGGACAGCCGAGGCGAGCGAATCCTCTATGCACGTAGCGGATTTCGGCGATCCGTTTGTCTTTCTGGATGGAGCTGCGCGCCCTGATCACAGCGCAGCCCGCAATGGAGGGGGTCCACAGTGCTACGTCCGAGCAAGCCCGCGGTTTTTCGCTGCCTGGCATGGCTGCTCTGCTTAGCGCTCGCGGCGCCGACGGCGGCTCAACCGCGCGTCGATCGCGATGCGACCATGGCACCCCTGATTTATCTGCCCGCGATGTTCGTATTCCGGCGTCACGAGGTTGCGCCGGAGCGCATGCTCGAGTTCTACGGCGACGTGCTCGGCTTCGAGAAGCTGCCCAACATCGGCCAGACCGGCCAAGTCGCGCGCGTCAGAGTCGGCGCCACGGAATTCAAAATGGTGCCGCGGTCGTATGCTTCGTTCCAACGTCCCGGCCTCGACGACCGTTACCCGCCGGGCGGCGTGCAAGGCGCCACGGGATTTCGGCTCGCCGGTTTTTTCTTTGGCGACGAAGCCGCGCTGGTCGCGCGTTTTCGAAAGCACGGCTACCCGGTGCCGGAATTTCGCTCGGTGCCGGGCACGGCGAATCGCCTGGCGCTCACGGCGGATCCCGACGGCCAAGCCGTCGAGCTCACGATCGTGCCGAACGCGCCGCCGGCAACCTACGAGCAATTCGAGATCGGCCTCACCGTGGCGAGCGTCGAGGAAAGCCGCGCGTTCTACGGTGATTTCATGGGGCTCGAGGAGCTCGCCCCGGTCGAGGATCCGTTGCTCGGCACGACGAAGTACTCGTTTCGTAACGGCAGCACGATCGTCAGCGTGCGCAGCTTCGGCGCCGGGTTGCCGGCCGACAAGACCAGCGGCCTCATCCAGATCTTGGTGACGGACGTGGACCGCGTGCAGGAGCTTGCCAAGGAGCGCGGCGTCGTCATCGATCGGCCGAACACGCGGCCGCGCGATGCGGCGCTACGCATCGCGTGGCTCGACGATCCGGACGGCGTCGCGCAATACGTCACCGAGACGGCCGAGGGCCGAGCGGCGGCATCGCGTTCCGCGCGTTAGCGCGTCGACTCATCCATAGGCAAAACGGAATAGAGCGATAAGAACGATCGATTGGAAAACCGCCGTCGCCGCGCATACCGTGTGCGCATGGCTGAGAAGAAGACCATTACGTTCGCGATCACGCACATGTCGGTTGCGTTCGCGGTCGGCTGGGCGATGACGGGAAGCGCTGCAATCGGTGGTGCTTTGGCGCTCGTCGAGCCGCTCGTCAATACCGTGGCCTACTTCGTCCACGAGAAAGTTTGGGAACGACGAAGCCACGGTGACCGCGCGCGCGAGCTGGCTACCAACTCGCGCGCGCCTCGGTTCGGCTAGCGTTACGCCGGGCGTGGCGGTGCAGGTAGCGGCGGTACGCCGTCGAGCTGCGGAAGCCCGTCTTTGATTACGAACCACGGCGCCTTCGACGCCACGCAGATGTGCGCCATTGGCCGCATGCCGGGATCGGTGTCGAGTGCGCCCGCCGGCGCGACCACGAAGCCGCGAACGCGCGGCACGGCGCCGCCGCAATTGCGGCAGAACGCGACGCCGAAGCGCACGGCTTCAGGCAACTTGTACTCCACGACGAGCGACTCGCCGCGCACCCAGCGGAACTGGTCGAGCTCGTAGAACAGGTTCGCGCCGTGCGCGGCGCTGCGTGCGCGTCGGCAGCGGCTGCAATGACACTGATAGAAGACGCGCGGCGCACCCGTCATCTCGTAGGCCACTTCGCCGCACAAGCACGAGCCGCGCGTCACGCCATCCTGCTCCGCGACCGTGGGGCGCGGCACGGGCGTTGCTCCGGCGAACGAGGGCGGGTACTCCGCGTGCTGCGGCAAATCGTCTTCGATCGAATGCCACGGCGCTTTGGAGCCGACGAAGACGTGCGCTTCGACGCGAACGTCGGGCGAGCCTTCGAGGTTGCCGGGAAAGACGACGGCCATTTTCCAATCCGGCATCGGCAGCGGCGCTACGGAGCCGCAGACCTTGCAGAAGTAACGCTTGCCGTGCTCGGACGACTTCACCTCGCCGACGGAGTCTTGCCCGGCGAGCCAGCGAAAGCCGTCGAGCGGCGCCGCCGCGAACGTCGCGAATGGCGCTCCATGGTGCTTGCGGCACATCGAGCAGTGGCAGTTCATCACCATCGTGAACGGCCCATCGACTTCGTACCGCAGCGTGCCGCACAGGCACGCACCTCGCATCGTCATGACGATCTCCCAGTG
>JACZCZ010173286.1_pt1 | contig 12188 bp, 6 predicted proteins | sample 8641811 | NCBI WGS metagenome assembly JACZCZ01 (sample SAMN15324610, study PRJNA640507) | soil metagenome | isolation source: intercropping peanut in the first line | place: China: Luxin town, Laibin City, Guangxi Province | collected 2019-07-25 | depth 10cm m | reverse complement strand
GTTACTGCGCCGCCACCGGCCACCAAACCGACCATCAGCCACACGGCACCGCAGAACGGCAGCACCGTTTCCGGTATCGTGACGGCCACAGCCCTGGTCACCGGCCCGCCTGAGGCAGTCACGAAGGTTGAGTTCCTCCTTGATGACACCACGAAGCTGGCTGATCCCACCAGCCCGTATAATTATGCCTTCGATTCGACCGGGCTTACGAACGGCGCCCACACCTTGGGAGCGAAAGCCTACGATACGGCCGGCAACAGCTATAATGCCGCCAACGTTGCCATCACCGTCAATAACCCCGACACCACACCGCCTGCGGCGCCTACGAACCTGAAGGCTAGCATATCCGGTACGGATGTAGCCTTATCATGGTCGGGCAGTACCGATAGCGGTTCGAACGCCAGCGGGGTAGCCAAGTACAACATACTCCGCGACGGTGCGGTCATCGCCCAGTCGAATACCCCCAGTTATACGGACACCGGCCGTGCCGCCGGTGCGACATATGCCTACGCCGTCCAAGCCGTCGACGGAGCAGGCAATATCTCGGCCAATTCCAATACCGCCACCGTGAAGGTCCCGGTACCCACGCCTAAAGACACGACGCCTCCCACGACACCCGCCAAGTTGACGGCTACCGCCATCAGTACCTCCCAGGTCAACCTGACGTGGAATGCGAGTACCGATGAGGGCGGAAGCGGCATCAAGGGTTACAACGTCTATCGGGGCGGTACCAAGCTGAACGCGGCACCTATCACTACTACGTCTTACGGCGATACCGGCCTGAAGGCCAGCACTACCTACAAGTACAGCGTCGAAGCGGTGGACGGCGCGGGAAACAAGAGTCCGCGATCGAAAAGCGCCAGCGTGACTACGCAGAACGCCCCTTCCAAATCGCCGCATCGTTACCGGCACCACTTCTGGTTCTTCCGCTGGAACTGAGCACACAACCCTAAATTGGCACTCTTGACCTTAGAGTGCCAAGTGCTACAATAGAAGCAGGCAACAAATACCCGAAAACCAACCCTTTAACGTGCCGGAAGGAGTGGAACCAAACATATGATGCCGAATTCCCCTGACTTTCAGGAATTCCTGAACCATCTTACGAACAACGCCCTGCAGAGCTTGAAACATGCCGATGCCATCGCGCGGAGCTTTGGCAGCGCTTACGTAGGCACCGAGCACCTCCTGCTCGGCGTGTTGGCGCAGGATGGCAGTATCGGAGCCAAAATCCTTGAGGATGCCGGCGTCACCCTTGATCGCGCCCGCCTGGCGCTCAACCTCACGCCTAAGACGCTCGTCGTCAACGTCGGTGCCAAAGGGTTGAGCGAGACCGCCAAGCTGACCCTGAAGATGGCATATGACGTGGCTCAGGATTACAGCCAGGATTATTGCGGCACCGAGCACATCTTATACAGTATCCTGACCCAGAAGAATGCCCGGGCGACCATCCTGTTGCGCGACATGAACATCAATGTCGACGGGCTGACCGCCGAAATCGAGCAGTTCCTGACCCGCCAGCAGTACGAGGAAGACCAGGAAGTGGGTGCGGACGGCCGGAAGCGGACCAAGAAAGCCGGCAAGAAGACGGCCTTGGATTTCTTCGGCACCGACCTGACACAGCAGGCTAAACAGGGCAAGCTGGACCCGGTCGTCGGCCGCGAGAATCAGATACGCCGCGTCATCACCATCCTGAACCGGCGCAACAAGAACAACCCTGTCCTCATCGGCGAGCCGGGCGTAGGCAAGACCGCCATCGTCGAGGGCCTGGCGCAGCGCATCATAGCGGAGGACGTTCCGGACAGCCTGCTCGACAAACGCATCGTCATCCTGGATCTGGCAGGCATGATCGCCGGCACCAAGTACAGGGGTGAATTCGAGGAGCGGCTCAAAAAAGTCATGGCCGAGCTCGAAAAGGACAGCAAGACCATCGTTTTCATCGATGAGTTGCACCTGATCGTCGGCGCCGGCGCCGCCGAAGGCGCCATGGATGCGGGCAATATCCTGAAGCCGGCTCTCGCCCGCGGCAAAATCCAGCTCATCGGCGCCACCACTACCAGCGAATACACCAAACATATAGAGAAAGATGCCGCGCTCGAGCGCCGCTTCCAGCCGATCCAGGTGCCCGAGACCACTCCCAGCGAGACGCTGGCCATCCTCAAAGGCCTGCGCAAGCATTACGAGAATTTCCATAACGTGAATATGAGCGACGAGGTGCTTGATGACGCCGTCACGCTGGCCAAGCGTTATATCAACGACCGCTATATGCCTGACAAAGCCATCGACCTCATCGACGAGACCGCCGCCCATCTCAGGATCGACAAGGGTAAGACCAGTCCCGAGGTCCGCGCTCTGCAGAAAGAGCTGAAGCTGGTCAACACCCAGATCGAGGAAGCCGTCGATGCCGAGGATTACGAGCGTGCCGCCCGCGCCAAGACGCGTGCCTCGCAGATCAACAGCGAGCTCAAGAAACTACATGCCTCCACCAAGAAGGCCAAGCGCCTCACGGTGACCAGCGAAGATCTGGCGGATGTCGTGGCGCGCATGACCGGCGTACCGGTGAAGAAGGTCATCCGTTCCGAAGCCAAATACCTGTTGAACCTTGAGAAGACCATTGGCAAATACGTCATCGGTCAGAGCGAAGCCGTCGAGGCCGTCTCCAAGGCCATCCGCCGCAACCGCAGCGGTATCGGCAGCGACAAGCGTCCTATCGGTTCGTTCATCTTTCTCGGTCCGACCGGCGTCGGTAAGACGGAGCTGGCCCGCGTGCTGGCCCGTGAGTTCTTCGGCAGCGAGAACGCGCTCGTCAAGATCGATATGTCCGAGTTCGGCGAGCATCACAACGTCTCGCGTCTGGTCGGCGCCCCGGCCGGTTACGTCGGCTATGATGACGGCGGCCAGCTGACGGATAAGATCCGGCGCCAGCCGTACAGCCTGGTGCTCTTCGACGAGATCGAAAAGGCCCATCCCGAGGTCTTCAACATGCTGCTGCAGATGCTGGAGGACGGCTATCTCACGGACGCCAAAGGCCGCCGGATCGACTTCACCAACACCATCGTCATCATGACGAGCAACATCGGCGCCGAAAAGCTGCAAAAAGAAGCCAACTTCGGATTCCATGCCACCAAGTCGGATGAGCTGAAGGACCTCGATGACCTTCATGAGACCAACAAGTCCCGGGTCCAGGACGAACTGAAGAAGATGCTGCGCCCGGAGCTGTTGAACCGCATCGACAAGGTCATCGTTTTCCGTGCCCTGACGAGGAAGGACATCTACAAGATCATCGACCTGCAGATCGATGAGCTGAAGCAAAGGTTGCAGCGCAAAGGCATCAGCGTCCAGCTGAGCGCCGGCGCCAAGCAGTACCTGTTGGAGCACGGCTACGATGCCAAGAACGGCGTCCGGCCGCTGCGCCGCCTGGTCCAAGACACCATCGAAGACCACATGGCGCTTGAAATACTCGACGAAAAATATGAGAAAGGTGATATCATCCAGGTAGCCACGAAAAAAGGCGCCCTGGACTATGTCATCGCCAACGAGTAATATCTTGACCAAATCGAACCAACACGGACGCATCCGCGGACTGGTATCGCTTGCGTTGCTCGCCGTATGGCTGCTGGTGCTCGGTGTGGCGGCTGCCAATCGTGAGAATATCCTCGATTGGCTCAAGCTCTACGACTATCAGGCGCCCGCCACGGTCAGCTCGCTGGCCACGCAGGATACCATGACCGATTATGGCCGCAAGCTGTTCTATATAAACCGCCCTGACATCGAAGAAAAGACGGCCTTTTCCAAATCTTGCCCCAATAACGGGGGCGAGCAGACCATCGTCCTCGGCTGTTACCGGTCGGGTGAATCCGGCATTTTCCTATTGAAAGTCGATGACAGCCGGCTCGACGGCGTCATGCAGGTGACGGCCGCCCACGAAATGCTGCATGGGGCGTACGAACGCCTGAGCGACGCCGACCGCCAGAAAGTCGACGGCATGCTTAACGATTACTACAGGAGCGGCCTGAAGGACGAACGTGTACGCAGCACGATCGAAGCGTATAAGAAGAGCGAGCCGAAAGATGTGGTGAACGAGATGCACTCGGTTTTCGGTACTGAAATCGCCCGGCTGCCGGAAGGCCTTGAAACATACTATGAGCGCTACTTCACTGACCGCGGCCAGGTCGCCGCGTTCGCAGCGCAGTACCAGCAGCAGTTCGCGAGCCGCCAGGCGCAGATTGACAGCTATGACAGCCAATTGAAAGGTCTGAAGCAGCGCATAGATACGATGGAGGCCGAGCTGCAGACGAAGCAGCAGCAGATCGATGCCGCTGAACGCCAGTTGAACGCGCAGCGCAGCTCCGGCAACATCGGCGCCTATAATGCCGCAGTGCCAGGGTACAACGCCATGGTGAACGCCTATAACGCCGAAATCGAAGCGGTCAAAGGTCTGATCCAGCAATATAACGACCTGGTGGCGCAACGTAACGCGGTGGCGTTCGAGGAAGACCAGCTGGTCAAGACGCTCAGCACGGACGTGAAATCCGCGCAGTGATACACTAGGTTAAAAGGAGGAGACTTGGCAAAGAAAGCCACGAGGTATGTTTGCAGTAATTGTGGTGCTACTAGCGCCGGTTATAGCGGACGTTGCCCAAATTGCGGGGAGTGGAACACACTCGAAGAGCAGTTGCTCCAGGAAGGTATCGCCGGCAGCATCACGGGCGGCAAGGTCCTGAAAGCCCGTTCGGTCACGGGTTCCGTTGCCACAGACCAGCCCCGGCTCAAAACCGGCATCGAAGAGATCGATAGCGTGTTCGGAGGCGGTCTCGTAGCGGGCAGCGTCAACCTGATAGCAGGACAGCCCGGTATCGGCAAGAGCACGCTCTTATTGCAACTGGCATACGCGGTAGCCTCGAAACAGCCGGTATTGTATGTGAGCGGCGAGGAGTCGGCCCATCAGGTAGGTTTGCGCGCCGCACGTTTAGGTGCAAAACGGACCGAACTCCAGCTTGTTACCAGCACTTCTGCGGACGACATAGCTGCCACCATCGCCAAAGGCGGTTACCGCCTAGTGATAGTGGATTCCATCCAAACCGTCAGCTGTGCCCAAGTCAGTTCCGCCACTGGCAGCGTGTCCCAGATAACCAACAGCACGCAACTGTTGACCGCGGCGGCCAAAAGCAGCGATACGGCCGTAGTCATGGTCGGACATGTCACGAAAGAGGGCTCCATAGCCGGGCCTAAGGTCCTGGAACATGCCGTGGATGTCGTGTTGCAGCTGGAAGGGGACCGCTACGGCGGCTTCAAGCTGCTCAGGGCAGTCAAGAACCGTTTCGGCTCAACCAATGAAGCAGGCATCTTCGAAATGGTGGAGCAAGGGCTGCAACCGGTCGAGAACCCCTCAGCCGCGTTGCTTGCCGAGCGGCAGGTAAGCGACGGCTCCGTCGTGCTGGCCACCATGGAAGGCACCCGACCGCTCCTGGTCGAGGTGCAGGCTCTCGTCAACCGTACCGCTTTCGGCTATCCCAAACGTACCGCCAGCGGGTTCGACCTGAACCGTCTTAATCTGCTCGTCGCCATGCTGGAACGCCGCACCAAGTTGAAGTTGAACGAGTCCGACATCTATATCAATATCGTGGGCGGCATCCGCATCAACGAACCTGCAGCCGATCTGGCCGTCTGCCTCGCGATCGGTTCGGCGGCCAAAGGCCTCCAGCTCAGGAAAAACGCCGCAGTGTTCGGCGAAGTCGGTCTTTCCGGCGAGGTGCGGCACGTACCGTATGCCGACAAACGTTTGGCTGAAGCCAAGAAACTCGGTTTTGACGGAGCTATCGGTCCTGCCGGCCGGAAACTTTCGGGTCTGCATGGCGTGGGCGACGTCCGCACGGCGCTCAACCAATTCCTGGAAAAAGAGTAAGCGGCTCCTGCTACTGCGTCGTCGTGGGCGCCGGTGTGGTGGGCACTGTGTAGTTGAGGGTGGTGGTCGCACTGCCCGAATAGAGCACGCTGTCGGTCACGATGGCGGACAGTGATCCGCTGCCGGTACTGGTCGGTGTGTAGAGGAAAGATATGGTCGCCGGCGAACTGCTCACTTTGGCGCTGAAGATGGTCGCACCGTTCAGCTTGAAGGTGATGTTACCGGGGTATTGAGCGTACTTGGGGTCCGTCAAAGCATGCGTACCTTGCGTTACCGTCGCGGTGATCGCACAGCTGGTATCGCAATTGTTGGGTACTGTCAAAGTTACCGTGGGCGGACTCTCGTTACAATTATGCACATCATCGGTGGTTCCGGTCGTACTGCTGTTGCTATTGCTGCTGGACCCGGTATTGACCGAGGGCGAGCCGCCGTTCCAGATGTCGATGTTCCAAGAGGCGACATTGGCATTGCTGACGTACTGTTTGGCAGCGGCCGGCGTACAAGCCGTCGCGACCTTGTTGGAGACTTTATCGATGGTCTGCGACGTGTTCTTGTTCGATTTGTTGCCGCCTACGTACCACGAAGGAAAGAGGTCGTTCGACGGGCTGGGTTCTATATCGCCGTAGTGGATGTGGTTGCGCACCACGAACGCCGGCAATGTCTTGATGCCAGTCGGAGCGGTCCAGTTCACCGGCTTGGTATTGAGTTTGGTATGGGCGTATTCCATCCATGGCCGGGTCAACGGTTCGGTAAGGTTCTCCATGCTTGTGTTGAGCGTGACGCGGCGGCTGTGATGGCCGACCCAGCTCACCATGGCGTAGCGCGTCGACCAGCTGGTCATCAGGCCGTCGTAGCCGTCGTTGGTGGTACCGGTTTTGACGCCGAAGTCCCAACCGTTGAACCGTTGGAACTTATATCCGCCGCGGCTCAGAGGCGTACAGGTGGTGGCGCTACAGCTGCCGGGCAGGTAGCTGGCGTTCGGATCGGACGCCATGTTGTTGACGATGTATGCCGAATCGGCCTTGATGACCTGCTTGGGTTTCGGCTGCTTCCATTCATAGACCGATTTCTGCGACGAGTCGGTGATCTTCAGGATGTATGTCCGTGGTATGGCTTGGCCCATGCGCGCGAGCGTCGCCAGGCCGTTCACGTGGTCGTCAAGATGGAGGAAGGCGCCGTCACCGATAGCCGATGCGCCGTAACACTGCGTGGTCTTAGTCAGTTTCTCGTCGGAGTAACAGTTGTAAGGGCTGATTTTCTTGGACTGGTAATATTTGTTGTCCATCATGGCCGAAGCCGTGCTGATGACCTTGTTCACCGAATCGACATGGCCGTTGCTCTTATCGTTCGGCACCGATTCCAGCATGGCTTTGACCGCCGGTACGTTGCGCGAACCACCCAAGGCGTAGCGAAGCGTCAACGGTCCGGGATATATGAAGTCATAGTCTTCCAGACAGTTCCCGCCGTTCTTAGGCAGCTGCTTGTTCGTACACGGGTACCCCGGCAAGGGGCCTTGGGTGTCGTACAGCACGGAACCCGCGCCGACATTATTGTTGTTGTTAATCAGGGTCGTATAGTCATATGGCTTGAAGCTGGAACCGGGCGGTATAAGGATGCCTGCCGCATAGTTGTTCTGCCCGTAATCAGGATTGTTGAAATCCGTACCTCCGACCAGCGACACGATCTGTCCGGTCTGCACGTCTTCGCCCACCATGGCTTCCTGGTCGGCGCCGAAACGCTTGATCTTGGACAGGTTGGAATTGACGAGCTCTTCGGCCTTGTTCTGGAGATCCATGTCGAGTGTGGTGACCACTTTCCAACCGCCGCGCTGGACGGTGCTTGAGCCGTACGTCTGTTCCAGCTCATGTTTGGCCGCCAAGACGAAGTACGGCGCCTTGATATCCTTATATTTAGGTGATTGTTCATGGACCTGCGCCAGGATGTCGACCTGTTTGGCTTCGTCCGCCTGCTTCTGCGTGATATAGCCCTGTTTAGCCATCTGGTCGAGAATATAATGCTGGCGGTTCAGCAGGGCCGTCGGGTTGAAGGTGTCGCCGGTGACCGCGGGATTATATTTGCTCCCGGCGTAAGGCGAGTAGTAGCTGGGCGACTGCGGGATGGCAGCCAGCATCGATGCCTGTGCCAGCGTGAGGTCTTTGGCGCTCGTCTGGAAGTAGTCGCGCGCCGCGGCTTCGACGCCGTATTCCTGCCCGCCGTACGGTGCGATATTAAGGTAGCCGGTCAGGATGTCCTTCTTGGAATATTCACGCTCCAATTCCACTGCCAGGATCAGCTCCTTGACCTTGCGGGTCACCGTGCGGTTCTGCGTCCAGTTCTCGTTCAGCTTCACCAGCTGCTGGGTGATGGTCGAACCGCCCTGGACCGCGCCGCTGCTGCCTGTCACGTCATGATAGGCCGCCCGGATGATGCCCCGGGTGTCGAACGCGCCATGCTTGTAGTAATCCTTGTCCTCAATGGCGATGGTCGCCTGCTTCATATAGGATGAAATATCCTGGTCCTCAACCGGAATCCGCTTTACGGAGTTGTAGTCATTGAAGAGGACTACCTGGCCGGTGCGGTCATAATAAGTGATGTTCCCGCCCAGAGAATCCCCGGAAAGGTCTTTGATCTTCGGCAGATCCTTGCGGAAGTAGGCAAACAGGCCGATGGTCAGGAAGAAGCCGATGACGATGGAGACGCCGATGATCTTGAGGGCCATGATCCCGCCTTCGCGGCTGAACCAATACTGGGCGACGCGCTTGGGGTGCATGCGGTAGGCCAGCCGCTTCCACCGTTCTTTCGGCAGCGTGCTCAGGTAAGCCGCTTTCTCGGCGCTGCGTGCAGCCCGCTTGGACTTTATCCTGTCACTTAAGGAATGGTTGATCTTGATCGTATTGCCGCTTCTGGTGGTAACGGTATTCTTGAACCGGTTTCTACCGGTGCTTCTGCGTTTCATATAGGTTGTATCTGATTCCTCTCATTCGGGTGACACCATTATACCAAAATTGCGTAATAAAAAGCCTATGTTTTTGCGTAGGTTATACTGGGGATATGACGTTATCTGAAGAACTTGCCTGGCGCGGCTTCGCCTACCAGACAACCTATAAAGATGCGGCAGCGCTCGACGGCGAACCGGTGACATTCTACTGGGGCGTGGATCCGAGCAGCGACTCCATGACCGTAGGGAACCTGGCGGCAGCCATGATGGTAAAGCACTTCATGAAACACGGGCACAAGGCCGTGCTCCTGCTCGGCGGCGCGACCGGTCTCATCGGTGATCCGGACGGCAAGGCTGAGGAGCGCAGCCTGATAACCCCCGAAGAGGTCTCGCGTAATGCCGAAGCGATCGAAGCCCAATACCGGCGCCTGTTCGAAGGACAGCATTTCGATGTCGTCAATAACAATGACTGGTTCAAAGATACCGGTTACATCGAATTTCTGCGCGACGTAGGCAAGCATGTACCGATGCGCCAGATGCTGGGCCGTGAATTCGTACAAACCCGCTTAGGCGAAGACGGCAACGGCATCAGTTACGCTGAGTTCAGCTATGTACTTATCCAGGCTTATGATTTTCTCAGGCTGCATGAGGATAAAGGCGTGCAGCTTCAGGTATGCGGTTCCGACCAATGGGGCAACAGCATCGCCGGCGTCGATCTTATACGGCGGAAGACGGGGGGCGAAGCGCATGTGTATTCGGTGCCGTTAGTCGTCAACAAAACCACCGGTAAAAAGTTCGGCAAGAGCGAGGAAGGCGCCGTCTGGCTGAGCGCCGCCAAGACCAGCCCCACCCAGTTCTATCAGTTCTGGATCAATACTGACGATGCCAGCGTCCGAGACTATCTGAAGATCTTCACCGAGCTGCCTAAAACCGAGATCGAAGAGATCGTCGCGGCGCACCAGGCCGAACCCGGCCGCCGCCTCGCGCAGACGCGGCTGGCGGAAGCCGTCACCGCGCTGGTGCATGGCAAAGCCGCCGTCAAAACTGCCCAGAAAGTCACCGCTATCATCACGGGTAGCATATCCGTCGGCGACGCGCAGGATGTCCTAGACGATCTACGTAGCGAACTGCCTAGCGTACGCGCCTCGGATAACGGTTCGATCCCGGAGGCGCTCGCCGCCGCCGGCCTGGCAGCTTCCAACACGGAGGCCCGCCGGCTCTTGGAAGCCAACGCCATATCCGTGAACGGCGAAAAAATCAGCCGCGAAACGTTTGAACCGGCCGATTTCCAGAACGGCCGCCTTCCGTTGCGGCGAGGGAAGGCCTTCAAAGATTCCGCGCTGGTGGAACTTACGTGAGCGCTGCTATACTAAAGAATAAATAGAAGGAAACGACCATGTCTACAGCCAAAACGTCTGCCAAGACTCCCGCCAAACCCAAATCCAAGTCCGCGGCGAAACGGCGGGCCGATCAGTATAACGACCCCAAACATAACTATCTGCAGTACTGGGATGGTCGGCAGTATGAACACATGGCGGAAGAGATCGCTATCACCAAGCTCCTCCGCGGCAAGCATTTCAAGCATGCCGTTGACGTCGGAGGCGGGTATGGCCGGTTATGCGTCGACCTCGAACGTTACGCCGACAAGGTCACGCTGGCTGAACCGAGCCAGCAACAGCTCGACATCGCAAAGGATTTCCTGAAGGGCCATCCTGAGATCGACCGCAAGCTCATGCAGGCCGACGATCTTAAGTTCCAAGAGGGCAGCGTGGACTTGTTAACTATGATCCGGGTCATGCACCATCTTCCTGATCCAAGTACCGAGTTCAAGGAAATCGCCCGGGTCCTGAGTCCGGACGGGTATGCGATCATCGAGGTGGCGAATTATCTGCATATGCGAAATCGCGTCAAACACCTGGCGCGCCGCGAGCGCATGCCGGTCAAACCGGTCGATATCCGTTCCGAAGCCAACAAGCGCGAAGAGGAGATCCCCTTCGTCAACCATAACCCATATACTGTCGTCCGACAGCTGGAACATGCGGGCCTACGCGTCGAAACAAGCCTGTCGGTGTCCAACCTGCGCAGCGTGCGCCTGAAGCAGATCATGCCACGGGAACTGATGCTCGGCGCCGAGCGCGTGTTGCAGCGTCCGTTGGCAGCCGTGTATTTCGGGCCGAGCATCTTCTTCCTGGTCCGCAAAGGCCGGCCCTCTTCCTAGGGCCCCCGGCGTATACTGGAGCTATGCATATAGGTGATCCGATCACGGCCTTGAAAGGTGTGGGCGAGGCTCAGGCGGGTAAGTTCGCCATTCTCGGCGTCCATACGGTCGGCGACCTGCTGAGCTATTACCCGCGCCGTTATGACGATTTCTCAGATATAACCCCTACCGACCAGCTGCAACCGGGCCAAGTCACCATCGAGGCGACCATCAAACAGGCCACCGGCCGGTATGTGCGCCGGGGATTGCATATCACCGAAGCTATCGCATCTGATGAGCGGGGCAGCGTCCGCCTCATATGGTTCAACCAGCCGTACCGCGCCGCCGCGCTGAAAGCCGGACGGGCCTATTTCATCTCGGGCAATTATGAATTGAGCCGGCAACGGTTCGCCATCATGAACCCGGCCGTGGAGATGGTCAGCGATCTGCCGGTCAATACGGCGCGCATCCTGGCTGTCTACCGCGAGACCAAAGGGCTGAGTTCGCGCGAAATCCGGCTGGCCGTGAAGCAGGCACTGGAGATAGCTCCGGACATCCCCGAGAATCTGCCGCCCTCCGTGGTCGAAGAACGCCGGCTTATGGGCCGGGGCCGGGCGCTTATGGAGGTACATATGCCGTATACCAAACGCCGCTTGGAACTGGCGCGCCGACGGTTAGGGTTCGAAGAAGTGTTCCGGCTCAGTCTGGCCAGCCTGCTCAACAAGCAGGAGAACAGCGCCGAACATGCGCTGGCGATTCCGTTCGACGAGCGGCTCGCGAAGGAGTTCGTCGGGCACCTTGGCTTCAAACTGACCGATTCGCAGCGCAAAGCCATCTGGCAGATATATCTCGATCTGCAGAAGGAGCAGCCGATGAACCGTATGGTGGAAGGCGACGTCGGGTCGGGTAAGACGGTGGTGGCCGCCATGGCCGCGCTGATGCCGCTCGCCCAGGGCTGGCAGGTGGCGCTCATGGCGCCGACGGAACTGCTTGCCCGCCAACATGCCGATACCATCCATAAGTTGTTTGAACCGTTGGCGATGGCCGACAAAGCCGTCCTGCTCGCCGGGAGCCTGTCGGCCGCGCAAAAAAAACGGGCACGGGAAGCCATCGCCGCCGGCAAAGCCGGCTTCATCATCGGCACGCATGCC
>JACZCZ010088131.1_pt1 | contig 12190 bp, 10 predicted proteins | sample 8641811 | NCBI WGS metagenome assembly JACZCZ01 (sample SAMN15324610, study PRJNA640507) | soil metagenome | isolation source: intercropping peanut in the first line | place: China: Luxin town, Laibin City, Guangxi Province | collected 2019-07-25 | depth 10cm m | reverse complement strand
TCGACCGTGCCCATCTCGCGCATGTACATGCGCACCGGGTCGGTGGTGCGGCCACCTTCGGTATCCAGCGACGTCAGTGCGGCGGCGGCTTCTTCCGCGGCGGTCTCGTCGACTTCGCGGTTGCCGGTGTTACCGTCGGCGAGCAGCAGGGTTTCGGCATCGGGCGCGACTTCATGGACATCGATGCCCATGCCATTGATCATGCCAATGATGTCTTCGATCTGCTCCGGGTCGACCAGGTCGTCGGGCAGGTGATCGTTGACTTCGGCGTAAGTCAGATAGCCCTGCTCCAGGCCCTTGCTGATCAAGAGCTTGATGTCGGACTGCTGGGCAGGACGTTCGTTGGCCATGGAGGTTGCGCCACCGGGAAGTAAGGAAGGGAGAACCCCGTATTATACCAGCCCGGACCGGGTTGGGCTCCTGAACCCCGGCCACCGACAAGGGGAGAACGTCATGGCCGAAGCAGGAAGGTCACGGGCCCGTCATTGACGAGGCTGACCACCATATGGGCACCAAAACGCCCGGTTTCCACCCTTCCGCCGTGCTTTTCCCTGCATAACGCGACGAGTCGGTTGAAGCCCTGTTCAGCCTCGGCAGGAGGAGCGGCGGTGGTGAAGCTGGGCCGCATGCCCGAGCGGGTGTCGGCAGCCAGGGTGAACTGGCTCACCAGCAGCAGGCCACCCCCGGTATCGGCGAGGGACCGGTTCATCCGGCCCGCCTCGTCGCCGAACACGCGGTAGCCCAGCAAGCGTTCGGCCATGCGGGCGATCTGCGCCTCGCCGTCACCCGGCTCCATGCCCACCAGCGCCAGCAGGCCGTCATCGATGGCGCCGACCACGCCTCCGTCGACGGTGACCTTGGCTGAGGCGACGCGCTGGATCAGGGACAGCATGGGTGGGCTCCTCGAACGGGAGCGACAGGATAGCCGCAGCATCGGACCGCCTTCCTGCCTCGGGTGCGCCGTCCCGGTTGGCTACACTCCCCGGATGAAACCGGCCACGCTCGCCTCGCTCGCTTACCACGCCGCCGCCCTGCTCGGTCGCCTGCCCTGGCCCTGGCTGCGCACCTTGGGCGATGCCATGGCCTGGGCCTGGCGCCGATCCGACGCCCGCGAAAGCCGGGTCGCGCGCCGCAACCTGGAGATCGCCTTCCCGGATCTGTTGCCCGGCCAGCGGGAGGCGCTGCACGAGGCCATCCTGCGCACCACCTCCCGGCAGGCCCTGGAAACGCTCCGCTTCTGGACCCGCCCCCCGGCCGAGAACCTGGCACTGCTGCGCGAGCGCCACGGCGAAGCGCTCTATGACGCGGCGCTGGCCAGTGGCAAGGGCGTGATCGTGGCGGCCCCGCACTTCGGCAACTGGGAGCTGCTCAACCAGTGGCTGGCCTCGCGCGGCCCTATCGCGATCGTCTACCGACCGCCCGAATCGGCCGTCGGCGATGCCTTCCTGCTGCGGGTGCGCGGCGCGGACAACATTCGCCAGGTGCGGGCTGAAGGCCCTGCCGTTCGCCAGCTGTGGAAGGTGCTCAAGGAGGGCGGCGCCGTCGGCATCCTGCCCGACCAGCAACCGAAAGCCGGCGACGGTGAGTTCGCCCCTTTCTTCGGCACGCAGGCGCTGACGATGACGCTGGTCTCGCGCCTGGCCGAACGTACCGGCGCGACCGTCCTGTTCGCGTGGTGCGAGCGGATCGGTCCCGGTCCCGACTTCGCACTGCACGTGGAGCCGGCGCCCACCGGCATCGCAGATGCGGATCCGGTCGCAGCGGTGACGGCGCTCAACCAGGCCGTCGAACGCATCGCGCGCCGCGATCCCGCGCAGTACCAGTGGACGTACAAACGCTATACCCTGCGGCCGGAGGGCAGCGGCGAGGACAATCCCTACCGCTGAAGGGGACAACACACGGGGGATACGATGCGCGCACGTAGGTGGCTGACAGGATGGTTGGCGGGATGGCTTGTGGTCCCCGCGGTGGCCGCGCAAGACCCGGCCGCCTTGAACCAGGTGTCGCGGGCATGGGATCGTTATGCAGAGTTGAGTAGCCAGAACAAGGCGGAAAGCGTCGACCTGCTGGCCGCCTCCAGCCTGGTCCACTTCGGCTTCCTGCGCGACATGGCGCTCTACGCCTCGCCGGAACAGGTCCGACGGCTGCCCAGCGGCGACCGCATCACGGTCTACCTGCTGCGCGCCACCCAGCAACCCGAAGCGCTCAAGGCGATGGACAACCGCGCGGTGGCCCGGCTGTGCATGACCGAAGGCTGGTCCGGCGTGGAAGAGGGCAACGAAGACCGGCCCATCCTCTCGCTGTCCAACGTCACCGTGATCGAAGACCTGGCCGTGGGTGAGGTCGCGCCGCCGACGGAGAGCCAGTTCCAGTTCGGTCCCATCCTGGTCCGCGAGGACGGGCAATGGCGCTACCGGTACGAATCGCTGATACCCGACGTATCGGCCTACATGGACCAGACGTTCAAGCAGGCCGGGCTCGGCGAGGTCCGCACCATGGAGCTGGCGCTGGCGGGCCTGCTGGAAGACGAGGCCCCCAGCATGGTCCTGCTGGACCGCACGCCGATGGACGATGCGGCCATGCGCACGCGTCTCAACGAAAGCTGGCCGGACTATGCCGCGCCGTTCCGCTGGCGCCTGCGCGCCGTTCGCAGCAAGGCCGAGGCTGGCGACGCCTTCGCGCAGTTCGCCTACGGCGCGCTGCAATACAGCGGAGGCTTGCCGCAGATGGTCCCGAAGAACACGACCGAAGGCCTTGCCTGGCTCGAGAAGGCCAGCGAAGGCGGCCAAGCGAAGGCCGCGTGGCTGGCCTCGATAGCGATCACCGAGGAAGGCAGGTATTCCGACGACGCCATGCAGCGCGCGCTTCCCCATCTCAAGCGTGCTGCCGCACAGGGCGTCGATCCCCAAGCGCTGCTGACATTGGCCCAGTACCACCACGACGGTCTGGCCGGCATGGCTCGCGATTGCCACCAAGCCGAGGAATGGGCCGCGCGCGCGGAAGAGGCCGGCGCGAAGCAGGCGCGCAACGAGCGCGTGTGGATCCTCGCCACCTGCCCCGTTCCAGGTCAGCGCGAGGCCGCCCGTGCACTGGAACTGGCGCAGTTCATGATCCAGCGCAAGGACGAACTCGGCTGGCACGAACTGGATACGGTGGCCTCTGCGCTGGCGGCGAACGGTGATTTCACCCAGGCCGTGCAGTTCCAGGCGCTCGCGATCGAGAAGATGACCGCCGACGCGGACGTCTCCAAGGAGAGGCGCGGCCCGATCCAGAAGCGGATGAAGGCCCGACTGGGCAAGTACCGCAGCGGGCGCGACTACGTACTGGACTATCGCGCCATCGACGAAATGAGAGCGAACAGGCTTTGATGCAGACCGATCACGACACCGCCGCACCGCCGGCTCCGTCTTCCTGGCAGGCGCTGCCGTCGCGCGGCGCGTGGCTGGCCGCGCTCGGCGGCGCTGCGTTGCTGTTTCCACTGGGGTTCCCCGCCTTCTTCATCTCGCGCACCAGCGACTTGGTCTCGCCCTGGTTGGTCGTGCCGTTGGCCGCTGGCGTGGGCGCCCTGCTGGGTGCCTGCGTGGCGGTGAAGCGCCATCGCCGTACGCGCTGGCGACTGGACGACCGGGGCCTGGCCGTGCGTCGCGGCAACTGGTGGCAAAGCGAAACGCACGTGCCTATCTCCCGCGTGCAGCACCTGGACTTGAAGCGCGGCCCGCTGGAACGCAGTGCGCGCCTGTCGACGCTGGTGGTGCACACCGCAGGCACGCGCATGGCGGCGGTCTCGATCTCCGGGCTGGATGTCGATGATGCCGAGCGCCTGCGCGAGCGCCTGGCGACCCAGCTGGACCACGACGACGCGCTGTGATGGACGACGTCTCCGTGGACACCGTCTCGCCCGAACGTCGCCTGCATCCGTGGTCGTGGCTGTTCGTGCTGTTGCAACAACTCAAACAGTTCATCTTTCCGCTGGCGGCGCTGCTCGTGTTCGGCGCGCGCAAGGGCGACGACGACCTCTGGATCTCGCTGGCGCCCTTCATCGGTATCGTCGTGCTGGTGACGCTGGCGATCCTGCAGTACTTCACCTATCGCTACGTGATCGGCCGCGACGGCCTGACCGTGCGTGAAGGCCTGCTGCACCGCTCACGCCGCGAGATCCCGTTTTCGCGGATCCACAACGTGGTCGTGCACCAGTCACTGCTGCACCGGGTGTTCGGCGTCGCGGAAGTGAGGCTGGAATCCGCCGGCGGGCAGAAGCCGGAAGCGCAGATGCGCGTGCTCGGCCTGCGCGACGCGCTCGCGCTGGAGGACCTGGTGCGCCATCAGGTCCGCGGTTCCGCACCCGGTCATGCGGCATCGGATCCCGAAACACCGGAAGCCGATGCGACCCTGCTGTCGATGTCCACCGCGGAAGTGATCCGGCTGGGCCTGATTTCCAACCGCGGCATGATCGTGGTGGCGGCGGGCTTCGGCGCCGCCTGGCAGATCCTGCCGGAGCGCATGATCGAACAGTTCTTCCGCCAAGGCGCCAAGCAGGCGTTCGGTTATGCCGAACAACTGCACCTGGGATGGTTGGCGGGCGCGGCCGGCGTCGCGGCGCTCGTGCTGCTCGCCCTTGGCCTGGTCCGCTTGCTGTCGGTGGTGTTGGCGCTGCTGCAGTTCCATGGTTTCCGGCTGACCGAAGATGCGCGCCGGTTGATGGTGGAGCGCGGGCTGCTCGCGCGACTGCGCACCAGCGTGGCGCGCCGGCGCATCCAGGCATGGACGCTGCACGAGGGCTTGCTGCACCGCTGGTTCGGACGTCGTTCGCTTCGCATCGATACCGCGGTGGCCGAGAAGGCCGGCCAACAGGACCAGCGTGCACTGAAGGACCTCGCGCCGATCGCCACGCCCGAGGCCTGCGATGCCCTGCTGGGCCACCTGCTCGCGCAGGGAACGTGGCCGCGCGAAGACTGGCAGCCTGTCGCCGCGTCGGCACGCTGGCGCTTGTTGCTGCCGACCGTGGCCTGGCTGCTCCCCGTCACCGCCCTGGCCGCCTGGCATCTCGGGCCGTGGGCCTGGTGCGCGCTCGCATGGCTTCCTGTCGCCGCCTACGCCGCGCACCGGCAGTCGTCCCGGATGGGCTGGTCGCTGGACGAACATCTCGTTGCGGTCCGGGGCGGCTGGTGGTCGCGCTACTGGCGCTTCGCCGAGATCGACAAGCTGCAGGCCCTGCGCCTGTCGCGCTCACCGCTGGACCATGCCTGCGGCACGGCGTCGTTGTGGCTGGACACCGCCGGCGCGAATGGCATCGCCGCACCGTTGGCCCTGAGGTTCGTTCCGGAAGCCGAGGCGCACGCCACCTTCGAGCGCCTCTCCACCGCACTGTCCCGCCGCCGTCTCCGCTGGTGAGGTCTGCCGGCCCTGGCGGCGCTCAGGCCGGGCCCCAGTACCCGATGCGCTTGCGGATCTTGAGCTTCCGCCAGAAATTCATCGGCTTGGGCTTCGGGTTGCGTGCTCCCGCCGCGATGAAGGCATCGATGGCATCGAGGACACGCTCGCTGGAGCGACCATCGCGGTAGGGATGGATGCTGTCGGCGTAAGCCGCGATCGCTTCCATCAGCTCGGGCGGCCGCGACAGTGCGCGGCGGATCGCCGGCTCGAATTGCGCAGGATCGTCGATATCGATCAGCTGCGGGCCCGGACGGCGGTTCTTGAACGTCACCACCGGCTTGTGGGTCAGCAGGAACTCGTTGAGCGCGGACGAGGTGTCCGAGCACATCATGTCCACCTGCGGGAACAGCTCGAGGATGTTGTCGTCGTCGGCGAAGCGCAGGTGTTCGTTCTCCAGCGCACGGAACTTGGCCACGGTGGCCGGTTCCATCTTGGGGTGGAAGGTGACGATCCACTTCCATTCGCCGGTGCGCGAAAGCCGCTTCACTTCCTCGTACAACGTCTCCGCGGCACTCCACGACGGCGAGAACGTCGAGTGGTAGAGGATGACCGGAGGTTGGCGCACGGGTGGCACGCCACCGGCGATTTCCTGCATGAACGGGTCGATCTTCGGCCAACCCGTCTCGACGACGCTGAAATGCCCGACCTTGTCGGCGATCGCCTTGAATTGCGCCGTGTCGCGCGGCCCGGTCGTGCAGTAGAGATCGAAGAACCCACGGATGTAGATGTGGCGCGGCTTGCCCGCGTCGAAGCCGTGGAAGGTTTCCACTTTCACGCCGGGGAAGAAGTGCGGCACCGCATTGCTGCCGGTGATTACGGCGATCGCGTTCCAGCGACGGACCTCCTCGGTCGTCGTCAGCAGCTTCTCGTCGGGGTGCAGGTCCTCGGCGCCGGGGCCGTCGAAGAACCAGGCCGCCTCGCCGCCGCGCGCACGGATGGCCTCCTGCACGGGCCGCAGGATCGCCAGCGCATAGCGCTCGGAGCCGTAGAGGAGGTAGTGCTTGGCCATCAGTGTTCCAGTCCGTGTTGGGCGAGCTTGGCGTGCGCGGCGTCGATGGACGCCGGGTTCCGCTGCATTTCGTAATAGCGCATGCGCTTGTAGACGGCGTAGCTCGCCGCCGTCTGCGCGATGATGAAGCCGCGCCACCCATCCAGGCAGGCCAGGCGAAGCACATAGTCCTTGAAGAACGTGGACAGGTAGACCAGCGGCGTGAGCCACATCCGCACCGGGCGCCGCTTGTCGCGCCAGTCGAGCGCCTTGAGTTCGCTGTAGCGCAGGACCTTCAGCTGCTTGTGCGCCAAGCTGGGATTGTCGGCATGGTTGAACGGCGCCTTGAACTCGACCGCCTCGCCCTCGAAGCGCAGGGATTCGTGCACGCGCGCATCGGTCCAGCGCGCGCGTCCGCGATGGTAGAACCGCGCCATCCGCTCGCCGACCATCGGCCGGTACCAGCGCATGGGCGCGCCCATCAGCCACGTGCTCCGCCGCAACCAGGCGCCGGCTTTGTCGGAGGCCATCAGTGCGGGCAGCGCGCGCTGCAGGTCGGTGGCCAGTTCGGGCGACAGGAACTCATCCGCGTCCAGCACCAGGAGCCAGTCATGGGCCGCCTGCGTGCTGGCGAAGTTGCGCTGGGGGCCGAAGCCGAGCCAATCCTGGTGGACGACGCGGGCGCCGTGGGCCCGGGCAATGGCGACGGTCTCGTCGGTACTGCCGCTGTCGACGAGCAGCTTGTCCGCGGCGAACGGCACGCTATCCAGGCAACGCGCGATGTTGGACGCCTCGTTATGGGTGATGACGACGAGGGAGACGGGCAGAAGGGACATGCCACGATTCTACCTGCAGCGGCGGCTGCGCCCGTGCGCCACTGGACCGGGAAGCAGTTCCCGGAACTAGGCCTGCGCCGCACGCAGCGGGTCGTAGCCGTCGCCCGCCACCGAGGGCACGCGTCGAGTCGCATCGACCATACCGGCACCATCGATCATCGCCGCCACGGCCGCGGCCAGCCGCTCGCGGAAGGCGCGGTCGTTCTGCAGGTAGAAATCGCGGGCCGCCGCCTGCTTGGCCTCGATCTGCGCCGCATCCAGCGCGAGCGCCGCCGTCACGGCGCACTCCAGCGCATCGGCTTCGACCAGGTAGCGCGTGGCCAGTTGCTGACGGCCGGTCCGCGAGAACGGGATCAACACGCCGCGCTCGGCGGTCACCAGTTCGTTCATCGGCTCCGCATCGGTGGTCAGCACGATCGCGCCGACACTCAGTGCCTCGACGATGTAATGGCCAAAGCCCTCGGTCTCCGACGGGCACAGGTGGAACAGGTTGGCGTTCTGGATCTCGCGCAGTTCGGCATCGTCCAGATAGTCCACGCGATGCACGATGTTCGCCGCTTGCGGCCGGAAGTCGGCCATACGCGGATGCTGCACGACCGTCAGCGTCGGCCATTCGGGGTGACGCGTCCAGGTTTCGAGCACCAGCCGCGTGCGCTTGGCGCTGCTGCGCCCGGCCAGGTGCAGGAAGTTGCGCTGACGCACCACGCCGGCCAAGTGGCGGTCCGTGCTGGTGAAGCCTACCGGCGCGACCTCGCAGCCCTGCCGATGGAAGATGCCGGTGGCATGCGACGTCTTGGTCAGCACGCAGTCGACCTGCGGCAGACGACGCACGTCCCGTGGCAGGCACCACTCCGGATTCGGGATGAAGGCATTTCGCTCGGCCGCACCGAGGAACTCGGGAGTGATGTGTTCGAGCATCAGGTTCAGGTCGAAGCGCTTGCGACGCGCCAGACGCCGGGCCGCGATCGCTGCGCGCTGAACCCATGGCCCCAACCATTTGCGCAGCTTGCCCCGCCCGCGGGCAGGCTGGATGACGACCTGGAATCCGGCGTCGCGCAGGGCCTGCTCGATCAGGCGCAAATCACGGCTCAAGCCGACACCGTTGTCCCAACCGATCAGGTTGACGTGGGGCATGTGGGGGCACTGCGGGGGTGAGCGGAAAGTGTAGGAAGCGCTTGATGACTCGAATGTGAGAGAACGCGCGCTATTTGACGACGTTCCGGCAGCATTTAGGATTGTGAAACGAAACTTCGGCTACGCTTCAGCGCTCATCCGATGCCGCAACGGGAGCCGATGCGCTGCCCAGCAAGAGGCCCACGATGACAACGTAAGCACTGGTGCTCAGCGCGTGCGAGAACATCGATTGTGTCAGGCCGGAGATCAGGTACACCGCGACGAGCATCGCGGCCGCCCAACCGGCCCCGACAGGGACATCTGGCTTTAACCGGCGAATCTGCCGCGCAGCGATCAGCAGCGGCACGCCATACAACGCCAGCAGGGCGACGATACCGCCGACCCCCATGGTCGCCCCCCACTGCGCAAGATCGTTATGGGCATGCTCGAGACCGCAGAAGTGTCGCGCCGCCCGCTGGCAGTAGGGGCTGTCATCGACGCGCTGCGCGAAGGCCCCCACGCCCACGCCCGCCAGCGGAGCCGACCGGAAGGCGTCCCAGGCCACCGTCAGCAGCCCCATGCGCGCACTGATGGGCTGGTCGACCTGGTCGTCAGCGTAGCCCGAGACGTCCGCGTGCACCTGGTCCAACCGGAACTGCGTGGACAGCCAGGGCACCGTCCACAGCGCCACGAACAGAGCCGCGAGAATGCCCGACGCCATCGCCAGCCTTCGCCAGCGATGCTCGGGAGCGCCGCCGACGAAGAGCATGAGGAGAACCAAGCCCAGGCCCGGCAACGCACCTCGGCTCCCGCTGAGGGTGACGGCCACCACGGCCAGCGCCACCACGATGGCGAGCAGCAACTGCATCGAGAAACCCGTCCGCGCGGGGCGTGCGAACACCGCCACCACCAGCAGGACCAGTACGGCATTCGCGAACACGATGGGATTGGCCTCCCCGCCCGCACGCGGTGCTCCCGACCACGTTTCAATGATCGACAGGACGAAGGCAAGCAGCAGGCCCGCCAACGCGCCGTACCAGAGGCCGGATATACGCACGCGGGTAACCCAGGCCAGCCACGCGCACCACGGCAGCAACAGGCATCGTGCGGGGTAATCGAGCGCAGAGAGACCCGCACTGCTGGTCCACAGGGAGAGGGCCGACACCGCCAGCACGACGATCGCGACCAACGCCAAGCCCAGCGTGGCGCGCGGAACACGATCACGGCCGGAACGCCAGGCCTCGGGAAACGCGACCACCGTCGCGACCAGCATCAGGGCAGCGAAGATCGAAAGTCCCTTCGGCACGACCAGCAGGGCCGTGGCACTGAAACCTGCCAGCCACGCGAGTACGCGCGCGACATCCTGTCGACGATGGCTCCTGACTTTCATGACCTCGGATTCTGCGTAGTGCGACGGCACGTTCAATGATGCAGCGACCGGACCGAGTGGGATCCCGAGTCTGCACCTTCCACCTCACCCAAGCGTCAAGGCAGGGTGAAGCGAAGGGTGACACCGCATCGCGCGACAGTATCGCCGATAAGCGCATGATGCATGTCGCGCGCTGTCACATACCTGTGACCAGGCGTCGCATCATGCAACCGCGCTCACGCTTTGCTGAGCACTGCGTAGAAGAAACCGTCCATGTCACGTTCACCAGGCAGCCGCTGACGTCCGCCGGCATCCTCGCGACCCCATGCGTCATCGAGCGGCTCGATGGTCGCGTCAGGATGGCGCGCGACGAATGCTTCCACCTGCTGCGCGTTCTCCGCCCGCAGGATGGAACACGTCGTGTACACCAGGCGGCCGCCGGGGCGCAGCACTTGCCACGCTGCGTCGAGCAATCGCGTCTGCAGGCGGGTCAACGCGTCGAGGTCCTCGGCACGCCGGTGCAGCAGCACGTCCGGTTGGCGGCGCACGATGCCGGTCGCGGAACAGGGAGCATCGAGCATCACCGCATCGAAGGGATTCCCATCCCACCATGCCGACGGATCGGCGGCGTCGGCCGCCCTCAGCTCCGCCTGGAGGCCGACGCGATGCAGCGTCTCCTGCACGCGCTGGAGCCTGCGTGCATCCACGTCGAGCGCCAGCACGCGTCGGGTCGGGTCGCGCTCGAGCGTGTGCGCGGACTTGCCGCCGGGCGCGGCACACATGTCCAGCACGCGCGCTCCAGGCGACAGGCCGTCCAGGAGGTCGACGACGCGTTGCGCGGCGCCGTCCTGCACGGAGACATCGCCTTGCGCGAAACCCGGCAGCGTGGTGACCGCCACGGGCTCACGCAACAGCAGGGCGTCCGGCATGCCTTCGGGCGCCTCGGCCAGCAGGCCGTCGTCCGCAAGACGTTGCCGATAAGCCTCGCGACTCCCTCGCTGCCGGTTGATCCGCAACCAGAGCGGCGCTTCGCGCATGCTCTCGGCGAACAGCATGTCCGCCTGGGCCGGCCAATCCTTCCGCACCTGACCGCGCAGCCAGGTCGGCCACGCCGACTCGGGCGTCGACGCGGGCAGGCCGTCGCGCTGGGCGCGCCGCAGCAGCGCATTCACCAGCTTGTCCTGGTGGGGGCGTCCGAGCACGCGCACGGCTTCCACGGTCGCCGAGACGGCGGCATGCGCCGGCAGTTCCAGCACGACCAGTTGCGCGAAGCCCACGTGCAGTAGCGCCTTGAGTTCGTTGTCGCGGGGACCGAGGGGCCGGGGCATCCATTGCGCCAGTGCGGCATCGCTCCGCGTCCGCGCGCGCAGCACGGCGAAACAGATGGCTTCCAGCAGCGCGCGGTCGCGCACGTCTTCGATACCGAGCAGGGTGTTGGTCAACTCGGCCTTGAGCGAGCGGCCGCGATGCATCACGGCATCGACCACGCGTGTGGCCAGCACCCGCACCGCCACACCGGCTTGCCCCGTCACAACGTCACCAGGTCGCGCCGCGCGTTGAGGTAGTCGGCCGCGGTGATCGCTTTTCCACCTTCGCGCTGGACGACGCGCAGGCGGAGCACGCCATGGCCGCACGCGACGTCCAGCCCCTGGCGACTCGCCCCCAGCAAGGTGCCCGGCGCCGCATCGTGCGCTTCGTCCAGTGAAACAGCGCCGTGGATGCGCAACCGTTCGCCCGCGAGGTTCGCCTCCGCCACGGGCCAGGGGTTGAACGCGCGCACCTTGCGCGCCAGCACCTCCGCCGGCTGCGCCCAATCGAGCTTCGCTTCGGCTTTGTCCAACTTGTGCGCGTAGGCCACGCCCTCTTCCGGCTGGGGGTGCGGCGGCAGGCGGACGCCCGCCCGCAGCAGGCCCAAGGCATCGCGCAGCACCTGGGCACCGAGGTCGGACAGGCGATCGTGCAGTTGCCCACCGGTCTCTTCCGCGCCGATCTCCAGGCTTTGCGCCAGCAGCACCGGTCCGGTGTCCAGCCCTGCCTCCATCTGCATCAGGCAGACGCCGGTCTCGTCATCGCCGGCTTCGATCGCGCGCTGGATCGGCGCGGCGCCGCGCCAGCGGGGCAGCAGCGAGGCGTGCACGTTCCAGCAGCCGTACTGCGGGATGTCGAGCACTGCCTGCGGCAGGATCAGACCGTAGGCCACGACGATCATCACGTCGGGCTGCAATTCGCGCAGCGCATCCTGGGTGGACTTCTTCTTCAGCGAGAGCGGCTGCAGCACGGGGATGCCGCGCTGGATCGCCTCCAGCTTCACCGGCGACGGCGTGAGGCCGCGCCCGCGCCCTGCGGGACGATCCGGCTGGGTGTAAACGGCCACCACTTCATGGTGGGCATGCGCGGCGCGCAGGCTGGGCACGGCGAACGCCGGCGTGCCGGCGAAGACGATTCTCATGG
>JACZCZ010195628.1_pt1 | contig 12216 bp, 11 predicted proteins | sample 8641811 | NCBI WGS metagenome assembly JACZCZ01 (sample SAMN15324610, study PRJNA640507) | soil metagenome | isolation source: intercropping peanut in the first line | place: China: Luxin town, Laibin City, Guangxi Province | collected 2019-07-25 | depth 10cm m | reverse complement strand
GTCGATCAACTCCGTGAACATGGTCCAAAACTCTTGCATTTGCTGTTTGCTCCTATACAGCGGCTAACATCACCGCGCTTTATAATTTCTGCATGCCTATCTTGCGCGCCGGCGCTTTCGAGCTCTTCAGCAACAGCGCCGATCAAACGCGTCGGCTCGGCATGCAACTGGGCAGCCTGTTACAGACCGGCGACCTGATCTGCCTCGAAGGCGACCTCGGCGCAGGCAAGACCACGCTGGTGCAGGGAATCGCCGCCGGCTGGGGCTCCGCAGGTGCGGTCACCAGCCCAACCTTCGTTTTGGTAAACGTATACAAAAGGCCGGATGGTGCGCGTTTAGCCCATTTGGATGCCTATCGGCTTGGCTCCGCCAAGGATGCGGAATCGCTGGATATTGACCTGTTGCTTGCTCAGGGACCGGTCATCATCGAGTGGGCGCAGAATATTGAAGGCGCGCTGCCTGCAGAGCGCATTTGGATCAAGTTCTATTGGATCGATGAAGGCCGCCGCCGGCTGGAGATCGCTCCGCAAGGCGAGCGTTACCAGCCCATCGCGACCGCATTGCAAGAGACTGTGTTCGGATTCGCATGACGCTCCTCGCGATCGACACTTCCACCCGCGTGGGCGGGCTCGCCCTTTACGACGGGCTGAGTGTGCGCTATGAGCTCACCTGGGCTGGCACCGACTATCACGGCGTCGAAGTTGGCCCGCGCATTCAAGATGCACTGTCACTATGCGGCCTCAGCGCGGCTGACCTCAAGGCTGTCGCAGCGGCCATCGGCCCCGGCTCCTACACCGGCTTACGTACAGGCTTAGCGCTCGCCAAAGGATTGGCATTCACGCGCAGCATCCCATTAATCGCGATCCCCACACTGGACATTGTGGCGGCAGGTCAGCCTAAGCAAGAGTTACCTCTTGTCGCGGTTTTACAAGCAGGTCGTGGTCGCCTTGCAGTCGGTCGTTACAAAATAAAGAAGGAACGCTGGCAAGTAGAGGGTGCGCCGGCGCTGATGACCGCCGAAGAGCTGGTGGATAGCATCAACAATCCCACCTTGATCTGTGGCGAGCTCGAAGAAGAGGACCGCAAGATCTTGGGTCGTAAGTACAAGAACGCCATCATTGGTTCACCGGCCTGGTCGGTGCGCCGCCCCGCGTTGCTTGCCGAGCAAGCTTGGGAGCGCTGGCAAGCCGGCGAGGTGACTGACCCCAAAGGCCTGGCGCCGATCTATTTGCAAGCCACAGACGCTGTACCGGTGTAACGTGGCAAGCCCAGTCCAAGGCGAAAAGATCACGTATAAGCTTCGCCGCATGCGCCGCACCGACATTGAGCAGGTGTTGGCGCTAGAGCAGATCATCTTCCCCACTCCGTGGAGCCTGAAAAGCTACGAGTTCGAATTGGACAACAACCCGGCCTCGCGGCAATGGGTGATCGAAGTCGAAGACGCCGGCGGCAATTGGGGCATCGTCGCCTACAGCGTGTGCTGGATCCTAGGCGATGAAGTCCACATCGCCAACTTCGCAGTTGCTTCCGAGTACAGGCGCCGCGGCCTTGGGCGCCGGTTGCTCAGCCATATTCTCCTGCGCGCCCTCGAAGAAGGGATGCACAGCGCCACGCTAGAGGTGCGCGCAGGTAACCAGGCAGCCCAGGGGTTGTATGCCGCCTACGGATTCGAGCAGGTGGGCCTGCGCAAGCAGTACTACAGCGACAATCGCGAGGATGCGCTGCTGCTGCAGCTGCCGAATCTTCAGAAAGCCTCGGCGAACTGGCCCTCGGAGGCAAAATAGCCAGCGTGATAAAATCCCGCCGAATCAGCATGTAGACGGGTAATATTCCCCGAGCAAGTTTCGGGTTTCCCTTTCTGAGGTGTTATGAGCGAAGTTCGTACGGCGCTGGAGCGCAAACTAAAAGAGCGCAGCGCTAAGATGGCTATTCTTGGCCTTGGCTACGTAGGCTTGCCGCTCGCCACGGTGTTTGGCGAAGCAGGCATGGATGTACTGGGCGTCGACCCTGATCAGCGCAAAGTTGACGCGATCAACAAGGGCGAATCCTACATCGGGGATATCGAGAGCAAGCAGGTCGCCGCGCTGGTTAAAGCTAAGAAGCTACGCGCCACCACGGACTTCTCCGAACTCGCCCATGTCGACGCGGTCAGCATCTGTGTGCCAACCCCGCTGCGCAAGACAGGCGATCCCGACCTCTCCTACATTTTGTCTGCCACCGAGAAGCTGGCGGAGCAGTTGCACCCCGGTATGGTCATCGTGCTCGAGTCGACCACGTACCCCGGCACCACCCGCGAATTGATGCTGGAGAAGCTGACCGAGAAGAGCAAGCTCAAGGTTGGCGAAGACTTCTTCCTCGCTTTTTCCCCCGAGCGCGTTGACCCCGGTCGCACGGACTGGACCACGGTCAACATGCCTAAGGTCATCGGCGGCATCACGCCAGCCTGCAGCGAAGTGGCCGCACTTTGGTACGGCCAGGCGCTGCAAGCTGTGGTGCCGGTCAGCTCCGCCGAAGTGGCGGAAATGGCCAAGCTGCTCGAGAACACCTTCCGCATGGTCAACATCGGTTTGGTCAACGAGATGGCGCTGATGTGCAATCGCCTCGGCATCGACGTGTGGGAAGTCATCGACGCGGCTGCCACCAAACCGTTCGGCTTCATGAAGTTCACGCCCGGCCCTGGTTTGGGTGGGCATTGCATCCCCATCGACCCGCTCTATTTGTCGTGGAAGCTCAAGTCTCTCAATTACACCGCCCGCTTCATTGAACTCGCTTCCGAGATCAACACCAACATGCCGCGCTATGTCGTCAGCCGCGTGGGCGAAGCGCTCAACGAGCATAGCAAGGCCATCAATGGCAGCAATGTGCTTGTGCTGGGCGCTGCCTACAAGCCCGACATCGACGACATGCGCGAGTCTCCTGCGCTGGACGTGATCGGCTTGTTGCGCGAAAAGAAGGCCAAGGTCACGTATCACGATCCGCATGTGCCGCATATAGATCACGAAGACTGGCAGATGGATTCAATCAGTGATTACTTGAAGGCGGCCGCCGAAGCCGATGTGGTGGTCCTGGTCACCAATCACAAGGCCTACGACTATCCTGAACTGCTCAAGAAGTCTAAGCTCATCGTCGACACGCGCAACGCGTTCGGCAAGCTGGCCAAGGACGACCCCAAGGTGGTCAAGCTCTAGTGGCGCGTTATCTGGTCACGGGGGCAGCGGGTTTCATCGCGGCGCGGGTCTCCGAGCTGCTAATAGCCGACGGCCACAGCGTCGTTGGCATCGACAACATGAATGATTCCTACGACGTGCGCATGAAAGAGCACCGCCTGCGCTCGCTCAGTAAGGAAGCGAGTTTCACATTCCACGAAGCAGACATCTCCGATCGCAAGATCGTCGATAAATTCCAGGGCGACTCGTTCGATGGTGTCATCAACCTGGCCGCGCGCGCTGGCGTGCGCGACAGTGTGCAGGATCCTTGGATCTACATTGATGCCAACATGACCGGCACGCTCAACATGCTCGAGATCGCTCGCCGCAACAGCGTACCCAAGTTCATCCTGGCTTCCACCTCCAGCGTGTACGGCGAGAACGCGCCGCTACCTACGCCCGAAAGCGCCGAGAGCGATCGTCCGCTGCAGCCGTACGCGGCCACCAAGAAAGGCGCCGAAGCCCTTTGCCATGCCTATCATTTCCTGCATGGTATCGATGTGACCGTTGTGGTGTATTTCACGGTCTACGGGCCGAAAGGCCGCCCCAACATGTCAATGTTCCGTTTCGTCCAGTCCATCTTTGAAGACAAGCCGATCCAGCTCTTCGGTGACGGCGAACAGACCCGCGGCTTTACTTACATCGACGACATCGCCCGCGGCACTATCCTGGCGCTCAAGCCGGTCGGCTACGAGATCGTCAACCTCGGCGGACACCAGTCGATATCGATCAATAAGCTGATCTCGATCTTCGAGTCGGCCATCGGCAAAAAAGCCATCGTCGAGCGCAAGCCTCTCGACAAAGCCGACATGCTAGCCAGCTGGGCAGACGTCACCCATGCCGGAGAGCTCTTAGGCTGGGAACCCAACGTCAGCCTGGAAGAGGGCGTGGGCCGGCTGGTGGATTGGTACAAGGCCGAGCGCAGCTGGGCCAGACAGATCAAGACCGATTAGCCGATGTTCCGTCTGCCTCTCGAAAAGCTAAACCAACTTTATCTACGCACTTTCGATTCCGAATTCCTGCGCCGCATCGCGCGCAACTCAAGCTACCTGGTCAGCTCCACGGTGATCGTAGCCGCCATAGGCATGGTGCAGAACGGCTTGCAGGGTCGCAGCTTGGGGGTCGCCGGCGTTGGTCTATTGGCAGCTGTCGCTTCGTATGCCAATGTCATCAATCGCTTCACGTCTTTCCGCATTGATGAGCTTGTTATCAAGTACGTGCGTTTGTACGAGGAACGCAAAGAGCACCAGATGGCCGCGGCGGTCTACAAACTTGCTGCGATGCTGGAGCTCGGCGGCTCGATCGTTGCATTCATCATCATTGTGGCGCTCTCACCGCTTGGCGTGCAATTTTTCTCGGACACGCCCGGAGTTGAGTCGATCTTCGTTCTCTATGGTTCGCTCGTGTTGATCAACGGCGTGTTCGACAGTTCCGACGGGATTCTGCAAGTCTTCAATCGCTTTGATGCCAAGTCCGTCATCGACATTTCCCAAAGCATCGTCCGCGTCGTGCTCACCCTGGCGGTCTTCCTCAGTGGTGGTGGTTTGATCGGCATGATCCTGGCTGAACTGGCCGGCCGCCTTCTCCGTTCCGTTTCCGTTTGCTTCCTGGCGCTGCGCACCGCTCGCCAACAGTGGGGTGCTGGCTGGTGGCGTACGCCGATCTCCGTGCTCAAGAGCGATCGACGCAGCCTGCTGGCGTTCGCCTTCAGCACCAACCTGAGCGCCACGGTGAGCCTGGTGGCCAAGGATAGCGAGGGCTTGTGGGTCAGCGCATTCCTCGGCAATGTCGCCGGCGGTATCTATAGTATGGCGCTCGCGCTGATCGGCATCTTACAGATTCCTATTAGCCCATTGCCATCCACTACCTACCCCGAACTTTCGCGAGCCGTGGCCCAGAACAACTGGCAGGCTGTGCGCTCCGTCCTGCGCCGCGGGTCAATGCTCGCTGCTCTGTATTCGATCCCGGTCGCGCTTGTGCTGGTGATCTTTGGGCGCGAGCTGATCACCCTGTACACCGGCGTAAAATTCCTGCCGAGCTACGAGCCGCTGGTCGTGCTGTTGATCGGCTACACCTTCAGCAATATCTTCTACTGGAACCGCGCCGCTCTTCTCGCTTTTAACCGCCCAATCTATCCAACGCTGGTAAATTTCACAGGAATGATCTTCAAGATCATCGGTGTGCTCACGCTCGCCGCGTACGGCGCGGTGGGTTTTGCGGCCGTGTTGAGCTTCTATTACATTTACACGGTCGGCCTGGCGGTGCTGCGCGTGCGGCGCGACCTGCGTGATCATCTCAGTAAGCCGGCGACCGCATGAAGATCGCTATGATCGCGCCCGGCGCCATCCCCGCGCAGACGGCTAATAGCGTACAGGTCATGAAGATGGCCGATGCGCTCACTGCCATCGGTCACGATGTGCGCTTGTATGCACTGGATGGCGGTGGCGATGTTGAATGGGATGACCTTGCAAAGCACTACGGTCTCTCGCGCCGCTTCCGCGTGGTACTAGTGCCCTCCCGCAATTTCCTGCGTCGCTACGACTATGCCATTGTCGCGGTGCGCGAAGCCCGTGAGTGGGGTGCCGACGTCATCTACACCCGTGTTCCGCAAGCTGCAACCTGGGCGGCAAACCGCGGCACGCCAACCATCTTCGAATTGCACGATATGCCGAGCGGCGCTATGGGGCCGCGACTGCTGCGCCAATTTTTGCGCGGCAGCGGTGCTAAGCGCGTCGTTGTCAACACCAAACACCTTGCCGAGCAGGTGCAACGGCAATACCCGCTCGCAGAAGACAAGCTAACGCTCGCTCCCAATGGCGTTGACCTCGCGCAATACGCCTCTCTACCCGATCCGCAAACCGCGCGCCAGAAGCTTGGCCTGCCTGAAAAATTCACGGCGGGCTACAGCGGCCATCTCTACAAAGGCCGCGGCATCTCCTTTATGTTCGATCTAGCGCGGAAAATGCCGGAGATCACATTCCTCTTCATTGGTGGCAAGCCGCAGGATCTTGAGGCGCGTAAGCGGGAGTCTGCAAGGATCCCGAACGCACTCTTCGCCGGCTTCGTGCCTAACAGCGAGCTGCCGGTTTATCAGGCGGCCTGTGATGTACTACTAATCCCATACCGAGAGCAGGTGGGGGCGTCTTCGACTGGAGACATTGCTGCGTTCACAAACCCGCTCAAGATGTTCGAATATCTAGCTGCTCGCCGGCCGGTGCTTGCCAGCGACCTGCCGATTTTGCGCGAAGTATTGAACGAAACCAATGCCGTCATCCTCCCGATTGGCGATGCCCCTGCGTGGCAAGCCGCTCTCGAGGAGCTGAAGGCTTCGCATACTAAACGCGCGTCTCTGGCGAGTGCTGGCCGCGCCACCGTGGAAGAATTCACCTGGGAGAAACGCGCTCAGCGCGTTCTGCACGGTTTGGATGCTTCTGTTAAGATATGACCTACTCTTTCTGAAGGACAAGAAATTAGATGCCAACAGCGCTGATCACTGGAATCACCGGCCAAGACGGGTCATACCTCGCGGAGTTTCTGCTTGCCAAAGGCTACAAAGTCGTGGGCATGGTGCGCCGCTCCAGCACCGTGACTTTCGAACGCATCGAGCATATCCAAAACGACATCACAGTTGAGCAAGGCGATCTGCACGATCAAAGTTCACTGGTCGACCTGCTCGAGCGCTACGAACCGGACGAGATCTACAACCTCGCCGCCCAGTCCTTCGTGCCTACCTCATGGAACCAACCCGTCCTCACTGGCGAAGTCACCGCTCTGGGTGTAACCCGCCTCCTTGAGGCCATTCGCCAGGTTGTGCCGAATTCGCGGTTTTACCAGGCTTCCTCGAGCGAAATGTTCGGCAAAGTGATGGCGGTGCCGCAGAAAGAGGATACGCCGTTCTATCCGCGCAGCCCCTATGGTGTTGCGAAGGTTTATGGGCACTGGATCACCGTCAACTATCGCGAATCACATAATTTGTTCGCGGTCTCCGGCATTCTCTTCAATCACGAGAGCCCGCGCCGCGGTTTGGAATTCGTGACCCGCAAGGTTTCCAGCTACGCAGCTCGCATCAAGCTGGGCCTCGAAAGCAAGCTGCCGATGGGCAACCTGGACGCGCAGCGCGACTGGGGCTTTGCCGGCGACTATGTGCAGGCCATGTGGCTGATGTTGCAGCAGAACGAACCCGATGACTTTGTCATCGGCACCGGGAGGACCTATACCGTGCAGCGCCTTTGCGAGGTCGCGTTCGGCCACCTTGGCCTCGACTACAAGAAGCATGTGGTGCAAGACGAACGCTTCTACCGTCCAGCCGAGGTTGACCTATTGATCTCGGACCCAAGCAAAGCCAAGGACAAGCTCGGCTGGCAGCCGACAGTTGGCTTTGAAGAGCTGGTCAAGATGATGGTCGACGCGGATATGGAACGCCTGCAGCGAGCACAAAGCCGCTAAGCGGCGCGCCAGCCCAAAACAGTGGCTGGCGATAGAATTCTCTTTCCAAGGATGACGAATGTATTGGTTCCGTGACGCGGGCTTTTTGAGCCTGCTACCGTGGCTTGTCACCCTGCTGGTGACTTGGCTCGGCGGTTGGCTGTTAGCCTCGCATGCCTTCCGGCTATACGCGCGCGAGCGGTTGATCGCTGGGTTGGCCATCGGCTTGGTTGGCTATGTCTGGCTGGCCAACTTCCTCGGCCACTGGTTGGCCCCCGATCTCACCTACATTCTGCCCGCCATCATTGTTTTGCTAAGCGGCGCAGCTTTTTGCTGGCGACGTCCCAAGGGCACAGCTTGGTTCGACCGCCAGGATTTTTCTGCGTGGCCGTATCTTGTTGCCGGGCTGGCGCTGTTCTGGATCTTTTTCTTGTGGAGCAAAGGCGTCACCCTATTCGACGAACAAAAGAATCTGTCGTTGATCTCGATCATGGGGAATGGAGACATCCCCCCTCGCTTCCACGCCTCTGACTATCCGCTCAACTTCATCTATCACTACGGCTTTCATTTCATCGGCGCGAGCATGATGCGCCTGGGCAACATGCTCCCGTGGAGCGCCTTCGATATATCCAAGTCCCTGCTGTGGGCTGAGATGCTGCTACTGGCGTTCCTGATCGGCAAGCGCTACATCGGGCAGGCGTGGGGCGGGCTGGCCACTGCAGGCGCGGTGGCTTTAGCTGGAGGCACGCGCTTTCTTTTACTGCTGCTGCCGCCTGGATTGCTATTGCAGGCCGACAAGCTGATCACTCTACAGGGGACCAGCGCGCTGATCGGCAAGCCTTTTTCGCAGGCGCTGATCTCGGCGTGGCCTGTTGATGGCGGGCCGGCCATGCCATACATGTTTGGTTTCCTCAACGGCATCATGGACCCGATGGTGATGGCGCACCAAGGCCCGGATACATTTTCAGTATTGATCTTGCTGTTAGCGTGGCTGCTCATCCCGCGGCTGGCAGTGCCCAGAGCGTGGCCGTTGCTGACCATTTTGTTCTCTGTGTGGGCTTTAGTTTGGGAAGCGAGCTACGCGCTGTTTGTGCTCAGTCTAGTGGTCTTTGTCGCGATCTATGTTTGGCGTGCGCGCAACTGGGATCTGCCGGCGCTGAAGCCAGCGATCTGGGCTGTCATTCTTTCGGCGCCGATCGTGCTTTTGCAGGGCGGCACATTCACGGAGTTCGCCAAGAATTTCCTGTTCGGCTATGAAGGTGGCAGCTTGTTCGGGAGCGCGGGCAGCTTCTTGATCGCCTTCATTCCTAATCTTTTCCTGCCACCCGCGGCTGGGCCGGATTTCTTAGGCTTCTCGTTGCGCTGGCCTCCTGCGGTCCTGTCCGGCCACCTCGGCGCGCTAAGCCTATTTTCGCCCGTGCAGGTGATCGTGGCTTTATTCGAGCTCGGGCCGGTGATTCTGTTCGCGGCATGGATCACGACATGGGCATGGCGCCGAGCGGCTTCTGGTGAATGGATGCTCGGTGTGCTTATGGTTTCAGGCTGGCTTGGCTTGATCCTCCCTGTTTTTTTCCAGTATGAAGCGGACCGCGATATTTCTCGACTTGGATGGCAAGGGTTGCTGACCTGGACCATCTTGTTAGTCATACTGGTCGCCGACAACGCGTTTCGTTGGAAGCCGATTGTCCGCACAGCGGCCACTGCTTCGCTAGCTGTAATGGTGTTCGGTGGGCTGGTGATCGCAGGCACGCAGCTCTCGGCGATGAGCACTACAAAGCTAGGGGATGGCTTCAACGAGCTCGACGCGAGCCTTTCGGCGCAGGTGTGGGGGAAACTTCCAGTGGACGCAAAGGTATTTGGCCCCTTGGGTAACACAACCATTCTTACAGGCCACTTGACGCACCAACTGCTCGGAACGTTGCCCGAAACTGATGCGTGGCACGAGTTGATGGCAGCGCCTACCTTGGCCGGATTCCTGGCCGAGGGATATGATTTTGTGTATATGGACAGTCGCGTTTGGGAAAATCTGTCGTCGGAGATTCAGGCGAATGCCGGCCTAGACGACGTCTGTGTTGTTACTTTGGCCGAAGTTTGGGATAATTCGCACGTTAATTTCCGCCGCATGCTCGACTTGCGGCACTGTTTCGAATAGCCATGGCAACTAAAACTCTCCCTCGCAAAAAACCTGGTTCGCTGCCTGCGGTGCGAAAGCCTTCCGTTTCTGTGATCGTGCCCGTTTATAACGAGGTGCAGAGCGTCCCCGAACTCCATCGTCGCATTTCTGAAGCGATGGAAACGACCGGCAACGAGTGGGAGGTCGTGTTTGTGGACGACGGCAGCAGCGACGGAAGCTTGCAAGCGTTGGAGATCGTGGTCGCCAAGGATGAAAAGCACGCGCGCCTGGTGGCTCTGCGCCGCAATTTTGGGCAGACCGCAGCTATTTCGGCAGGGATCGATCACTCCGTGGGCGAAGTCATTGTTCTGATGGACGGCGACCTGCAGAATGACCCTGCCGATATCCCCAATCTTTTGGCAGAGATCGACAATGGTTACGATCTGGTGAGTGGGTGGCGCAAGTATCGCAAAGACAATTACATTACGCGCACATTCCCATCCATGATGGCGAATCGCATCATCTCACGCGTCACTGGTGTGCACCTGCATGATTATGGCTGCACGCTCAAGGCCTACCGGCGCGAGGTCATCACCGGCTTTCGTTTGTACGGCGAAATGCATCGCTTTATCCCGGCCTATGCTGGGCAGGTGGGTGCAAAGATCAAAGAAGTGGCGGTGCATCACCACCCGCGTATGCATGGCAAGAGCAAGTATGGGCTCGAGCGTACTGTAAAAGTAGTGCTCGATCTTTTTACTGTGAAATTCCTGAGCGGCTTTGTGAATAAGCCCATTTACCTGTTTGGTGGGGTGGGTATTGGCTTTGCTGGGTTTGGTGTTCTCGGTCTGCTTTTTCTCTTCTTACGCCGAACTTTGTATGGCGTATCGACTGTAGACTCGCCGATCTTTCTATTAAGCGCGCTCTTGTTGGTGCTTGGCATCCAATCCGTACTAATGGGTCTATTGGCAGAGATGTCGGTGCGCACGTATCACGAGTCGCAGTCCAAGCCGATCTATAAGGTCCGCTACGTCATTCGGAAAGAGAATGGCCGCAAAGCCTAAGAAGGCCGGTCTTTCGACGGGGGGAATTTTACGCGCCCTGGGCACCATTATTGCCCTGGGGTTGGTTGTTTACCTGATCAGCCAGCAGGGCTGGCACGAGATCACAGAAGCGATCGCTCGCATTGAACTATGGCGGTTCGTTGTCGCCATCGGCCTGACGCTTATCTCGCGCGTGGCTGTGGCGCGGCGCTGGCATGTGCTCTTGCGATCCGGTGGCATCCCGGCCACCTGGAGCCAAAGCCTGCGCATCACCTTCGCGGGTTTATTCGCTAACAATTTTCTGCCCACCACGGTCGGTGGGGACGTGGCCCGCATGGCCGGGGCGCTGCAGGTTGGCTTCGATGCGGCCGTGTCCGCGGCGTCGTTGGTGATGGATCGGCTTGTTGGCTTGGTCGGCTTCGCTTTCACGCTTCCCCTGGGTTTGCAGTACCTGCCCGCCGCAGCCGCCAGTTCTGCCTTGCTGCCAGCCCTTGCTGCCGAAACCAGCTGGCTGGACCGTATGCGCAGCCGCATCGTAAAGATCTGGAACCGCCTCCTGAAGGCAATCCAACTTTGGATCAAGCAGCCGGGCGCGCTGCTGACCGCACTGCTTTTCACCTTCGTTCACATGGTGTGCTTGTTTGCCACCTTCTATGTGCTGCTTGAAGGCATGCATGAGCCGCTCCCGTTCTGGACGATTGCTGGCTTGCAGAGCCTGGTTTACGTATTCACGCTGATCCCGATCAGCATCAGTGGTCTCGGCCTTCAGGAGATCTCCATTGGCTTTGCCTTCTCAACCCTGGGTGGCATTGATCCCGCGACCAGCCTGGTGCTGGCGCTGCTCTATCGCTTGCTTTACATGCTAGCCAGCCTGCCCGGTGCCCTAGTAATCTCAGACTTCCTGCCGGGCATGGCTAAAGCGCAACCGCTGCTCACCAAATTGGACGATTAGCAGATGGCGTTGCCGTTCAAGGTCCGATCTCCGAATTCCATCCGAGTATTCCGCATCTTCACTGTTCTCGGCGCACTCCTTGCAGCTCTGGCCGTTTGGAATTTTGAGCAGTTAGTTAGCGCCGAAGGTCTGCTGCTCACCTCGACAAATTTCCGCGTAGCCGTCTACTTCGGCTATGCGATTGTTCTCCTGCTCGCGGTCCTCGCGATCGCATCTTGGACCCTGCTAGCTCAGCGCGTATTGAAAGTACTTGCCCGCGTGCAAACCGGGATAGCTAAGCTCGGCGTTCTGCGGCTAGTCACTTTGGTTCTGCTGGCTTTGGTTTTCCCCTTTGTGGTCCTTGGTTCCTACGGCCAGTTCCTTACCAACACCTACACCCGCCTCTTTTTCTTGGTTGCATTCAGCGCGATTGGCGCAACATTGCTGGCGAGCAAGTCTCGTCCCAATTGGCCTGCGAACTTCGCTGCTAGCACGCTTGGT
>JACZCZ010004330.1_pt1 | contig 12216 bp, 8 predicted proteins | sample 8641811 | NCBI WGS metagenome assembly JACZCZ01 (sample SAMN15324610, study PRJNA640507) | soil metagenome | isolation source: intercropping peanut in the first line | place: China: Luxin town, Laibin City, Guangxi Province | collected 2019-07-25 | depth 10cm m | reverse complement strand
CTCTACATCGCGATGGAGCTGCTCGATGGCCGCGCCCTGCGCGACTACATGGCGAGCGAGGATCGCAACACGGCCACCACGCTGCGCTACATCCTGCGCCTGCTCGATCCGCTCGCGGCCGCGCACGACAAGGGCTTCGTGCACCGCGATCTCAAGCCGGAGAACGTGTTCGTCTCGGAAGGTCCGGACGGGCTCGATCACGTGAAGCTGCTCGACTTTGGCATCGCGCGGAAGATGTCGATACACGGCTTGACGCAGACGGGCACCGGGCTCGGCACGCCTTGGTACATGAGCCCCGAGCACGCGATGAGCGCCAACGGCGTGACCGAAGCCTCCGATGTGTGGTCGGTCGGCGCGATGCTCTACGAAGCGTTGTCGGGTCGGGTGCCGTTCGAAGGCGAGACTGCGCACGCTGTGATCGTCTCGGTCTGCACGACGCCGCACACGCCGCTGACAGAGCTCGTGCCGTCGATCGATCCGCGCGTCTCGCAGCTGGTCGATCGGTGCTTGGCGAAGGCGCCAGAGAAGCGGCCGCAGAATGCGCGTCAGCTCGCCGATGAGCTGCGCCGTCTGTTGCACTTGAGCACCGCACCGCCGCCGAGCTCCGTGCCGGCGCCGCCCAATGACAACGACAGTCGCGACATCGATGCCGAAGTGGCGATCGCGGTGTCGTTTCAACGCGATGCACGTGATCGTGCCTTGGTGGTGACCACCGTCGGCGTGATCAGCACGTGGGCTGCGGTGGCGGGCATCGGCTTCGCGATCTTTGGCAGCGGCTCGGGCCTCGCGACGGTTCCGTTGATCTTTGGTTTGGGGGTGTCGATCGCGACCATGGCGTGGGGCTTCTCGCGCTTGTCTCGCAAGTTGCCGGTCGTGGACCAGCCGACCGCCGAGCGATTGAGCGCGCTCGGTCTGCCGGTGACGATGAGCCTGCGTAGCGAGGTGGTGAGCACGCCTTCGCTCGGCTCGATCGACGCGCCAGTGACGATCATTCAGTTCGCGGACTTGGCATGTCCGGTAACGCGACGCCTACAGCCGTCATTGCGCGAAGTGATGGACCGCTTTCCCGGTCTCGTCCGCGTGCATTGGCGCTTCAATCCGCAACCGGAGAACGATCACTCGTTGTCGGCGGCAGAGACCGCGCGTGAGGTGTTCGCGCAGCTCGGCGACAAGGGCTTCTGGACCTTCATCGATCGCATCTGTGAAAAGACGCAGCCGTTGAAGACGAAGCGTCTCGAGCACGAAGCGAGCCGCCTGCAAGTGCACATGCCTGGGTTGGTGCGCGCGTTGGAAGAGCACACACATCGCGCAGGCATTGAGGCCGATCGCCAACTGGGGTACGCGCTCGGTGTGCGCGGCGCACCGGTGTTGTTCGTCAACGGCACGTTGATCACAGGTGGTCTCGGACGCGACGCCTTGGAGACCGCGGTCGAAGGCGCGCTGCGCAAGCTCGGGATCCTGACGATGCCGCCGCGTCGCAGCGAAGTGGATCAACGTCGCTCGCTGCCCGGCGCCGAACCGGAACGCGTCGCGCTCAAGCACATCCTCGTGACCTACGCCGGCGCGCGCAATGCACCGTCTGGCAGCAATCGATCGGAGACCCAGGCGCGCGATCGTGCCCAACGCATCTTGGGTCGGGTGCGCGAGCCGGGCTCGGACTTCACGGCGATGATCCTGCGCTTCAGCGACGACCCGAACGCTGCGCGCGATCGCGGCGACATGGGGCTGGTGCCGCAAGGTCGGCTGGAAGATGCGCTCGATCGAATCGCGTTCAACCTTCGCGTCGGCGAGATCAGTGAAGTGATCGCCACCGACGAAGGCTTCCACATCCTGCAACGCTACGCGTGAGCTACGGGTTGTAGATCCGAACCAGCGTGTTCAAGGCGTTGGTTGCTTCGTCTTCGACGCTGCCAACCACGACGATCGAGCCGTTGCTTGCCGTGGCGACGGCGTGTCCAAACTCGTTGGCGGTCGTCGACAGGCTGCGGCTCCACACCAGCGACAGATCGGAGCTGTACTTGTAGACGCGAAGATCGCGCGCCAGGCCAGTCACGAAGGTCGCAAGCCCGACGATCACGTTGTCGTCGGCGTCGACCGTGATGTCCGGACCGACTTGGCCGTCGCTGCGCGTACCGATCGTAGTCGAGTCGATGAGGTTGCCGTCCGAGTCGCGCTTCTCGATCCAAATCGATTCGGCGGTGCCGTCGTAGTCGGTACCGACGGTGAGCACGTTGGACTCGGAATCCACGGCGACACCGGTGGTCCGCGCGTATGCGTTGGTGCCGGTCACCGTGTGCGAGCGTGTCCAGCGCGCGGTCTTGTTGGGCGCGTACTTGCGCACCCATGCTTCGTTGTTGTTGACGTAACCCGCCACGAACAGGTTGCCGGCACCATCAACGGCCAACGCGGCGACTGCATCGGTATAGCTGCCGAGGCTGTCGAACATCTCGTCCCATTGCGCGACACCGCTGCTGTTGTACTTGCGCACCCAGATCGAGGAGGGATCGGTATTCGCACGCACGCTGGCGGCGATGTAGACCGAGCCATCGGCAGCCACGATCACGTCTGCGGCGTCGTCTTGGGTTTCGGTTCCAAGCTGCATCTCTGCGCCGACGTCGATCGTGAGATCCCAGTTGCCCACGGTTGCGCCTGTGCTCGGGTTGAGCTTGCGCAGCCACAGATCGCAGCTCTCTTCGGTGCCGGAATCACAGACACGGCCGAAACCGACCACGTTGCCTTGCGGGTCGAGCGCGATGCCGTGCCCGACGTCCTGCAAGAAGTACTGGTAGCCACTGAAGCCGTTGTCGTAGACGACCTTCCAGAGCTCAGTGCCGGTCGTGCTGAACGCGGCGACCCAGAGGTCGCAGCTCTCCGACGTGAACTCGTCGCACTGATAACCGGTGGCGAAGATGGTTCCCGCTTGATTGACCACGACGTCGTATGCGTCGCTGCTCTGTGGCGCAAAGGCATGCGTGACGCTGCCGACCAAGCATCCAAGGCTCTCGTCGGTCTTGCCGTCGCAGTCGCTGTCGATTCCATCGCACATACCAGTTTCGGTGCCGGGGCTCGTGCCAGTGCAGCCGGTCCAGGTTTCGTTCACGCACGTCTCCGTGCCTGCAGTGCAGGTGCCGACGTCGGTGCCACAGGAGCGCGTGAGGTCTTCGTCGATCTCTTCGTCGCAGTCGTCGTCGAGACCGTTGCACTCTTCAGGCATGCCGCAGCCCGCGTCGATCGCTGCATCGCTGCCGGCGTCTGTGCTCGCATCGGCGCTCGCGTCACTGCCAGCATCGACGGTGGCCGCGTCATCACCGCCATCGTCGCTGGCATCGGGCATCGACATCATGGCGTCGCCTGCATCCGAATCGGAGGTGTCGTTGGGGTCCTTCGAGAGCTTCTGCGGATCGACATAAGCGATCACGCACATGCCGCCGCGACACGTCTCGTCGGGACGTGCATTGCACGCCATGCCGCGGCACGCGTCTTCGAGCAGGAGCTTGGCGTAGCGCACTTGTCCCTCGACGTAGCCACTCACGATCCGCGCGGTGGCGATCGTGGTGTTTCCATCGCGCGCCAGGACTTCAACCGCGAACACGCGCGTCACGTCGTCCTTGAGTGGGCGCATCGCCAGGCGCACCGGCCAGCGTTGATTGTCGGTCAGGATGACCGGGGCATCGAGCTTGACCACGCCTTCATCGCTGCGCGAGTCACGGCCCTCGACGCGAACCTGTAACGCGGTTGCGTCTTCACGAATGCCGGGCTCGGCATCGATCAACACGATCACCTGCGTGACCGACTCGCTGCATCCGGCCAGCGCGACCAAGACGGTGCACAAGCTCGCGAGGAAGAAGCGCATCATTGCCAGCTCAGCGTGGTGACCACGCCTCCAACGTCACCTTCCTGATAGTCGGGTCCTGACGACGCAACGACGATCACAGTCGTCGTCACGGCGACGGCGGCCACTCCGACGATCCCCCAGAACCACCATTTCGACAGCACGCTACCGGAGCTTGCGGTGTCGTCTTGCGTGCTCGGAGCGAGCGCAGCGGCTGGCGCGGCGGCTGGTGCAGGAGCTTCGGCGGCCTGGGCGGTGGCTTGGCGCAACACGGCGATGCGCTCCTCGACGAATGCTCGGTTATCGGCGTTGGGCACGCGCTCCAAGTACTTGTTGAACGCATCGAGCGCTTCCTGATCGCGGCGCAGACGTTCGGCCGCGATGCCGATGTTGAACAGGAGCTGCGGTCGATCACTCATCTCGAACGCCAGGCGATAGTTCTCGAGCGCGTTTTCGTAGTGGCCTTCGCTGTACGCCGCGACGCCGGCGCTGAAGAGCTGTCGCGCCTTTTCGTCCCGGACCGGGTCGGCTGCCGGTGTGGTCGCGTCGGTGGTGGATTGTTGCGCCCGGCTGATCGGTGCGACTCCGAGTAGGCCGATCAGCAGCGCGAGGAATGGGACCGCCAAGCGTCGATGCATGGCCGAAGGCTTATGGAATTGTCTGGGGCTGCGCAACCGCGAGACCCCCGTGATGCCACCCGCACGGAGATTCCAGGGCTGTGGGACTTAGGCGATGGTGCGAATGCCGTGGGTCGGGGCGGGCACATCGTCGCTGTCGACGCCGAGCGCGGGCACGTGGATGCGAAACGTAGTGCTGCCATCCTCGTTCGCGACCAGCGCCAAGCTGCCACCAGCCTGTTGAATCGCGCGGTAGATCATCGAGGGCCCGAGGCCAGACAGCGGTGTGGCGGTGTCGACCGGTGTCACCATCGCCGGCTCCCCGGGTGCTGTTTGCTCGCTCAACGAAAAGCGGACGTACCGACCGGGCGGAAGCTCCGCCGGACGCGCTGGGTCATCGCTGCGCAGCGTGACGTTCTCGGTCGAAAGCGCCACTTCACCCACGCCCTGAATCGCTTCGCGCGCGTTGACAGCAAGGTTCACCAGCACTTGTTCAGCTTGCGGCAACGCCATGTGCACCGGCCACAACGTCGGATCCAACGTGGTGCGGAGCTTCACGCGCTCGCCCAACATCGTGCGCAGCAGCGGCGCCAAGTTGCTGATCACCTGATTGAGATTGAGGCTCTGCGGCTCAGCCATCGGCTTACGACCGAGCACGATCAGTTGCTGCGCAAGCTTGCTGGCGCGCCACGCCGTCATCTGCATGTCGTGCAGGTGCGCTTGCAGCGGGCTTTCCTTGCCGACCTGGCGCGAGAGGATGTGCGTGTAGTTGATAATCACCGACAGCTGATTGTTGAAGTCGTGCGCAATGCTCGAGCTCAGACGGCCGAGCGTTTGCACTTCCGGATCGAGCTCCGACAACACACGTTGACGCGCCTCGTCGCGTGCCTCGATCACCAAGTGCGTGACCTGTGCGCGCCCGCCCAGCGCCGGCGTCACCTTGATCCGCAGCGCGAGCGGCGAACCGTCGCGTGTCACGATCGTGATGTCGCCTTGCCACACGCTGTTGCGCATGACTGCGCGGCCCACGGTGCGCGCCTGCGCCTCTTGTCCAGGCGCCAACAGGTCGACCAACATCCGCCCGCGCAGCTCGTTCGCGCTCAGTGTCGTCAGCAACTCGAACGAGGGGTTGACCGTGATCACTGTGCCGAGGGCATCGGCCATGAGTAGCGCGCTGCTCGTGCTGGCCATCACCGCCGAGAGCAACGCAGAAGGGACATTGCCCGTCGGCTCGCGACCGTCCGCGGTCGACGCCCTCGGCTGGACCGAGTCGCCTCCCACTGCAGCGCGATTGTCCATGCTGCTCGCCACGTGTGCCCCCTCGTCGCAGCCGTTCCTGCGGAATGCCTTGCGGCGCCCCGGTCCCCCACCTGGACTATGCGCCCGCGCTCTGACGGGCCGCAAGCCTCACTTCGGTCCACCGAGATCAACGACGGACGCAAGCGTGCCTGTAGGGAAGACGGCAGGCCTGTTCGGGTCAGGGCGCAGCGAGCCGGAGTGTGGGGCGCAAAATCGCTGTCCTGACGGTCAGGTTGGTCGTCGCGCGCACACCGTTGGCGCCGGCGGCCACCACCCGATAGGTCCCGGCGGCCAGGTCGTACATGGCGAACCGTCCGCCCACACACTTCGCCGTTCCGATGGCACGCCCGTTCTGTTCGAGCGTAATCGTGGCGTTGGCGAGCCGCCCTGAAGCGTCCAGCACGGACCCCTGCACTAGCAGGCGCTGACCTGCAGACAGATTGCGCAGGTTCGTGGTCGGCGTGGTGCCTTGGCTCTGGGTCGTGGTGGTGGGCTTGGTCGTTCCGGTCGTTGTCGAGGTGGTCGGTGCAGTTGTCGGTGCCGGGATCTGGAGCAAGAGCCGGATCGACCCGCTGGCTGGGACGCTGACCTGCTTGGTGGTCGTGGCGCCGCTGCTCGGTATCAGCCGTGCCTGATACGTACCCGCAGCAATCGTGATACTGCAGCGGCCGCCGACCGTGTTGCAGCTCTTCGAAACCGACCCCGCAGTCAGCGTGACTTGGCCGCTGGCAAGGCGTCCCGATGCGTCCTTCACTTCCACGTCGACCCGGGCATCGGCGAGCGCCAACGAAGCCGACATGCTCAGGACAGCAAGCAAGGTCCAGAAGGCGGACGCCCGACGAGGATGAAGTGGCAGGGACATGGTCCGGGGGCGACGGCACAGCACCGTGCGCGATTCAGCCGCGGCGTGTCGGAGGAAGGTCATCGCACTTCTTCGTACGCCATCCGCGCTGCCCGCGACATGGCCTGGCGATAGCCCGTGATGAAAAAGACGATCGTGCTGTCGGTGATGTCGGTGCGCGCGTAGCTCCAGTCGAGGGCTTCAGGTTCGCCTGCCCCGAGCTTCCGCAGCCCGTCGCCCCAGCCCAACATCGCTGCACCGCCCAACGACAGGTCGTAGCCGCCCGCGCGCAACCCGACGCTGAGGCTTGCGCCGTACTGGTGGACATCGTCTGGCACGTATCGCTGACTGAAGGCCGGCACGTCCGGCGCAGCCGATCGATTGGTGAAGACACCGACGCGCAAGGGCACCACCTCCGCGATCGTCATCTCCATCCCGAGCGCCGCGTTGAACGTCACGACACGCTGGTACTGATCCGCCAAGTAGTCACCCATCCACGGCACGTAGCCGGTGAACATCGGGTCTTCGCGTGGGCTTCCGATCAGACGTACCGGATCCGACGCTGATCCCGCGGGACCATGCAGTGAGAGGTCGAGCGCAAGCTTGAGGTCGGAGTGATCGGCGAAGTAACCGATGCCGGCGCGGATCTCCCACGGGATCGGCGACTGCACCGCGAGCTTCTGACTCGTGCGCGCGAATTGTGGCAGCTCACCTGGAAACGCTGACAGGTTGCTCGCGGTCAGCGTTGCGTCCGACGTCAGCTCAATGCCAGGCGCTTGCAGCATCAGGCCCAGCTGCAGCTGCGGAATCGGCGCGTACGTCACGCCCACGCGCAGCACGATGTGGCGCGCGTTCAGATCGATGTCCGTGCGCTGCACCAAGAAACGCTGGGTGTCGGCGGTGTTGGCGGAGACCGCGTTGGCGTCGATCTGCGACAGCTCTTCTTCATGGTGGTACGTGCGCGTGCTCAAGAACGCGCTGAGCCCGAACGCCAGCTCGTCGCTCGGCGAAAACGCGTACGACGGACCGAACCAGCTGGTCGCGTCTTCGTGTCGCTGGCGGTAGTCCTCGAAGATGCGAATGCTTGGGTCGAGCACGTCGAGCGCATTGAGCGACACGCGGTAACTCAGCGTGCGGCGATCAGGATGGAACGTGGAGAGACCGAACGCGTGCGCCTGTTGTCCGTCAGCATCCTTGGGGCCGAACTTCTTGAGCAGGCTGACGAAGATCGGAACGCTGGGCTCGGAGTCGTGGACGAAGTCGGCCTGCTGTCCGCCGACGCCCGTGTACGCGTTGTCGACGGTGCGCCGATCGATCGAGTTGACCTGCAAGCTGGCAGAAACACTGCTCGACTGGATCAGCGCCAAGCCGGCCGGGTTGTAGTACGCGGCCGAAGGATCGTCGGCGATGGCGGTGAACGCGCCGCCCATGCCGAGCGCGCGGTCGCCGATCAGCACGCTGCGGTAGTGAAACTCGTCGGCTTGGACCGACGGCGTCAGCAGCGTGAGACAAAGGCCAAGGGTTAGGCCGAAGCGGCCCGCAAGCGATATGTGCATCGCGCCGCCTAACCATGACGCCGCGGGCCCGGTCAAGGGCGGACTCGGTTCGTCCCAGGATCAGGACGTAACGAGCTACGTTGGCCGAGGACTTGGGCCTTGCCGCGTTGGCCCTGCTACGATGCGAGCCGCTGCCCGCGTCGCCGATGGACTTCCACGTGGCGGTGATGCTGGTGTGACGAGCGCAGAGGGAGTGACCCATGCAGCCGATCGTGAGTGAACCGCGTCGACTCCAAAGCTTGGACGACGACCCACAGCCCGATCCGGCGCAGCTCGTGCGCGAGGCATTCGACCGGTTGCGTGCCGGGCATCGTGTCGAGCCGTCGCCCAACTACGAGACGCGGATCGATCGTCTGCATCGTCTGCGTACGATCCTGCGCCGCCAACAGAACGCCATCATCGCGGCGATTCGCAACGACTTCGGCTCGCGCTCACCGCATGAGACGCGCATGGCCGAGATCGTCACGGTGCTCGGGCAGATCAAATACGTCGAAGAGAATCTCAAGAGCTGGATGAAATCCGAAGCGCGCAAGACCGCGCTCAACTTCAAGCCCGCGAGCGCCAAGGTGATGCGTCAGCCGCTGGGGGTGGTCGGCGTGATCGCGCCTTGGAACTATCCGTTTCAACTCGCGCTCGGGCCGCTGGTGATCGCGCTCGCTGCGGGCAACCGCGTGTTGATCAAGCCCTCCGAATACACGCCGGCGAGCAGTGAGCTGATGCAGCGGATGGTGCGCGAGATTTACGACAACAGCGTCGCAGACGTGGTGACGGGCGGCGCTGACGTGGGCGAAGCGTTCAGTCGCTTGCCGTTCGATCACCTGCTGTTCACGGGCTCCACTGCGCTCGGACGCGTGGTGATGAAGGCGGCCGCCGCGAACCTGACGCCCGTCACATTGGAGCTCGGCGGCAAATCGCCGGCCATCGTGCATCCGAGCTTCTCGCTGGAGAAAGCCGCGGAGCGCATCGCGTACGGCAAAACGTTCAACGCCGGCCAGACCTGCATCGCGCCCGACTATGTGCTGGTTCACGAGAACCAAGCCGAGGCGCTGGCGCAAGCGATCGTCGATCACATCGCCCGCTTCTATCCGAAGCTCGGCCAAAACCCCGACTACACATCGATCGTCAGCGATCGCCACTATCAGCGCTTGGAGGGTTTGGTCAGCGAAGCCGAGGGGCGCGGCGCCAAGAAGCTCAGCGTCGATCCCGATCGCGACAGCCGAAGCCCGAAAGAGCGTAAGTTCCCGCCGACGTTGTTGCTGAACGTGAACGATCACATGCGCGTGATGCAGGACGAGATCTTCGGACCCGTGTTGCCGATCGTCACGTTCAAGGAGCTCGAAGAGGCGATCGCATACGTGAACGACCGGCCACGTCCACTCGCGCTCTACTACTTCGACAACGACGAAGAACGGCAACGTGACGTGCTGCGCAATACGGTGTCGGGCGGCGCGACGATCAACGACTGTCTGTTGCATCAAGTGCAGGACGACTTGCCGTTTGGTGGCGTCGGTCCGAGCGGCATGGGCGCGTACCACGGACGCGAGGGCTTCGAGACCTTCTCCCACAAGAAGGCCGTGTTTCAGCAGTCGCGCTTCAACGCCGGAAAGTTCCTGCTGCCGCCCTACGGAGAGCGCATCGACAAGATCTTGAAGATGCTGCTCGGCTGAGTTGCGTCTTCAACGCTTGGGTGTACGCGCGCGAAGCTCACGCAGACGTTCGGCGAGGACCGCTTCGGCCCCGCGATCAGTGGGCTCGTAGTAGCGCTGTCCGATCAGACGCTCGGGCAAATACGTCGCGCCGGCCGCGTGACCCCCTTCGTCGTGCGGGTAGCGATAACCCGCTGCGTAGCCTTCGCTCTTCATCAGTTGTGTCGGCGCGTTGCGCAGGTGCATCGGCACGGGCAGGGCGCCATGCTGGTTCACGGCTTCGCGCGCCTTCGTGAACGCCTGGTAGCTCGCGTTGCTCTTCTCGGCGCATGCCAAGTACGTGCAGCACTGGGCCATCGGGAACAAACCTTCGGGCATGCCCAAACGCCGAAACGCGGCATCTGCGTTGACCGCGACCGACAGCGCGTTTGGGTCCGCGTTACCAATGTCCTCACTGGCGAAGATCACCATCCTTCGCAGCACAAACAACGGATCGTCACCGGCTTCGAGCATCCGCATCATCCAGTAGATCGCAGCATCCGGATCGCTGCCGCGCATCGACTTGATGAACGCGCTGATCACGTTGTGGTGCTCTTCACCGCTCTTGTCGTAGAGCAACGTGCGCGCGCTGAGCGCTTGGCGTGCATCTTCCAACACCAACGTCTGATCGCGCCGTTGACTGCTCGCGTAGGCGACGGCCACTTCCAGCACGCTCAACGCTCGGCGCGCATCGCCCTGACACGCCTCGGCGATCGCGAACAGCACGTCGTCGCTTGCATGCAGACCGAGCTTGCCGAGACCGCGTTCGTGATCAGTCAGCGCGCGTCGCAACAAGCCTTGCAGCTGGCTCGACGACAGGGGCTCCAGGCGAAACACGCGCACGCGTGACAAAAGCGCCGCATTCACCGAGAAGGAAGGGTTCTCCGTGGTGGCGCCGATCAACGTGACGACGCCGCGTTCGACGTGCGGCAACAGCGCGTCCTGCTGCGCTTTGTTGAAGCGATGGATCTCGTCGATGAACAGCAACGTGCGTTTGCCGTAGAGCTTGCGTTGCTCACGCGCGTCGTCGATCGCCTTGCGCAAATCCGCCACTCCGCTGAGCACCGCGCTCAAGCTCACGAAGCGCGCCTTCGAAGCGTTGGCCAACAGTTGCGCGAGCGTCGTCTTGCCGGTGCCGGGCGGACCCCACAGCACCATCGACGGGATCTGATCGGAGCGAATCGCCGTGCCCAAGAGTTGGTGCTCTTGCAGCAGGTGCTCTTGACCGACCACTTCCGACAGCGTGCGTGGACGCATGCGTTCCGCGAGCGGCGCACCCTCGTGATGTTTGTTCGCGGTGTGCTCAAACAGGTCCACGGCGGCGCAGCCTAGCAGGTGACCGATCGCCCGGTGGCGCGCGCCAATCCATCTTGCGCGTACCGAATTGGGGCGTACCTAAGGCCAGAACGCCAAGGTCTTTTTGTGGAAACAACTTGGGTTACCAAGCGTTCGTCCGCTTGGCTAAACGACGCCCATGGCGGGCCTAAGAAAAGTGAGGCATGACGTCCGACGCCGTCGTTGGCGTGGTAGGACGCGAGTCAGCGCATGGAAAAACTCGACCGAATTTACGAGCTTCGGATGCTGCTGGCCCGCGAAGGTGAGCTGCAGATCCCGCTCAATGACGCCGAAACCGTGCGCCTCGCGCGGCTCGAACGTGCGTTGGGTCGTCGCGTACCAAGCGTCGACGAGCGTGATTCCGAAACTTGGCTGCCGGTGCCACTGCCGATTCAGTTCACGGCGCAGGGCACCTACGGGTCCGGCATCGTTCGCAACTTGAGCGGGGGAGGCATGGCGGTGATCACGTCCGAGCCCCCAGCGCTTGGCCAGCGCATGGTCGTGCGCGTCGAAGATCAGCTGCACGGCGTCGAGTACGTGTTTCCCGCACGCGTGATCTCGCGTGTCGTCAAAGGTTTGGCCGCGATGGGTGTGGCGTTCGAAGGCGTGCCGTCGCAGACGCGCTTGGGCAACCGCAACAGCGGCGTCTGGCGCACCGAGATCCCGCTCGGCAACGCCGACAAGAAACCCGTCGCGCGCTAGCGAATAATTTTCAGGCGGCGATGCGGTTCTACGGCAGGCGCCTTCTGGCCGCCCCCGGCTTGGAAGTGCTTCACGGCGATCGCTGCGCTCAGCTTCTCCGCGCAAGCATTGAACGCGTCCGACACGACCGAGCGTGGCTGCGCTTGTACGATCGGCGTGCCGTCGTCGCCCCACTGGCGCACTGCGGGCTCGAGCGGGATCTGTCCGAGCAGCGGCGCCTTGGCAAACTCCGCGATCTTGTCGCCGCCGCCGCGTCCGAAGATTTCGTGTTTCAACCCGGCGGGGTCGACGAAGTAGCTCATGTTCTCGATCACGCCGAGGATCGGGATGTTGAGCTTCTGCGCCATCG
>JACZCZ010162453.1_pt1 | contig 12218 bp, 11 predicted proteins | sample 8641811 | NCBI WGS metagenome assembly JACZCZ01 (sample SAMN15324610, study PRJNA640507) | soil metagenome | isolation source: intercropping peanut in the first line | place: China: Luxin town, Laibin City, Guangxi Province | collected 2019-07-25 | depth 10cm m | reverse complement strand
CGGGGCGATGATGACGCCTTTGCCGGCAGCGAGGCCGTCGGCCTTGATGACGATGGGCGGCGTGCGCGTGCGCGCGTAGAGGCACGCGTCGGCGTAGTCCGTGAACGTTCGGTAAGCGGCCGTCGGGATTCGATGGCGCATCAGAAAGTCTTTCGTGAATGCCTTCGAGCCCTCGAGCTGCGCGCCGACGGCGCGTGGCCCGAAGGACTTGAGGCCCACAGCTTCGAATGCATCGACGATGCCGCCCACGACCGGAATCTCCGGGCCCACGATCGTCAAGGCCACGCTCTCGCGGCGCGCAAGGTCGAGCAACGCCGGGAAATCGGTCACGGCGATCGGGACGTTACGAGTCTTCGCTTCCGTCGCGGTGCCGGCATTGCCGGGCGCACACAGGATTTCGCTGACCTTCGACGATTGTGCGAGCTTCCAGGCGAGCGCGTGCTCGCGCCCACCGCTGCCGATGACCAAGACTTTCATGCCCGCTCCGTCGTCAGTGCCGGAAATGCCGCATGCCCGTGAACACCATCGTCATGCCGTGCTCGTCCGCGGCGCGAATCACCTCGTCGTCGCGCATCGCGCCGCCGGGTTGCACGACGGCCCGCACGCCGCGCTCGGCGGCGGCGTCGATGCCGTCGCGGAACGGAAAGAACGCGTCCGATGCCAGCACGGTGCCGGTCACGTCGAGCTTCGCTTCCTCGGCCTTGAGCGCCGCGATACGCGCGCTCATCACGCGGCTGGGCTGGCCGGCGCCAATGCCGATCGTGGCGCCGTCGCGCGCCAACACGATCGCATTGGATTTCACGTACTTGACGACGGTCCATGCGAACTTGAGGTCGCGCAGCTCCGCACCCGTCGGCGGCCGCTGCGTGACGACTTTGGCCGTTGCGACGTCGACGCGGCCGTCGTCGCTGCTCTGAACGAGCAGGCCGCCCTCGATCGTCTTGAGCTCGAAGCTCTGCTCGCGCGTTGCCGCGGTGGGCCAGCCAGCCTCGAGCACTCGAATGTTCTGCTTCGCCGCCAGAACGCCGCGCGCGGCCTTGCCGACCTCGGGCGCGATGATGACCTCGGCGAACTGCTGGCCGACGATCGCTTCCGCCGACGATTGATCGAGCGGCCGATTGAAGGCGATGACGCCGCCGAATGCCGACGTCGGATCCGCGCGATAGGCAAGCTGATACGCCGTCACGGGCGTGGCCGCCGTGGCGATGCCGCACGGGCTCGCGTGCTTGACGATCACGCACGCAGCCGCTTCGAACGCTTTGACGGCTTGGTAGGCAGCGTCGGCATCGACGAGATTGTTGAACGACAGCTCTTTACCCTGGACCTTCAGCGCGTGCGCGACGGTCCCCGGCAGGTGCTCGGGCGTTCGGTACAGCGCGGCGCGTTGGTGGGGGTTCTCGCCATAGCGCAGCGGCTGCAGGAGCTCCCAACCGCGCAGCAGCGGATTCGCCCACTCGTCGGGTGTCGCGCTGTGCGTGCGCAGGTAATGGCTGATCGCGGTGTCGTAGCGGGCCGTGTGGCTGAACGCTTTGATCGCGAGCTGCCGGCGCATCGCCAATGACACTCCGCCGTCTTTGAGCGCAGCCAACACCGGCTCGTAGTCCGTGTGATCGACGACGACAGTGATGTGCTCGTGATTTTTCGCGGCAGCGCGCAGCATCGCAGGGCCGCCGACGTCGATGTTCTCGATAGCCTCGGCGTCCGTGCAATCGGGCCGCGCCGTCGTAGCTTCGAACGGGTAGAGATTGACGGCCAGCAGGTCGATGACGCCGATACCGTGCGTAGCCAGCACGGCATCGTCTACGCCGGGCCGCGCGAGCAGCCCACCGTGAATGTGAGGATGCAGCGTCTTGACGCGCCCATCCATGATCTCGGGGAAGCCTGTGATCGCGGATACGTCCGTGACGGCCACGCCCGCTGCGCGCAACGCTTTCGCGGTCCCGCCCGTCGACACGATCTCGTAACCCAGCGCTTGCAGCGCCTCGGCAAACGGCGCCAGCCCGCTCTTGTCGGCGACGCTGAGCAGCGCCCGCGGGCGCGTAGGAGCATTTTCGAGCTCGCGAGAACCCGACGACTGTGCTGCGCGCGGTCGTCGTGTCGTGCGGCTTCCGGTCATCGTCCTTGGAGCTTGTAGTCTTTGAGCTTCTTACGCAGCGTGCCGCGGTTGATACCGAGAATTTCGGCAGCTTCGCTCTGGTTGCCGTTCGTATAGGTCAGCACGGCGCGAAACAGCGGCTTCTCGACTTCGCCGATGACGAGCTGGTAAAGATCGCCGGGCTTGTGACCGTTCAAGCTTTCAAAATAACTGTTCAAGCATTCATCAGTCAGGTTACTGAGCAGCTTGTTGCGCGAGCCGACATTCAACGTGTGCGTCGTGGCGCGTTTGGTTTTCTTGCGCGAAGGTTTCTTGTTGCTCGTCATGGCCATCATCACGTTCTCTCCCCTAGAACGTCCCCAGTGCCTGATCGGTACGTCTCTGTAGCGTCGTCCGTTGTAGCCGCGAGTGCGAAAAGCGGTCTGGTCCCGGCTCATGCCAGGTATCCGTTCGGTTGACGCTAACCCCGTTTCTTGCAGTAGAAGTACCGACTCAGGGTGCGAGCAGCATAGCATGCGCGCGCGAAATTTTGTCGTCGTGTGCGCGCGATCTCAGTGCATCAAAGAAATACTTCGTCGGTACCGCAAGTTATTAAAGAAGGTTCGACTTCGATGCAAACATCGAGCTCGAATCCGTATGCATCGGGACCGGGATCGACGACTTCTATTTCCGCGCGCGCGGTTTCTCCCGGCGACATCAATCGCTCGCGTGGTAATTCGCTCGGCAGATATTCCGCGGCGGTGAACATGCGGCTGCCGACGGCTTCCTCCCAACGATCTTTGAGGCGCAGCTTTACGGCCGGATACGGTTGACGTTGCGGTCCGCGATTTTGGATCCGCGCCGTGATCTTGAGACTGCCGAGGCCGCGCGAGTTCGGCTCCGCGGTCGCGATCCAATCGATGATCTCGTATTGCCGCACGTCCCAACGCGGCGTCAGCTCCGCGCCGAACGCGCCATAGATCTGCGTGAGCAGGGGGCCAACGGTAGTATTAGCGGCAAGGCTCGCGCGATAGTGATGCAGCGCTTGCGCGCCGAGCGCGAGCAGGGCCACTGCAGCGGCCGTGCCCCACCAGCGGCTCGCGCGCCGTTGCTCGACGCCCGCCGCGGGCCACGCGTAGGCAGTCGGTGGCAACGGCGGGCTGACCGACGCGGTCAAGACGCGCTCGATCTCGGTGGCGCTGATCGTCGTGTCCGCGGGTTGTGCGCCGTCGCTTGCCGGCTCGGTAGAAACTGCAGCGGTTTCTGTCGCTACGTCGGCTTCGCCCGCGACGGCGGTGACGCCGACCGGCGGGTCCTTCGCATCTTGCGGTGCCGCGTCGGCTGCCGCGGTCGGCGCTGCGCTGAGCGGAGCGGGTGGCTCAGTCGGCTCCGTCGCGGGTTGATCGCGCGCGGGTGGCGGCGTGGGTTCAGGCTCGAACGACTTCGCCGTCGGGTCGTGCAGCTCGGCATACGCGTTGAACACGCTGGCGCAGCGCCCGCACCGAACCTGGCCATTGGCCTTTCTCAGCGTCTCGTCGGTGACGCGGAAGGTGGTGTCGCATTCGGGGCAGCGCGTGAACAGCATGGCGGCCGCTTGGCTCGTGACGCGGGCGATTCTAGCGGTTCTTCCCGCCGTTAACCCGCATTCCGGCGACCGGCCAACAGCACCCAACCGTCGCGCGACGATTGCTCGAGCGCGCCGAAATACGGTTCGTAGGCCGCGGCGACGCGCGCGGCCTGTGCTTCCAGCACGCCGCTCAGGATGATTCGGCCGCCTGGCCGCACGTACGTGGCGAATGTCGGCGCATGCAGGACGAGCGGGGCCGCGAGAATGTTGGCGGCAAGCGCGTCCACCTCGACCGCCGGCAGCGCGTCCGGCGCGCAGACGAGCAGCCGGTCCGACAGCCCGTTGAGATCCGCATTGGTGCGTGTCGCGAGCAGGGCCTGCTCGTCGTTGTCGACTGCGTAGGCGCGCTGCGCGCCGAGGACGAGCGCTGCAAGCGCGAGCACGCCCGTTCCGCAGCCGTAGTCGAGCAGCGTGCTGCCGGGCGTTACGTGCCGCTCGAGCCAATCGAGGCAGAGCGCGGTCGTGGGATGCTCGCCCGTGCCGAACGCGAGCCCCATGTGGGGGCGCACTACGACGCGTCCCGCGGGGACGTCCGGGTCGTCCGCGGGCGCGAGCCAGAGTCGTGCGCCGATGGGCCGCGCTCGCACTGTTTGCTCGAGGCCGGAGCGCCACGCCGCGTCCGGCAATTCTTCGACGACGACGGTCGTGTGGGGAAACGTCGCCATCAGCAGCTCGCGCAGCGGCGCGAGCTCGGCCTCGCCGGCAAAAACGGCACGCAGCGTCACGGTCGGCCACAGCGGCGCCGTGCTCGGCTCGGGCTCGAAGACGGGGTCGTCGGCGGCATCCTCGAGCGCGATGGTCTCGGCGCCGGCGAGGGTCAGCAGCGCCTCGGCCCGGGGCACGTCGTCGGCCGCGAGCTCTAAGGTCAGTTGGCGACGGCCCACTGCGCGTTCGTCACTTCAAGCCGAGGCGGCGCTCGAGATAGTGGATGTCGGTGCCGCCCGCCTTGAACGCGCCGTGTTGGAAGATTTCTTGGTGCAGCGGGATGTTGGTGCTGATGCCGTCGACCACGATCTCTTGCAACGCCGTCGTCATCCGCGCGATGGCCGCGCGACGGTGCTCGCCGTGCGCGATGACCTTGGCGACCAGCGAATCGTAGTAGGGCGGCACGGCGTAACCGCTATACATATGACTGTCGACGCGAATGCCGGGACCGCCGGGCGGATGCCACAAGCTGACGGTGCCGGGCGAAGGCGCGAACGTCTTCGGATCCTCGGCGTTGATGCGGCACTCGATTGCGTGCCCGCGCCAACGGATGTCTTCTTGCGTGAACGGCAGCCGCTCGCCTGCCGCGATCGCGAGCTGCGTCTTGACGATGTCGATGCCGGTCACGAGCTCCGTGACGGGATGTTCGACCTGCACGCGCGTGTTCATCTCGATGAAGAAGAACTCGCCGTCCTGATACAGGAACTCGAACGTGCCGGCGCCGCGATAGCCGATCTTGAGGCACGCTTCGACGCAGCGCTGGCCCATCTTGTTGCGCTCTTCCTCCGAGATGCCGGGCGCCGGCGACTCCTCGATGACCTTTTGATGACGCCGCTGCATCGAGCAGTCGCGCTCGCCGAGATGCACGGCGTTGCCGTGGCTGTCGGCGAGCACCTGAAATTCGACGTGTCGCGGATGATCGAGGAATTTCTCCATGTAGACCTGGTCGCTGCCGAACGCGGACAGCGCCTCGGCGCGTGTGATCGAGACGGCGTTGAACAGCGCGGCATCGCTGTGAACCACGCGCATGCCGCGGCCGCCGCCGCCCGCGGCTGCCTTGATGATGACCGGATAACCGATCTCGCGCGCCAGCCGCGCGTTGACCTCGGGATCGTCGCCGAGCGGCCCATCGGAGCCCGGCACGCACGGCACGCCCGCAGCGCGCATCGTCTTGATGGCCGACACCTTGTCGCCCATCAGACGAATGGTCTCGGCTTTGGGGCCGATGAAGATGAAGCCGCTTTCCTCGACGCGCTCGGCGAAATCGGCGTTCTCCGAGAGGAAGCCGTAACCGGGATGGATCGCGACGGCGTCGGTGACCTCGGCGGCAGCGATGATCGCCGGCATGTTGAGGTAGCTCTGCTGCGAGCGCGGTGGACCGATGCAGACGGTCTCGTCGGCGAGCAGAACGTGCTTGAGCGTCGTGTCGGCCGTCGAATGCACCGCGACGGTTTTGATACCGAGCTCGCGGCAGGCGCGGAAGATGCGAAGTGCGATCTCGCCGCGGTTGGCGATCAAGACTTTGTCGAGCATCGTGTGTGTGCGCTCGTTAGTGTTCTTCGACGACTACTCTTCGATCACGAAGAGAGGCTGGCCGAACTCGACCGGGCTGCCGTTCTCGACGAGGACGCTGACCACGCGACCGGCAAACTCCGACTCGATCTGATTCATCATCTTCATGGCTTCGATGACACATAGCGTGTCGCCGGGCTTGACCTCGCTGCCGAGCTCGACGAACGGCTTCGCACCGGGCGCGGGGCCGCTATAGAACGTGCCGACCATCGGCGCCGTCACTTGCTGCCCACGTACGGCGGGGGGCGGCCCGCGGGCTGCAGGGGCGGCTGCCGCCGGTGCTGCCGCGGGCGCAGGGGCGGCCATCGGCGCCGCCGTCATCGTGACCGCGCCGGGCTTCGGATAGCGGCTGATGCGGACGGACTCCTCGCCCTCCGAGATCTCGATCTCCGAGATTCCCGATTCCTCGAGCAGCTCGATGAGCTTTTTTACTTTTCGTATGTCCATCACTTTCCCTCGTTTTTCTTGACGTGCCGGATCGCTGCCGTCAGCGCGAGCTCGTAGCTCGTCACGCCGAAGCCCGCGATCGTGCCGAGCGCGATGTCCGCAAAATAGGAGTGGTGCCTGAACGCCTCGCGTGCCGCGACGTTCGACAGATGCAGCTCGATGAACGGCACCTGTGCCGAAAGCAACGCGTCGCGCAACGCGACGCTGGTGTGGGTAAAGGCTGCCGGGTTGAACAGAATGACGGCGACGCCCTGGTCACGAGCTGCGTGGATGCGCTTGATGAGCTCGGCCTCGGCGTCGCTCTGAAAGGCGTCGAGGTCATGACCGGCAGCTTTGGCCTGGCCGCGGAGCAGGGATTCGACGTCGGCGAGCGTCGCGGTGCCATAGATGCCCGGCTCGCGACGCCCGAGTTGCCCCAAATTGGGGCCATTCAGCAATAGGAACCGGGCCATCGGCGCCACACTATGTGCAATCGATGGCCGGCAGTTTACCCGGTTTTCGGCGCAAATGGCGCCACTATGCGGACATATAGCGCGAAAACGCGTCTAGATGCGTTGGGCGATCTCGGCCCGGGCTTGGTCGACCTGAATCCTTCCGGCCGCTAGATCATCGCTGACGCGGCGGAAGGTTTCGAGGTGCTCGGCGTGCAGCTCGCCGGTATGGACCCCGAGGATACTGCCGTCGCCTGCCGTGAACACGGTGAACGGCAGTGCATAGATGTTGACGCCGAGCGCCGCGGCCGCCCCCCATGCTTCGTTCTGCCCGATCAGGATCGGGTAGTTGAACTGCATGTCGCCGGCGAATGCGACGACGGGCTCCGGCTTCTCGATGGCGATGCCGACGACCTGCAGATCCGGCCGAGCCGTCTGCAGCTCCTTCAGCATCGGGATCTCTCGCAGGCACGGGCCACACCAGGTTGCCCAGAAATTGATGAGCAGCGGCTTGCCGGGCCAGCTCTTGATCGATTGCTGCTCGCCGGCCAGGTTGGCCAGCGAGAAGTCGGGCAGAGTCGTGACGGCCAGCGCCGGCGCGCCGGCAGCGGGTGCCTCGTCGACGGCCGCGGTGCCGGTGGGCCCGACGGTGCGATACGCGACATAGCCCAGCACGGCGGCGGCGCCCAGCCCCGCCGTTAGCAGCACCGGACGCGATCTAGCCATGGTGGAGCTCCTTACAGGGAGGCGAGAGTGCGCACGTGCTCGCTGAACTTCTCGGCTGGGACGAAGCCGACGAGCTTGAAATTACTACGCTCGAAGCCGCTGCGATCGAAAAACGCGATCGTCGGCGGGCCGAAACTCTTGAAGCGTTGCAGCAGCGCTTTGTCATCGTCGTCGTTGTCCGTCACGTCGGCGCGCAACAGCATATAGGGCTCGAGCGCTCCGACGACACTCGCGTCCGGAAAGGTGTACTCCTCCATCTCTTTGCAGGAAATACACCACTCCGCCGTGAAGTCTAGCATCACGGGCCGATTGGCAGCCCGCGCTTCGGCGAGAGCGGCGTCGAGGCCGGCAACGGTCTCGATGGACCGGAACTCGAGCGCGTCCTCGGCCGAGGTGGTGGCGAGCAAACCGCCGGCCGAACCTCGCGTCACGGCGCTTTGCGGGATGGGTCGCAGAGGGTCTTCGCCTCCGAGCGTAGCGCCGATCAACAGCAAAGCGCCGTAGAGGCAGGCCAACATGCCGACGCCTTTGGCCAAGCGCTGCGTCGGCTTCGGCGATGCGGGCAGCGGCTCGAACGCGCCGAGGAATACGCCCGTCAGGAACACGAGCAGCGACCACAGCACTAGCGTCACGGTGCCGGGCAACACGCGGTCCATCATGTAGATGGCGACCGCGATCAACATGACGCCGAACCCGGCCTTCACGCTGTTCATCCATGGGCCGACCTTCGGCAGCAACTGGCCGGCCGAGGCGCCGACGAGCAGCAACGGAGTGCCCATGCCCATGCTCAGCGCGAACAAGGCGCCGGAGCCACGCGCGACGTCTCCCGTTTGGCTGATGAACGTCAGGGCGCCGATCAACGGTGGCGCGACGCAGGTCGTCACGATCAGCGCCGTCAGCGCGCCGATGACGGCGGTGCCGATGAACGTGCCGCCCTTCTGTTTGTTGGCGAGATTCGCGAGCCGCGTCTGGACGGCCGCCGGCATCTGCAGCTCGAACAGGCCGAACATGCCGAGCGCCAGCACGACGAACATGCCGGCAAATAGCGTAATGAGCCACGGCTTCTGGAACAGCGCCTGAACCTGGCTGCCCGCGAGCGCTGCGATCGCGCCCGCCGCCGTATACGTCGCGGCCATTCCGAGCACGTACGACAAGGACAGGAAGAAGCCGCGTTGCGTCGAGACCGTGCCGCCCTGGCCCGCGATGATGCTCGACAGGATCGGCACCATCGGCAGCACGCAAGGAGTGAACGAGAGCAGCAGCCCGGCAACATAGAAACCGCCGAGCAGTGTCCACCACGAGCCGTTGACGATGCGTGACAACCATTGGTCCTGCTCGGAGACGAGGTCGGAGCCGCTGCTCGCTGCCGGCGCGGCGCTTGCGGGGAACTCGCTGGCGGCGGGCAGCACCAGTGACATCGATTGCTCGCCGGGCGGATAGCAGATGCTCGCGTCTTTGCACCCTTGGAAGCCGGCCGTCAGCTCGATGTCGACGGCGTCGGGGCTCGCGCGCGCAAACGGGATCTTTGCCTCGATGTAGTCGCGGAAAATTTCGACGTCGCCGAAGTTGTCGTCCGTGTGCGCGACGCCCTTCGGCAGATTGGCTGCGCCGAGCTCGATACCGCCCGCCACTGCGAAGGTCAGCTTGTCGCGGTAGAGGTAATAGCCGGGCGCGACCTGCCACGCGACGGTGAGCTCGTTCGGCTTGTCGAAACGCGCGTTCATCGTGAACGCCTCGTCGACGGGCAAGAGCTCGCCGGTCGCCGACGTATCGATGGCGCCTACTCCGAGGAACGGCGGCGGCGGTAACGTCACGTTCGCCGTCCACTCCTGCGGCAGATAACAGAATGTCGGTGCGCAGCCTTGCAGCTCGAGCTCGAGCTCCAGCGCTGTTGCGGGGGTGCTACGCCGATACGGAATGGCGACCGAGAATTGGCGGCGATAGATCTCTTGCTCGCCAAAGAATTCGTCCGAGTGCGTCTCGCCGCGGGGGAAGCGCGCGGCGCCGAGCGCGACGCCCGTCGTGCCGCTGTCGAACCCGAAGCGTCCGCGGTAGAGGTAATAGCCGTCGAGCACGTCGAAGTCGACGTAGACGCGGTCGGCATCCGCTCGCGCCGTGTAACGGAACACGTCTTGCGGCGGCAGCGGCTCTTCCTGCGCCAGCGCACTGCCGGCAGCGAGCAAGGCTACCCAAGCGGTCAGCGCACGAAACAAACGCGAGGTGGTCATGACAGCGTTAGTCCTTCAACTCGGCAACGGATTCCCGGATCCACGCAAGGTACGGGGCGCTGCCGGCTTGCACCGGCAAGGCGATCACTTCGGGCAGCTCGTACTTCGAGTGCGTGCGGATGGCGCTGTCGAGCGCCGCGAGCCGCGCCGCGGTCGTCTTGATGATCAACAGAGTCTCCTGATCCTGCTGCACCACGCCTTGCCAACGGTACGTCGAGGCTACCTTGCTGACGGCGTTGACGCAGGCCGCCAGGCGCTGCTCCACCAGCAGTTGCGCCAGCGCTGTCGCGTCCTCGTCGTTGCCGCAAGTCGTCAAGACGAGCAGCGTTTCATCGCTCATCGCTACCCGCCCCGCAAACGGTTGGACACCGGGAAGCATACCGGCCCGTTTCGAACCATGTCATGACTCGGCTCTCACGGTCTTGCAATCCGCCGGTCGATCCATAGAATTAGCACTCACTTCGGCCGAGTGCTAACAAAATCAGCGCCGGTCGGGACCTCCATCTTCAAAATCAAATGCTTAACTAAGGGAGAGCATCATGAAACTTCGTCCCCTCCATGATCGCGTCGTGATTCGGCGCACGGAAGAAGAGCGCAAGTCCCCCGGCGGCATCGTGATCCCCGACACGGCCACCGAGAAGCCCAGCAAAGGCGAAGTGATCTCCGTCGGCAAGGGCAAAGTCCTCGAGAACGGCGAGATTCGTCCGCTCGATCTGAAGAAGGGCGACAAGGTTCTGTTCGGCAAGTACTCGGGTACCGAAGTGAAGATCGACGGTGAAGACCTGCTCGTCATGCGTGAAGACGACGTCATGGCCGTCATCGAAAAGTAACTCACGACCTACCCGCTAGCTCACACCATATTCAGGAGACAGAGTCATGGCGACTCCGAAAGAAGTTCGTTTTTCCGATGATGCCCGTCAGCGCATGCTCAAAGGCGTCAATGTCCTTGCCAACGCCGTCAAAGTGACGCTCGGCCCGAAAGGCCGCAACGTCGTTCTCGAGAAGAGCTTCGGCGCCCCGACCGTCACGAAGGACGGTGTCTCGGTGGCGAAGGAAGTCGAGCTCGAGGACAAGTTCGAGAACATGGGCGTCCAGATGGTGAAGGAAGTCGCTTCGCAGACCTCCGACGCCGCCGGCGACGGCACCACGACGGCCACGGTCCTCGCGCAAGCGATTTTCCGCGAAGGCCTCAAGTCCGTCGCGGCCGGCTTCAATCCGATGGATCTGAAGCGCGGTATCGACAAGGCCACCGCGGCCCTCATCGAAGAGCTGAAGAAGCTGTCGCAGCCGTGTAAGGACGATAAGTCGATCGCGCAGGTCGGCACGATTTCGGCCAACGCCGACGAAGAGATCGGCAAGATCATCGCCGAGGCGATGAGCAAGGTCGGCAAGGAAGGCGTCATCACCGTCGAGGAAGGCTCGGGTCTGAACAACGAGCTCGACGTCGTCGAGGGTATGCAGTTCGATCGCGGCTATCTGTCGCTGTACTTCATCAACGACCAGGCCACGCAGTCCGCGAATCTCGATAACCCGCTGATCCTGATCCACGACAAGAAGATCTCGAACATCCGCGAGCTGCTGCCGCTGCTCGAGGGCGTTGCGAAGTCGGGTCGTCCGCTCCTGATCATCGCCGAGGACATCGAGGGCGAGGCGCTCGCGACGCTCGTCGTCAACAACATCCGTGGCATCGTGAAGGTCGCGGCCGTCAAGGCGCCGGGCTTCGGCGATCGCCGTAAGGCCATGCTGCAGGACATCGCGATCCTGACGGGCGGCCAAGTCATCTCCGAGGAAGTCGGTCTGTCGCTCGAGAAGGCGTCGATGAACGACCTCGGCGAAGCCAAGAAGGTGCAGGTCTCGAAGGAGAACACCACGGTCATCGACGGCGCCGGCAAGAAGTCGGACATCAAGGGCCGTATCGACCAGATCAACAAGGAAATCGAAGAGTCCACGTCGGACTACGATCGCGAGAAGCTCCAAGAGCGCGTCGCGAAGTTGGCCGGTGGCGTCGCCGTCATCAAAGTCGGCGCCGCGACGGAAGTCGAGATGAAAGAGAAGAAGGCTCGCGTCGAGGACGCGCTGCACGCCACGCGCGCGGCCGTCGAGGAAGGCGTCGTGCCGGGCGGTGGTGTCGCGCTGATCCGCGCGCTGAAGGGCATTTCGAGCCTGCAAGGCGCGAACGAGGACCAAAACGTCGGCATCAATATCTTGCGTCGCGCCGTTGAAGAGCCGCTGCGCCAGATCGTCGGCAACGCCGGCACCGGTGCAGCCGTCGTGGTCAACGCCCTCGCAGGCGGGAAGGGCAACTACGGGTTCAACGCGGCCACGGGCGAGTACGGCGACATGGTCAAGCTCGGCATCATCGACCCGACGAAGGTCACGCGCTTGGCGTTGCAGAACGCCGCGTCGGT
>JACZCZ010216951.1_pt1 | contig 12260 bp, 11 predicted proteins | sample 8641811 | NCBI WGS metagenome assembly JACZCZ01 (sample SAMN15324610, study PRJNA640507) | soil metagenome | isolation source: intercropping peanut in the first line | place: China: Luxin town, Laibin City, Guangxi Province | collected 2019-07-25 | depth 10cm m | reverse complement strand
GCCCGCGGCGGGCCGCCCCCCCCCCCGGCCGCCACGGGGGGCGCCCGCCGCGACCTCCTCGACCTCGTGATGAGCTGAGCGCCCCCGGGGTCAGCGCGGTCCGGGGTCCCGGCGCTGGGAGAGGCGGGCCGCGCCCGCCCCGGCCGCGAGGCTCACGACGGCGTAGGCGGCCACCGCCACCCAGGCCCCCCGCAGGCCGGCGGCACCGGCACCCTCGAAGAAGAAGGTGGCGCGCATCCCGTCGGTGATCCACCGCAGCGGGAGCACGGCGCCGATGACCCGGAAGAAGGCGGGGAGGGCCTCGGCCGGGTAGACGCCTCGGGCGGACGGCACGCCGAAGATGGTGGTGAGCAGGAGCACGAGCAGGTCGCCCACGATGCCGAAGGCGACCAGGAAGGCCTGGGCCAGCCACATCATGGCCAGGACCGAGGCCATGGCGAGCAGCAGCGCGCCGAGCGGCCGGTCGGCGTGGGCGCCGAGGATGCCGATCGCCATCCAGGCCACGGCGGCACCCCCGAGCGCGGCGACGGGGACGGCGACGATCGCCTCGACCACCCACCGATCCCACCGCGACGCATCGACGGTCCGCACCGGGATCTCCCGCCCCAGCAGCTCGAGGTGGTCGTCGCCGGTCGCGACGCTGACGAGGACGTGCAGCACCGTCGCCGACAGGACACCGGTGAGGGTGACCATGACCGCGACGTAGAACGGGGGCAGCCCGCGTCCACCGTGGTCGCCGATGTCGCGGGCGTCGACCTTCTCGCCGACGATCGGCTGGGCGAGGGCGGTGACGGCATCGGGGGCCACGGTCGCCCCGAGCTGGCCGAGCTGGTCGGTCAGCCGGGTGGAGACCGTGGCCGACAGCCGGGTGACGGCGGCGTCGGCGTAGACGTCGAAGAGGGCGGGTTGGAGGCTGCCCGCCCCGTCGTTGCGCAGGAGCGAGACGGTGGCGGGCGGGGCGTCACCGAGAGCCGTGGCGATGGCCCCGACGTCCGAGGACAGATCCTCCGGGAGGACGATGACACCGATGACCTCGTTGCGGGCCAGCGCCCGGCGGGCCGCCGCCTCGCTCTCGTAGACGATCAGGTCGATCTCCGGCTGCGGGTGGCGCCGGAGTTCGGCGACGAGGTCCTCACCGATCGCGATGCGCTGGCCCGCGATCTCGACCGGTCGGTCCCCGTCGACGATGCCGACCGGCATCCCGTCGAGCCGCCCGGTGGGGTCGACGAACGCCCCGACGTACGCATAGGTCATGACGAGGGCGAGGGCGCCGCCGCCGAGCACCGCCAGCCACGTCGTGCGGGTGCGGAGGAGGCCCCGGACGCCTGCAGCCCGATCGGTCGGCACGGCCGTGTCGCGCTGATCCCCCGATGCCTCGGTGGGGTCCACGAGACGGCACCCTAACGGTCTCGCCGGACGCCGGCGCTCCGGCGGCGCCGGCCGGACCGGGCGGCCGGATCGTCCGCATCCGAGGCCGCCGTCGTCGTGCTGGGTAGGGTTCGCCAGCCCAGCGCACGGACGAGGAAGAGACATGGCAGGCGGTCTGGTCGGGTTGCTCGATGACATCGCCGCACTGGCCAGGCTGGCGGCGGCGTCGGTCGACGACGTCGGGGTGGCGGCCGGTCGGGCGAGCATGAAGGCGGCCGGCGTCGTCGTCGACGATGCCGCGGTGACCCCGGCCTACGTGCGGGGCCTCGCCGCCGATCGCGAGCTGCCCATCATCAAGCGGATCGCCCTCGGATCGCTGCGGAACAAGCTGGTCGTGATCCTCCCCGTCGCGCTCCTCCTCAGCGCCGTCGCCCCGACGGTGGTCGAGGTCATCTTGATGCTCGGCGGGTCGTTCCTGGCCTACGAGGGTGCCCACAAGGTCATCCACGCGCTCCGTCACGACGACCACGACCACGACGTCCCGGTGGTGGAGCAGGGCCCCGAGGCCGAGTCGAGGACCATCTCCGGCGCCATCCGCACCGACTTCATCCTCTCGGCCGAGATCATGGTCATCGCCCTCAAGGAGGTGCTCGACGAGCCGGTGGTCGCGCGTGGCGTGATCCTGGCCATCGTCGGCGTGCTGATCACCGTCGTCGTCTACGGCGTGGTGGCCCTCATCGTGAAGATGGACGACCTGGGGCTGCAGCTCGCCGGTCGGCCCTCGCCCCGCTCCCAGCGTGTCGGCCACCTGCTGGTCGCCGGCATGCCGAAGCTGCTGGCGTGGCTCTCGGTGATCGGCACCGCCGCCATGCTGTGGGTCGGCGGCCACATCCTCCTCGTCGGCTTCGACGAGCTGGGCTGGGAGTGGCCCTACCACCTGGTGCACGACCTCGAGCACCACGTGGAGGACGTGGCGGGCATCGGGGGGGTGCTGGCCTGGCTGGTGAACACGGCGGCGTCGGCGGTCGTCGGGATGGCGGTGGGGACCATCATCGCCACGGTGGTGGCACGCGTGCAGCGGCGGCGGGCCGCAGGCGGATCCCCCGCAGCGCCCACCTGAGACCGCCGGGGCGCGGGAGACTGACGGGATGCGCTTCGCCTTCAAGACCTCACCGCAGTCCACGACGTGGGACGACATGCTCGCCGTCTGGAAGGCCGCCGACGAGATCGAGCTGTTCGAGTCCGGCTGGACGTTCGACCACTTCGAGCCGATCTTCAGCGACCGCAGCGGTCCGTGCCTCGAAGGCTGGCTCACCCTCACCGCGTTGGCGCAGGCGACGACCCGCCTCCGCATCGGGGTGCTCGTGACCGGCGTGCCGTATCGCCACCCCGCGGTCCTCGCCAACATGGCCGCGACGCTCGACCAGATCTCGCACGGCCGTCTCGAGCTCGGGCTCGGCGCCGGATGGAACACCGACGAGGCGAACGCCTACGGGATCGACCTCCTCGGCATCTCCGAGCGCATGGACCGCTTCGACGAGGCGTGCGACGTCGTCGTCGCCCTCCTGACCCAGGAGCGCACGACCTACGCCGGCACCTACTACGCCCTCGACGAGGCCTACTGCGAGCCCAAGTCCGTCCAGCAGCCCCATCCGCCGATCTGCATCGGCGGCAGCGGCGAGAAGCGCACCCTGCGCACGGTCGCCCGCGTCGCCCAGCACTGGAACTTCGTCGGCGGGCCCGTGGAGGAGTACGTGCGGCTGAAGGGCGTGATCGCCGAGCACTGCGCCTCGTTCGACCGCGATCCCGGCGAGATCATGACCTCGGCCCACCTCTTCCTGGACCCCGCCGACCCCCAGGCCCTCACGGGCCAGGCGGAGGCCTTCGCCGCCGCCGGCCTCGACCTCGGCATCGTCTACGTCCCGCCGCCCCACGCCCCTTCGTCCCTCGAGGTCATCGCCGACGCCGTCGCCGGGATCTGAGCGCGCCGGACATCCGATCCCTCAGATGAGGGCGGCGAGCATCTCGGCGGCCCGGGTCGCGCCGTCGGTGGCGACGGGGCGGTAGTCGAGGGGGCGGGTGAGCTCGTCGACGATCGCCTGGGCCAAGGTGTCGGCGTCGAGCTCGTCGTAGGGCAGGCAGCGCCCGGCCCGGTACCGGTCCAGCCGGTGGCGGACGTGGAACGTCTGCTCGAAGTGGTGGCGGAGCGGCACGTACACGAACGGTCGCCGGTTGGCCGTGAGCTCCATGCAGGTCGTCAGCCCGCCCTGCACGACGGCGATGTCGCAGGCGGCGAGGTGCCGGTGCAGGTCGGGGACGTAGGGCCGCACCGTCACACCGCGGCGGCGGGGCAGGGCGTCGGGGTCGATGCGGGGGCCGGTGACGACGAGGAACCGCAGGTCGGGGAGGTGGCGCCGGACGGTCGGCACGGCATCGACGACGCGCCGCAGCAGGGGCAGGCCGACGGCCGAGCCTCCGACGGTGACGACGCAGACCCGCTCGTCGGGCCGGTGGCCGAGCTCGGCCCGGAGGGCCTGGCGATCGGCGACCGGGGCGAACCCGGTCACGTAGCCGGCGAAGTCGAACTCGTCGCGGGTCCAGTCGGCGATGGTCGGGAGGCCGGGGCCGAAGCGGTCGGGCACCACGTCCTCGGGGTCGCCCACGAAGATCGACCGGTCGCGCAGACGCCGGAAGCGGGCCCGCTGCTCGATCATCTCGGCGTTGTGGTCGGCGGCGAGGGCGGCCTCGTGGTCGCCGCCGTCGGGCATGGGCAGCCATCCCACGAAGTCCGTCATCCAGGCGTAGGCGAACCGCTTGAGCTCGGGGTTCTCGTGCAGGTGGTGATCGACCTCCCACGCCTCGTCGCCGATCACCAGGTCGTAGGGCTGGGACTCGACCACGTCGTGGAAGACCATGAAGTTGCTGATCAGGATCTCGTCCATGCGCCGGATGGCCTGGAAGGCGTGCAGGTCGTGCTCGGCGCACTCGTCCTCGATGTGGGCCGCCTCGCTGGCCAGCTCGGCGGACGCCGGGTGGACCGTCTCGCCGGCGTCCTCCAGCACCGTGGTGACCGGGTGCTGGGCGAGCCAGTCGATCTGGAGGTCCGGGTGGAGGCGCCGCAGCTCCTGGGCGATGGCCACGTCGCGCCGGGCGTGGCCGAGGCCGATCGCCGACGACAGGTAGAGGGCCCGCGGCGGGCGGCTCCGCGCCCGGGTCCACGTGGTGCGCGTGGCGGGTGGGTCGGGCCGGGTGCGCTCGACGACGTCGCGGATCAGGCGGTTGACGAACACCGGGTCGCGGACGTGGGGCCCGTGGCCCCCGCCCTCGACCGTGACGAGCGACCCGCCGGTCAGCTCGGCCAGGCGCTCGCCGATGGCGTGGGGGCGGATGTGGTCGTCGTCGCCGTGGACGACGACGACGGGGCAGCGGACCCGCGCGCACACGGCCTCGGCCGGCTCGCAGGTCACGCCGTCGCACCCGAGACGGGCCGCGGTGGTGTCGGCGAGGGTGGCGGGGGAGATCTCGTGGCCCCAGCCGACGCAGTCCTCGATCGGCTTGGTCGAGTGGGGCTCGGTGAACATCCGGCCGAAGAAGAACCGCAGGAAGTCGTCGTAGTCGCCGTCGAGCCAGTAGCGCCGGTTGTACTTGGCCCAGCCCTCGGTGGTGTCGAGGTCACCGTCCCAGACGTGCTGCTCCCGGGCCGGGTCGGCGATGGGGAACCCGCAGGCCGGGCCGATGGCGACCAGCGCGGTGACCCGGTCGGGGTGGCGGGCCGCCAGGTGGATGCCGTACGAGGCGCCGCACGAGAGACCGACGACGACGGCGCGCTCGGTGTCGGTGGCGTCCATCACGGCGGCGGCGTCGTCGGCGAACTGCGTGTCGACGTAGGCGGCCGCGCCCTCGGGCCGGTCGGACCGGCCGCAGCCCCGCCCGTCGAAGGTGACGACCCGGTGGTGGCGGGCGAGGTACGGCACCTGTGCCTTCCAGAAGCGCGACGGGATGATCGACCAGGTCGGCAGCAGCAGCACCGTGGGGTCGTGGTCGGCGCCGAACACCTCGTAGGCGAGGCGAACGCCGTCGCGCTCGGTGGTGCCGTCGATGTCAGGAAGCCGGGCTCGCACGGTCGTCTCCGCTCTCCTGCTCCAGCGTGCGGATGAGGACGCCCAGGCGCCGGAGGGCGGCGCGCACGGGCAGCTCGTCGCGTTCGAAGCCCAGCAGGATCAGGGCCTCGGAACCGATGAAGGCGTTGCCGATGAGGGTGGCCACCTCGGCGGCGGTGAAGGGCCCGAGGCTGCCGAAGCGGGCCTCGGCCTCCTCGGCGACAGAGGTCAGGAGGGCGTACCAGCCCGTCAGCACCTCGCGGACCGAGGCGCCCACCGCCTCGTTGGTCCAGCCCTCGGCGATCATCTCCTGGAGCACCCGCACGTAGCCCGACTCGAGGTCCTCGTCGAGGAAGTCGCACGCCTGCTCGTAGCGCTGCCAGAGCGGGCGGTCGGACGAGTACATGCGCTCCTGGCGCGCCAGCAGGCGCTGGTTCTCGGCCTCCAGGACGGCGAGCAGCAGGCCCTGCTTCGACCCGAAGTGGTAGTGGAGCTGGCTGAGGGGGACGCCCGCCGCCTCGGCGACCTTGCGGGTGCTCACGCCGGTGTGGCCGTCGCTCCAGAGCCGGGCGCGGGCCGCCGAGATGATGGCGGTGCGGGTGTCCGGAGCGGCGGGGGCGGTGGTCATGGTGTCCTGGAGGGTGAATCGGTCGGTCGTTCGTTCATGGGGACCGTGGCACACATGTTCCCTGTTGACAAGGAGAAGTTCGAAGCGCACGGTATCGGTCGATCGACCGAACAAGGAGGGTCCCATGACCACCGTCGATTCCCCCGCCGCCCTCGACACCGATGCCCTCATGGCCTTCGTCGGGCGGACCGTCACCGATGTCGGCACCGTGCTCGGCGGGGCGATGGTCGTGCTCGGTGACCGGCTGGGCCTCTACCGGGCCATGGCCGGAGCCGGCCCGATGAGCCCCGCCGAGCTGGCGGCGCGGACCGGCACGGCCGAGCGCTACGTCCGCGAGTGGCTCTCGGCCCAGGCCGCGACCGGCTACGTCACTTACGAGGGCGACGGTCGCTTCGCCCTCCCGGCCGAGCACGCCGTCGTCCTGACCGACGAGAGCAGCCCTGCCTGCGTGATCGGTGCCTTCGAGACCGCCCTGGCGGCGGTCCACTCCACCGACCGCCTCGCCGCCGCCTTCCGCGACGGCAGCGGGGTCGGGTGGGGCGAGCACCACCACGACCTCTACGAGGGCTGCGAGCGGTTCTTCCGACCCGGCTACCGGGCCAACCTGGTGAGCACGTGGCTGCCGGCCCTCGCCGGCGTGGAGGAGAGGCTCGCTGCCGGGGCCACGGTGGCCGACATCGGCTGCGGCCACGGTGCCTCGACGATCCTCATGGCGGAGGCCCACCCGGCCTCGACCTTCACCGGCTTCGACGCCCACGAGGAGTCGATCGACGAGGCGCGGCGGCGGGCGTCCGCCGCGGGGGTCGCCGACCGCACCACGTTCGAGACCCGCACCGTCGCCGAGGTGACCGGCACCTTCGACCTCGTGTGCTTCTTCGACTGCCTGCACGACATGGGCGATCCCGTGGGGGCCCTGACCCGGGCCCGCGGGCTGCTCGCCCCCGGGGGGACGCTGATGCTGGTCGAGCCCATGGCCGGCGACCGCGTGGAGGACAACCTCACCCCGGTCGGGGCCGCCTACTACGGGTTCTCCACCCTGCTGTGCACCCCGAGCTCGCTGTCCCAGGACGTCGGCGCCGCCCTCGGGGCCCAGGCCGGCGAGGCCCGGCTGCGCGAGGTGGCCGCCGCCGCCGGCTTCACCACGCTGCGCCGGGTCGCCGAGACCCCCTTCAACATGGTCCTCGAAGCGACGCCCTGACGCCGGTCTCTCGTCGGTCAGCGACCCACGTCGTCCAGGGAGGCGAGCAGCCGGTCGGCCAGGGCGGCCGGCTGCGAGAGGGCGACGCAGTGGCCGCCGGGCATCTCGTCGGGGACGATCCCGAGCCGCTCGGGCACCACCCGACGCTGGTGGTCGGCCGGGAAGAAGCGGTCGTCCCGGGCCAGGAGGAACCGGGTCGGGACGTCCGGCCAGCGGTCGAGGGGCCACGGGGCCTCGAACGGCGTCCACGACTGGCCGCGCTCGGGCCGGGCCAGGGCCTCGGCGAGGACCGGCGGTGGCAGGTCGTGGAGGAAGTCGCGGACGACGTCGAGCTCGCCGGGGTCCCCCCAGCCCTCCCGCCCGTAGAGGGCCCGGCGGTCCTCGGCCAGGCCGGTGTTGGCCCACAGGTCGGCCGGGGCCTCGCCGGGGACGGGGACCATGGCGGCCAGGAGCACGATCAGGTCGACCGGGATCCGGGCGGCGACGAGCGGCGCGGTCAGGCCCCCCATCGACTGGGCCACCACCACCAGCGGCCCGGCCCGGTCGCCGATGGCGGCGACGACGACGTCGGTGTACTCGGCCAGGCCGGCTGCATCGTCCTCGCAGGGCAGGTCGGGAGCCACCACGTCGTGGCCGGCCGCCACGAGCAGGGGTCGGACCCGGTGCCAGTACCAGGAGTCGTCACCGGCACCGTGGATGAGCGCGAAGGTCGCCATGGAGGGTCTGACGTCGTCCCGCCTGCGATCTCATCGACGGGCCGTGTCCACCGCCCCCGGCCGCACGACGCCGAACCAGATCGTCCCCAGCGCTCCCGCGATGATCCCCACCACCGGGATCCAGGGAGCGATGCCGACCTCGCCCGGGTACGGGTTCGTGACCGCGCTGTCGAACGGGAGCCCGTGGTACAGCAGGAAGACGAGCCCGGTGAGCCCGGCCGTCCCCGCCGCCAGTGGTCGGGCCCACGGCGCCCCCCGGACCAGGCCGAAGCAGGCCACGAGCAGCCCGGCCTCGAGCAGGCCGACCACCAGCGAGGCGGTCCACGACCAGCGGCCACCGATGGCGTCGGCCGGGATCACCATGTGGAGGGCCTGGAAGCCGTACACGGCGGCGATCGAGAGCCAGAGCGGTCGGCCGTTCCGCCCGGGAGCCATCGCCGCGGTCAGGGGAAGCGGGCGATGGCCCGGGTGCGGTACTCGGCCGATGCGGCCAGGTGGCGGGCCAGGCTCAGGTCGCCCAGGACCGCCACCCGACCGGCCCAGTAGGCGGCGCCATCGGGCTCCGGGGCCCGCCCCAGCAGCGACTGGTAGAGGGCGGCCACCCGGTCCCGGCGCGACTCCATGGACCCGTACAGCCGCACGGCCACCCACGACGGTCCGTGCACCGCCGCCTGGGTCTCCCAGTAGCGCAGGTCCTCGATCGACGCCGGCCGGCCCAGGATCGCTCCGTACAGGTCGTCGACCCACGCCTCCACCGACCCCGACGCCGCCCGGTACTCGGGTGCGGCGTAGAACGACGCCGCCACCTGGGCCACCGTGAACCGCCGCGACCGCAGGGCCCCGACCCAGTAGGCCAGTCCCGCCGCATCCGGCGCCCGCCCCAGGGTGTCCTCGTAGAAGCCGGTCACGATCGCTCCCAGCCACTCATCGCTGCTCGTCAGCCGAGTGAGCACCATCCCCCGGGTGGCGCCCGAGTCGAGGAGGTTGACCATGCGGGCCAGCTCGTCGTCGGTCGGGGCCCGGCCCAGGAGGTCGTGGTGGGCGGCGGTGGCGAAGGCGTCGGCGTGGGGGTCGACCGGGCCGGCGCAGCTGTCGGTCCGCTCGACGACCTGCTCGACCATCCACTCCGACGAGCGCTCCATGTAGTCGGCGAACTGGGTCTCGTAGATGTCGTGGCCCTCGCCCGGGTAGGTCACGAGCCGGGTCGGCAGCCCGGCCTCGCGCATGTCCTCCTCGGTCATCTCGGCGAGGGAGTAGGGGATGAGCGGATCGTCGGTGCCGTGGAAGAAGATGGCGCCGGCGTCGCCCGCGTCGGCCAGGCCGTCGCCGGCGGTACCGGCGATGCTCACCGCCGTGCACACCTTCGACGACAGCCCCGGCGTGCCGCTGGAGCCGGGGTCGTCGGGCAGCAGGGCGGCGACGAGGGCGGTGACGGCTCCGGCCGAGACCCCGCCCACGGCCACCTTGCCGGGGTCGAGCCGGTAGGTCACGGCCTCCGAGCGGAGCCAGCGCACGGCGGCCTGCAGGTCGTGCTTGGCGGCGAGGATCCGGGCCAGGCCGGAGGCACTGACCGGGTACGAGAGCAGGCCCCCCTCCTCGTCCAGCCGGTAGGTGATCGACACGGCCACGAACCCCCGCTCGGCGTACTCGACGGCCAGCGGGGCCAGCTGCTCCTTGTCGCCGTAGTAGAAGCCGCCGCCGAAGGCCAGCACCACCACCGGGCGGCGGGCGAGGGTGTCGCCGGCCGGCTCGTAGATGTCGAGGTCGAGCTGCTGGGTGCCGTTGCCCCCGAAGTCGGGGCCCGAGCCGAACACCAGGTCCTTCGTCACCGTGACCTCGTCGAACACGGGATCGAGGTACCGCACCGGCTCGGCCGCGCCGGCCGGTGCCGGGACGGCCGATCCCGGCGGGCCGAGGGCCGCCACCACGCTCAGCACCAGAACGAGGACCACCCCACGACGTCCGCCCATGGTGGCGGACACTAGGGGGCGAACCTTGGAGCCAGGTGTCGGCGCCCCCACCCCGGGACGACGGTCGGTCCACGAGATCGGGCGTCAGCCGGTGAGCTGGGCGTCGCCGGTGACGGGGGTGGCGGGGTCGGCGGTGGGGGGAGGGGTCGTGGTCGGGGGCTGCGTGGCGGGCGGTCGGGTGGTCGTCGTCGTGCCGGGGTCGACCGGGCCATCGCCCACCGTGAGGGCCAGGACGACGCTGGTGTCGCCGGACAGGGTGTCGTCGATGATCGATGCGATCCCCCCGCAGCCCTGCGAGGGCGGGATGGCGAAGCCGTTGGCCTCGAGGGTCAGGGTGCCGGCGGCCGCATCGAAGGCGCCGGTCAGGGCGAGGTCGATCGGTGAGACCTGGCAGCCGGGCTCGGTCACGACCGTGCCGCCGAGGCCGACCACGAGCTCGAGCCGGAACGAGGCGGCGATGTCGGTGGCGCCGGTGGCGGGGTCGATGCTGCCCGTGGCCTCGCCGATCTGGACGAACGTTGCGGTCACGTCGCCGACGACCCCCGGGCTGGGCTCGACCTGGGACTGGATCACGGGCACGACGAACGTGCCGGTGACGGCACCGGAGGCGTCGTCCTTGACGCCGTTGAACCCTCCGCCCGGGGGCAGGTCGAAGCCGCTGTCGCCCACCGCGACGGTGCCCGAGGTGAGGACGAGGAAGAGGTCCTCCTCGACGGCGACGGCCGGCCCGGCCAGGGCGGCTGCGCCCGCGATCAGCGCCACCGCGGCGGTCGCCACCGCGCCTCGGGCGCGGGCGTGCATGAGTCGTGACATCGGTGTCCTCCTGGGACGGGTGCGTCCCACTCCGCCGGCGGTCGCACCCCTACTACGGCGCCCCGGCCGCGGGCGTGACGTCCCGTTCCGGTCGGGGGGTCAGGGCGCGTCGATGCCGGGGACGAGCGGGAGCCGGCGGTGCTCGTGCGGTGCGTGCCCATGAGGACGGGCGCCGGGGTCGGGCGTCAGTGGGCGATGAGGTTCACGATGATCAGCGCCACCGCGCCCGCGGTGTAGGCGTGGAAGCCGAGGGCACGCGCCTCGACGAGGCGGGCGTGCCGGACGCCGATCCAGAGCTGCCGGGCCTGGAGGAGGAGGGCGGGGGAGAGGAGCGCCACACCCCAGAGGGGGAGGCCCCCGCTGGCGGCGAAGAGGGCGATCACGGTCCAGGTGGTCGCGAAGAGCGCGGTGATGAACCACCGCAGCCACCTCCACCCGAGGACCGAGGCCAGCGAGAGCCGACCGACGCTGCGGTCCTCGTCGGCGTCGATGGCGTAGGAGAACCAGCTGACCTGGAGGAGCCATGCCCCCAGCAGGGCGGCCTCGGTGAGGAGCCACCCCGGGAGCTCGCCGGCCAGCAGGTAGAAGGGCCCGATCGCCATCAGGGACATCGAGCCGAGGATCATGATCTCGGTCCCGAACCGGTAGCTCAGCTTGAGGCCCGCGCTGTACTGCGACGTCAGCAGCGTGGCGAGCGACAGGAGGACCTTGCCCCGGAGGGAGCCGTACGGCGCGAGGAGGAGGGCGGCGACGCCGCACACGGCGACGGCGCCGCAGAGCAGCACCACGAAGCGCTTGGCCTCGTGCAGCTGGAGGTCGCCGGTGACGAGGGGCTTCATCGAGAGGGGGCGGTGCACCCGGTCGTGGGTGAAGGTCCGTTCGTCGAGGTCCTCCTCGTACCCGACGATGTCGTCGAGCCCGAGCGAGACCCCGACCATCATCCATCCGGCGGCCGTCAGGAGCAGGGCCACCACCACGCCTCGCGGCGTCCAGTGCGGGACCCCGGCGAAGGCCACGAGGCAGGGCAGGACCATCTGGTAGACCTGGAACTTGCCCAGCCGGGCGTAGGCCCGGGCCCGGGCGATGACGGGTCGGGGCCGAGCGGTCGCAACCGTCGTGGACGGCGTGGTCACGGTGGTACCCCCTGTGATGATGTGGCGTTGCATGTCACACTGACGCCCATGGGGAGAGCAGGGGCGCCGAGGTCGTGAGCGGCCGGTCGGCGAACGCGGTGGCCGCCCTGCTCGCCCCGGCCGCCTGGCCCGATGCGGGCCGGAGGGCGGCGCTCTGGTCGCCGGCGGGCGAGGTGACCTTCGCCGAGCTCGCCGGTGCGGTGGAGACGATGCGTCGACGGCTGGTCGCCGTGGGCGTGGGCCGTGACGATCGGGTCCTGGTCTCGCTCCCCGATGGCCCGGATCACGTGGTGGCGACCCTCGCCACCATGGCGGCCGGAGCGGTCGCGGTGCT
>JACZCZ010039274.1_pt1 | contig 12296 bp, 19 predicted proteins | sample 8641811 | NCBI WGS metagenome assembly JACZCZ01 (sample SAMN15324610, study PRJNA640507) | soil metagenome | isolation source: intercropping peanut in the first line | place: China: Luxin town, Laibin City, Guangxi Province | collected 2019-07-25 | depth 10cm m | reverse complement strand
GAGGTGCGGTGGCGCGCAGTGTAGCGCCCCGATGCGCACGTACGCGAACCGCTCTAGGAAATGCTCGACGTACCACACGCGACGGCCACGAAGGGTCGATCCATCGTCGAACTTGGCGTGATGATCGCTGAGCCAGCGGTCACCGACGAGATACACGTGCCCGACCTCGATGACCTCGTCGAAGTTGGGAATCGGTTGCTCTTCGATTTCATTCCACCACGTGTCGTTCCATCGCGCCGTACGATGGATGAGATTGAAGCGCCACCATCCCGCGAACGGTGGATGCTTGCCTTCGAGCTTGAACGTGCGTGCGGTCGTCTCGACCTTGTTACCGCCAAACCACGGCAACACGCGCTCGTCGGGCTTGCTCTCGATGAGATCTTGCCAGCCCATTATGGCCCTCGACCGTTGAGTTGATCGCGTAGCTCCTGTTCGCGTTCTGGCGTGCTGAGCGACTTGCAGTGATCGACAACCCACGTGCCGCCGTTCTTGGCACACGCGCGCTCGGGCGAGTGCTCGGCCGAGAGCGCGCCCGCGAGCGTTGCTGCGCCCAACGCTACAATCAGAAGCGCGAAGATGCCGAACATGAATTCATCAGGTGGAGTCGAATGCGGCGGCTCCTCCCGCTTGGGCTTGGGCGTAGGCTTCGCCAGCTCGCGACGTGGCGGTTCAGGCCCTTCGCCGGGCTCGCGATACGCGCTCATGCGTATTCGTCCGCGAAGTTAAAGATGCGCACCGTCTCAATGCGCGTGCGATCTTCGGTGCGTTCGGTGGGGATCACGGACCACCATCCACCACGTGCCACTAGCCGAGCGCAAAGTGCGGCGAGGAATGCGTTTGCGATCGTCTCACTTACGATCGTGATGGTGCGGTCCTTGAAGCGGAATTCGGTAATCATAGTGGCGCCCAATTCTTCCAGTCGTCGAATTGGTATTCGACGGACGATTGGATCGCGCTCTTCGCTACCGTCATCGTGACGGGCGTAGGGCGCCATCGCAGCGTCGAGCGCCGCTCGTGGCCACCGCTTCCGTGGAACACGACCTCGGCCTCGACGATCGCGAGGATGCGAAGCCCGACCATATCTCCGTCGATCACGGTCGGGTCGGCGATGACCGATCGCAGATAGAAAAACCGCTGGCTAGTGGCTACGCCGACCTGCGGAAACGGATCGCGGAAGGTGATGAGCTTGGGCATGGCTATGCCCACGCCGGCTTCTGGAGAAGCTCCGTCTTGAGGATGCGATCGACGAGCGTCTCGCGTCGCGCGACACCCGCAGCCGTCAAACCGACGGGCGTCGCGGACACGAGCGCGCGCAGCGTGCGCGGGATCGCGTAGGCGTCCTCGAACATCTTGTTGTCGAGTTCGAAGCACGGAATGCCGAGGTTCCTCGCCGTCGCCGTGACCGCATTGCCGCGCCCAGCGGAGCCCTGCACGAAGATGAGCCCGAATGCCATCGGGCGAAGCCCCGATCCGCGGACCGCAGCCTCGAACGTGTGCGCAGCTTCATCGCCCGCGAAGATGAAGATCACATCTTCGTCGTCGTTCGGCTTGTGCAGCGACAGGCAGCGTACGCCCGCACCGTAGTCCGTGCCGCCATCGGCGCGAATGCCCGCGAGCGCGTGCTCGACGCCGACGGTGGTCGGCATCTTGATCGAGCGCACGATGCCCGCGGTGTTGAACGTTGCGAGGTGGAAGCGATCGAGCGGAATCGCTTGCACGAGCTTGGCGATGTAGCGCTTCGCGACCTCGATACACGGCTGCATCGAGCCCGAGACGTCGATCATGAAGTAGACGCGGAGGTTGCGCGTCACTTCCTCGACGGCCTTCTTTGCCGCATCGTCGGCGCCCGCTTCGAGCGTCTCGCGAAGCTCCTTGCTCTTGACGTTCTGCGCGATGTGCGCGGCGCGCTGATCGGTCGCGGCCTTCGTCGCGGCTTCCCACCGCGCGCGGATCGCCGAGCCGGCTTTGGTCGTGTCGGTGAGGAGGCCCAGCTCTTCGAGCGTCGGCGTGAGGTTGACGAGATCTTTGTTGGAGAGCGCGTTCGCCTCGATCGCGGCGGCGATCACGGCGCGCGTCACGCCGACCTCGGGCGGGAGGAGTCCCGCGATGCGCTTCCAGTCGTACTTGCTCGTGATGATCGTCTGACAGACGTCGCCCTCGGTCATGCCGGCCCACGTCTCGGCGGCGGCGATGTTCGTGTCGAGCATCGTACGGCGCCCGTCCTTCGCCTGCGCTTGCTTCCACCGCAGCTTGTTGAAGAACGCGACCGACGTCGGCTTGTAGCCCACGTGGCGCGCGAGCGCGATGAGCTGCGTGCGGAAGCCTGCCTTGAGCAGCACGTCGAGGAGCTTGGGGTTCTCCTCGCGGTTGCGGAGGTACTTCGTGACGACCGCGGGCCAGCGGCCGAGCGGCGCGGTACGCGCGCTCATACCGAAGCCCAGCTCGCGGTTGATCTCGGCGATCGCCGGAACCGTGAGCACGTCGCGGATCATGAGGAGCTGCTTGGGCGAGAACCGGCGGTTATCGTCCTTGCGGTCGTACGCGAGCATCATCGCTTCACCGATGTCGCGGTAGTCGTCGTCCCAGAACGCGACCTTGCCCTCGTCGTAGATCGGGGCGCCCTTCCGCGATTGGATCAGCATGAACGCCGCGAGCATCACCTTGAGGTCGCGATGCTCCTGGCCGAACGCGTAGCTCGCCCAGCGCGCGACGAATTCGTTGTCGAGCTTGTAGATCTCGGCGATCTGTCGCCAGTACCACGTCGCGACCTCGGGGAAGATGCCGGGCTCGCGATACTCGCCGACGACGTTCGGGACGCGGCCGGGCGCAGGCATGCCGTACACCTTGCGATCCGACTTGGACGTGAACTTGAGCGCGAAGTATTCCTTACCGTCTTTGTTGCGCTTGCGCACTTCCACGGGCGGATCGCGGAACGAGCCGAGCAACACGCGATTCGTCTTCTTCCCTGCCTTGGTCAGCTCGTACACGTTGAATTGCCCGTTCTCGTGCTTGTGCGTGACGAACTTCCACCGCTTGCCGACGGGCGAGGCGGGATCGTCGACGACGACACCGGGCCGACCGTGGAACACGTGGTCGGTGTACGCGAGGAGCGTGTTGATGATGCGTTCGGCGGGGCCGAGCGACTCGGCGCGGTTGTTGGCGTTGTTCGTGGTGACCATAGCTAGTGAAGCTCCATTCCTAGATCGTTGCGGATCATCTCGATGTGCGAGTTGCAGTGCGCGAGCGCGCGCTCTTCGCTTTCGGGCGTCCAGTCCTCGGGCCCGTTCGCGTCGTTGTAGATCGCGTCCGCGAGATCGACGGCTTGGCGTCCGCGAATACAGAACGCCAAGTTGTCGCGGAACGTTTGGAAGTAGCTCATCGGCTTCTTCTTAGCGAGCGCGGCAACCGCGAGGATCGCCCGCGCCTCGACGTAGAGCGCGAGTCGCTTGCGTAGCGTTCGTGTGCTCGGCGCGCGCACGCGCGACGCCGCTTTCTTCCTACCCATTTCGTTTTGCCCCATGAGCGACGCCGACGCCGCTCGTTTGATAGTCGACCGCCCTCGCGCGCATGCCTAGAACATGCGTGCGAGGGCTTGCTCGTTGCGGCGCCTTTCCGTTCAGCGTCGCCGCGAGCCGTTAGCTTTCCGTCGTCTTCGCTTCGAGCGCCTTGAGCGATTCGTCAATCAACGTGCCGAGCGTTGGTCGATCGTCGCGTTCGACGCCGAAGGCTTTCCACCCTCCGTTTGCGGTCACCGTGAGTAGCTTCTGTGCCCGATCGTATGCGGAGCGCGGGACGCGGATCGTGCAGTGATCGTCGTCCGGTTTGGGCTTCTTCTTCGTCATCTACAGCCCGAGTCATAGCTCGGAGTCGATTCATGTGTCAAGAAATCACGCGCGCGCGGGATCACCACGGGTCAAACACCACGCCGAGAATGAGCCCGACGGCGGCAAGCACGACGGAGAGCGGCCAGAGGAACGCGCGCAAGTAGACCGCGCGCCATCCGCCGCCGGGCATGTCTTCGTGCGTCTGCGGCCAGCTCACGGCGAGCGCGAGCATCGTCGTCGACAGGTAGATGACTACGATCGTCAGCCAAAGCGGCATCACGGAACCCCCAATAGATTGCGGAGAAACGGAGGCGTCGAGGTACGAATGCGCTCGCGGTACGCGCTGATGTCGATGTAGCCGCCGAGCGCGCCGAGGCCCTTGAGCTTGTGGCCGGTCATCGCGGCGACGTCGTGCGGCGAGTAGCCGGCGCCCATGCGCCACGTCACGAACGTGTGGCGAAACAAGTGCGGGTGGATCGATCGCTTGATCCCGACGGCGAGCGCGCGATCCGTGACCATCGAAGCGATCGCGTTGCGCCCGATCGCGGTCTCGTGAATCACGTAGGCGTCACCTTTGCGCCAGAGCGATCGGAACACGGGCCCGTGGCGTACGTGGTTCCGCGCGAGATAGCCGAGCCACGGACGAAGCGCCACGACGCACGCATCGGTGAGCGGCACGTTGAACGGCTCTTCGTTGCCGCCTTTGATCAGCACGAGCGCGTGTGGCGGTTCGTTCTCGTCCCACACGATGCTCGTCGTTTCGATCTGCATTGATTGGAGCGACATGCGGCGCATGCCGGTTTCGAGCATCAGCACGAGCATCGCGAGGTCGCGCGCGTCGATCGCCGAGTCGCGCTCGTAGAGCATCGGCCCGAGTAGATCGGTCGCCTCGGCCTCGGTGAGCGCCTCGCGCTTTGCCTTGCGTTTGGGCGGCGCGGTCTGGATCTGTTTGGCGAAATCGAGCGCGGGGTTGCCCTCGTTCGTCGCCCACCACTTGCTCGCGTACTGCACGCTCGCGAGCACGCGGTTCGCGCTTTGCGGCTTGAGCCCTCGTAGCAGCATGCTGCTATAGAAATCGTGGACCTTCTTTCGCGTCCAGCCGCTCGGCTCCGCGCCCGCGAACATCGTCCACGCGTTGAGGTCACGCAGATACCGTGCCTTCGTACTCACGGCGAGCGAGTGGCTCTGCTCGACCACTTGGTGTAGCGCGCTCGTCATCGAATCCTGATGAAGTGTAGGGCATCACTCCCTTGGAGGACGTCCTCGCCGTAGTTCTTCTGCATGTTGTAGATCGCGCGTTCGGCATCGAGCGCCGTCTCGAACTCCGCACACTCGGCGACGTCCCACGACCACACGAAGCTCGTATCGACGAGCCAGCCGCCGAGCCGCTCGCAGTAGATCGCCCACGCGGGGCTCATCGTGCTGTTGTCAGCCATCGTTCGCCCCGAGCTGAATGACCTTGTCACGCCACGCGAGAATGCTCTTCGTCTTGGCGGCACGCGCGATTGCATCTCGCGCCCATGGATCCGCGGGAAGTGAGATCTGCGCGTTTTTGAGCGTCTCCCACCACATGGTAGCGGCCCACTCGTCGAGGTTGTACGGCTCACCGTACGCTTGCACCACGAGCATCTCCGTAGCGCGCGCACGGACCTCCAACGCGACTTGCTCCGAGAAGTTGCGCCGCGCGCCCGCGAGCTTGGATGCATGGCGAAGCACGGCGCGATGTACGTTGTCGCGCGTCCATGGCTTCGTGCATCCGCATTCAAGCGCATGCTGCGCTTCGTGCGCGGCGTCGCGTAGCGTGGTCGCGTCGCTTCCGCGCTTACGGATCGCGGCGATGATCTGCTCGGGGGTTGGGATTTTGGGCATTGTTCGCCGGCTTGAAATCGCGATCGGCCATGGAAGGCTACTATCGGCTAAGTTATTGAAATCATTGAGGAAAAGAGGAGGTTGATATTAGGAATATCAACCCGTTACCGCCGACGTCGCCCTTTACGCAACGGGACCTCTACGAACTGGATCCCGCCGATCCAAATGGATTGACGATGCCTAGCCCATTCGAAAAGGTCGCGCAGATTCGTAAAGCTGCGCTTCGCTGCGCGTGCGCTCGAAAACGGCTCGCCGCCGATCGCGAGGATACGGTTGTTCCGCGCGACGAGGCGCCAGTACCAGCCCTTGCGGCGCTCGAAGACGACGAGCTTCACGCGGGCCCCGCCTTGTCGGCCGTACGCTTTGCTTCGGCGATCGCGGCGAGCCCGGGATGCTGTGGGATCTGGAGGAGTGACTCGGCGAGATCGCGCGCGAGCGTCACGCGCTTCGCCTCGTCGGTCACGCCCTCAGCGCTGATCGAGCCGAGATGAATCGCGAAGCCGATCGCCTCCATCAAGAACGCGATCGTCATCGTAGCGGCGCCCACGTCATCGAGTCCCTGTCGCTTGCAGCTCTGCACGAGCTGCAACACGAGCTGTGGTGGGGCGATTCCATCTTGCGCTTGTTCCGTCGGCATGGATTGGTTCTACCGCTCCGGGCTGACAGCACCGAGGTCATCGCGTGCGATGTTGTCGAGTGCCTCGCCGATCGCATCGGCGAGGGCCATCTGATGCCCAGAACCCATCGCACCCGAACCACCAAACACGCATACGGTGATCGATCCGTTGCTGAGCATGAACACGCGGGCGTCCCGCACGCCCCGCATCGAGAACGCGAGACGTAGCTCGCCGAGGGTTGTCTCGTCCGTGATCTTCATCGTGCGTTCGCTTTCCTTGGTGTGAGCCCGAGGCCCTTGTAGAATTTGCGATCAGCGGCTTTGCGCTTACGCTCGATCTTTGCTTGGGCCTCACGCTCGGCTTTGGAGTTCATCGCGTGCCACAGCGTGAGCGTGATTTCCCAGCGGCCACGCGCTTGGTGGTAGTCGCGGTCTGCGTCCTCACGTTCGTAGGTGCCGCGAGTGGTGTTTCGCTGTGCGAGTTGAAACGCCTTTAGCGCTTCGTCACTGATCGCGATAGCGTCGCCCCAACGCTCACTCCAGATCGCGTCGTTGATAAGATCGACGAGCGCTCGCGGCGAGAGCGGAAAGACAAGCCGATCACGATCACCGGGCCGCATCCAGTCGAGCGTGTATTCGGTGGGCGGCGCGGTCATGGGCACACCATCGCGGTCAGCGAGAGCGAATCGAAGTAGAAGCTCGTCGCGAGCGCTTCGTCATTCGTCGACGAGATCGTGAGCAGCTTGATGCCAGGCGATGCGTTGATCGGCGCGACGAACGTCTCCCAGCCCGTGGTGGGCGTTCGGTTGTCCAGCTCGAACAGCGCGACGGGCACCCCTTCGAGATCGATACGTGCGGTGTCGTGCGCGATCGACGTGGGCTCGGACGTGCGTACCTGAAACTTGCCGGTCAGTATCACGTTCGTCGTGCCATCTGGGATCTGGATCGTTTGGTAGAGCGCATCGCTCGTATCGAGCGCCCCGAGCTTGGCCACGTTGGGCGCGGTATCGCCCACGAGGTCTTGATCGGTGATGATCGGCGCGGTCTCGATCCAGATCTTCGGCGTGGTATCGAACGATCCGTTCGCGAGCAGCTCGCGCGGTTGCGGCACGCACGCGTCGGTCTGCGCGTCGAGCGTTGTATCGAGCGCGTCGCTAGCATCGGGCCCGATCGACGTGCCGTTGCCGTCGATCTCGAACCCGCAGCCGACGAGCACGACGATCAGCATGATGGCCTTCATCGCTTGGCCCTGGCCTTCGAGCGATCACCGACGCGGCGTTGCGCCTGTCGCCGATCTGGTTTCTTAGGCTCGCGCGTGAAGACTTTGACGGCGCTCGCGATGGCCCGCACGAGATCCTTCGCGCTCTCGTGCCCGAAGCTGTGAAGGCAGCAGACGTGATTTAGAGAGAACGCGTTGTTCGAGATATCGAACACTACGGTCGTCCCCTCGTCGATATCGAAGATGACCTTGCCCGATCCATACCCGAGCTTCCCGCTGCGGATCTCGGGCAAGCCCGCGATCAGTTGATCGGCGATTGCACCATCCCCGGGCCGACAACGCCCGGTGTTGTACGGCTCGTGTGCGTACCATCCGCACTTTGGGCAGATCTTGAGCGGCTCTCGACGCGCGTTGCCTGTCTCGGCCGCGGTTTCTAGGTCGCGTTGTGTGGTCATCGGCGCACCTTGATGACGCACGTGTTGACGTTCGTGTCGCTCTCGGCGAACGAGCCTTCGGGGAGCGACGTCACCTCTCCCCCGTGCTCGGCGAGCCACATACGAAAGCGGATGTGCCGCTTGTCGGTGCGGAAGTTGATCCCGCTTGGCATCACCGACACGAGCACGCCGCCGGGCGCGAGCATCTCGAACGCGTGCATCACGTGATCGATGTGATCGCCCTTCCCGACCTTGAGGAACGGCGGGTTCATCACGACCGCATCGAACGGCTCCTCCGCTTCGTAGTCCATGAAGTCGGAGAGCCCCTCGGGGTTCGACTGCTCGACGCGGATCGTGTAGTTCACGATCGAATCGCGATCCTTCATGTTGACGAGCGGGCCAAGCCGCGCCGAAAGCGCCTTGCGCCGTCCTGGATCACGTTCGACGCAGTAGACGTAGGCACCGACCTTCATGATCTCGACCGCGATCGCACCTTCGCCCGCACTCGGTTCGAGCACGACCATGCCGGGCTTGATCTCGGCCATCGCGACAAGCCGCTCGGCGAGCGGCGTGGGCGTCGGAAAGAACCCGACGTCCTTGTGCGTGACGACGGAGCCCGTCGCGATCACGAGCGCGAGCAACTCGGTCGGGTCCTCGGGGAACACGTGGGCTTTTGCCTTGCGATCCCACTTGCCGCCGCATGCTTCGAGCGCCTCGTTGACCTTGAGGTAGAGCTTGCGATCGAGCTGCTTCACGATGCTCGCGCAGTTGTTCGTGACTACGATCGCCGACAGCTCGGCGAGCACTTCATTCGAGATCTGCATCTTCATCCTCGCTTTCGTCGTCTTCGTCTTCGTCGTCTTCGTCTTCGGATTCCGCCATGAGCCGACGGGTCTCTTCTTCGTGCTCTCGCTTCGCTTCACGCTCGGCGCGTTTGCGCGCACGCTCGGCGGCGGCTTCGCTCTTGTCATGGTCGAGTTCGATCTGATCAGCGTTCGCGCCGCCAGTGAGCTTGACCTTGCCGGCCTGGAAGTCTTCGGCCGCGAGCAAGTACGGAGCCCACTTCATGTAGTCGGCGCGCGTGCGCGGATCATCGAAAAAGATCTTGTAGTCGCCGGGCGTGTACGCGCTCGCGTTGAGCACGACCTCGGGCTTGCACTTGAACTCGGTGGGGTACGCGCCCGAGCGCCACGAGTTCTCGCTCTTCCTCGATCGGATCCACGTGTAGAGCAGCGAGCCCTTGCGGCTGATCGCCTTGACCTTCGCGAGCAGCCCGGGGCCCGGGTTGCCGTGGGGCTTGTGCCACTTCCTTTCGCGATCGTCGTGATGGCGCCTGCGATTGTAGCGTCGAGCGCTCTGGTTGTACTTGACGGCCTCGGCGCGCATCCACGCCATCTCTTGGCCGACGGTGACCGAACCGACCTTGATCGACTTGTTGAGCTGCGCGCGGTACGCCTCGAAATCGGGCGCCTCGCCAGGCGCGATCGCGCGCGTCTTATCGTAGCGGAGAACGATCGCGAGCTTGAAGCCCTCGGGCGTCCATAGCCGCCACGGCGGGTGCGGTTGAAACACGGGCGAGCGATCGAGCAACCCTTGCAGCACGACCGCGATCCGGTTGTGCTCCTTCGCGGCGGCTTCGATCTGCGCCATCGCGTCGTCGTAGTAAACGCTATCGGTGGTCAGCCGTTCATAGTTCTCCGTCGGTGGTGTGATCCGGCATGCTCCGGGCTTGCCGTGCTCGCTGCGCCCGTAGTGACCCGATCGAACACGCTGCACGTGATACGGATCGAAGCGCTCTAGCTCGTCGTAGTACCGATCGTCGTACTGCCACGAGCCCTTGGGCTTGCCGGCGCGTTTCCATGCCCAGAGCGCGCACGCTCGCGCCGATCGCGCCTCGCGATACGAGTCCCATGCCGCTTCGTAGTCGCGGTGTGATCGCGGCTCGCATGAATGACCGGGCTTGAAGATCCACGCGGCTTCTTGGTTGAACAAGATGTCTTGATCGACGTCGGGGAACAGCTCGGCGCCGAACTCGATCTTGGTGCGTAGCCGGAAGATCTGTTGGCCGTTCCTGATATAGAGGAACGTTTCCTTATCGGCGTCCGACTCGAACAGGAACGAGATGAAGTCGTGGATCGACGCGCCAGTTTCGTCCCAATCGTATTGCCGGTTGGTCCGGCGAACGCGGAATGCGACGATGCAGCGCTCTTCGGGCAGAATCCGCCGACGATTCTCGGGCTTGCAGAGCCACTTGTCGAAATCGCGGATATGGCCGAAGTGCATTCCGCCGGCCTTGTAGTTGATGAGGCACTCCTCGTCCATGTAGTGCCGGCGCTGGAACAGCGAGATCGGCGTGTCGTTCGGCGCGGGCTTGCCGTCTGCGATCTGCTCGATCTCCTCGACGAGCCCAGCGTATAGCTCGACGGTGAAGATCCGATCGTTGATAAGGCCGATCGACTCCTTCATCTTGCCGACCTCGGCGAGTGACGGCATCAGCTCGGCCTTCATCCACACCGCGAGCTGCTCGTGTTCTTTCTCGACGCGCTTGAACAGCTCGGGAAGCGTCTTCTCCTTCGCCTTGACGAGTGCTTGCTTGTGCGCGTTGATGTCAGCCGTGCCGCTCGCGGTCGCGAGCGCTTGCGATGCTTGCTCCTGCACGCTCTGCGCGGCGAGTGCATCGCGCGGCACGATGCCGAGCTGCGCGGTCACACGCTGCACCTCGCGTAGCAGCTCGCGCACGTTCTCCTTGCGCTGTTCGATCTTGCGATGGATGTACTCGCGCCAGTTCGGCTCGGGCTCGCACAACTCGTCCCACTCATCGAAGTGGATGCGGCACGACGAGCGATGCGGCACCTCGACCTTGGCGTAGTTCGAGCCCAGTCCCATCACGCACGCGAGCGTGGTCTCGCGGATCCAATTGCCCTCGGCGTCTTCTACGCGATGGTACTGATCGTCGTCGGCGTACTTGTAGAACGTGTTCTTGACCCACCACCACGAGCCAAGCGCGGGCGGTTGCCACTCGTGCTCGATCGTCGTCTGGTTCGTCTCGTCGGGGACGAACGGAACAAGCTCGATCTTCGGCGATGTCATCGTGACTCATCCTTGGCGCGGCGCTTCCTCTTGATCTTCGGCTTGCGGATCTCGTACTGCTCGTTGGTCTCCCACGAACGAACAATGGCGCCTTCGTGATGCGCGATGAATTCGAGGTGATTCGAGAACACGAGCACCTTGTCCGACGGCATTCGTGGAAACTTCGGATCACGCGGAAGCTTGCCCATGTTCCTCGACAGGATCAGCGCGCCCGCGCAGATCTTGCCGATCTCGCTTGCGTTCCAGCGTTCGAGCCAGCCCGGCTCTTCGTAGTCGATCGATAAATGGCACGGAAGCGGGCGCTCCAGTGAGATCTCTACGATGAAGCTCTGCGGTGTGCCCGCACCGAGCCACCCTGGCATCGCCTTGCGGCGAAATGGACACTCGTTGCATGGCTTCGTGCACACCGGACGATCAAGCGCTGGGATGATTGGGAATCTGCTCATGTCAGTACCCATGGAGGTGATGAAGCTCGATGTAGTCGATCAGCTCGCGCGCTGCCTCGATCCGCTTCTTCTTCGAGCGAATGTCGTGGAGCGTGTCGATCTCGTCCTTGATGTCGTCGAGCAACGCTTCGATCTGCTTCGGCTTGCGCGCATCAATCGCACGCCGCGTTGGTGATGACGCCCACGGCCGCATTTAGCGCTTGCCTTCCTCGAAGCGGCGACGAGCGCTGCGCGCCTCGTCGCGCTGCTTTGCGCTCTCGTAGCCCTGCGCGCGAGCGACCTGATCAGCGCTCGGCGCCTTGATCACGCTCGCCTTGATCTCGGGCGCGAACGCGTACGAGAGATCGAGTTCGAGCCAGCGCTCGGCGCGCTTGTCGGTGACGTCGAACCCGTCCGCGACCCACGTCTTGTGAACGGACACACGCACGTCCCACGTGAACCACTCGGGCTCGGCTTCGAGGCAGAGCGCGTGCGTCTTCCAGAAATCATCGCTCTGCGCGATCTCTTCGGTGAGTCGCGCCATCTTTTCCCGCCACGCACGCGAAGCCTCATGGTCCGAGTCTTCGGGCGCGTCGTCGACCGACGCCCATTTGATGGCCTCTAGCTCGCCGACCTCGCGCGGCGCCTTCGGCCCACCAAACGCGGTGTAGAGCACGAGATCGTGGCCGTCGTGCGGACCGGCGATCACCGTGACCTTGTTCGTCTGGATCGGCGGCATCGCGCCGGGCCGCGACGCGGACTTGCGATCGCCGCGGGGGGCGGACACCACAGCGGCGGGGATGGTCCGCGGGTCGCCGG
>JACZCZ010020907.1_pt1 | contig 12348 bp, 9 predicted proteins | sample 8641811 | NCBI WGS metagenome assembly JACZCZ01 (sample SAMN15324610, study PRJNA640507) | soil metagenome | isolation source: intercropping peanut in the first line | place: China: Luxin town, Laibin City, Guangxi Province | collected 2019-07-25 | depth 10cm m | reverse complement strand
CGACCTGATCGACAAGTCGACCAGCGAAGGAGCCGACAGGGGTGCCGTCGCCAACCCCGACCAAGGCCCAGGCGCCGCCTTCCGCCGCCCCGTCAACGGCTACCGCTACTTCCTGATCCACCTCGACGTACCGACACGCACCGTGCAGCTCGGCATCGTCCACCCCAGCGCGATCCCCACGCCGATCGCGCCCTTGCTCCCCAACCTCCCCGCCTCGATCACCCAACCCGCGATCGACGCTGTGCGTTCGCTACGTCTTCCAACCCAGTGATCGCGCGTCACTCGGTCGGGGTGGTGCGCAGCTCTGCCTCGGGGCCGGGGCCTTGGAGGGTGTGGAGGAAGGCGACGAGGTCGGCCTGGTCTTCGGTGGTGAGATCGAGGGCGGTGAGCTCGGAGACGCCGGGATAGTTGCCGGGATCGTCGCCGCCGCGGGCGTGGAACGCGACCACTTGTTCGAGTGAGCGCATCTGGCCGGTGTGCATGAAGCTTGGTTGATCGGCGATGCAGCGCAGCGTGGGTGTGCGGAAGGCGCCGAGCATGCTGTCGTCGACCGTGTCGGGAAGCACGTTGCGATCACCGTCGCTGAAGACTCCGCGCGTGTTGAGCGGATCGGTCAGCGCTTGGGCGATGCCTTCGGCTGCGCCCGGATCATCGGCGTCGATGAAGGTGACGGCGACGACAGCGGCGGCCAGGCCCACGTTGTGAAACTGATCGTCGGTGAAGCGTGGGCCGGAGTGGCAATCGATGCATTGACCGCGCCCCACGAACAGCGCGGCGCCCCGTTGCTCACTTGCGTTCAGTGCCGCATCGTCGCCGTCGAGCCACGCGTCGAAGCGACCGGGACCACACCGCAGCAAACGTAGGTATGCACCGATCGCCTTGGTCGCATTCACCGTGACTTCCGTGACCAGCGCTTGATCGTCTGGGGAGAGCGCGTCGTAGTCAGCGCCATCCTCGGGCTTGCCGCGGCACTCGTGCACGATGCCGTCGCGCGTCATCCGCTCGATGCAACCGGCTTGTTCCGGTGTCAGCTGCACGAAGCGCGGATCATCCAGCGCCGGCATCGCACCGAAGCTTGTTTCGTACTCCGCGCGATGCACGCGAAACATTTGCTGCGCCACGAACAACCGCCCGGAGTTGAATTCAGCCGGCGACTCGATCACACCGAGCGCCTGGCTCCACAGTGAATCGCGCCGGCCATCCCAGTTGTAGAGCGAGGCAAATGCGATCTCGAGCAAGGTCGGCGTGCGACGCCGTGTCCATGCCGCAGCCAGTGAGATCTGTTGATGGGGGCTGCGGTTGTCGACGAAGCCAGCGTCGGGCACGTGACAACCGGCACAGCTCACGCGCCCCGCTTCACCACGCACACCGAGCGTTGCCGGTCCGCCGTCGTTGTCGCCCTCGTTCAACGGGCCCGACATCGACGGATCGAAGAACAGACGCTGACCGAACACGCGCGCAGCTTCATCATCGGCCACCGCGTTGCTGGGATCCGCGGGCGGTGGTCCGTCGTCGTAACGCAACGACGTAAGCAACAGGCGCTGCTCGGCCGTCACGATCGGCTCGTGGGCATCGTTTGCACACGCGGTGAGCGCAAACCCGATCACCACGAGCGTGCGCGCGCGCATCAGTACCAACGGGTGCCGCAAGGCATGATGTCTTCGTTCCAAGCCGGCGCGGGCACGTGCTCATCGATGCCGAAGTCGTCCATCGCGCGGTCGAAGTGGCACAGGCTGAAGCGCTTGAGGTACTGGTGCGCGGAGTCGTCGGGCACCACCGACTCGTCGATGCCGCAGTGGTAGAGCACACCGCGAAACGCCACGTTCACGTCGCCTTCCGGCATGCGCCCGGTCGGCAGGATGCCGCAGCCCGCGGGCTTGTCGTCGACGAACACGTACACACGCTCAGTCGACGCGTAGACATCGAGCTGCACCGGTCGATCGAAGCCCGCCACGTCGCCGAGCGGCGGCAACGGCAGCCACGGTTCTTCCCACTCTTCGGTGTAGTTGCCCGCGTGATGGCCGTAGATGTTGGCGTGCGGGCATTGTTCCGACACACCCCAGCCGCGTCCGTCACAGAACTCCAGGTTGAGCTCGTGGTAGCCGCCGAACGGCTGCACGATGATCGAACGCTCGGGACCGCTGCCCACGGGCTCGCCCGAGAACGAGAACGGTCCGAGACGGGCATGCAACGGCACACTGTCGAGCGGCTGCACGTCGCCCGGGTTGAGCACGTCGGTGGTGGTGATCATGACCTGCGGATAGCGCCGCCCGGTGGAAGGAATCGTGGTCGACATTCGCACGTGCAGGAAATCGTTCGCGCTGATCTGCGGCTCGATCTCGCGCGGCACCATGCTCATGTTGCAGCTCGAACCGCCGTCGGCGTAGCCCACCACCAGCTGACCCAGCATGGGACCGACTGTCAGGTTCGGCGTGCAGCCGGAGAAATCGATCGCCCACTTGTCGTTGCGGTAGATGAACACGCCGTTGTTGCCGCTCTCGATCTCGAAGGGGTCCCACGTGGCATCGGCATCGAAGCCTTCGAACCAATCCATGTCGGGATCGGCTTCGGGTGTTACCTCCACGTAGGCGCGCGCGATCGGACGCGGACGGTTCGCCGGATCGTGCTGGCCGTTGATGTAGACCTCGCCGCTGTCGAGACGGGCCTCGTCGAGCGTGAGCGACGGGTAGTTGAACTCGTCGGCCGGCGCGCTGTGCGACGCGACGTAGCCATCCGGGAATGGACAACCTTGATCGAGCGCTTCGATCACGAGCGTTGTGGTTGCCGTGAGCCCGGGCCACGCCAGCGACCAGATCGGTTGGTTGCCTTGATTCAGCGTCCACTGGAAGCGCGGCTCGCCCGCAGCCAGCACATCGAAGCTGTTGTTGCCGCTGTAAAGCACGCGATGTAGGGGCACGGTGCCGGCTTGCGGCTCGACGAACACCTCGAAGCGCTCACCGAAGTCGACCACGTCGTCGCCGGAGTCCATCGCGCGCGCGTCGTACTCGTCGCCCTCGGTGAAGTAGAAGGTGAGCAACGGTCCATTCCACTGGTCGCTGTATTGCTTGCGATAGACGGGCGTGGTGCCGACGGTCCCGGCCGCCGGCGCGTAGAAGACGATGCCGTCGTCACGCATGCCGCTGTTGAGCGCTTCTTGACGCGCCGCGGTGCCGATCACGTAGTCAGCCGCTGCCTGCTCCGACAGCATCGGCGCCAGCCAGTCCGCGTTCTGAAAGCCACCGTGTCCGTTGGGATCGGCCATGCGATAGACCGCCTCGCGACCTTCACCAGGCGTCAGGTACACGTGACCGAGCACAGAGTCGGCCTCATCACGTTCATAGTCGTGCAGCAGATTGGCGCCACCCCCGAGCGATGCGTCGTAGGCGGTCGCCGGATCGTCACTGCGTGACCGCAGCGGTCGATCACCGGCGCAACGATAGATCGCGTTCTGCACGACCAGCTCGCCGTTCTCACCGATCAGTACGTCGTCGCTGCTGGGCAACGGATAGATGCGGTAGTCGCGTGCGCCTTCGACCGGCTCGAAGTCGACGATCGCGGTGTCACCACGCTGCGTGACGCGCACGTTGTCGATGCGCGGCAACTCCGGCAAGCCGTCGCTCGGCTGCAGGCAGCCACCCGCGATGCACGTCAGCTCGCCCGCGCCGCAGCTCTGTCCGTCGCAATCGGTGTCGAGACAATCGGCGAAGCCATCGCAGTCGTTGTCGACATTGTCGGTACATGAGGTCTCTGGTCCGGTCGCGGTGGGCTCGCACACGGGGAGCTGGCCGGCATCGATCGCACCGGTGCCGCCGACGCCCGCGCTTCCGCCCGTACCGCCACCGCCGGTACCGGAGTCGGATGCGTCGCGCGTGGCGAGCACGTCATTGCCGCCGCAGCCGTACGCGACCGAGCAGGCAGCGATCGAAAGGACCAGGGAGACGTGAATTGGATGGAGGGTTGAGCGGGCCATGCGTGTCGGTGTCGTGAGCTGACAAAGTGGACCACCGCAATTCAACAATTCCTAGCCGTGCGGTCGGAGACGCGCGAGAGAAGCGGGTCAGTCAGACGTGCGGACGCCGAGGGTGAGGGCCAAACCGGGAGAGAGCCACGCCGCCTGTGCCACCGTGCGTTCGGTCGCGCCGTCACGCACTCGAAAGCGCACCGATCGCAGCGCCACATCGCCAGACACCGACAGCGCGGCGAACAGCCAGCGAAACAACAGCTCGTAGCGAAGCTCGGCGCGTAGCGTGGGCACGACTTCGGTGTACGGGCCCGACAGCGACCAGCTGGGGTCGCCCGCGCGCTGAGGCGTGATGCGCAGGATGTCGACGCCTGCCAAGAGCCCGAACACCGCACGATGGGCACCGGACACGAGCGCCACGTCCTGCCCCACGCGCAACGCGCTGCCACGCACATACGAAAGCAGCTCCGGCACCTGCAGGCTTTGCGACACCGCGTGCTCGAATACCAAGCGCTGCCGGAACAGCCACGCCGGCGATGCTTGTTCACTGATGCCGAGCTCGACGCCGGCGCCCCAGCGCGCACCCAGCTCGCTGCCACTCCAGCGCACGATGTCGCGCAATCCGAGGGAGAAGCCGATGGTTGTCCCAGGCGCATCGACGCCGATCGGCACTTCCTGATCCTGTGGCGGCAGGAGCGCTTCGCCGTTGCTGTCCGTCGCCACACCTTGGCGGTCCAAGTCGGCGCGCACCGCATCGCGATCGATGCCTGCCGTCGAGTGCAAGAGCGCATGGGTCGAGGTGGCGACGACGTGCGCGATCGACTCGCGACCCAGCTCGTCGACACCGTTGCGCAGGGTGAGATCGCGCAGCAAGAAACGCCGCCCATAGGGGCCGCGTAGGTACAGCCGCGCCAGCTCAGGCGATGGCAGCGTGATGAACACACGCACGCGTCGATCCGTATCCGGCGCCGCCAGCAACGCCTCTGGCACAAAGCGCTCGGCATGTTGAAACACCGCGGTCACGCCTTCACGGCTCAACAGCTCGCTCACCACTGCCTGCAGCTGCGCGTCCGCGTCATCGGCACCGACCAAGACGATCTCTGCCGCGTCACCGGCGGCTTGGGCATGACCGAGCATGGGCAACGTCAAGCCACAGACGCACATCACCACGCCGCGCAGGAGCCATGTCACGCGCCGACCTTATTGCGCCTGGGTCCGTCGAGCGAGCATTTCGAACGCTAAGGTTGCGCCAGACGCGCACGTGCAGCGCCGGCGTACACGCTATGTGGATACGAGTGGAGCAGCTTGGTCCACGCGGCGCGCTCCTCCACGGTGCGTTCGAGACGTTGCAAGGCCTGGGCGCGACTGAACAACGCTTCTTCGCTGGGCGGTCCGCCGCCTGCATCCAAGTACTGACGGAACTCTCGCTCCGCCGCGCTGGCACGCCCGGCAGCCAGCCACAGCTTGCCGAGCGCCACATGTGCCACGTGCGCTTCGTCCGAATCGGGGTGCTGCGCGATCAACTGTCCGTAGAGCTTTTGTGCGCGTGTGGTGTCGCCGGCGCCACGGGCCACGCTCGCCGCATGGAACAACGTCGCCGCATCCTGTGGTTGCGCGCGCTTGGTATCGCGCATCGTCGTCGGCGCTTCGTCGCGTTGGACGGCGGCTTCGATCAACGGCTCCGCGAGCGGCGCGGGCTCGTCGAGCGCGACCGGCGCTGGTTTCGTCACACGCTTCGCGGGCGTGCGTGCAGGCACCACTGCAACGTCGGCCGAGCGCTCCTGGCGCGCGACGGTCGCGACCCACCAGGCCGCGCTCGCACCAGCCGACAACATCAAGAACGCCGCGGCTGCCACCTGCAGCAGTCGCCACGGTGCACGGCCGCTCGATCGCGGCGCCACCACAGGCGCATTCGTGCGCGCCAGGGCAGCGTCAGCCGCGCGCAGGATCAGATCCTCGTCGCCAGGGCGCACGTTGCCGTCATGACCAAGCTCCGACAGCGCGTTGTCCAGTCGTTGACTCATGGACCCTCCGAAAGCGCGAGCAGCTCCGACAACCGCGGATCGGCCGCCACACGCGCGCGTAACTTGGCCAGGGCATTGCGCAAGCGACTGCGAATGGTGTCGATCGGTGCATCGAGCGCCGCGGCCGTTTCCTCGATCGTGTGACCGAGCACAGAGTGGAACGCCAGCACCTCTGCCTGCGGCTCGGGCAACGTGCACAACAGCAAGCGCAAGGCTTCGCGTCGCTGCGCTGCCGCCACCGACGCAGCCGCCGACTCCGCGCGAGCTTCCGTCGCATCGATCACTTCCGGCGGCATGCTCGGCGTGTGACGTTGACGGTAGCCCGCACGACGACGCGCGTTCATCGCCGTCTGCACCGCGATCCGACAGGCAAAGTGGAGCGTGGTGCACTCGCCGCGAAAGCCTCCGATCGCCAAGTGCAGCGCAACCATCGCTTCCTGCAGCGTGTCTTCCACCTCGTGCGGCGCGCTGCCGAGCACTCCGCGAATCGCGCGCAGCATCGCCGGACCCGCCGCCACCAAGAGCGTGCGTTGCGCCTCGCGCTGTCCCTTCCCCGCCGCGATCGCCACCTTGCGCAACGGATCCGTGTCTTGGGCCCGCGCGACGTCGTTCGCATCGCGTCTGGTCGGTGCGGCGTCGGTGCCTGGTGATCGAATCAATCGCAGCATCATGGGCGCGCCCGCGGCGTGCGGGCTCATCCTATCCCCGTACCCCCAGCCAAAAAAACGGACCTGTTCGAGGTCCACTTTCGTCGCCCACGGTACTGGGCGGGGATGAATGTGCGCGGTGTGGGGTTCTTGCTTGCGTTCTCGGTCGTGGCCTGCGGCGGCAATGTGAAACAGAACGGGCTCGACGCGGGCTCAGGCAGCGGTGGTTCGGGCGGCAACGCGGGCAGCGGTGGTTCCAGTGGCGCAAGCGGCAACGTCAGCGATTCGGGCGACCCACCCTTCGAGCGACCGGATGGCGGCGCGCAGTACACACCCGAGATCGGCAGCTGCGGTTTCGACAGCCCGGCGTTCTGCGACAACTTCGAGGCCGGACCCGCGCAAGCGCGCGGCCGTTCCGGTGAGCTCGATGAAACACGTGGGAGCGGAGCGCGCGGCGGACCGTGGGGCCCGCCGAACCTCGCCGATGGCTACGCCGTGGGCCCCGCGTTGTTGCCGGCCTGTCGCGAGAACCTGCCGCGCACGGTCATGCCCGACGCCGATGCCTTGGTGTGCGATCCGATCGAAGGGATCCCAACGCGACACGCCCTGATCACTGCCGCCTCGCAGAACTACGGCCTCACCGCCTACCGCATCCGTCAGCCCTTCGACTTCGCCGGGCGCACCGGCACGATCAAGCTCGACGCAGAGTTGGTAAACAACGGCCTCGGCGGCTGGACCGCGATTGCGGTCAGTGAAGATCCTTCGCCGGCGCCGAGCTTCGATTGGGAAGAGCGCGGCTCGGGCCCACGCAACGGCTTCGAGATCGAGCTCAGCAGCGGCTGCAGCGGGACACCCAACACGCTGCAAGCGACATTGTTCACCTTCGCCGACTACATCCAGACGAACCACCGAGCGACCGGTGACTGCGCAATGCCGCACACCACCACTGCGCGCGATCGCCTGAACCACGTGGAGATCTACCTGTCGCGCGATCACCTGGAGGTGTGGGCGTCGGAGCCGTCGGCCGATGGCCGCGACTTCCCCAACTTTCATCTGTTGCTGGCCGCCGACTTGGATCTTCCGTTCAGCCGCGGCTACGTGAGCCTGATCGTGCGCAACCACGCGACGATGAAATACTGGGCCGGCTCAGCGGCGCTGCAGCGCTTCGACAACGTGGGCTTCGATGGCCCGGTGATCGACACCACGCGCGAGCACAGCGTCCCCGATTCACTGCAGGCCAAAGCCGGTCTCGACGGCTGCACGATCGCAGGCAGCTGCATGTGGCGCGGCGACGCGATCGCCGAGCATCCCGACGACGACAGCGTGTGTCATCCCGACGTGAGCTGCACCTTCGCCGGCGAAGCGCGGACGGTGGGCTACGTGCTGCCGCGTGCCGACGAGACGCCGCGCATGATCACGATCCCAGCTGTCGATCTCACGAAGGTAACCCGCGCACGCCTGGCGCTCGCCGCGGTGTACCCGTGGTTCGAGTGGAGCGGTATGTTCCCGCCGCCGACCGCGATCAACCTTCGCTACCGCCTCAACGGTGGCGCCTGGCACGACCGCTACATCACCGCCATCGAAGCCAATGCCTTCACCGATTTCTCCCCTGAGCTGGGCGGCGCGGGCCATGGCGCGGGCCTGCTCAACCAGGTGATCGACTTAGATCTCAGCGAGCTAAGGTCCGGTGACAACACCTTAGAGGCTCACACCGAAAACACGTGGACCGGCGAATACCGCGCCGGCGTCCTGGGCTTAGACCTGGTGCTGGACACCGAGTGACGCGTCACGAGACACGCGGTCGCCGCGGTCGCTAGCGACGTTGTGCGCGGGACCAATGACGGTGTTTGGCGAGCGCTCGGGTGAACGCGTCCGCGATCGCGCCGGCATCGGTCGTGTCAGGCGCCACGATCATGCCGTCGACTTCGGTGAGCTCGCGCTGTTCCGGCTGACCGAATGCCTCGCCGAGGTTGAGCAGCAGGGCGCCGTCGCCGATCAACGCCACCGTCTTGCAGTGCCTCACCGCATCGATCACGAACGTCACAGCGTCTTCGTCGTTCTGAAGGCCTTGCGGCGAACGCGGACCGTGGGGAACGAACACGCCGTCATAGAAGACCGAAGCGCCCGTCTTGAGCGTCTTGCTCACCTCGAGGGTCTTGCCTGCGTCGTCGGCGATCGCGCCGAGCCTTGGCCCGACGATCTCGAGCGTTGCGCCTTGCGCCTTCAGCGCGCGTTGTAGCGCGGAGACCTGGTCGCCGTTGAAGCCTTCGGTGAGCAGGCACGCGACGACGCGACCACGGATCGAGTCCTTTGGCTGATTGTCCAGGCTGAGCGCCGGTGAGTGTGTGACGCCGCCGTTGTCACCGCGATGAGTCGATGTGGAGGTACCGGCCGGAACCTGGAGCTCCACCGGCTGAACGCCCACCACCTGCGCCACCGCCTCTGCCAGCGTGGGATCGATCTGCTGGAACAGGCCAAGCACGCGTTGCCGCACGTCCTTGCGCGTGACCTTGGACACCTCGAAGCAACAGGCATCGATCAGGTGTTGGCGCTCGCTCGGCGACTGACTGTTGAAGAACAAGGTCGCCTGACTGAAGTGATCGCGGAAGCTGTCGCTGCGCTGGCGCGCCTTGGTTCCTTCCACGACCTCGGGGTAGTGGACATAGCCCTCGCCGCGATCGGCCAGAAAGGGACAGCCACCGCCGAGCGAGTTGGGATGGTAGTTCGCGACGCCAGTGTTGATGGTGTTGCGATGGAAGCCGTCCTGTTGGTGGTTTGCCACCGGTGTGACCGGACGGTTGATCGGGATCTCCGCGAAGTTGGGGCCGCCGAGTCGCGTCAGCTGCGTGTCGAGATACGAAAACAGGCGCGCCTGCATCAGCGGGTCATTGGTCACGTCGATGCCCGGCACCACATTGCCCACGTGAAATGCGACTTGCTCGGTTTCGGCGAAGAAGCTCTGTGGGTTGCGGTTGAGCGTGAGACGACCGACGCGACGGACAGGCACCAGCTCCTCTGGGATCAGCTTGGTCGGATCGAGCAAGTCGAAGCTGTAGGCATGCGCCTGATCGTCGGCGATCACTTGAATGCCGAGCTCGTACTCCGGGTAGATGCCGCGCTCGATCGCGTTCCAGAGGTCGCGACGATGAAAGTCAGGATCCTTGCCCGCCAGCTTCTGCGCCTCGTCCCATACCAATGAATGCGCGCCCAACAGTGGCTTCCAGTGCAGCTTCACGAAGGTCGATTCGTCCTTGTCGTTGATGAACCGAAACGTGTGGACACCAAACCCTTCCATCATCCGATAGCTGCGCGGGATGGCACGATCGCTCATGAGCCACATCACCATGTGCGCGGTCTCCGGCACGAGCGAGACGAAGTCCCAGAATGAATCATGGGCCGAGGCGGCTTGGGGGATCTCGTTGGCTGGCTCTGGCTTCACTGCATGGACGAGATCAGGAAACTTGATGCCGTCTTGAATGAAGAAGACCGGCATGCTGTTGCCGACGAGGTCGAAGTTGCCCTCATTGGTATAGAACTTGGTCGCGAAGCCGCGAACGTCGCGCACGGTATCAGCCGAGCCACGCGAGCCCACCACCGTCGAGAAGCGAACGAACACCGGCGTCTCCAGATCCGGATCCTGGAGGAACGAAGCGCGTGTGATCTCCGAGAGCGATTCATAGACGCGAAATACACCGTAGGCACCGGCGCCGCGCGCATGGACGACGCGCTCCGGAATGCGCTCGTGATCGAAGCGCGTGATCTTTTCGCGAAGGTGAAAATCTTCGATCAGGCTCGGGCCTCGCGCGCCCACTTTGAGGGAGTCGTCGGTGTGGACGATGGGCACGCCCTGATCAGTCGTCAACGTTGCATCGCGCGGATCGTCCCGGAACATCTCCAGGTCCTCGAGCTTGGCGCTGGTCTCGTCGGTCGCTTCGCTGTCGCGTCCCCGCGCTGGCATCGGATCGCTGGTTGCTTCGTTCGCCTTGTCCCCGAGCACGGCATCCTTGAGCTTCATTTCGTTCTCCTGCGTGAGTGGTTTCGGTCGGTCACAAGACGTGGATCAGCCGCTCGGAGGCTCCGCGTGGATCAGCTCGGGCATGTCGTGCGAAGGACGGCGAATCTCCTGCTCGCCGCTCGGACGGTGGCGTTTGGTCGAGCGCTCGATCGGCGTCATGTGGTTGGCGAGCGCTGAGGCCTCAAGCGCGCGCATGATGCGAACGTCGGCCAAGCCTTCCGCGCCGGAAGGCTCTGGTTCTCGGCCTTCACGAATGCAACGCGCGAAGTACTCCAGCTCCGCCGCCACTTGATCGCGCTTGGCGTAGGTCTTGCGCTTGCGCTTTCCGTTCGTCTCGCGTTCGAGCACGTAGCCCTGCGACAAGTCGAACGCCGGATCCAAGCGAATCCAACCCTCGGTGCCGATCACTTCGTAACGAGCGACGTGTGCGGCTCCGAATGACGCCGTGAACGTGGCCAGGCGTGCGTCGGGAAAGCGCAAGAGCCCGCTGATCTGCTCGTCCACTTGGAGGAAGCGAGGATCGTCATTGCGACGCTCGGCTGCCGCTGCGACTTCGATCGGCTCACTCTGGAACGCGTAACGCGCCGCGTTGATGCAATAGATGCCGATGTCCCAGAGCGGACCGCCGCCAAGCTCCTGCTTGAGACGAATGTTGTCCGGTTGAACCTGCATCGCGAAGCTGGCGTGAAAGAAGCGCGGGTCGCCGATCTCGCCGGCTTGGATCGCATCGATCAGCGCGAGGTTGGGCGCGTCGAAGTGCAAGCGGTAGCCGATCATCAGCTTGACGCCGGCTTTCTGCGTCGCGTCGATCATCTGCTGACAGCTCACTTCGTCCATGGCCATCGGCTTCTCACACAGCACATGAACGCCAACGCGGGCCGCACGTTGCGTGAAGTCGGCGTGCATCGTGTTCGGCAGCGCGATGTAGACCGCGTCGACGTCGCCACCTGCGAGCAGCGCGTCATAGTCGTCGTAGCTCGTGCGCACCGGCACGTCATAGGTCTCGCCCAAGCGCCGCAGCTTCTCGCCGTCGTCGGAGACGATCGCCTGCAACTTCACTCCGCGTGCACGCTTGAACGCTGGCAACACCGCGGCCTGCCCGAAGTAGCCAAGCCCCACCACCGCGTAGCGGATCACCTTGCTAGGCATGTGCTGCTCCAAGGTGAGACGCAGTGAAGCGCGCGCACGCGAACGCCACGATCGCGGCATTCATGCGTCGGACGGCCAGTGAGTCTCGGAACATTTCACGATGCACATCGCGCACGACGCACCTCCTTACGGGCATACGTCGCGGTGCCTTTGCAAGCTCCCCGCCAAGAATGAGACGGCGCGGAACTTGCCAACGCTTGTTGGCATGGTCGGAAAACCCAACATCAGCAAAGACGCCGAGCGCACACCCGGAAGCGCGGGCTCGTCTTCAGTGTCGTACAAGAGCCCGCTCGATCAGGAGCGCGCAGCATCGATGGCCGACGAAGGCGGCACCGCGGGCGCGCACATCGATGCGCTGGAACAAGAAGGACGCATCAGCTTCCAACCACCGAAGACGCCCGCCCGCTCACGTCACCTACTGCGTCAGCTAGGAGCGCGCCTCAAGCACATGCTCGAACGCACGCTCAAACGCCCCCGCCGCGGAACGAAGTGAAGCAGTAGTGCCCAGGGACAGAATCGAACTGCCGACACGGGGATTTTCAATCCCCTGCT
>JACZCZ010197458.1_pt1 | contig 12354 bp, 9 predicted proteins | sample 8641811 | NCBI WGS metagenome assembly JACZCZ01 (sample SAMN15324610, study PRJNA640507) | soil metagenome | isolation source: intercropping peanut in the first line | place: China: Luxin town, Laibin City, Guangxi Province | collected 2019-07-25 | depth 10cm m | reverse complement strand
TGCTTCACCATGTTGGCGATGCCCATCAGCGTCGCCTGGCTCATGAAGAACGGCTGACGCACGGCTTCCCAGAGCGCCTCTTTCACCGACAGCGACTTGAAGAACTCCTTGCCCTTCGCGCTGACGCCGATCTGACCGACGCCGCCATTGTCGCGCGGCGTGATCGTGATCGAGGTGGTCTTGCCGTCGCGTTGGTACACGTACACCGTCGGCTGACCGGCACGTGGGCGCGTCACGCGGATCAGGTCTTCGACGTTCTTGATCGCTTCGCCGTTTGCCTTGGTGATCACATCGCCGATCTTCAAGCCGGCCTTACCGGCGGGCGTGCTCGGGTCGACCGTGCCGACTGTCATCGGCTCCAGCGGCACCACCTTGTCCGGCCAAGCAAACAGCGCGAGGCCGAACGTGAGAACGCTCGCTGCCAGGTAGTTGGCAAAGGGTCCGCCTGCAATGGCTGCGATGCGCGCGATCACGCCCTTGTTCGGGTAGAGCGATTCGTCATCGCGATCGAACTCTTCGGCCGGGTTCATCCCGGCGATCATCACGTACGCCAAGAACGGAATGGCGCAGATCTGAAACACGGTGTCGCTGCCCTTGGGACGAAAGCTTGCGAGCGTCGGGCCGAAGCCGATGCTGAAGCGTGTGACCCGCATGCCGAAGGCGCGCGCCGCCAGGTAATGACCGAGCTCGTGCACGATCACGAGCAGCGAAATGCCGAACACGGCAACCGGAATCATGACGATCATGGCTGCCGGCCAGCCTAACACACGGCCCACCGCCGCGCCCGGAGCGGCCAGGATGCGTCACCGGTCCCCGCCGAAACGCGCGTGCGCTAGGCTCTGTCCGTGCCGTGGTGGATCACAGCTGTTCTGATCTTGGTATGGCTCGCTGGATGTGAGCGTGCTGCGCGCGCTGACGAGCAGGTGCTGCACGAGCAAGTCCCAAACCTGCGCGCCAGCGAGGTGGATCTGGTGCTGGCGAGCGCGGGTGAGCTGCTGGCGATCGCGCACGGTGACAGCGTGATCACGCAACCGGAAGGCGGACCGCTGCGCGCGAACGAAGCACCGATGACGGCCGACGCGCCCCAAGCATCGACCACCAGCGACGCCCCGGGTGTGCGCTCCACCGTGTACTACCCGGATCGACAGACGTCGCTGGAAGCGAACCTTCCCTACTTCGAGGTGTTCTCGCCGTCGATCACGCCATTCAAACGTGTCAGCGCATTCGATCGCGTGGTGCTCGGCGCCGATGGGCGCACACCCGGATTGACCACGACACAGAGTCGACGACTTCGCGTCACCATCGAGAAGAAGGATGCGACCGCGCCGGACCCGCGCGCACGTGATCAGTTCTGGGCGAACGTGGTGCTCGACTTTAGCGCGGGCGATGCGGTGCCTCTGCCGTCGGTGTCGCCCGAGTCGCGCATCTTGAGCATGAGCAGCGAGCCAACGATTCCATTGCGGATCGAGAAGGACGCAGCCGACAACTACTTCGCCGTGCGCACCACACGCAACACGCCGGCCCAAGTACGCGTCACGTTCATCACCGATGCACCACGCAGTTACTTCGGTACGCCCGTGCCGAGCACACCCGCCAACGCGCTGCGCGATCAGGTGGTGGCATTGGAAGCGTCGATTCAACGCCGCGCCGAGCGCTTCGCCGGTGAGCTTGGCGTGCACGCCGACGATCCGTTGCCCGACGTCTTGAACGTGCTGACGGCGCATTTCCGTTCGTTCGTGGAATCGAAGGACCCGCCGACCAACACCGGCGACACGTACCTGGATCTCGCGCGCGGCAAGAAGGGAATCTGTCGCCATCGCGCGTATGCGTTCGTGATCACGGCGCAAGCCCTCGGCATCCCCGCGCGCTTCGTCCAGAACGAAGCGCACTCCTGGGTGGAAGTGAAGCTGCCCGAGCTGGGGTGGATGCGGATCGACTTGGGTGGAGCAGCGCACGGTCTCGATGCGCAGAACGCTGACGACCAACCGGCGTATCAGCCCCACGAGGCGGACCCGCTGCCACGCCCAGCCGCCTACGAAGCGGCGTACGCCCAGGCCCAACAACGACAACGAGAACGACAACAGCAGCAGGTCGCGCAACACACGCGCGACGACCTGACGAAGGCCGCGGGGCGCTGGGTCGAGACCCAACGCGATCAGCCGGCGAACGATCCGAATGCGCGCACCGGCATCGGCCTAACGGAAGTGGAGAGCACCGAGACCAACACCGAAGGCAAGATCGGCCTACGCATCGCGCTCGATCGGGTGGCTGGCAGCATCTACCGCGGCGGCACGTTGCGCGTGAGCGGACGCGTCACGGACGACAGCGGCACAGCGGTCGCCGACATGCGCGTGGAAACCGCGCTGCGACAAGGACAGGATCGAAACCTGCTGCTGGGCGTGACGGTGAGCGACGCGCAGGGATACTTCCAAGGCAACTATGGCATTCCGCTCGGCATCGACGTCGGCGACTACGAGCTCCGCGTGATCAGCCCCGGCGACGACCGCTACTTACCGGCGATCGCGCGCTGAGGATCAACCGCGGCGTACGGCGCGGAAAAGACAAGCTCCGATCAGAACTCGCCGCGCAGACCGATGTTCGGAATGACGATCGCCGGTGCGTACTCGGTCGTGCAGCCGATCTCCCCGTAGTCGGGCAGCGTCATGTCGTACTGGAGCTCGCAGTTGTACGCGATCGCCTCGCGCGAAAAGGTGACGTTGAACCACTCAAGCGATAGGCGCATGTGGCCCCAGCTTGTCTTCCAGCGATTGGCCAGCGTCAGATCGAGCCGATAGAAGCCCGGCAGCCGATGGTTCGGTCGATAGATGTCCTTCTCGAATGGCACGCGTCCACTGCGCGCGAACAAGCGTGAGCCGAGCGTCCAGTTCCTGCCGAGCTGGATCGACACGACCGCGGATCCGAAATGGCGCACGTCGGTCTGCGGAATGATCTCGCGGCCGGCTGCGCTCTCTGCCGTCGCGCGACCGAGCGTGTAGCTGATCCAACCCGAGACACGATGGTGCGACGGGCGCTTGAGGAACACTTCCCAGCCGTAGGCGTCGGATGTCGCGCGTGGGAAGCGACCGTTCTCGCAGTCGGAATCTGGATCGGTGTCGTCGACCGGATCCTCTTGGCTGCAATCGAACGCGGTCTCGAAAAACAGCATGCCGGAGTAGTGACTGAAGAACAGCGACGTCTCGACACGCAGCTCGTCACCGAGATCACGGCGATAGCCGGTTTCGGTTTGGATCGCGCGCTGCAAGCCGTTGTCGAGCACGATGTCGGCAAGACCAGGAATCGGAAGCGGAAACACCGCAGGCTGATAGGCGAGGCCGGCGGCAAAGAACACATCGCTGTCGCGCGTCGGGTGATAGGTCACGCTCGCACGCGGCTCAGCGGCTGCCTGCTCTGCGGTGCCGGTCATCCAGAGATCGGCGCGCAAACCCAGACCAAGCTCCCACTCCACGTTCGGGCGCAAGCGCAGCTCAGCGTAGGCGCCCATCATGTTGCGCCCCTTCACGCGCTGCGAAACCGGGTCGCCGCCAGCGAGTGGATCTTCGTCGCCACCGCCGTCACCGCCCCCTGGCTCAGGCATCGGACCGCCGCCGGGGTTGGGCCTCGGGCCACCTCCGGGATCGGGTCTAGGGCCACCGCCTTCGCTGGAAGAGTCCTCGTTCGTGATCTCGCCGGCCGTCGCCAGCATGTCGGCGCCGACATGCAAGCTCAGCGCGTAGCTCGGCTTCCACGACAGCCACATGCGTGGACCAAAGCGCGCGCTCTCGATCTGAAAGCCATCGGTCACACCGGTTTGATCGAAGCCAAGCTGAAGCGCTGCGCCGAGCTGCATCGCGCCGACCTCGTGAATCAGTCGCGTCTCCACGCGATGGAACGTGATCGTGATCTCGTCGCCCGGCTCGCCGGCTTTGTCGAACGATCCGAACCACGCGAGCTGAAAGCGATCGTGCGAACCGACGGGCAGATCGACGCGCAGCTGGTAGTCCCAATAGGACAGCGTGAAGTCTTCGACCAGCAGCGAAGCCACGGCGCCCGGGTAGCCATAGCGCGCGGCTGCGGTGATCGAGCCACCGTCGCCGACCGGCACGTTCAACATCGTGCTCACGTCGATCAGCCGTAGCTCCACTTCACCGTGCAGCTTGTCGGCTTGCAGGTCGGGACCTTCGGCACCGAACACACCGCCGGTCTTTCGGCCGTAACGTGCGGGCGCGACGCTCGAATAGAACAACAGGTCACCGAGCATCGCCGGGTGCACCACCGCCGCCGCGATGCCGAAGTGAAACAACAGCGGGATCGAGATGTCGTCGTAGACGTAGCTGGTGGATGCGGGGGGCGCGCCGCGCACGTAGACGTAGGGCAAGCCGCTGAAGATCGGCAGCACGCCAGGCAGCGTGTCGAGAATGCGGAACGGATCGCCGAAGGTTCCGGGCACATCGCGCATCTCTTCGATCTGCAAACGGCGCGCGGCGGGCGGCACCGGCTTGGTGCGACCGGTCGCTTGGTAGGCCGCGGGCGCTTCCTCCTCGAACGGGTTGGGTGGCAGCGGATCGTCCACCACGGGCGCCGTCGGCGTTGGCTCGTCTGCGGGCGGTGGAGGCGTCGTGACCGGCGCAGACACACGCAGCACGATCCGAACGCGTGCGACCACCGGTTCACCGTTCACCTTGGCGGGAGCAAAACGTGCACGCGACAAGGCGTCGGTGATCGCAGCGGCAATCTCGGGCGGCGCATCGCTCTCTTCCAGCGTGGCGCCACCTTCCACGGAGACGAGGATCGTTGCCGTCACGCTCTCGATCGCGGGCGCACCTTCGGGCAACACGATGTCGGGCAGCTCGATCACGCTCGGCGCCACGCGCTCGGGCTCGGCCGCGGGTACCACGGGCTCCTGCGGCGGTGCAGCCTCCTGCGCAAAGACGCGCGCCACCGCCCCCAGCCAACACGCAACGATCACGAGCCAACGCAGCACGTTCAACACCCCGTCCGTCGCAGGCTTTGTGTCAGATCTCGCCCGGAGTTGGAATCCGATGGCAGGGATCGCCTTGCTCGGCGAAGCACACTTAGCTAACTTGAGTGGGTCATGCCGACGAAGCCGTTCACCATCCACGTTGCCAAGACCCAGCTGTCGCGCTTGATCGAGCGCGCGTGCGACGGCGAGGAGATCATCATCGCGCGGCGCAACGAGCCAGTCGTTCGGTTGGTGCCAGTGCGGAAGAAGACGGTGAAGCGCAAGTTCGGGTCGATGAAGGGGCGGGCCACGGTAACTGACGAGTTCTTCGAGCCGCTGCCAGAGGATGAGCTGAAGCTCTGGGAGTGATCCGTGCGCATCCTGCTCGACACGCACACCCTGTTGTGGTGGCTGGACGGAGATAAGCGGCTGCCGCCGCGCGTGCGGCGCATGATCCAGGCTTCCCAGCTAGATGTCCTTGTGAGCGCGGTGTCGGCTTGGGAAATCACCACCAAGGCGCGCCTCGGCAAGCTGCCGAAGGCTCGTGATGTGGCGGCGGACGTGCCTGCGTGTGTCCACGGACAGGGCTTCGTCGGCCTGCCGATCAGCCTCGATCACGCACAGGCAGCCGGGCAGTTGCCAGAGATCCATCGAGACCCCTTTGACCGCTTGCTGGCAGCACAAGCTCAGATCGAGCGCCTTGCGATTGTGAGCACGGATGAAATCTTCGATCGCTATGGTGTGCGTCGCCTCTGGTAGGAGTCCTGCATGCGGATCGCCCTGTGTCAGATCAACCCGCGGATCGGGGACCTCGCGCGCAATGCCGAGCGCACCGTCGCGATGGCGCAAGAAGCGGCGGCCGGTGGCGCTTCGCTCGCTGTGTTCCCGGAGCTCTCGCTGTGCGGTTATCCACCGCGTGATCTGCTGGATCGGCCGGCGTTCGTCGCGACCCAACGCGCGCAGCTGGACGCGGTCGCAAAGCAGATGCCGCTGACGACGGCGGCACTGGTTGGCTTCGTCGATCAAGCGACCGTCAACGGTGCGCGCGTGCTCTACAACGCGGTCGCGCTGATCGTGGGCCAGCGCGTGGTGCAGACGTTTCACAAGCGGCTCTTGCCCACCTACGACGTCTTCGACGACCGCCGTTACTTCACGCCCGGCGCGCTCGGCCTCTCGTTCAGCCATGGCGGCACGCGCTTCGGCGTCACGATCTGCGAAGACATCTGGAACGACGTCGACAGCGAGTTCCGCAAGCCCTACCCGCACAATCCGGTCGCGGCATGCATCGAGGAAGGCGCGGAGATCGTGATCAACATCGCGGCATCTCCGTTCACGCTGGCCAAGCGGCGCGGGCGTCACGACATGCTGTGTGCCGTCGCGCGCAAGCACGCGAGGCCGTTGTTGTTCGTCAATCAGGTGGGCGGCAACGACGACATCCTGTTCGATGGAGCGTCCGGGCTCTATGGCAGTGACGGCACGTTGCTGCGCCAAGCGCGCGCGTTCGCTGAAGACCTGTTAATCGTCGACTTGAACGACGATCGCGCCGAGCGCTTCGCACGTGACAGCGACGAGGCCTCGGCCCTCGATGCGCTGGTGATGGGCACGCGCGACTATGCACACAAGACCGGCTTCAGCCGCGCGGTGCTCGGCCTCTCGGGCGGTGTCGACAGCGCATTGGTGGCGTGCATTGCCGCCGAAGCGCTCGGCAAAGACAACGTGCTCGGCGTCGCGATGCCGACGCGCTACTCGTCGCAAGGCAGCAAGGATGATGCGGAGGCCTTGGCGCGCGCGCTCGGGATCGAGTTTCGCTTGATGCCGATCGACCGCGTGTTCCAGACCTACCTGGACGAGCTGACTGAGCCGCTTGCCGCGCTGGCCGCGCCCACCGAACGCGACACCACCTTCGAGAACATTCAGGCGCGCATTCGCTGCGCGACGTTGATGGCGATCTCCAATCGCACTGGACGCCTGCTGCTCACCACCGGCAACAAGAGCGAGATCGCGGTCGGCTACTGCACGCTGTACGGCGACATGGCGGGCGGCTTGGCGGTGATCAGCGACCTGCCCAAGACCTTCGTGTACCGCGTGTCGCGCGAGGTGAATCGTCGCGCCGGTCGCGCATTGATCCCGGAAAGCACGCTGACCAAGGCACCGAGCGCCGAGCTGCGGCCGAACCAAACCGATCAGGACAGCTTGCCGCCGTACGACGTGTTGGATCCGATCCTGGAGATGTTGATCGAGGACGGCCGCACCATGAACGAAGTGATCGAGCGCGGGTTCGACAGCGCGACCGTGAAGCGCGTCGCCGGCTTGGTCTGGGGCAATGAATACAAGCGCCGCCAAATGCCCCCGGGATTGATCGTGACCAGCAAAGCCTTCGGCCCCGGCCGCCGCTATCCAATCGCGCACGGCTACCGCGACTGAATCGACCGCAACCAACCCAAACGCGTGCAAGGGTGAACCCAGCGCTTGCTGTCGGTCAGAAGCGCTTGTACCTCGGTGCGGCCAACGATGCTCTTTCCGAAAGCCAACATGACCTCACAACTGAAGACGACCGATGCAGCGCTCACCCTCACCATGCTGACGGTACTGTCGAGCTGCAGCGTGGGCGGTCCGACGACCTATCCTGCCGTTTTTCCGCGCGGCAGCACGACGTACGCGGAGCCGACGTGTCACGCGCAGTGCTTCCAATCGTTCGAAGCCACCGGCAACGCCGCACAAGACGTCGCCACACTTGCGCAACGCTGTGGACATGACTGCGGGCTGACTCCACTTGGTGAAGTCGTGACCGCCGCGCCACTCGAAGGCCAAGCGACGCGAACCTTTCCCATCACGCTCAGCAACACACATTGCTATCGCGTGGTCGCGGTCGGTGGTGCCGGCGTGCAAGATCTCGACGCGGCATTGCTCGATCCCCAGGGTCACGTGCTGACGCAAGACACCGCGCAAGACAACTTCCCGTTGCTTGCGACCCGCGAGCCCTACTGTCCTCCGTACTCCGGCCAATACGAGCTCGTGATGGCGGTCTCAGGTCCGGGCGGCGAGTACGCGTATCAGGTGCTGCAAGACGGCACGCCCGAGCCAGCTCCCACCGGCGCGACCGAGCACCCGCAACGCGCGTGCGCTGCGACTTGTTATGCCGGCTTCGTGCCGACACAAGATGCGACGCGCGACGTGCAAGAGCTCGGCAACCGTTGCGGCGCAGGCTGCGGCATGACCGCGCTCGCACAGCCGCAGCTCGGTCATCAAACCGCCGCGGCCGAAGCCGAGACGTACGCGGTCGAGCTACAGAAGGGTCAGTGTTACCGATTGCTCGCGGCGAGCGGTCCGGGCCTCACCGATCTCGACGCCGGCATTCTCGACCCATCCGGCAACGTTGTGTTGAAAGACGAGGCCAACGATACCTGGCCCGTGCTCGGGATCTTCGAGCCCTACTGCCCGAACGTCACCGGCACGCACCAGGTGATCATGGCCGTGGCGAGCGGTGAAGGCACCTACGCCTTTCAGCTGTGGCACGCGGCACGTCAGTAAAGGCGTCGCGTGCAACGGGCGCGCGGTTGCATCAACGGCTCCATGCGGAGACGCCGAGCGTGACCAGAAGGCCGTAGCTGGTGGTTGTGTCGTCATCCTCGTCGCTCAAAGTCTCGACGAACGGTCGCGCCGACACGTCGAAGGATCCGCCGTCGCTCAAGAAGACATGGGCGCCCACCATTCCCATCAGCCCGAGCGTGGTGGTGTGGCTGTCTTCGACCTTGGTGTATCCAAGCGCGGGTTGCACGCCGACGAACGGACGCGTGCCGCCCTCACCGAACAGCAGCTCGAGGTAGGGACCGACGGTGAGACGTGTGGCCGTGGTTGCATCGCTGTCGCTGTCGTCGTCGGACGCGGTGAGCGTGTAGAGCGACAGGTTCGCGCCGACCAATACGTTCTCCGACACACCGTATCCCGCGCCAAAGCCGAACCCCGCGTTGGTGGGACCGATCGACAGGAGCGTTCCCGAAGCGCTACTTCCGTCAGCGCGCTCGCGGGTGATGCGCGTGACGCCGAATGCCCCCGTCTCTAGGTGCAAGCGCAACGCCCCCTCGACGGTTTGCGCGCTCGCCGGCGCGGCCAACGCGATCAGCGACAACAAGAGCACCCACCCACGCATCGAACCAACCATGACAAGCCTCCAATGTGAGATGCGTTGACTTGAGCAAGCCGCGTGCCGACACGATTCACGTCAAAACACGGCGCGAACATCGGCGCTTGTGACTCCGGGTTCACACGTGATGCCGTGCATTCACACATGAGCATCACACTCGCCCCGCGTGACACACCTCACAGGCCGTGTTGGTGCAGGCGCTGGTAGAGGTTACGGCGGCTGATGCCGAGCAAGCGTGCGGCCAGGCTGCGGTTGTTGTTGGCGCTGTTCAAGGCGTCGATCAGCGCTTGACGTTCGGCGTGACGCAGCGTCTCCGCCAGCGGCGCGGTGGTGTCGGCGACCGTGGTGCCCGGGGCCATGTCCGGCGGCTCCGACGTGTCGCGAGAGAGAAACGCGGCCAGCTGCTCGTGAACCGCTTTCGACGCGTCGCCCATCACCACGAGCCGCTCGATCACGTTCTGCAGCTGTCGAACATTGCCGGGCCACGGATGGCGCTCCAGCTCCATCCTTGCCTGTGGATCCAAGCGCGGACGCGGCCGCTGATGCTCGCGCGCAAACAGATCGCAGAAGTGCTCCGCCAGGCGCACACGATCGCTCTCGCGATCGCGCAACGGTGGGAGCGTGATCGGCAGCACGTTGAGGCGGTAGTAAAGATCTTCGCGGAACGTTCCCTGCGCCACCATCGCTTGGAGATCGCGGTGCGTCGCGGCGATCACGCGCACATCCACTCGTCGCGCTTGGGTCGCACCGACACGTTGGGTCTCCCGCTCCTGCAGCACGCGCAGCAACTTGGCTTGCATCGACAGCGGCACCTCGCCGATCTCGTCGAGAAACAGCGTGCCACCATCGGCCAGCTCGAAGCGCCCGGGGCGTGCGCTGACCGCACCGGTGAACGCGCCCTTTTCGTGGCCAAACAATTCGCTCTCCAACAGCGTCTCCGGCAACGCCGCGCACGACACCGCCACGAACGCCTTCTTCGCTCGCGCGCTCCCGGCGTGAATCGACCGCGCCGCCAGCTCCTTGCCGGTTCCGGTTTCGCCAGTCAGCAACACCGTGACGTGCGCTCGCGCCGCGCGGTTCAGCAGATCGTTCAGCGCGCGCATCACCGGCGCATCGCCCAGCAACGTGGAGCCTGTCGACGGCGCAGCGCGTAAGTCACGTGGCGCATGTGTCTGCTCGGCCTTCGCAGCAAGCGCCGCAGCCTTCTCCAGGGTGAGCTTCACGTTGTCGCGGTCAAACGGCTTCAGCAGAAAGTCTGCCGCGCCCGCTTGCATCGCCTCCACCGCCACCGACACCGTGCCGTGCGCAGTCAGCATCACCACAGGCAGATCTGGATCGTTGCGCCGGATCTGTTTCAAAAGCGCCATGCCGTCCATGTCGGGCATGCGCAGGTCACTGAGCACCACGTCCACGTGATGACTGGCCAAGTACGCAAGCGCCGCCGCAGCCGAAGCTTCGGCGTGTGCGTTCATGCCATCTTGGGTCAGCAAAGCGATCAGCACCGCGCGAACCGCAGCGTCATCGTCGACCACCAGCACCGAGATCCCGTGGATCGTGCTCATGGCGCCTCCGAGCGCTTCGGCAGCTTAAGCTCCACGCACGTGCCGCGACCCAGCGTGCTCTGCAAGCTGACGTGGCCACCGTGGGCTTCGATCACGCGCCGCACGAACGGCAAGCCGAGCCCGCTGCCCTCCGCCTTGGTGGTGTAGAAATCGTCGAATGCGCGTGCAGCCACATCAGGGGCCATGCCTGGACCATTGTCCGCGATCGTCATCGTCAGTTGCTCCTCGCGCATGTCGACCTGAACGTCGATGCGCCCTGACGACGTGAACGCCTCCACGCTGTTGCGAATCACGTTGTCGAGCACCGTCGCCATCAACTCTGGATCCAGCTCCCACCGCGGCAGCTCGGGCGCGATCTCAGGCTTGATCTCCACAGTCGCCGGGCACGACTGGCGCTGGGAACGAACCACTTCGTCGCACAACGCTGCCACGTCGACCTGCACCCGCTCCGGCGTGACGCGACCGAGACGACGGTAGCGCGCCACCAAGCGCTCGACGCGTTCGACCTGTGCGGTCGCGAGATCGAACATCGGGTGCTGTGCATCGACAGCCCGTCCCGACTCACGTTCGCGCGAGAGCACTTGCAGCGCGCCCTTCAAGGCTGCAATCGGGTTGTGCAGGTCGTGGGCCATCTGATCCGCGGCACGTCCGAGGAACACCAGACGCTGGGCATGCGCGCGCTCCACATCCAGGATCCGCGTCAACCGCGACACGACCCACGCCACCATGCCAGTGACACCGCTCACCACGAGCACCAACAAGGCGGGCTGGTCTCGAAGCGTCTGAGTCGCGCTCGCAAACGTGATCACCACCAACGCCGCGATCGTCAGCGTGGCGCCGCCTACGACGAGCGATGGATTGCGATCGAGCAGGCGCAACCGCAACACCGCGATGCTCATCAACACACAGCTCAGCAACGTGCCGAGCGCACCGAGACGCGTGGTCTCCCAGCCGCTCTTGCCCACGAGCTCGGTCACGCCAAGCAGCGTGCCCACCAAGAGCGCCGCCAACAGCACATGGGCGCGAAAGCGGGTGTCGATGGGTGCCGGCGTCGACGCATGCCGCCACAACAAGACGGCGCTCGATCCAAGGGCAGGCAAGCCGATCACGGCAAACAAGATGCCCCACCACGCAGAGTGCTCGACGTGCCGAGCGAGCGTCCACACCGGCGACAGCAACGACAGCAGTGAGAGACCGAACGCCGCGGCGTAGGCCAGTCGCACTGCCGCACGCAGCGCGGTCACACGCTGGGTGAAGCGCGCGACGAAATCGAAGGCGAGCGCGGGCACCAACGGTGACAAGCTGACATCGAGCACATGAAACGCCGACAAGCGAGTCACGTCGTGCATCAACGCCGCGAAGGTCCAGCCGAACATCGCGGCGCAGAGACGGGCGAACGCCGACACCATGGTGCTCCGACCCGAGCGCGAGAACGCCAGCAACGTCAGCGCGAGCTGACCGGAACACGCGACCGCCGCGATCATCGTCGACAACCCCATCGCGCAAAGGTTACGGCAACCACGACACACCGAGCGAGACCACCACCCGCGTCCCGCCCACGACCACCCAGCTCGGCCCGATCACGTCGTAGACCAGGTCCCCGTCTGCGAAGAACGACAGGTGCCGCGACGGCGCCTGCCAGGTGCCGAGCTGGACCGACATCCAGTAGCCGTCGTCGAAGGCTGGCG
>JACZCZ010154974.1_pt1 | contig 12366 bp, 9 predicted proteins | sample 8641811 | NCBI WGS metagenome assembly JACZCZ01 (sample SAMN15324610, study PRJNA640507) | soil metagenome | isolation source: intercropping peanut in the first line | place: China: Luxin town, Laibin City, Guangxi Province | collected 2019-07-25 | depth 10cm m | reverse complement strand
GTCACCTACTCGCAGGGCAGCGGTGGCCGTGATGATCACCACTTCGAGGCGACCGAGAGTGAGCGTCCGCCCGCCCGCGAGGCATCGCCGTTCGAGACGCTGGCCGGCCGTTCCGCGGCATCTCGCTGAGTCGCGGCGCGCATCTGCTTCGTGATCCGTGCGGTTTGACCGCTTCGCGGCAAGTGTTGGTGACTACGCGAGGCGCTTCAGTACTGCGAGCGCCTCATCGACGTGCTTGGTGAAGTTGAGCTGCGAGTTGAACACGTGGCGCACGACACCTTGCTTGTCGATCACGTACGTCACGCGGCCTTGGAACAGCCCGAGCGTCTTCGGTACACCGAAGCTCTTGCGCACCTTGCCGCCGACATCTGCCAACAGTGAAAACGGCAGGCGATGCTTGTCCGCGAACGCGCGGTGAGATTGCTCGTCGTCCGAGCTGATGCCGATCACTTCCGCGCCGGCGTCCTGGAACGCCGTGTAGTGATCGCGAAAGCTGCACGACTCGGCGGTGCAGCCGGGGGTGTCGTCCTTCGGGTAGAAGTAAACGACCACGTTCTTCTGGCCTCTGAAGTCCGCCAAGGACACGGATTTTCCAGCTTGATCGGGCAGCGAGAACGCGGGCGCGGTGTCACCGGCAGCAATCGGGTGGCTCATGGCGGCGGTTCTACTGCATCGGGGCCGGCGCACAACGCTGCTTTTCGCGATCCGCGACCGGCGATCCGAGCCGTCGCTTGGAAAAAAACGAGCTACGCGGGTCAGGTTCTGAGCGGACGGGCACTGGCATGCGCCAGCGTCCTATGTCTTAGTTGTGCAGGTTTGGAACACGTTGTCGTTGCATGAGGGTGCGCGGCCGCGTGATCGTGGGTGAGTCCCATCTGGCGCGCTGCGATGGCGGTCGCATGCGCCGGAGATGGGGCTTGAATGGGCTGCTTAACGCGAGGGATGGCCGGTATGTCGGGACGATGGATGCGGTACGGGGTTGCGTGCGTGCTGGTGGCTGCGGTCGGGTGTGCTGCCAAGACGCAGCAAGGCGCGGCCGGGGCTTCGGGTGCTGCCGGTGCTGCTGGTTCCAGCGGTGTCGGGGGCTTCTCCGGTAGCTCGGGCGTCGGTGGCTTCTCCGGTGCCTCGGGCGTCGGTGGCTTCTCCGGCGTCGGCGGCGCGGCCGGGACCGGTGGCAACACGTGCGCGAGCGTGAACATCGGCGCCAGTCGCGTGATCCCCACTGTGCAGCTCGTGATCGACGGCTCCGGAAGCATGGACCAGGGCTTCGGTGGCGGAACCCGCTGGAGCGCTGTGCATGACGCGCTACTCGGCGACCAAGGCGAGGTCCGTCGGCTCGGAGGCGTCGTCCGCTTCGGCATGAGCATCTATCAGACGGGCGATCAGAACAGCTGCCCGCTGCTCACCGGACCCGCACCCGCGATCAACAACTTCGGTGCCATCAACGGGGCCTGGCTCAATCAACCCGGTGGTTCGACGCCGACGGGCGAAGCCATGGAACAGGTCGTTGCTTCCATGTCGGGCACCGCCAACATGATCGACAGCGACACCGGCCCGCAGATCATCATTCTCGCGACCGACGGCGCACCCAATGGCTGTGCAGGTGGCGCAGGCAACATTGGCTTGTGGATCACGTGCACGTTCGTCAACCCGATGGATCCAGCGTGCGCGGGGCTGAACACGATGCTCGCGAACGACGGCTACGTGCGCACCTTGCAAGCCGCGGTGGACGCGCAAGCGAAGGGCATCGACACCTACGTGCTCGACTTGTCGGACGGTGGTCTCAATCAGCAGGAGCTGCAGAAGGTTGCGAACGTTGGTGTCGGCTTGCCCGAGGGACAATCACCTGGCGCTCCCTTGTACGTTCCGGGGGATCCCGCGGCGCTCTCGACCGCGCTTGAGACCATCATCGGCGGCGCGGCGACGTGCCAGCTGGCGTTGCAGGGCATGATCACCAACGCGACTACAGCGTGCGCGGGCGGCAACGTCACGCTCAACAGCCAGCCGATCTCTTGCGGCAGCGCGGACGGTTGGCGCGTGGTCGATCCAACGCACATCGAGCTGGTCGGAGCAGCCTGCACCGAGTGGCTGAGCAATGTGGCGGCCAGCATCCACGCCGAGTTCGACTGCAACTCCGTGGTTCCGGACTGAGCGCCCGCATCGAGCGTCGCGGAATGGTTTGACCTCGCCGCCGCTCGATTTCGACGATTTGATTCGCCAACGGCGGGCATATAGGTAGGAATGTTCCGTCATCGGCATAACAGAGGGTGATTTTACCCCGCATGGCCTGCTTGGAGTGACCTAACGCACGGACATTCCGTGAGACGGGTCACATCCTTACCGGGTGAGCGCCGCTTCAAGGGCTCATTTACCCGGAGGTTCTTGGACCATGGCCGCGACGAGCTGGCGAGAGCGCGACACGCATGAACAGGTGGTTTCGTTTCACGACCCGCTGACCGGCCTGCGTGGCGTGGTGGCAATCCACGATCGAACCCTCGGCCCAGCGATGGGTGGTTGCCGGATGTGGCCCTACGCGACCGAAGCGGCGGCGATGAACGATGCGATGCGCTTGTCACGCGGGATGAGCTTCAAGAACGCGATGGCAGATCTACCGATCGGCGGCGGCAAGGCGGTGATCATCGGTGATCCGCGCAAGGACAAGAGCGAAGCCTTATTCCGCGCGTTTGGGCGCTTCGTGCACACGCTGCAAGGTCGCTACATCACCGCGGAGGACGTGGGCGTCAGCGTGCAAGACATGGAATGGGTGCGAATGGAAACGCCGCACGTGGCGGGCCTGGGCGGCGCAAGCGGTGATCCCTCGCCGATGACAGCGCGCGGCGTGTTCGTCGGCATCCAGAGCGCGGTGCGTCATCGCCTCGGGGTGGATTCAGTGCGCGGCCTGAAGGTGGCGGTGCAGGGCTTGGGGCACGTGGGTGCGCACGTCTGTCGACTGCTGCACGCGGCTGGCGCGAAGCTGATCGTGGCTGACATCCATCACGACGTGGTGAACGCGATGGTCGAGGAGCTCGATGCGGTCGCCGTTGCGCCGGATGCGATCATGCGGGTCGAAGCCGATGTGTTTGTGCCATGCGCGCTCGGCGCGATCCTGAACGACGACTCCATCCCCCAGCTGCGCGTCTCGATCGTCGCCGGCGCCGCCAACAATCAGCTGCACGAGGATCGTCACGCCGAGATGCTGCGGCAGCGTGGCGTGCTCTATGCGCCGGACTACGTCATCAACGCCGGTGGCATCATCAACGCCGCGAGCGAGCTCCAGGGTGCCTACGATCGCGCGCGCATCCTGGGCCGCGTCGAAACCATCGGTCGCACGCTCGACGAGATCTTCACGGTCGCGACTGCCGAGAACGTCTCTCCGGCGCGTGTCGCTGATGAGATGGCGCGCGCGCGATTGCGGGCTGCGCGACTCACCGCCGCTTAGTCAGGACGGTGCCGTGATCGCCGACCGCCCACAGCGTCTGATCGCGATCGATCACGATCGCGTGCAAGTTGTGCGTCGTTCCGCTTTCCTCGGCGGTCCAGCTCGTACCGTCGAAGTGAAGCAGCGTGCCGGCGTTGCCGACGGCCCATAGCTCGCCTTCGAAGCCCACGACATCGTCGAGCGAGTAGGCGCCTCCGCTCATCGCTGTGGACCACGCGTTGCCATTCCAATGGATCACGCTGCCGAGGCTTCCGACCGCCCAAACATCATCGGCCGAAGCAGCCCAAACCGCGCGCAGTGAGGCAGAATCGATGCCGGTGTCGACTGCCTGCCAGGTACTGCCGTTCCAATGCAGCGCAGTCGCGTTGTCGCCCACTGCCCACGCGTCGTCCTCCGCCAGCGTCCAGACATCACGCAGGGTGGCGTTGCGCGGCGTATCGACTTGCGTCCACGTTCCCGCGGCGCGGGTCAGCGCCAAACCATCGTTGCCGACGATCCATGCGCTGTCGTTGGTGCCGTGAATCGATCGCAACCAGGTGTCCCCTGCAGCGGCCGGCATGTCGTCAGACCAGGTGGCACCGCTGAGATGAACGACGCTGCCTGCGGTTCCGACTGCCCATAGCTCGTTGTCACGACCCCACAATCCGTAGATCGCCCGCTGTGTTGGCGGCATGTCCAGGGACCAGCCGCTTGGGCGATGGGCGATCAACTCGTCGCCGCCGATCCACACTGTGTTCGCATCGTCGACGAACGCGGTGAGACGCGCGGCGCGCGAGCCCGCAGACAGCGTTTGGCGTGCGCCGCCGATCCAGCGCTGCATCACCCCGCTCTCGCCCACGGCCAAGAGATCGTCTTCACCAATCGATGCCACTGCGTAAAGAGCGCTGCTCAGGTTGCTTGCGACGGGAGACCAGCGTCCACCGGCGTATGACCACACCTTGCCGTCGTCGCCGAACGCCCACGCCAATGCCAACGCAGACATGCCCGCATCGGAAGCGCCCGCGTCGCCGACACCTGCATCATTGGGAACCGAGGCCCAAGGCCGCACCGCGCCCACGGCGCGCGCCACGCCGACAAGCCCGGCGCTGACGTCGGACCATTCATTGCCGTTCCAATGAATCGCGCCCCGATTTCCCACTGCCCACACGTCATCGGCAGCGAGACCGATCAACGCGAACAATGACGCGCCGATCGGATTGTTGCCTTCGGTCCAAGCTTCCCCGTCGAAGTGCAAGAGCGCTCCGCTGCCGCCCACCGCCCACACGTCATCGGTGGCGCTCCCCCACACGGCGCGAAGGCTGAGCGTGACGCCAGAGGGCACGACCGTGAAAGCGTCGCCGTCGTAGTGGAACAACCGCCCGTTGTCGCCAGCGAGCCAAATGTCATCGGGCGCCGCACCCCAGATCGCGTGGAGGGTGCGCACGGGTAGCGGCGGCGCTGCGTCGGAGTCCGGCGCGGTGCTCACGGTGCTCCACGTGTCCCCATCGAAGTGCACGACCACACCCTGGTCGCCAGCGGCCCAAACGTCATCGCGCGCGAAGCCGAACACCGCGTTCAACGTGGTCTCGACGCTGGACTCTGCCCGCGACCAACCGATGCCGTCGTAGTGGAGGATCAGGCCGTTGTCACCGACCGCCCACACGTCATCGGCTGCGCTCGCCCATACCGCGCGCATGGTGTGGCCTTGCGGATACGGCAGCTCCCAGCACCAACCGTCCGCGCTGCAGACGTCGCGTGTCTCGGGCGGGATCGCCGCGTCCGTGTGGCCTGCGTCCATGTCGTCGCCGCTGTCGAGATCGGTACTGGCGTCGTCGCTGGCGTCACTGCCTGCATCGGTGCGCGGCGCGCCTTTGACGTCACCACCGCAGGCCGCGGTAAGCGTCATCAGAAAGCCAAGCGCGCCGGCCACCTTCGAAGAAGCGCTGTTCACCGTGCTCACTCCAGTCTGTTTCTGTACGTGACCGTCGCGTTCCGCATCGATCAATCGGGCACGCATGGCTGGCATTGGATCGTGGAGCCGCAGTTGTCGGGACCGCTGTAGTCGCAGTTGTTGACGCACGTCAGTGGGATGCAGCAGGTGCCTTGGTAGCAACGCCCAAGCGAACACTCACCGCAGTCGAGCATGCCGCCGCAACCATCAGGCTCCATGCCGCAGGACGCGTCGCACACTGTCTTCGGCGTGCAGCACGTGCCGTTCTGGCGGCAGACCTGGGTTGGGCCGGGGCAATCGCCGCAGTCCACGTTGCCGCCGCAGCCGTCGGGCTCAGTGCCACAGCGTCGCATTGCGCACATCGTCGCGGGCGAGCAGCAGGTGTTGTCGTTGCGGCAGACATCGTTCGGATTCGGACAACCCGCGCAGACCGCGATGCCGCCACATTGATCGCTGACCTGACCGCATTGCTTGCCCTGCGCGCTGCAGCTCAACGCCGTGCATGGCTCGCACACATTGGCAGCCAGGTTGCAACGCGTGCCTGGATCGCAGTTGCCGCAGTTGATGGTGCCGCCGCAACCATCCGGCGCGATGCCACAGTCGTCGCTGTCACACATGGTTTTGGGGAAACACACGCCGCAGACGTTGGCCGCGAACGCACCGCAGATTTCGTCTTGCCCGGTGCAATCGCCACACATCAACACGCCGCCGCATCCGTCACTGTTCGGACCCAGGTTGCCGCATTGACCGGGCTCGCATTCGCGCGGCGTGCACGCTGTGCAGATGTTCGCGGCGCCCGGCAGGTTGCAGTACTCACCGGTGGGGCAGTCGGGACAGACCAGTGTGCCGCCGCAACCATCGCTGCCGAGGTTGCCGCATTGATTGGCCTCGCAGGTACGCGGCGTGCAGACACCGCAAACGTTCGCTGCGCCGCCGTAGCCGCAGATCTCGTTGTCGCCAGGACAGTCGCCACAGTGCAGTGTGCCGCCGCAGCCGTCCGGCGCGTCGCCGCATTCGATCGTGTCGTCGCAGACGCGTGGGACGCAGCAGTTGCCGTTGTAGCAACGCTCGAGCGACGGACATTGACCGCAGTGCAGCGTTCCGCCGCAGCCGTCGTCGAGGTCGCCGCACTCCATGCCGAGCTCGTCGCATTCGACCGGCACACACGCGGTGCAGACGTTGTCGACGCAGATCTCGCCTTGCGGACAGTTGCCGCACTCGATCGCTTGATTGGTGCAGCTGCTGCGGATGCGCCCGCAGTCGACCATCTGTGCCACGCACTCGTCCGGTGGGGGAGGGCGTCGACAGGTGTTGTTCAGGCAAACCTGATCATCGTCGCAACCACCGCCGCCGCTGTCGCAGTTGAGCGTGCCGCCGCAGCCGTTGGAGATCGTGCCGCACGCCGCTCCTTCCGCGTCGCAGGTGGTGGGCTCGCACGGTGCGCATTGTTGTGCGATCGCGTCGCAAGCTTCGTCTTGGCCGCACACTTCACACTCGATCGTGCCGCCACAACCGTCGGGGATCTCGCCGCAGGCGCCGCCGCATTCGATCGGCTGACATTCGCCGCATGTGCCTGATGACGCGTTGCATACCTCGCCAGTCTCGCAGCCGCCGCACAACACGGGCTGGCCGCACGCGTCCTCGGCGACGCCACAGTCGAGCCCCGCCTCTTCGCAGACGTCGGTCACGTCTTGGCAGGTGTTGCTCGTGCGCTCGCAGCGCTGTCCGCCGACGCAGGTGCCGCAGCGCAGCACGCCACCGCAGCCGTCGGGGATCGTTCCGCAGTTGGCGCCGACGTCTTCGCAGCGCAGCGGCGCGCACGGCATGCCGTCGCCCCCGAAGCCCGAGATGCCACCGCCCAACCCGGATGCGCCGCCCATCCCGCCGTTGGCGGAGCCTCCTCCCGCGCCTCCAGTTGCTGCCCCTCCACCCACGGCGGCGCCGCCCGCATCGCCGCCGTTGCCACTGGCGCCACTGTCACCGCCGCTGCCTGAGCTGGCTGCGCTGCCGTCGTCCATCGCGCCGTCCTGCGCGGTGCCGCCACCGTCTGGGCCTTGGTTCAAGTCACCGGCGCAACCCGCCCCGACAAGCGCAGCCAGAGCCCAGCCCAAACGACGTGGTGATTGCATTGCAACTCCTGCCTGTTCTCGCCGAAAAGTCGCTCAATTGTAGCCGCGAGTTGATACCTAAAACAGGGACACCAGGCCCCCGCTCCGCCTACACCGTTGATCACTCCAGAATCGGCACCTGGGTAATGCGCTTGAGGTCGAGGCCGCCCGGAACCATGTAGCTCGTGAAGCTGCCGTACCCGTACACGACCAAGCCAAACGGCTCGTCGCCGTGGATGTGATGGGACTCGCTGCCGCCCGTCGCCAATGGATGGCGCGCGATGCTGTAACCGCTGCCACCGATCGGCGTGAACTCCGAAAGCGGAACCGCGCTGCCGTCGAGCGTCACAGTCTCGCCGCTGCGCGCGATCACGTTGATGAAGTTGGAGGCGTAGGTCTGCGACGCGGTGAAGATGTAGTCGTCGCGAAACTGCTCGACCGGAACTGCGAGTGAGAGCGACGGATCGCCGACCTTGTTTCCCATCATCCCGTCGCTGAAGTCGCCAGCAGCGTCCTGACCGACCATGTACTGCGCAACCAGGATCGGCTTGTCGGCGGTGATCTCGAGATCATCCGTGACGAGCCCGAGATCGAACGGCGCTTCGCCCGGCCCAAGCATCACCGGCGCATGCACCGGCGGATCGAAGCTGACCTGGGTTTCTTCCTCGATCGCCGCGACGCGCACCACGTGACGTGACGGTGAGTTGCCGGGCGTGGTTGGGTGCGTGACCAAGTAGCGTTTGCCGAGCGACTCCGACGGAAAGATCGCCTCCTCGAGATGGTCACACGCGTTTGTCGCGACATCAGGGATCAGCGCGCAGCTGTGCCCGCTGAGCACCTGCACGGGCTTGTCGGCCTGCACGCGCGAGCCGCTGGCGTCTTCGCCGAACACGTACGGTCCGGCATTGGTGTGCGCCGCGATCACTTCCAGGACGTCGCCGCGCTGCAGTGTGACCATGCCGTCACCGTCCGCATCGATCCCGTCGCCTGCCGCAAAGGAGCCCAGGCCATCGACGCGGACTTGCGTGTTGTCTTGCGTCGCAGTGACCGCGAAGAACGACGCGGTGGGTCCCATCGAAGGCCACGACATCACCGTGTAGTTGCCGGTCAACGACGTTGCGGGCAAGAGCAGCGACGCATCGTTGCTGTACGAGAGGCACTGCATCGTCACGCCGACCGGTGCACCTGGACACTCCGCAGCCACCGGGCACGCCTCGGGTGCGGGCGCGATCTCGTAGGTCAGCGGGCTCAGTTGGTACACGGTGATCGGTCGATCGCTGCGCACACGATAGGCGCCATCGTGGACCAATCGCGTGTTGCCCGGTGGAGGGGTCTGGGCGCAGGCGTCGAGATCACCGCCCTTGAGCTCGGCAACCCAGTCGAGCGTGACCACGTCTAAGTCGTTGCTGGGTAGAGTGAACCTTTGGATCTCGCTGTCACCCTTAGTAATCACCACGTTGGCTTCGGCGCTGCTGGCGTTGGCGACCGCGATCGCAAAGTCGAAGCCGCTCCACACTGGATTCAACGTCACGGTGGGGTAGTAGTCGCAGCCGATGTAGCTCTCGGTCACTTCGGGCGGCGCACACACGCCTTTGCAACCGTCCGGATCGCACACCATGCCTTGCTCGGGATCACAGTCGAACGACGTGATGCCGCTGCCGTCGGACACGCAGTATTGGCCGATCCCGCCCGAGCAACTGCGCGCGCCCGGCTGACAATTCACGCAACCAAGCAGATCGGCGCAGACTTTTCCTTCGACGTCGCAATCTGTCGTCGCGCGTCGTCCGCCCATGCCATCGCATTCCACCGCGTCTCCGGCGACGCACACGAACTGGCCGGCGAGGCAGTGCAAGAACGGGCCGCTGTCGTTGCCGGCATCAGTGGCTGCTGGCTCGCGTCGATCGGAACAAGAACAACCGGCAACTGACACCAAGAGCAAGAACACTCCCCAATGCGCGCGCATGTGCATCGGCCAAGTATGCGCTGGCTCGCGTATCCGTCCCAGAAAACCCTAAGTCCGGGGCCGATCTGGGTGTGTGTGCTAGCGTCGTTCAGCGCCTTCTCCTCACCTAGCGAGTCGGGTTTTCTTTGGTGTCACGAGCTTCCTTTGACATGCGTGCGCTCGGGTTGGCGACCTGGGTCTGGATCGCGCTGCCAGCGCTCGCGTGGGGGCAATGGTATGCGCGCAATCCAGAAGCCATTCCGTTGCTGCAGGAGGCGTCCGTGGTTCACCGTCGCGTCACGATGTTGGGGCGGCGCGTGCAACGGGACTTGCGTGACAGCCGACGCTACCAAGCCGAGCGCCGTGCCGGGTGCTTGAACGATGTGCTCTCGGATTTGCACAGCACTCAGCGTGCCTTGGAGGCCTGGACGACCGAGATCACCCGCGCCGAAGTGATCACTGCGCGCCAGCGCGGCATGTTGAAGGTGTATCGGTTTCACCTGAAAGAGCTGCGTGCGGAGGCTCTGGGTTGTTTTGGCAGCGTGGCATCCGTGCGGAAGGAAACACGCCTGAGGGTCACTGGGCCACAGCCAGACGACGATCCGACGCGTGTACCGCGGCCCGAAGTCGAGGACGTGCCTTGGGCCGTGCCGCGGCGCTAGGTCGCGGAGCTGTTATGCTGCGGCGCGGCGAGTGCGGCGTAGACGCCGTTCATGGATGCGGGTGGCGGCGGCCACTGTGAGGGGATGTCGCTCGTGGAGAAGCTCCTGATCGCGGTTTTGTGCGTGTCGCTGTGCGGGGTGGGTTGCGGCGACGACGATGGTCCGCCCCCGGTGGGTGGGAGCGGTGGTGCTGCCGGAAGCGGCGGAAGCGGCGGCGACGAAGACGCGCAAGTTCCCCTCGATGGTGGCGCCGATGCCGAGGTGCCGAGCGAGGTCGGCGAGCTGTCTCTGGATTTGACTGGCTTGGAAGGCATGGAAGGCAAGCAAGTGATCATCGAAGTGCTGGCGGCGGAGACGCGAGCCGCGATCGGTGGCGCATGCGTGCAGGTCACGTCCGATCCGTTTTCCACGGTCGTCCCGCTGACGCTTCGCGTGTCCACTGCGCTGTGCGATTACGGCGCCGATACGGGGCTGCCGATCGGTGACTACGCGATTACGGTTCAAGTGCAGGAGCCGGAAGTGTTCCCGGCGATCCTGTGTGCCGAGACCAGCGCGACCGTGAGCGTTGGAGAGAGCGCAATGGCAAGCGTCGATTCCTACCGCGCGTGTGTCGGCGGATTCGGCGACGGAAGCTATGAGGGCAGCGCCGTCTCGTGCGCCACCGGCAACGGACCGATCGCCCATGTGTCGACCGACGCCGCGGCATCGTTGATGGATTTCACGGACGCGACCTTGATGGCCGAGCGTAACGGCATGCAGTGGCTCGAAACCTATGAAGATGGCGACTGCCACTTGGAGGTCACGCGCGAGATCTCGCTCGACGACATCAACGGTGGCTTCCTGCGCTTCTCAAGCATGCGCAGCTACGTCTGGGAGCCTGCCGACTGCACGTTCACCGTGACTGCGGGCAGCGAGACGGCCGAGATCGGAGCCGACTTCTCGTACTACCAAACGACCAGCGACGTGCGGGCCGACGACGTGTGGTTCTACATGCCGAGCGGCAACGGTTTTCGCGTCGCAGGCGCGCCCGCCATCTGGAACCAACTGACACCCGCGCTCGACTTGCCCTGCGATCCGAACGAAGCCCTCGTGCGCACGTGGACGCGGCGTTGAGCCAACATCGGAGCTGATCGGAGACCGACATGTTTACGCACTCGTTGGACACCTACGCTGAGCTGCGCCTCTTGGAAGACCGCTACGCGGGTGAGCTCTTCGCTCTGACCGAGAAGAACCGTGCACGTCTGCGTGCATGGATGCCGTGGGTCGACGGCACGCGTCGTGTGGAGGACTCGCGCGAGTTCTCACGTCAAGCACGCGACCGCTTCGCGGCGGGCACGGCGGTCGGGGCTGGAATCTGGCTCGGCGGCAAGCTGGCGGGCGTGATTGGCGTCACGATGGTCAATGGCGGCCCCATCGCTGAGCTCGGCTATTGGGTCGGTGCCGACTACGAGGGCAAGGGGCTCGTGACGCGGGCCAGCCGCAGCTTGTTGCAGCACACGTTTCTTGGGCTCGGGATGGATCGTGTGTTTATCCGCGTCGCGGTCGACAACGTGCGCGGACAGGCGGTGCCGCAGCGCCTCGGCTTCACGAACGAAGGCGTGGCGCGTCACGGTGCGTGGGTCGCCGGGGTGCCGCAAGACATGACGATCTATTCGATGCTGGCGAAGGAGTGGCGAGGATGAACACAGCGCAGTCGTTCCCCGTGCGAGCTTTGCAACGTCTGACGATGCTCTTCGCGATCTGCGGTGTGACCGCGGCGTGCGCGACCGGCTGTGGCGATGACGATGGACCCGCGTCTCCAGTTGGTGGCTTCGGTGCGAGCGATGGTGGCGGCACCGGCGGCACTGGCGCCGATGGGGGTGGTGGCGTCGGCGCCGTCGGCGGTGGGGGTACCTCCGGTGAGGCCGGTAGCGCAGGCACGATGGACGCCAGCGTGGACGGCTCGATGATCGACGGCAGCGACAACGACAGCGGTGCAGACGACGCAGCGAGCGTGGTGCCCGCGCCTGACGGATGGCTTTGTCACGATCGCCTTTACCAGGATGGGCGTTGCGACTGTGGTTGCGGCGTGACCGACAGCGATTGTCTCGGCGCGGGATGCATCGACCCCGGCTGCATGGAGGTCGGTTGCGAAGCGTGCTTCGGCGTCAACGGCGCATGGGTTCCGTGCGATCCGCCGGAATGGACCTGCGCGCCGGAGGAACAGGCGGACCCCCTCGGCCTCTGCGATTGCGGATGCGGTGCACCCGATCCTGACTGTCAGGCGCGCGGTTGCACCAACGCGT
>JACZCZ010003239.1_pt1 | contig 12366 bp, 13 predicted proteins | sample 8641811 | NCBI WGS metagenome assembly JACZCZ01 (sample SAMN15324610, study PRJNA640507) | soil metagenome | isolation source: intercropping peanut in the first line | place: China: Luxin town, Laibin City, Guangxi Province | collected 2019-07-25 | depth 10cm m | reverse complement strand
GGTCGACGAGGCGCTCGCGCGCAGCCGCGACGGCTCGTTCGTCTCGCGCGTCGCGCGCACGATCACGGGCGGCACCGTCGATGCGGACGTCCGGCCGCGCGTCCTCTACTCGACGCTCGCGGTCGCGCACTTCGTCGCGCAGGTCGGCGACGGCTTCGACCGGCCGGCCCGCGACGCCAGCATCGACTTCACGCCGACGACGCTGGAGCCGGTGCGCGCACAGGACGGAATCACCGTCGCTCGCGAGCGGTTGCGGCGCGCGATCGTGCGTGCGCTCACGAACACAGACGGACCGCACACGGTCGCCGTCCGCGCACGCACGGTCAGGCCCAAGGTCACGACCGCGCAGCTGGCGGCGAAGTATCCGACCGTGATCACGGTGGATCGCGCCAGCTTCCGCCTGCGCCTGTGGAAGGACCTCAAGCTCGTCAAGACGTACACGATCGCGGTCGGGCGAGCAGGCCTGGAGACGCCGGCGGGCGTCTACACGATCAATGACAAGCAGGTGAACCCGTCGTGGCACGTGCCGAACAGCGACTGGGCTGGCGACCTCGCCGGGAAGGTGATCCCCCCAGGCCCGCAGGATCCGATCAAGGCGCGCTGGATGGGGATCTACAACGGCGCCGGGATTCACGGTACCGACGAGATCGACTCGCTCGGCAGCGCCGCCTCGCACGGCTGCATCCGCATGGCGATCCCCGACGTGATCGACCTCTACGACCGCGTGCCCCTGGGCTCGACGGTCTACATCGCGTAGCTACGCGGGGAGCGGATCCGCCCCCGCTCCGCGCCGCAGCTCCTCCACCGGAATCTCCTCCCAGTCGCTTTGCAGCAGGGAGGCATGGTGGTCGCCGTGGCGAATAGCGAGAGCACCGATGAAGATGCCTCGTTCCTGCTTGCGCAGCACCGCGTACCACATCGTCGTGGCGTCGTCGCTGCCCTGGATCCGCAGCCACGGACGCGGCGGTGGCTGCACCTCGTCCCCGAGACCAGCGTCGATCAGCTGGCGACGCGTCGCAACCTGACCCGTGCCGGTGTCGATGAAGAAGACGGCCATCGCGCCCCAGCGTACCGACGCGCCGTCGAGCGGCGATGCGTGGCGCACCGCGCTCGCGCTGCTCGACCAGGACCTGCGCCGTCGTGGGGCCGCCGAGAAGACGCGCCACGCCTACGCCGTCGACGCGCGCCAGTTCCTGCAGTGGGCGACCGCCCAGCGGCTCGTCCCGGCGACCGTCACGCCGCGGCTGCTGCGCCGCTTCGCGGCGGGCTTGACCGAGCAGGGACAGGCGGCGAGCACCGTCGCGCGCAAGCTTGCCTCGCTGCGGGCGCTGTTCCGTACGTTGGTCGAGCACGGCGTGCTCGAGCAGAACCCGGCCGACCTGCTGTCGGCGCCCCGCCGCGACGACCGCCTCCCGCGCGTGTTGAAGGCGGCCGAGGTGGCTGCACTGCTCGACCGCATCCCCGCCGACACCGCCCTCGCGCTGCGCGACCGCGCGCTGTTCGAGCTCGCCTACGCATCCGGACTGCGCGCCGAGGAGCTCGTGAACCTCGACCTCGACGCGATCGACTATGACGGCGAGCGCGTTCGGGTGGAGGGCAAGGGCGGCAAGACGCGCGTCGTCCCCACGGGCGAGCCGGCGCTGAAGGCGATCGAGCGCTACGCGAGTCGCGGTCGCCCGGCGCTGGCGACCGCCGAGGCGACGCGGGCGCTGTTCATCTCGAAGTCCGGTCGGCGCCTCTCCACGTCAGACGTCCGACGCCGCCTGCGCGTATGGACGCGGCAGGCCGCAGGGGTCGCCGGCGCCTCGCCGCACAGCTTGCGGCACTCGTTCGCAACCCACCTGCTGGACGGTGGCGCTGACCTTCGATCGATCCAAGAGCTGCTCGGACACGCATCCATCAGTACGACGCAGGTCTACACTCGGGTAGAGTCCGCGCGGTTGAGATCGGCCTACGCACGCAGCCATCCGCGGGCCTAGCAGGGAGGCGGAGCTGGAAACGAACGTCAAAGCGATCGAGCTCAAGGACCTTTGGCGCCGCTACAAGGCAAGCGGCGACGGACGGGCCCGCGAGCGACTGGTCGTCGCCTATTCCCCCCTCGTGAAGTACGTCGCGGGCCGCATGGCCTCGGGACTGCCTGCGCATGTGGAGGAGGCAGACCTCATCTCCTATGGGCTGATCGGCCTGATCTCGGCGATCGAGCGCTTCGACCTCGGCCGCGAGATCAAGTTCGAGACGTACGCGATCCCGCGCATCCGCGGCGCGATCATCGACGAGCTGCGCTCGCTCGACTGGGTCCCGCGCAGCGTCCGCGCCCGTGCCCGCGAGATCGAGCGCGCGAACGCGAAGCTCGAACACAAGCTGCAGCGGGCGCCGACCGACGAGGAGATGGCGAACGAGCTCGACATGTCGATGGACGAGTTCCAGGACGCGCTCGTGCAGATCTCGAACTCGACGATCGCCGCGCTCGACGAGCTGTGGACGGTCTCCGACTCCAGCGGCGACCAGATCTCGCTGCTCGACACGCTGCACGATCCGGACGCGCCGGACCCCGAGAAGATCGTCGACGCGAGCGAGCTCAAGGACCGCGTCGCCGACGCGATCTCGCGCCTGCCCGAACGCGAGAAGCTCGTGATCGCGCTCTACTACTACGAGAACCTGACGCTGCGCGAGATCGGCGAAGTGCTCGGCGTGACCGAGTCGCGCATCTCGCAGCTGCACACGAAGGCCGTCCTGCGCCTGCGCTCGCGCCTCGCGGGCGAAGACGGCGACCGCGGCGACCTCTAGCGTCGGCTGCCCCGCTCGGGGTATGGTCGGGTCTCCAGCTCACCGAGAGGAGACCCCGGCATGCACACGCCCGCCGACCGGATTCGGAACGTCGCCCTCGTCGGACACCGCGGCAGCGGAAAGACGTCGCTGCACGAGGCGCTGCTGTTCGCCGCCGGGGCTGTGACCCGGCTCGGCAAGGTCACCGACGGGACGACGCCCTCTGACGCCGACCCGGACGAGAAGGCGCGCCAGATGTCGATCTCCGCGGCGTTGACGTCGTTCGAGTGGCAGGAACGCAAGGTCAACCTGCTCGACACGACAGGGGAGCCGAGCTTCGTCGCCGATGCGCTCGGCGCGCTGCGCGTGTGCGAGTCGGCGGTCTTCGTCGTCAACGCGGTGATGGGCGTCGAGGTGTCCACGACGCGTCTGTGGCAGCGCGCGGCCGAGCTGGACCTCGCGCGGCTGATCTTCGTGAACATGCTCGACCGCGAGCGAGCCGACTTCTTCCGCGCGCTCGACGCGCTCAAGGGCGCCTTCGGCCCGCACGTCGTCGCGACCGAGATCCCGATCGGCTCAGAGCACGAGGTCTCCGGCGTGATCGACCTCGTCGACATGAAGGCGTACGCCTACGACGGCGACGGGCGCGAGAACTGCCGCGAGATCCCGATCCCGGAGGAGCTGGAGGCGCAGGCGCAGGAGTACCGCGAGAAGCTGATGGACGAGGTCGCGGAGAACTCCGACGCGCTGATGGAGCGCTACCTGGAGGGCGAGGAGATCTCGCACGACGAGATCGTCGGCGCGCTCAAGGACGGCACGAACCACGGCGCGCTGTTCCCTGTGACGTGCGGCGTCGCGACGCGCAACCTCGCGACGAACCGACTGCTCGACGCGATCGTCGAGGACCTCCCGTCGCCCGTGAAGCACGGCGGGCTCGAGGTCGCCGGCATGACGCTGGAGCCGACCGAGGACGCCGATCTCTACGCGTACGTCTTCAAGACGCGCGCCGATCCGTTCGCCGGCCGCATCAACCTCTTCCGCGTCTATCAGGGCGTGATGAGACACGACAGCCAGGTGCTCAACACGCGCGCCCACGCGAAGGAGCGGATCGGTCAGCTGCTGACGTTCAGAGGTCGCGAGACGCCGCACGTCGAGGAGTTCGGCCCGGGCGACATCGGCGCGGTCGCGAAGCTCAAGGAGACGCGCGCCGGCGACTGGCTGGCGGCGCGCGACGAGCCGATCGAGATGCCGTCCGTCGCGCTGCCCGCGCCGGTGATGGCGTTCGCGATCGAGCCGAAGACGAAGGGCGACGAGGACAAAGTCTTCACCGCCCTGCGGCGCTTGCAGGAGGAGGATCCGACGATCGACCTGCATCGCGACGAGCAGACGGGCGAGCAGATCGTCGCGGGGCTCTCGCAGGTCCACGTCGAGGTCGTGATAGCGCGGCTGCGCGAGCGCTTCGGCGCCGAGGTCGAGCTGCACCCGCCACGCGTGCCCTACCAGGAGACGATCCGCTCCAGCGCGAGAGCGCACGGCCGTCACAAGAAGCAGAGCGGCGGGCGCGGGCAGTTCGGCGACTGCCACATCGAGATCGAGCCGCTCGCCCACGGCGAGGGCTTCGAGTTCGTCGACGCGATCAAGGGCGGCGTGATCCCCGGCGGCTTCATCCCGGCGGTCGAGAGAGGCGTGCGCGAGGCGATGCAGCGCGGCGCCGTCGCCGGCTACCCGGTCAAGGACGTGCGCGTGCGCCTCTACGACGGCTCCTACCACTCGGTCGACTCGTCCGAGATGGCGTTCAAGACCGCGGGCATGCTCGCGATGCGCCAGGCGCTGGAGGCGGCGAGCCCCGTGCTGCTCGAGCCGATCATGCACGTCACCGTGTCGGTGCCCGAGGACGCCGTCGGCGACGTGATCGGCGACCTCAACAGCCGCCGCGGCCGCCCGCTCGGGATGGAACCGTCCGGCGGGATGACCGACGTCCGCGCCGAGGTGCCGATGGCCGAGATGCTCAGCTACGCGCCCGACCTGCGCGCGATCACCGGCGGCCAGGGCGAGTTCACGATGGAGCTCGCGCACTACGAAGAGGTCCCAGGCCACCTGGTCGAGAAGGTCGTCGCGCAGACGAGGGCGGCGGCCGAGGCGACCGCCTGATGACCGTCGGGCTGTGAGCGCCTATGCGCCACGGCCCGACCGGCGAAGGCCGTTGCTAGGCTCGACGGCCGCATGACGACGAAGGACATCCGTACCGCCCAAGTGCAGGTCAGCTGCGACGTCTGCGGCCGCACGCTGCTGCGCGGCGAGCATGCCGAGACGTACCTTGCCGGCGGCAGCCGCCGCCAGGTGTGCGAGCTGTGCACTGCACGCGCCGTCCACGAAGGATGGGTGCGCGAGGGCGTCGCGCTCGAACGCGGGACGCGCAGCGTCGGAGGCGAGCGGCGGCGGTCGCTGATCGGTCGCCTGTGGCGCGGAGGCGGAGCGCAGCGCGCTGGCGAGGCAAGCTCGCCGGCGCCGGCGGAGACGAACGGCGCTGGCAACGGAAGGCATGAGGCTGTCCGGCGTCAGCTGCCACCGAACGCGCCGGCGGAGCCGCGCCAGGTGCATGCGGTGCCGACCAGCGTCGAGCAGCGCACGCTCAATGCGATCGAGCGCTTCAACCGCAGCGAGCATCCGCGCACGGTCGCCGGCGTGGCGCGGTCGCTCGGCGCGCCGGTCGTCGTCGTGCGCCCGACGGACGAGCAGGACTCGCTGATCTCGATCGTCGTCTCGTGGGAGCTGTGCTGGTACCGCTACGAGGTCGATCTGTCGGACGGCGGGGCGGCGGTTCGGCGCGCCGGCCAGGGCTACGAGCTCACTGAGATTCCCGTCGAGGACCGCGTCGAGGCGAACGCGGGGGCTGACGAGTACGGGGCGCTCACGCCGGTCTGAGCACTAGGATCACGGCGATGAGGTCTGGCCGGTGATCTACTGCGTCGTGCCAAGCGCGCTCGCGGACGAGCTGTACGACAAGCTCGTCGCCTACTACGCCGACGACCCGAACGTGACCGTGATCGTCGACCGTCGCAAGGGCGAGCGACGGACGCGCGGCGACAACGGCGGCGGCAGACGCCAGCTGCGCGACCGCCGTCAGCGTCCGCTCGCACAGCGCGCCGTCCGGTGAAGCTGGTCGTCCACGTCGACGGCGGCGCCCGCGGAAACCCGGGCCCGGCGGCGATCGGCGTCGTGATCGCGGATGCGGACGGCCACCTGCTGGAGGAGGTCGCCGAGACGATCGGCGAGACGACGAACAACGTCGCCGAGTACCGGGCGCTGCTGCGCGGACTCGAACGGGCGCACGCGCTCGGCGCCGACGACGTCGAGGTGGTCGGCGACTCCGAGCTCGTCGCGAAGCAGGTCATGGGGCAGTACAAGGTCAAGCACGCCGGCCTGAGACCGCTGCACGCCGAGGCGCTGCAGGCGCTCGCCGCCTTCTCGCGCTGGCGCGTGCGCACCGTGCCGCGCGCGCAGAACGCGACGGCCGACGCCCTCGTCAACGCGGCGCTCGACGCGGCGCGCTGACACCCCTGATTCGCTCCTGGCGTCAGCGGGGATACCCCACTGTGCGCTCGAGGAAAGGGGTGACCGATGGGAGAGCAGCGCACGGTGGCACCCGCAAGCCATCAGACGATTCGGCTCAGCAAGGGCAAGCACGCGACGCCGAGCGAGGGAGCATGCGTCATGGAGCTCGCGTCGATGCTGGCGGGTGAGCCGTTCAGCGATCGGCCCGCCTCTGTGTGTCCGGTCATCGCCGGCTTCATGCGCGCCTATAACGACCGCGTCGACGACGAGCGTCGCCAAGACCTGTATCGATACGCGGCCGAAGTGGTCGGCACGCGCGACACGCCGGACGTCGAGCACGCACGCGAGCGGCGTTGTCTGGAGTGGGCGGAGCTGATGCGGCGCCAGCGGCGGCGGCCGTTGCGTTGGGTCGCTCGCAGCGGGCCCGGATCGGTCGACCGACGCCTTGGGCTCGACGCGGCGGGAACGTACGCGGCCCGTTCGATCCGCCGGCACGGCGAGCGCACCCACGCCGCCGCCCTCGCGTTGATCGACGAGCTGATCGCGATGAGCCGCATCGCTGCGACCACCACGCCTGTGGTGACGCCCGGCGCCGGCGCGATCGACGCCGCCGGGGTCCCGGCGGCTACGTAACGGGCGGCGGTACGTCGCCCGCCCCGACGAGGTCGTCTGACGCCAGCGCGACCTCGTCGGAGTCGTCCGCCGCGTGGGTGAGCAGCCAGTTGCCGCGCTCGTCGCGACGGAGTTGATCGCGCTCCGCGAGTGCGCCGAGCGCCGAGGTCACCGACGGTCGCTGCGCGCCGACCAGCAACGCCAGCTGCCGGTGGGTGAGCGGCAGCGGGATCAGCACGCCGTCGGCGGTGACCTTCCCGAAGCGGTCGGCAAGGTGCCAGAAGAAGGCCAGCAAGCGGGTGTCGACGCGCTTGAGACTGTGGATGCTGACCATCACACCGAGGTTGTGCGCGCGTTCGGTCACGCGCGCGACGAGCGCGGTGACGAGCGCCGGCCAGTGCGCGGCGACGCGCAGGAAGCGCCGGTCGAGGATCGCCAGCCGCGACGGCTCCACGACGCGCCAGCCGATCTCGTGGCGCATCGGCGCCTCGGTGCCGCGGTCGTCGCAGGGGCGCAGCAGCGTGCCCGGCCCGATCAGCTCGCCGCAGCGCGCGTCGGCGACGGCGACGTCCCGGATCATCAGGCCTTCCAGCACCAGCAGGCCGAGCTCCGCCGCGGAGCTCTCCTCTCGTTCCGGGAACCAGTCTCCGGGCGTCAGCTCGAGTACCCCGGCCACCGCGTGCTGACGTGCGCGCGCACGTTCGCTCTCAGGCAGAACGCTGCGCAGTCCGGCGTCATGGTCGAGCACGTAGACGAAGTGCTCGGTTGGACGGGTGTACTCGCTTACGGACACGCTCTGCTCCACGTACCCGTTCAGGGCGGATCGCTCGCGCGATCTTTCGCCCGCTCTGCTGCGCGCGGGCGTCGTCGACACTGCGGGAGGCCGACGACGCCCCGCGACGAACGGCGCGACTACGGGCGGATGATCGCCGGGCGGATGATCGGCCGGATGATGGGGCGGATGATGCTCATGACGGGTTCACCTCCTTCCTCGTGTTCGCGTGGTGTGTCAGGCACGGTGGCCGGCGACGTAGACGAGCTTCGTGTGGGTCTCCTCGTCGGCGTCTGCGTGGAGGACGCCGCCGGTGGACTGGCCCAGCACGGCTCGTGTCGCGAGACCGGCTGACATCAAGGCTCGGCGCACGATCCGCTCGGGGTGGTGGCGCTGCACGTGACGGCTGAGCGCGCCCGTGTGGGCGTCGTCGAGCTCGATGACCGCCATGCACAGGGCGCCAGCCGCGATCGGCTCGGCTGTCTCGCCGCGCCAGACCGCACCTGCGAGCGGGCGCTCGAAGACGACGCCCTCGGCGAAGCCGGCGCGGTACGTCGCCAGCGTGTTCGTGTCGAACAGGTAGACGCCGTCAGGCGCCAGCACGCGCGCGACGCTCGCGAAGGCGGCCTCCAGCTCCTCGACGCTCAAGAGATAGTTGACGGCGTCGTCGAGACAGGTGACGAGTTCGAACGCGCCAAGTTCAGCCAGATCGCGCATGTCTGACACGACGACGCGGTCGGCGTTGACACCGGCGCACCGACGCGCACGCTCGACCATGGCCGGCGAGATGTCGCACGCCCACACGTCGTAGCCGCGCGCGAGCAGCGGCGCGAAGCTTTTTCCCGTGCCGCACGCGACGTCCAGCGCGCGGGTGCCGTTTGCGCCGTGTTTGCGGGCGATCTGCTCCAGCCGGCCGACCCACGCGTCGTGGTCGTAGCCGTCGGTGAAGTCGTCGTAGACGGGCGCGAGTCGCTCGTAGGCGAGCAGCGCCGGAGTGGTGGTCATGGTCGCCATGACCACAAAGACCCTCCGAACGCTCACGAACGTTTCACATACTTCGTGAACTTCTACGCAACCTCAGCGATGCTGCTCTTGTGGCTGTTGCAAGCGAGGGGGACCGCTCGCATCCGCCGAGCGGTGATTGGAACTGGAAGCTGATGCGAGGCATCGCGGTTCGCGAGGCGCGCCGCTACGTGGGCGCGGCTCACGACGTCGACGAAGTCGTGCAGGAGGCGCTTGTGCGCGCGTGGCGGCGCCGAGGCACATGCCACGGCGACGATCGCATGCCGTGGATGCGCCAGATTGCGCGCAACGAGGCGCTGCGGCTGCTTGAGCGCCGCAGACGCCGCTCGGAGTTCGAGCTGCTCGACGACGAGACGCTGCTGGCGGGCGTCGCCGACCAGGACGCGCTGGAACAACACGAGGGCATGCTGCTCCGGATGGAGGTCGAACAAGTCGTCGGCGGGCTGAGCATTGCCGATCGACAGCTCCTTGCACTACGCTATGAGCGCGATCTGACCCAGCCGGAGGTCGCTCGCATGCTCGGAATTCCGGAAGGAACCGTCAAGATCCGACTTCATCGGCTCCGAGGGCGGTTGCGAAAGGCATTGGACGCTGCTGCATGAAGCCCTACAGCGACATCAACGATCCACGCCTCATCAAGGCGCTCGCCCACCCGCTGCGCGTTCGGATCCTCTCGATCCTCGAGACGCGCGACATGGCGAGCCCGAACGAGATGGCCGACGAACTCGGCGTCTCGCTCGGCGTGATGAGCTACCACGTTCGCCGTCTCCACGCGCTCGGCTTTCTCGAGCTCGTCAAGCGGACCCCGCGCCGCGGCGCGATAGAGCATCACTACCGCGCGAAGGCGCGCCCGCACGTCACCGACGAGGGCTGGGCGGAGACGCCGTCGATCGTCAAGCGCGCGATGGTCGGCGCCTCGCTCCAGCAGATCACCGGGTTCATCAATGCCGCCGCTTCCCAGGGCGGCTTCGATCGCGGCGACGCGCATCTGAGTCGAACCGTCGTGGCGCTCGACGAGGAAGGCTGGAAGGAGCTCACCGGCGAATTGGCCAGGCTGATGGAACGCGTCGATGCGCTGCAGGACGAGGCGCTCGAGCGCGTGAAGGCCGCCGGCCAGGACTCCGATGCCGCGCTGAGACGCAGCGCCGCGGTGCTGATGCTGTTCGACGCCGAGGGCGTGCCCGAGCACGACCCGGCGCGAGACGCCGTCAACGGCGAACAGCAGCTCGGCCGTCGCTCCTCGCGTCGGCCGCGTCCGCTGCGCGCCGTCACGAGCGACTGACGCGCGCTCCGCGCATCGAGCAGAGGGTCGGAGGAGGTATACTGCCGGCCCTCTGCGGATGTAGCTCAGTTGGCTAGAGCGTCTGCTTGCCATGCAGAAGGTCGTGGGTTCGAGTCCCATCATCCGCTTCGAATGACGGCCGCAGACTCCAAATGGGGCGAGGGCGCGAACGCCGAGGCGATCACGGCGTGGGATGGGCCGCTGTTCGACCGCTTCGTCCGCTTCCGCCACATCGTCACGAGCGGACTCGGCGCGCACGGCGAGAAGGCGCTTGAACTGTTCCCGCCGCAGCCGGGCGAGCGCGTGCTCGACGTCGGCTGCGGGTTCGGCGACACGACGCAGCGCATCGCAGGCCTGGTGGGCCCCGACGGCGAGGCGGTCGGCGTCGATGCGGCCGCGAACTTCATCGAGGCGGCGCGGGCGGAGGCGCAGGAGGCCGGCGTCGAGAACGTCCGCTTCGAGGTCGCCGACGTCGAGACGACCAGATTCGAGGAGCGCTTCGACCGCGCGTTCTCGCGCATGGGGACGATGTTCTTCGCCAACCCGGTGTGGGCGCTGCGCAACGTGCGCGAGGCGCTGCCGCCGGGCGGCCTGCTGACGATGGTGGTGTGGCGCCAGCGGACCGACAACGACTGGCTCTACCGCGCACAGACGATCGTCGAGGGATTCGTCGCGCGCCCGGAGGAGTCCGACGAGCCGACCTGCGGGCCGGGCCCGTTCTCGATGGCGAACGCGGACACGACGAGCGCCGTGCTCTTGAGCGCCGGCTTCAGCGACGTGACGCTGCACCGTTGCGACATCCCGATCCTCGTCGGCACCGACGTCGACGAGGCGATCGAGCTCGTCATGAGCCTCGGTCCCGCCGGGGAGCTGCTGCGCCTGGCCGGCGAGGACGCGACGCACCTGCACGGTGAGATCGACGTCGCGCTGCGCAAGGGCCTCGGCGAGTTCGCGCAGGCCGACGGAACGCTCGTCGCACCCGCCTCGACGTGGATCGTCTCGGCGGCCGCCTGAGCAGCACGCGTCCGCTTCGCCCGCTGCCGCTTGCCGCGTTGGCGCTGGCGTGCGGGCTGTCGCTCGCGCTCGCCTACGTCGTGTTCGTGCGCACGCACGCCGGGCAGCGGGTCGACGAGGCCGCGTTGAGCGGGCGTCTGGCGTCGTTGCACGCGCGTCATGCCGCCGATCAACTGCTGACCACGATCAGCGTCGGCGCGCTCGCGCTCGTGTTGCTGCTGCTTGCAGGACAGGCGCTGCTGCGGCGTCATGCGGCGCAGGCCGTCGTCGCGGTCGTGGTCGTGCTCGGTGCGGTGGCGCTCACAGAGCTGCTCAAGCACGTCGTGCTGCCGCGACCGGAGCTGGTGCCGACGGCGATTCCGCGGAACAGCTTCCCCAGCGGGCACACGACCACGGCCTTCGCCGTCGGCATCGCGGCTGCGCTCGCTGCGCCGCCGCGATGGCGCCGCGCGATCGCGGCGGGTGCGCTCGTGTACGGAACGGCGATCGGCGTGGCGACGATCGCGGCCGGCTGGCACCGCCCGAGCGACGTCGCCGGGGCGTTGTTCGTCGTGACCGGCTGGGCGGCGGCGGTCGTGCTGACGGTGTCGCTGGTGGATCCGAACGTCTTCGCCGGTGAGCGCGTTGCGGACTCTGAGAGTGAGGGATCGACTTGGGTGCGGCTGCGTGACTTGGAGGGGTACATGCTGGTGGCCGGCGGTGCGCTCGCCGCCGGGTGGCTGCTGACGGTTGCGATCGTCGGCGGCCGGCGCGTGGGTGCGATCCAGCTGACTACGCTCAACGCGGCGTTCGTCGCCGCGTGCGCATGTGTCGCGGCGCTTGCGGCGGTGCTGTTGGCCGCGCTGCTGACGGTGCTGCGGGAGTCGCTCCCCACGGGCGGCGATTGATCCTGCATGCCGACTTGCGCGTATTCCTAGGGTTTCGGGGTACCACGAGGGGACGAAGCGACCCTGGAGGGGAGATCCATGGCGGATTCCACGCCGCGTTCCCATGCAAGCGCAAGAACCGCTCGCACCAAAAGATCGACTGCCTCACGCTCACGGTCCGCGGCTGCGAGAAGAATGACTGCGACGCGTGCGAGAGCGCGGTCGGGTGGCAGGGCGCGCAGAGCGACAGCCGCCAGAAGCGCCGTGCGCAGAACGTCCGCGTCGCGGGCCTCGTCGAACGGATCCTCGAGCGCCAACGGCCACTCCGGCCCGCTGGAATCGGTCGGCGACGCGGTCGGTTCGGCGACACGGAAGGTGAGCGGCCCGCTGCTCGCCGGAGGCCCCGCCGCGGCCGGTGCGATCGGCGGCATCGTGCTCGGTGCTCGCGTACTGCGTCCGCGGACCAGACGCGTGCT
>JACZCZ010195291.1_pt1 | contig 12375 bp, 9 predicted proteins | sample 8641811 | NCBI WGS metagenome assembly JACZCZ01 (sample SAMN15324610, study PRJNA640507) | soil metagenome | isolation source: intercropping peanut in the first line | place: China: Luxin town, Laibin City, Guangxi Province | collected 2019-07-25 | depth 10cm m | reverse complement strand
CACCACGTTCCACCGCGTCATCCCGACGTTCATGATCCAGGGCGGTGACTACATGGGTGATGGCAGCGGCTTCACCGGCTATGTCATCCCCGACGAGCTTCATCCGTCGCTCAAGCACGATCGCGGAGGCCAGCTGTGCATGGCCAACCGCGGGCCCAACACCAACTCGGCGCAGTTCTTCATCACCGAGGCTGCCGCGCAGCACCTCGACAACAGCTACACGATCTTCGGCCAGTGCGAGCCGCTCGACGTCGTGTTCCGCATCGCGCGGGTGCCGCAAGGCCCCAACAATCGGCCGCTGACACCGGTGGTGATCGAACGCGTCGAAATCTCGCGTCGCAGCGGTGCGACGGCTGCAGCGAGCCCCACATCGCAGGTCGGCGGCATGCCGCCCATTCCGCCAAACGTGCACGTGGCCAACAAGATCGGTGCACCGCAACAGGTCGCCCCGAGCAAGCAGCCTTGACCGCGGTTGATTGTTGGGGCGTGACGTTGTGGACGGCGCCGCGGCGGGCTTAGCCTTGCAGCATGCGCGCTATCACATGCTGTCTGTCGCTGGGGCTTATCTTGAGCGGAGCGTGCCTCGACAGCACAACTCCGAAGGATGCTGGTCACGACGCTGGCGGCAGCGGCGGCTCGGCGGGCAGCGCAGGCACGTCGGGTTCGGGCGGCAGCGGTGGGAGCGCAGGCACCGGTGGCTCGGGCGGAACGAGCGGCAGCGGCGGCTCGAGTGGCTCGGGCGGAACGAGTGGCAGCGGCGGCTCGAGTGGCTCGGGCGGAACGAGCGGCAGCGGCGGCAGCTGTGTGCCAGCGTGCCAAGAGGGACGCGACTGTTGTCAGGGGCGCTGCGTCAACTTGAACAACGATCCCCGCAACTGCGGTGCGTGCGGCGCTGCGTGCGCGGGGTTGACGTCATTTTGTAGCCAGGGTTCCTGCATGGAGCGGCCGTGCGCTACGACGTGTACCGATCAAGTCTGCTGTGGCAGTCAGTGTTGCGGAGGCACTCAAATCTGTTGCGACGTTGAAGGCCCGGTTGGGGGACAGGTCGCTTGCGTCGATCCGGTCGACGGCACATGTCCGCAGGGGTGCGCCCCGCTCTGCGTGTGCAACTCGCCGGACACCGCGATCGCGACCGTCGATGGCGAGCGTCCGATTGCAGCGCTGGCCGTGGGCGACCTGGTCTACAGCGTGCACAGCGGTGCCGTGGTGCTCGTGCCGATCGCGCGTGTCCAGCGTGTGCCGGTGGTGGGGCATCGCGTGATGCATGTGGTGCTGAGCACGGGCGCGGTGCTCGACATCAGTCCGCGACACCCCCTCACCGACGGCCGCATGATCGGCGATTTGCGTGCCGGCGATGCGATCGATCACGCGACGGTGCTCAGCGCGGACCTCACCGCTTACCCGCATGAGCACACCTACGACATTCTTCCGGCGTCCGACACCGGGCACTACGTTGCAGGCGGCGTCTGGATCGCGAGCACGATGGGTACCGATCGCTAACTCTCGCTGTCGTCTGGATCGCTGGCGGGTGGTTCTGCTGGACGTACCGCGCGGGCCTTCCGTCGTCGTGCGTGGATCGGGCGCGCCGCGCTGACCTTCACCTTGGGTTTGATCTCGCCGTCTTCGGCCGGGATGAAGCTCACCGTGCCTTTCACTTCCACGCTCATGCCAGAGAGCATCTTCTTGATCTCGCTGGCGATGTCGGCTTCGCGTAGGAAGCTGCCGACCTCGCTCGCCACGGCGCGCACCAAGCCGGAACGCGCGTCACCCAGCTGGGAGATCATGAAGCTCGCCACTTCCTTCGGCGTGGTGCGCAAGGCTTCGTCGGTCTGTTTCAATGTGCCGAGCCCGGCTTCGAGCCCGCGCCGCAACAGGTCGGACACCACACGTTCGACCGTCGATTTCCGATCGCCACCCAGCTCGCCGTGATCGCTCGGGGTCGGCGGCGGCGTGGATGGGCGGGGGGGTGGCGGCTTTGGGAAATCACTCGATGACGTCATGGCTCACCTGCGTGGGCAACCGCGTGGTGCAGGCCACGCCGCGGTCGGAAGAGGCGTCCGGAGTATACGCGATGGACGGACTGTGCCCGTCGGTCGCACGTGGGTCGTGTTTGCGCGCACCGGTTGCGTCCGCGTCGCGGTCAACCGAGGATGCGCCGCCATGGCGCAGGTTCTCTTCATCTCCAAGCCGGTCGCCCCGCCTTGGAACGACAGCAGCAAGAACTTGGTGCGCGACGTGGTCAGCCACATGCAGCGCCACCAACCGATCGTGCTTGGCCCGCGCGGCGTGTCCGTAAGCCTGGGCCGGGCAACGGTGGACGCGATCTACCCCGAGTCACGCGGGCGATTTGCACCGGGCCTTTCGGACAACGGCCGTGTATTGACGCGCTTGCTGGTCGGTGCGCGACATGACGTTTGGCATTTCTTCTTCGCGCCCAACCCGCGCACATCGACGATTGCGAAGCTGACTTCGGGGTTGCGACGACCGCGCACTGTGCAAACGGTGTGCAGCGCGCCGCGCGCCGACCTGGATCCGCGTCAGGTGTTGTTTGCGGAGCGCACGATCGTGCTGTCGCGCCACACCGAGCAGCGCTTGCTGAATGCGGGTGTCGATCCGCGTGAGGTGGTGCGGATCGTCCCTCCGGCGCCACGGCTGACTCCGCTCTCTGCGGGTCAGCGTGCTGCGACGCGCATCCAGTTGGGGCTGCCAGCTGATGCTCCCTTGGTGTTGTTTCCGGGCGATCTCGAGTTCGGCACTGGCGCCGAACGCAGCATGCACGTGGTGTCGCAGCTGCCGTCTTCGCTCGGCGCGTGCTTGGTGATGGCGTGTCGCGCCAAGACGCCGCGCGCAAAGGAAGAGGAGCAACGCGTGCGCAGCGTTGCGGAGCGCTTGGGCATCGCGCGTACCACGTACTGGCTCGGGGAGACGCCGCGCATTCTCGACTTGCTCGGCGCGTGCGATGTGGTGTTGCTGCCTAGCGAGACGCTGTACGCGAAGATGGATCTGCCGCTCGTGCTGCTCGAGGCAATGGCGTTGGCACGACCGGTGGTGGTGGTGACCGGCGTGCCATCGGCGGAGCTCGCGGACGATGGCGGCGCCCTGGCTTTGCCGCCGGATGTGTCTGCGCTCACGATGACGGTGCGCGATCTGCTGGAGTCGACCGATGCGCGTACGCGCCTGGGAGAGCGGGCGCGTGAGATTGCCCAGACCCGGCACGATCCCGGCACCGTGGCGCATGCGTACGAGACGGTGTACGACGCGCTGCTGAACGAGGGATGACCGTGGAAACCGATCGCGACAACAAGGCGTACTACGACGATTTCAGCAAGGGTTACGAGCGCGAGCGTGGCAAGGGCTACCACCAGCTGATCGACGATCTGGAAATGGGTGTGGTCACACCGCTGGCCACCGGTCGACGCGTGCTCGAAGCTGGGTGTGGCACGGGGCTCATTCTCGATCGTCTCGCGCGCGTGGCCGACGAAGCGGTTGGGTTCGACCTGTCGCCTGGCATGGTGCGCAGTGCACGTCGCCGCGGCCTCAACGTGGTGCTCGGCAGCGTGACTCAGATCCCGTTTGCCGACGATTCATTCGATTTCGTTTGCAGCTTCAAGGTGCTCGCTCACGTGCCGCAGATCGGTCGCGCCCTGTCTGAGCTCGCGCGTGTGACGGCGCCCGGCGGCCAGATGGCTTTGGAGTTCTACAACCCGTGGAGCCTGCGCTACCTCGCCAAGCGGATCGCCGGCCCACAACCGATCAGCGCAACCCGAACAGAAGCAGACGTCTATACGCGCTGGGACACGCCCATGACGATTGAGCGACTGTTGCCACCGGGTGTCGAGTTGGAAGATGTGCGTGGTGTGCGCGTCCTGACACCGGCCGCGTTCGTGCATCGGCTCCCGCTCGTGTCACACGGCTTCCGCTTCGCGGAGCACGCGGTGATCGATTCGCCGCTGCGATACTTCGGTGGCTTTTTGGTTGCGTTGTTGCGCAAGCGTGCGTGATTGCGATCGTGTGCGTGCCACGCATCTCGCATCTCGATCCTGACGTCGGGGTTGCTCGCCCATAGGTGCCGAGATATACGAATCGACGTTGCAAGATCGGATGCGCGTGAACGAGCAATCACGGATGGCTGACCCTGCATGAGCGGAACGAGCGAACCGAGCATTCATCGTCTGAGACACCGCGCACAGCGCGCGCTCGAAGACGGTCGCCCGCGCAAGGAGCTCCTCTCACTCTTGGATCGTCTCGTGACGGCCGCGCCGGATGGCAGCGAGCACAGCCTGTTTGCCCATCGACAGCTCGCCGAGCTGCGCCTCGAAGATCATCCGTGGCGTGCCGCGCTGCACTTGCGACGCTTGGTGACGGCGGGGGCAGCCGATGATGGTGTGTTCGCGTTGCTTGGCCTGTGTCACGCGTTGCTCGGCAACTTGCGCTTGTCGATCGCGAGCTACCGCGAGGCGTTGACGCTGTCCCCGCGCAACCCTTGGTACCACCACAACGTGGGTCACTTGTTGGACGTGGGGTTGGACCAGCCGCGACGTGCGCTCGATCACCTACGCACCGCCTCGCGCTTGGAGCCGGAAGAAGACGAAGTGACCGCCTCACTCGCACATTGTCTCGCACGCGTCGGCGAGCTGGAGGAGGCGCGAGCGTTGGCGCAACAGGCGATCAACATGGCGCCGCGCAACGAGGACCATCAGGCGTTGCTGCAATGGATCGATCGCGGCGCACCCGCCGGTGAGCGCGCGGTGCGACGTGGACCCAGCGAGAGCATGGGGCGTCCCGAAACGCAGGCGACTCACGACGAAATCGAACGAGTGATGAGCGTGTTGGCGCAGCAGATGGAAGCAGCGGGTTTCAGCGACGAGCACGTGGCGCGCGCGCGACAGTTGTGGAGCGACTTCAGCCAGGGCCGCGAGCTGCGAATGCAGAAGCCAGAAGCGCTGGCCGGCGCGGTCGAGCTTGCTTATGGTCGAGTACGCACCTTGCCGCACGTGACGCAAGCCGATGTTGCGCGTCGCTACGGCGTTGCCAAATCGTCGTTGGGCCAGCGCTATCGCGAGATCAGCAAGGCGCTGAAGCTGTCGCCCGGCGACCCGCGCTACTGACCGCTGTTTGTCAGAAATTGGCTGGCGCAGATCGGCGCTGGTAGCAGGCAAGCATGGACCTCGTGCTACCCGGTGCGGTTTCACTCGCGCGTGCGCTCCTTGCGCTGTCACGGTCGGAGCAAAGCGGGCTGTTGTTGGTCTCATCTGGTAGCGAGCGTTTCCATCTCGTGCTCGACGCCGGTGTGGTACGCGCGGTTCGCGGTGCCGATGGGGATCGTCACGCTTTGGGCGATGGTTTGATCCGCATCGGCGCGCTCGATTGCGTGCGCTACTCCGAGGCGCTCGCAAAGGAAACCCCGACGACCCCGATCGGCGCGTGGCTGGTGCGCCAGGGGTGCACGACGGCAGCGGCCGTGGAGTACGTGCTGCGATCACAGATGCGTGAGCGCGTGAAGCGCATCTTGTTGTCGCGTGGGCTCGAGTATCAGTTCGTGCGCCAGACGCCGCAGGTGGACGACGCGTGGTTGGAGACGCCGTTTGCCGCGGCCGACTTGGTGCTGTTTGGCATGCGCGAGCTGTTTGCCGAACGCGATGTGGCAACCGACCTCGCGATGCTGCCGGCGGGTCCGCTTTGCCTGAGCGGCCTGGGCCAATCGCTCGTGCGCGGCGCGACGTTGTGGCCAGAAGAGCTGGCCGTGGTCGAGATGTTGAAGCGCGGCGCTGACTTGAAGCGCATCACTGCGGCGGTGAGCGGACGTCCACGCGCGCTGTGCTTCTTGTTGCTGGCGCACGTGCTCGGCGCGATTGCAGTGCGCGAAGCACGCCAGTCGCAGTACGCGCTGTTATTGCGCAAGCTTCGCCAGAGTCGCCAAGCCGCCACCGCGAGCACGCTCCTGGGCTTGCCGCCGGCTCCGACCGAAACCGAAACGCGTCGTGCGCTGCAGAAGCTCGCTGGTCACCTGCACCCCGACACGCTCGGTCCACACGCCCCCAAAGAGCTGCGCGCGGCGAGCCACGAAGTGATGGCTGCGCTCAATGCGGCGGAGCAGCGCTTGCGGCGCTCAGGGTTGCGCCGGTAACCACCAAGCATCCGGCGTTGCGGGTGATTGTGGCGTTGCAGGCGGCGCGCTTGGTGGGCTTGATGTCGCGGGTTCGACCGCTGGCGCTGCGGGCGTTCCCCCAGGCCTGCCAGGCGAAGGCGTGGTCACCCGTGTGTCTGCTTCCGCGCCGACGCTCGCCGGCACCCAGTCATGCTCCTTCTCGACGTAGGCGCTCCACCACGCGACACCGTCCGATGGGATCCCGCGCGCGTACCAACTCCACCATTCTGCGACCGCTTCTGCTCCCGCTGCGGCTACGGTCGGCTCCGCCGTCTTGCGCAGCTGCACGACATAGGTCGCGAGCTGCGGCCGCGCATCGAACGCTGGCAGGCGAATCGCATCGACAATCGGCTTCAGGCATTTCGCAAGCGCAGTCGTTGCCGGGGCAATGGCGAAACCGTATGTGCTGCCATCCGGCCGGACGACGAACGCGATCCGTACCTGCGTGAGAAGCGGAGCATCGGCAAGCGCGTTGAATGTGCACAAGCGCAGCTTCTCGATGTGCGGAACGAACGCCGCGTTGATGTCGTGCTGGGTCAGCTTCTTGGCGAGGAGCGGGCTTGGTGCCTCGACCGCCGAGGTTGCCTCGACTGGTGTCTCGGCAGGCGTCTCGTTGCCGAGCGCGTCGCGGATCGCCGCGGCTAGGATCGGGTGCGTGTCGTTCGCGTCAGCCAACGCCGAAAGTGTCACGACGCTTTCTTCTCCACCCAGCGCGCGCACCGCGTTCGCCAGCGCTGTGATCGTCGCCGGGTCGCCCGCGAACGCCTGCGAAGCACGGTAACGCCGCAACCACGGCAAGAGCTCTGACAACAGCGCGGCGTCTCCCAGCTGCGAAAGGCCATCGGCGATGCGCGCGACGTCTTCGGACGCTGTCGCTGGGTCGTGAAGGTGATCGAGCAGCGCCGGGACTGCACGGCGCTCCTGCATCGCGAGCAATGCGGGCACCACAACAGGCAACGGCGGCGGAAATACGCCGGTCAAAAAATCATGGTGGCGGGCGAGGGCATCGATCAAGTGCTCACTGCCGGTGCGGCGATCGATCAATGCGCGCGCGATCACCTGGCGCAATCCGCTCGGCGTCGCGCGCTCTTCATAGGCGGCGAGCAGCTCCTTCGTGATCACCGGGTCAGGGTCGCGTGCGAGCTGTTCGACGGCGTATCCGCGTGCCACCACCAGGCGATTGTCGTGATCGACGATGATCGCGCGCAGACCTTCGTGCAGGCTCGGTGCGTTGCTGGGTGTGTCGCTTGGCGCGTCAGGCCACGCACCCGCCAGCTGCGCGGATCGGATCGGATGCGCGATGTTGGCGATCGAAACACGGTGTCCGTCGAGCGCGCGCAGCCATGTGACTTGGCCCTGCGTGTCCAGCAAGACGAGGCCACCTTGGGTCGCGCGCGTTCGCAGCACGTCGTGGTCCAAGAGCCGTACCCAAACCAGCGTGCCGTCGGCGCGATAGGCAAACACGTAGCGATAGAAGATCAGGTACGCGCGGTCTTGGGCTAGCTGCGCGTGGCCCTCAGCATTGCGTGCCATCTGGAGCTGCGTGCTGATCCCCGCCGAGCTTGGTGCACGGTAGGCGCTCGGGTGCAGCGCGGGGTGACTTGGCGCTTGGACGAACGGTGACGGTTGGGATGTACACACCCCTGTGTTCTGCGTGCAGGCGAGGTCGGACAACCGATCGGTTCCGTAACTGATCACGCTCGGGTCTTCTCGGATCCAGTCGATGCTGGTGCGTTCGGGTTCCAGGCGTGCCAGCTCGCGGCCAGTGTCTGCGTCGATTGCGGTGAGGCCCTGACGATTCCACGGCAAGAGCACCGTGTTTGCGCGGATGACAGGCGCACCGATCGCGGCGGTCAGATGACGCTCCCATTGCACCTCGCCGTGCTCGCGGTGAAGCGCCATCACAACACTTTGGGGATCCACTGCAGTGATCGAGGGCGTCACGGCGACGACCACCAACGTGTCGTGTTCTTCTGCTGCGCCCAGCAGCGACAACCCTGCGAGGGAGCGCTGAAAACGAGCGCGTCCGGTGTTCGCGTCGCGCACCGAGATCGTGTCGCGTTCGACCGTGATCAGCGACGTGCCCGCCACCAGCAACGTGGCATCGGCAGCGATTTCAGCGCGCCAACGTTCGGCGCCGGCGGTGTCGTGCGCCAAGAGCAGCGCGGGAGTGCCTGCCGTGATCGACCAGGCCATGCCTTCGCGCTCGACCGCCGCGGGTGAGCTCTCGACCTTCGCCACCACCACTGACCAGGCTTGGCTGCTGGCGACGAAATGCAAATCGAGGCCCGCGCTTGCACCACCACAGGCGCAGATCCACGCGCCGAACATCAGGGCCCATGCGCGCGTCATGGCGCTGGCTCCGTTTGGGGCGTCTCGCGAATGCGTCCGATGGAGGTCGCGACGGCGCGTTGGACGTTGGCTTCGTTGGCGAGCGCACCGCTGTCCAACACAGACTGCAGGAAGCGCTTGATCGCGATGCTCGCTATCTCTTCCAGCGTCGCGACGATGCTGAGCTTGGTGGTCTCGCTGACGTCGTCGCGAACGAGCCATGCGCGATAACCGTTCAGCATGTGGGCGAGCGGTTTGCGGGTCAGGAATGCGTTGAACGCGGGCAGTTGTGCGTCACTGGCCAAGGTTCCGATGGCGTCGGCGGCCTCGGGTACACCGCGATCGAACGCCAACAACAACACATCGACCTGTCCGCGTGCCTGCATCGTGGCCAGCGCGCGCGCGGCGGCTGCCCGAACCGTGGCGTCGTGATCGCGCAGTCCCTGCGCTACGAGGGCTTCGACATCGGGTCGCGAGATGAAGTGGGTGAGTGCGCTCAACGTTGCGACACGGATGCTGGCGACGCGGTGACGTTGGGTTTCACGCAAGGCGTTGAGGGCGGCATCGGAACGTGTGGTGCCAAGCGCCAGCACCAAACGCTCGGTCACGGCATCGGCGCGACCTTCCGACAGCAACGTGATCAGCCCGACCACGGAACCAGCCGTGGGCGTCTTGGCGATGTCGTCGATGGCGGTGGTGGCCACCGCGAGGTCGTTGCTGCGCGCGGCCGACATCAGCTTCTGCAAGCGTGGAGAGCCGACTGCCTGTCCGAACGCCGACATTGGCGCGGTGACAAGGAGCACCCAGCACAGGCCCCCACGGAGGCAGTGGATCGCGCGTGACACCGGCGCAGCATACGCGCAAACCCGGCCAATATTGTGCCTGTTTCCGGGCCGCGTGTTATCGGACATGCCATCGACACGTGACGACGGCGAGTCAAGTCAGCACGACGCAACCAGCCATTTCGATTGGCGTGCGGATGCGTGTGCTCGCGGTGTTCTTGAGTCTCGGTCTGGCGGTGGTCGCAGTGCGAATGCGAACCGTCGGCGCGGTGCGTGACAACTATGCGCTCTCGTTGTCCGCGGCGTTGGCGCAGGATGGTCTCAGCGTCGAAAACACGTCCGTGCACTGGCTCGACGTGACCGGGCGCTTGGGTGCGCGGCCAGTGATGTTCGTGGCATCACGCGAGGACGAGCTGCCCGACGTCTACTATGCCGAGGCGCGCGTCGCCGGGCACAGCGCTGTCTTGGACGTGTTGTGGTTGAGGAACGTGACGCGCACTTCGAGCGCCGCCGAGCATGACTTGGTGCGCATTGGTCCCTATCTCGCCTTCGCCACCCAAGTCGGCGACACGCACAACGCGATCGAGATCCTCGACACGCGTGGCGAGCCTGCGTCGATGACCGCGGGTTGGCCGAAACGCGCCAAGGTTCAGAACTGGATCCGCAACTTGCAAGAGACCGGTCGCGGGGATGGCTTGGGGCGCCGCCGCTATCAGCTCGTTCCGCCGGCCAGCGCGATCACGTTGACCAGTGAGCAACAGCGGCTCGTGGCGGTGGTGGACGACACGCGCGTCGTGATCGATCCGAAGCGCCCACAGCCGATCTCTGGCGGCGATCGCGTCGAGTTGCGTCCGACCGAACAAGGCATCCCGGGCACGATCACGTGGGTCGTCGACACCGTGCGCAACCTGTCGTTCGTGGGTCCGACGCCGATCGAGTGGCTGGAGCACACTGTCTTCGGCATCACCGACAAGATCAGCCGCACCTATCACCAGTGGGTCGAGACGGACACGGAGGCTGAAGTGAAGGAAGCCTTCGCGCTGCCGACGCTGACCGAAGAAAGGAAGGCGTTGCTGACGGCGACGGATCCGGAGCTGGGTTGGCCGCCGGTGGCCTTGAAGCCGGTGTTGGAGCGCAAGGTGCGCGGCGAGGGCGAGTGGATTCCGGTCGCCGATCCGGAGTTCGTGAACGCGTACCCGCACGCGCCGACGGCCTTCTATCAAACCTTCCTGCGCGTCGATCCTGAGCGCGACTTCACGCGCGTCTACATCACATTGTGGGATCCGCGGATGGTGCAGCTCGGGATCGTGATGGGCACGCAGGAGCCGGAGAGCGCGACGGGAGAAACCGGATCCGGCTTGATTCCGCGCGACGAAACGACGCTGCGCCACGTGGTTGCTGGCTTCAACGGCGGCTTCCAAGCCGTGCACGGCGAGTTCGGCATGATGGCCGAAGGTCAGGTGTATCTGCCTCCCAAGCCCTTCGCTGCGACCGTTGCAGTGTTCAACGATGGGCGAGTCGGCATTGGATCGTGGCCCGGACCCACGCGCGGCGTCGAGTGGAATGAAGAGAGCGCAAACGCGCAGATCCCCGCCGACATGGTGTCGATGCGCCAGAACCTCACCAGCGTCGTCGAGGATCAGAAGTTCAATCCTTGGGAGCGTTGGTGGTGGGGCGCTGCACCGCCGTGGGCAGAAGAACAAACGTACATTCACCGCACCGGTCTGTGCCTGACCGAGGCGGGATTCATGGCGTATTTCTGGGGCGATTCGCTGGGTCCGGAGGAGCTCGGCCGGGCGATGATCGCGGCCTCGTGCGTGCGCGGCATGCATCTCGACATGAACAGCAAGCATACCGGCTCCGAGTTCTACAAACCGATCGCGCCCGGCGAGGTCAGTGTGCCGTTGTCGCGCAAGCTCGCCGAGAGCGAGTTCGAGGGGACCATCACGCAGGCGAAGGGCTTCTCGTTTCGCGCGCGTCTTGGCGTCACGACGATGTCGCCAATGGCGTTTCCGCGTTACCTCGAGCGCGATCGGCGCGACTACTTCTACCTGACGTTGAAGCCGGTCTTGCCAGGGCCGGACATTGAAGTAGACGGCGCGCCGATTGCTTTCAGCACCAAGGGGTTGCCGCACGCTGGATTCCCACACGCGTTTGCCCGCGCTGAGCTGCCGGCGATCGACGGGCTCCGGCGTTGGGTGGTGCGCGTCGATCTCGCTCGCGCGGTCCCACAGACGTTGGCGGAGCCGAACGCCGTGCAAGCCCTTGGCTATCTGACCGAGGTGTCGACGACCCAGGGCAGCGTGGGCGTCTTCCGCAAGCGATTACCCGGACGTCCGACCCGGTTCTATGTCGATCAAGCGTCCAACAGCGATGCGGTCGTGTTGCGCGGCGAGCCGCTGACGTCCGATGCGAGCGCCACATGCGCGGTGGGCCCCGATGCCGAGGGGTTCCTGGTGTACGCCGAGATCGAGCGCGCGGCTCCCGGCGTGTTGATGCGGACGTTGCAGCAGGCGGGGGTGACGAACGCAGTGGCGTTAGGCCCGACCTCGCGGCTCACCTTTGTGATCGACGGCAAGACGGTGACGGTGGACGGAGCGCGCGAAGTGACAGTCCAGCCAGGCACGAGCCTGGGCTTGCTGGCGGAGGCGCGCCCAGCCGCCGAAACGTTGTTTCCGCAGACTGAGCCGCGTCCGTACCGGCGTTGGGGTTGGCTTCAGGACAAACGAGTCCGCTACTTCCCTCGCGGGAATGCCCCGCGCTTCCACGCGCCTGGTGAGGAGGAAGTCTCCCCGTGAAACGTCCTAAGTCTGGGACGCTGTCCGGCGCGCGACCCGTTGCTCTTGGCGGCCACGGTTCGCCGACCGCGCGAGGGCCCAAATTGCCAGTTTCCTTGAGGTTCTCCTTGGTGTTATGAGGATCCGAAACATGCTTCGCGATGGCGGAACAGCCAGCACCGCCCCACTCCATTTCCGCTGTGCGGCGTTTGACCCCGATTGTGCAGTTCCTGTACACTCTGCCGCGCCGTGGCTTCCGGGGGGGTCGCGCAGTTTCGGATGGATGATGTCTAGGATTCGGATGCGAGGGCCGCGGTGAAACAGCCCATCCCGTTTG
>JACZCZ010130249.1_pt1 | contig 12398 bp, 9 predicted proteins | sample 8641811 | NCBI WGS metagenome assembly JACZCZ01 (sample SAMN15324610, study PRJNA640507) | soil metagenome | isolation source: intercropping peanut in the first line | place: China: Luxin town, Laibin City, Guangxi Province | collected 2019-07-25 | depth 10cm m | reverse complement strand
GGAATTCTTCGACGTCGGCCGGCTGCTTGGTAGGTGGCGCTTCGAGGACGGCGCGAATCGCATTCAAGCGCGCGCTCGGCACGTCGCCGTGAGCTGCGCTGCGCAGCGCTTGCGCTGACGGTGAGCCCGTATAGAGCTCTGCCGCGAGCCGCGCGAGGCCGCGGACGTCGTCGGCGGGACGAGCCGGCCGAGGCGGATTCTTGGCAACGGCTTGCGCGAGAAAATTCGTCAGGACGAAGCGCCGATCCATCGTGACGATGACGTTCTCGGTTCGGACCTCGCCGTGCACGACGCCGTGCTCGTGGGCGTAGGCAAGCGCGGAGCCGATGGCGCGCACGATGTCGTCGGCTTCGCCGACCTCGAGCCGCTCGGGGAGGAGATGATCGAGCACGTCGCGCAGCGACTCGCCGTCGAGGCGCTCACCTCGCACGTAATATTGTTGCCCCTTGCAGCCGAGCTCGAGCAGCCGCGCGATGTGCGGGTGGTCGAGCGTACGCAACGTTGCGAAATTGCGTTGCAACGTCGCGACCGAGCTACGGCTTGCTCCCACATGCGCAGGGAGCATCCACAGTCCGACGGATCGGTTGTTATTCAATCCTGCCTCCTCCAACACGACACGCGCGGCAAACGCCGCGCATTTGCTGTCAGGGTGCAATGTCCATGCCAGAGAATCGCCGCGGCGTGCACAAGCGTTGTGAATTTGGCACAGATATTGCTGAGGTGTTGGGCGGGGGAGACACAACGGCTGGGCGCAGCTCCGGGAGGTGTGCGCATGAAATATCTGACGCGCGCGGTGACGCGAGCGATCTTTGTCGCATGGATGTCGTGGGCGGCGACGCTCGCCGCTCAATCCGGAGGTGCGCCGCGCCCCGAGGCGGGGGCCGCGCAACGCCAGGATCCTGCAGCGTCCGTCCGTCAGTCGACCGGCGGCGCCGCTCGCTACGAGGTCCAGCCGAGCGATCTTCTACAGGTGTCCGTATGGCGCGAGCCCGAGCTGACCCAGCAAGTGCTCGTGCGTCCCGACGGTGGCTTTTCGTTTCCGCTCGCTGGCGAGATCAGCGCCGTGGGCAAGACGGTGGAAGACCTACGTGTCGAGCTGATCGACCGGCTGGCGCGCTACATCCCCGATCTCGTGGTCACGGTTGCCGTGCTCGAGATCCGGGGCAACAAGATCTACGTCATCGGCCAGGTCAACGACCCCGGCGAATTCATCGTCAATCCTCGAGTCGACGTCATGCAGGCACTCAGTCTCGCAGGCGGCACGACGGCGTTCGCGAGCCCCAGCGAGATCTTCGTGCTGCGCCGCGACGGCTCGCAGCAGCAGCGCATGCCGTTCAACTTCGATGCCGTGCTGCGCGGACGAAACCTCGAGCAGAACGTTTTGTTGCGCAGCGGCGACGTCGTCGTCGTGCCTTGATCAGGAGCGGAGCTAATCCATGGCAGACGAGCGCGAATCCCAGTATCAGAGTCTCGACATCGTAGGCATCCTGCGCCGGCGCGGAGGGCTGCTGCTCGCCGTCGCCGGACTCGTGGTGCTCGTCGGCGTCGCCGTGGCGTATCGGTCGACACCTCAATACGCCTCGCGTGGCGTATTGCTCGCCGAGTTGCCGGGCCTGTCCGAGGGTGCGGTGCGGTCCGTCGTGACGAATCGGCCCGAGGCTAGGGTTCGGATCATCACGCAGCGCGTGCTGACCAACGACAATCTGCAGGAGGTCATCGACAAGCACGGCCTCTATCCCGATCTCGACGGCATGCCTGCCGAGGCGCGGGGGCGCTTTCGCGATCACATGGATCTGTCGGCCGAGGACCCGCAAATTTTGGAAAGCCTTCTCGGTACGGCGCGCCCAGAAGGTGCCTTGGCCTTCAGCGTCAAATTCAGCGACACGTCGCCGCGCGTTGCGCGCGATGTCGCCAACGATCTCGTGGCTCTCTATCTAGAGGAAAACCGCGAGGCGCGGCGCGAGCAAGCAGCCGAGACGATTCGCTTCCTCACGCAGGAGGCGCGCCGCATCGAGCGCGACATCGCCGACCGCGAAGAGAAATTGGCCGAGTTCAAAACCAGGAACGCTGGCGCTCTTCCAGAGCTGTCGGAAAGCAACATGCAGCTTATGGAACGCGTGGGCCGTGACCTCGATGCCGTGGAGCAAGAGATTCGCTCGTTGCGCGAGCGCCAGTCGCTGTACACCTCGGAGCTTGCGCTGCTGAGCCCGAGTGCCACGGTCTTGAACGATCAAGGCGCGCCGATTCTGAGCCCTTACGACCGGCTCAAAGCGCTGCAGCGCGAGTATCTGCAGATGAGCTCCATCTACAACGCGGACCATCCCGACGTGCAGCGCAAACGGCGCGAGCTCGAGGCGCTCGGCCAGAGCACGGGCCTGCCCGCGTTCGATCGCCAGACGCTCGAGACGGAGCTACAGGCTCGCCAGGATCAGCTCGCGGCCGCGCGCGAACGCTACTCGGCCGATCACCCCGACGTCGTGCGGCTCGAAAAATCCGTCGAAGCTGCGCGGGCCGCGCTGGCGTCGGCGCCGCGCACCTCCGCTCGGCGTGTGCCGACGACTCCGGATAATCCGGCCTACATTCAGCGAGAGGTCCAGCTTCGCGCGACGACGCTCGACTTGCAGGCCGCGATCGAACGGCGAGACGCGCTGCGGCTTCGCTACGACGACCTCGAGAAGCGGCTGCAGGTGGCGCCCGAGGTCGAGCGCGAGAGCAGCGCGCTGACGCGCGGCCTCGAGCAGCTCGTCGCGCAATACAACGATACGCAGCGCAAGATCAACGAAGCGCAAATGGCGCTGAATCTCGAAGAGGATCCGAATAGCGAGCGGTTCACCGTGCTGGAGCAGCCGTCGATGGCGGCCAGCCCCGCAAGCCCTAACCGCTTTGCCGTGCTGGCGCTTACGCTCGCGATCGCCGTCGCCCTCGGCGCCGCGGTGGTCACCGTGGCCGAGCGTGCCGACCAGGCGGTCCGCAATGCGCAAGACGTGGTGGCGTTCCTCGAGATACCGCCGCTCGTCGGCATCCCGTACGTCGAGAATCGCGCGGATCTGAAGCGCCGCTCGCGGCAGAGGCTCGTGACCGCGGGCGCAGTGAGCCTGTGGCTCGGCGCTATTTTCCTCATGGTCGTAACCCCGCTCTAGGAGTGGCTCAAATGTCGAACATCGAGAAGGGTCTGCGGCGCGCACGCGCCGCGCTGCACTCCATCGGCCCCGGCAACGTCGAGCTCGCTGCGGCGGCGCCCATGCCGGATTCGGGGTCCGCCGCGATCGCAGCTGCGCCTGCACCGGCGGCAGCGCCGCTGCCCGCGTTCGCGATCGACAGGCTCGAGTGGGTGCAGCCCGACGTCGAGTTGCTCGAGGAGAACCGCATCGTGATCGACGAGCGCTCAGCGGCGAGCGCGGCCTACAAGGTGTTGCGGACGCGAGTGCTGCAACGGATGCGGCGCAACGGCTGGAAAACGCTCGCGGTCACCGGCACCTGCCCCAACGAAGGGAAGACGCTGACCGCAATCAATCTCAGCATCAACCTGGCGTGGCACTCGACGACATCCGTGGTGCTCGTCGACATGGACTTACGCAATCCGTCCGTTCACCGCTACTTAGGCGTCGATACGCGGTTCGGGCTCATGGATTACTTGAACGGCGACGTTCCGCTCGTGCGTGCCGGCGTGCGCCCGGGGATCGAGCGGCTCGGCGTCGTGCTGAACGATCGACCGATCGCCAACGCTTCGGAGTTGCTGTCCTCGCCGGAAACGCTCGGGCTCATCGAAGAGGTGAAGCAGGGCGACGATCGCATCGTGATCTTCGACATGCCGCCGGTGTTCGCCGGCGACGACGTGCTGGCGTTTGCGCCGTACGTCGATGCCGTGCTGATCGTCCTGTCGCAAGGAACGACGAAGCGCGCAAGCCTCGTCGCGCTGCGCGAGCTTTTGCAGCACGTCAACGTCATCGGCACGGTGCTCAATCGATCTTCTGAGCGCGTGGCGCCTTACTACTACGGCCAGAGCTGAGCCCCAGATAGTCACGCGCCAGGCCAAGGAGCGCTCTGAACGTCCGATCGCCGCCGAGGTATAGCACCAAGGCGTACGCCGCGACGCCGAGCGGCAGGCTCGTCGCAGCGAGCGCCACCGGCGTCACGTCCAACCAAGAAAGAGCGCCTGCGGCCCCGAGCATCGCCGTGCCCGCGAGCACGGCGTACAGCGCCAGCTCGCCGGAGGTGCGCAACAGGCCGATCTCGGGCAACCGACGGCTCACGAGCACGAGCATCGCCAAGAACGTCGCGAACGCCGCGACCGTCGTCGCAATTGCGAGCCCCGGCGTGCCGAGCGATGCCGAGAGCGGAATCGCTGCCGCAACGTAGAGCAGGGTGCCCAACGGCATCACGATCGCGGGCACCAGCACGCGGTCCATGGCGTAGAAAGCGTTCGACAGCAGCTGATTCACGCCGAGGAACAGCACCGAGGGCACGAGGGCCAGCAACACCGCGGCCACTAGCTCGGCCATCTCCGGCGTGAACTCGCCGTGGCCGAACAGCGCTCGGACGACGGCCTCGCTGTTCACGCCAATCCACCAGAGCAGCGGCACGAGCACGAGAAACGCGGCCCGCAGGCCCCTGCTGTACAACAAGCCGAGTGCGCGCCGATCGTCGGCGACGGCGAGCCGCACCGAGTCGCTGAACATCAGCATCCGGATGCCCGTAAAGGCGCTGCGCTCGAGCGGCTCCGTCAGCTTGTTCGCCAAGGCCAAGGCCGTGATCGCGCCGCCGCCGAGCTGCGACGCGAGATAGTTGATGACGATCGACTTCGACCGCGCTATGAGCCCCGTGCTCATGACGATGGCGGAGTTCGCGAACACGCGCCGCTCGAAGCCGGGGCGCAGCGCCATATAGGGGCGATAACGGTACGGCAAGCGGCGCAGCAGCAACACGAATACCGCAACGTTGCCTACCAGATACCCTACCGGCAGGCAGTATTCGCGGAGCCAGGGCGCGAGCGTCACGATACTCACTAGATTTGCGATGGGCAGCGCCGTCCGGCTCAACGAGACGTAGGTGAACCGTTCCTCGTATTGCCAGACGTACTCGTGGAACGTGCTGACGGCCATCAGCACGATGCTCGGTGCCATGATCGCGAAATAGTTGCCGACGAGCGCGAGCGACTCCGCGTCGAAGCCTGGCAGCAGAGCTGCGAACAGCGGCGCGCGAAAGATCACCAGCACGATGGTTACGGCGGTCGCGAGCACCGCCACGGTCGTGACGATGCTCGAGGTGACGCTGCTCGCGCACGCCTCGCCGACGGCTTTGGCGCTCGCCAAAACCGGCAGAAAGTTCCTGCCGAGATAGTCGATGCACAGAACCATGAACAGGTTCGGCAGCACGGCCGCAGCGAAGAACGCATCGACGCGGCGGCTCAGCCCGAACAAGGCTGCAATGAGCACGTTGCTGAGCAAGCCGATGGCGAGAGCGCCAATCACCAGCGCGTTGACGTTGACGACGCCGCGTGCTCGCTTCAGAAGGTCTTTGTGCGGCATGCAGCGCCTCAGGCGCCGATCGCTCGCTCGAGGCGCGTCGGCGGCGTGGCTGCGTCGGCGCGCAGCAAGGTGTGCATGCGAGTCGCCACGAATGCACGAAAGGCGAATACCAGCGGCTCCATCGTCGGCCGATTCGCGCGCCAGTTTCGCACCACCTGCCGCAACGACTCCGGTACCGCGCGCGTGAGCAGCGACGGAGCATGCCCGTCGCGCGGCTGCGCGCGGGGCGCTTGCAGCGCGTCGCGCAGCGCTTTGCAGCAACGGGCGCGCAGCAGAGGCGTGAACATGGAGGCCGCGCGCTCGGAGGATAGCTCCGCCAGCAGCCGCTCGAGCACGCCGGTCTCGCGTAGGTAGTCGGTCAACGATGGAATCGCAACGCGGCTCGCCAACGCGATGTTCGGCAATTGTTGCTTCACGAGCTCGCGCCACAGTCGTTTGTCGGTGCGCAGCTCGTCGGGCAGCGCCCGCACGCAATCCAGGACCGAGCTCGCAAGGAGCGGCGTGCTCACGTCGACGTAGGCGCTCTTGAGATCGGTGAGGGCCGCGAGCAGCGTCGGCACGCGAAACTGCTGGTAGAGGCGGTCGCGCCACGACGCGAGCGACTCGCCTCCGCGGCGGGTTAGCTCGCCGGGTAACTCTTGTCGGGGCAACTCGAAACTCGCGAGCTCGGCGGGCGGAAAATAGTCGGCGAGCATCGTCAGGCTGGTCGCATAACGTGCGGCGTATGGCGAGGTGACGGGTATCGAGCCGAAGGCTTCGTCACCGCGGATCACGCCTTCCCGTCCCTCGTCGAACAATATTTTCCAAATCTTGAAGCCGTCGACGTAGCCGGATATGCGGTCGACGCGGCCTTCGCCGACGCTCAAGAATCGGTCGAGCACCGCGTCGGGGGGCTCGAGCGACCCGGACATCGCAAAGAAACGATGGGCGACTGCGAACGAGTTCGCCAGCGTGCGTGCGACGAAGGCATCGTTGCCGTTTTGCCGGCTCGCGCCGGGAAGCCCCCAGGTGACGGTGTCGATGCCGCGGTCGCGCAGCAGGCACAGCAACGACCGGCTGTCCGCTCCGCCCGAAAGCGTCAGCACCCATTTACGCGCATCGAACGTCCAGCTCCGGCACGCGTCGGTCACGACCGCTCGCAGCCGCTCGAGATGCTGGTCGCGCGTGAGGCTCGTGTCCGCGGCGAACGCGGGAGCGGTCGTGCGCGTCGTCAACCGCCACCGTTGCCGATCGAGCAACACGCGTTCGCCCGGCCGCACCCGGTGCAAGCGGCGGTCCCACGCCGCGGTCGGCCCAAGGGTTCCCGACGACAGCATCCAGGGTAGGGCGTCGCCGTTCGGCTCGAACGATCCGAGCAGGGTCACGATCGCACGCTGCGACGTCGACGCGATCAGCTCGTGCTCCGTCAGGGAGTACCACAAGGTGCGGGACCCGACGCCGTCCGCGGCAAGCTCGACGAAGTCCTCGTCGGCGCGCAGCAGGGCGAAGCTGCCATCCGGCAAATCGCTGCCGGGGATGTGCCAGTCGTTGCACGCACCGAGCAACGTTCCGATGGCGATGCTCGTGCCGCGCATGCTCGAGCGGCCGTGCGGATTGAGCAATGCCGACGCGATTCCCGGCGCGCACGCGTGCAGCGGTGCGTTCGGCTCGATGTTGTCGCCGGCGAGCTTCCGATTGAGCACGTCGCGGTACGCATCGAGACGACTCGGTTGGCCCGAGTAGCGCGAGGCCACGAGGACGGCTCTAGCCACGCTGCCATCCCCGTCGAGCGACGAACTGGTACACGGAGCTCGTCAGCTCGGCTGCTCTGCGCCACGAGTAGCGGGCACGGACCGCTGCGTGCAAGTTGCGGGACTCGGCTGCCGAGGCCGAGCTCCGAGTATGGGCGACGAGCTTGCGTGCGAGCCCTGCCGTGTCGCCGACGGCGAAGTAGCGGTCGCGCGGCAAGGGCAGGGCGAGGTTCGCGGGAATCGCGGTCGCCAGTACCGGCACCTCGTAGACGGCTGCTTCGAGTAGCGCGATGGGGTGGCCTTCCGCTGCGGACGGCAGCACGAACAGCCCGGCGTGCGAGTACAGCTCGTGCAGCGCGTTGCCGGTTTGATAGCCGGTTAACACGATCGATGGGTCGCGCTCGGCGTGCGCGGCGAGCGCGTCGCAATACGAGTCCCCGGTCTGCACGTCGCCGACGATGACGAGCTTCCAGCCGTCGAGCGCGGCCGCTTTGAACGCCTCGATCAGATCGAGCTGCCGTTTCCCCGGATCGAGTCGGCCGACGCAGAGCACGTAGCGACGCGGCTCGAGCGCGAATCGGTCGAGGCAACGGCGCGTGGGCGTCGGCGCGGCCAGCGGTGCACCGTTCGGTATCAACGTCGTGTCGATGGCGTAGTCGCTCTCGACTCTTTGCTTTAGCACCGGCGAGACGACGATCGGCCGGTGCGCGAAGCCGATGCCGAGCCGCTCGCCGGAGCGCAGCAGCGCCTTCGCCAAAGGCCCCCATTTCTCTCGCTCGTAGTCGGCGCCGTGGTGCGTCATGACGACGCGCAATCCGAGCAGGCGGGCGAGCGGGGCAAGCAAGCCGGGCCCGACGGCGTGTAAATGCAGCACGTCGGGCCGTTTGACTGCCGCGTACAAGACACCGAGCAGGGTGTGAACCGCGGTCTCGATGACGGTCGTGCGCGGGCTCCAGATATACGTCAGGCGCAATCCATGCCAGTGGCGGCGGCGCCGCTCGCGAGGGAAGTAGGCGCCGCGCTGAACGATCTCGATGTCCCAGCCGAGCCGCGCCAGCAACGGATAGAGTCGGCGCGCATGCGTCTCGATGCCGCCTTGCACGTCGAACACGCCGCGTAGGCCGAGCACCATGACGTGCTGGCGGCGCGAGACCGCCCCCGGCACAGGGGAGAAATGCGCGTAGCTTCTTGCCGTTACGGCCATCGAGCCCCCAAGCGTTGATAGAGCGCGCGTATTCGCTCGAGGTAGCGCGCCGGTGAGAACTCGTCTTCCATGCGGCGACGCGCTGCCATGCCCGCCGCGCGCACAGCGGCGTCGCTCGCGTCGGCGACGGTGCGCAAACGTTGCGCCAGTTCCGTCGCGGAACGAGATTCGAAGCTCCAGCCGGTCTCCCCATCGACGACGAGCTCGGGCAGCCCGCCGGCATCGGACACGATCAGCGGCTTCCCTAGCGCGGCGGCCTCGAGCACGGCAAGCGGAGCGTTCTCGTACCACTCCGATGGCGCCACGACGGCACGCGCGGCAGCGACCGCGGCGTTCAGCTTGGCGCCGGTCTGAAATCCAAGGAAGCGCACGTCTTGGCCGTCCGCAAGAGCTCGCAGCTCGCGCTCCTGCGGTCCGGTGCCGATGACGTCGACACCGACTCCTGCGGCGGCCGCCGCGCGCAGTAGCGTCGCGATGCCTTTCTCGGCCGACAAGCGACCGAAGTACACGAATCGCTTACCCGGCTCGTAGTTGGGCGCGACGGTATCCGTCGCAACGAAATTCGGGACATACTCGAACCTGCCGGGCGGAAATCCCCACTCACTGAGCTTGCGCAGATAGAAGCGGCTCGGAACTACGAAGCAGTCGACATTGCGCAGGTAGCTGTCGAGAAACCGGTGAACGTAGCTTTCGATCATGACGAGGGCGCTCAACGCCAAGCTGCCCTTCATGCAGCGATTCGTGACGACCTGATAGAGGCGCCCGTTGCGGCAGCGCTCGCAGATTCCGTCGTGCGTCAACATCGAGTACGCAGGACACGCGATCTTCAAGTCGTGCAGCGTCATGACGAGTGGGATGCCGCGCCGGCCGATCAACCCCAAAATGGACGGCGACAAGTGGTGATACACGTTGTGCGCGTGGCAAAGATCGGGTGCAGAGCGGTCGATGAGTTGCGCGAGCTTCTTGCGCGCCTCGAAGGAATAGACGGCCTTGGCGCCTTTGCGAATCTTCGTGAAGGCGCTCTCGCTGGGGCGGCCGTACTCGAGCTCCGAGACGAAGTCGGAGCGCTCGGGGCCCCCGACGTTCAGGCTGTGATTCATCGCAAACGGGACGACGGCCCATCCCGCGTCATGCAGGACGTCGTTGTGGCGGAAGAACACGACTTCCGCGCCGCCGCGCGGATAGTAGTAGTTGTTGATGCTGAGCAGCGTCGTCACGGTGTGTCTCGTTACCGGTGCGCGGGCCCGGGGCCGTGGATGGCGAGGCGCCACGTCTCCGGCAGCTTGGATGCGCGCCGCTGCGCGACCGCGCGACGGACGGCGGCGGCGCGGCTGGCAACCACCCCCGTGAAGTAGAAAAACAGGTAGCCCCAGTCGTTCATGCTGAACAGGCTCTTGTAGAGCAGGGCGAACGTCATGATGATCATCACGACGACCCATAGCTGGCCGAGATAGTTCATTGGGTCGTCCGAGCGGGCCAACCGGAACGAGTCTCGCCACGCCACCCAGAACAGGAACAAGTGCGCGAGCAGACCGACGACGCCGATCTCCCAGAGAAACTGCGTGACCTGCGTCTGTCCTACGCCGAGCCGCAAGTAATAGTTCGCGTACTTGCCGGCGAACTGCGGCATGAACGACTCCGATACGTTGCCGGCGCCGTAACCGAAAGCGAACGTGAGCGGATCCTGCGTCGTGTTCTCGAGGGCGAACTCGATGCTGTCGAAACGCCCCACGTACTCCGCATCGGCGTTCGCAGCGCCCGTGTAGAAGTAATAGCGGAGCCTGTCGAGCGACCACGACTCCTCGAAGGAGGCGTGGTACTCCCGGAATTGAATGAAATAGTTGTAAGTGGCGACGAAGCCCACGAACGCGACGCTCCCGATCGCCACCAGCGGCACGAGCTTGCGCATGAGGTGGCGCTTGCTCGGCATGATCAGCACCGGCACGAGCAGCGCGACTGGCAGTAGCACCATCGTCGCTCGTGTCTCGTTGATCATCGTCGGCAGGAATAGCCACGCGGCCAGGAGCACCATGGCGCGCAGCCGCAAGCGGCCGCGCAAGTGCAAGATGATGACGCCGGCGATCGCTGCGACCATGAAGAGGCTGAAGCCTCCCGACGTCTTCAGCGTGCCGCGTACCGGGTCGCCGGTGTTCATGCTGTCGGCGAACTCGATGAACCGCTGATACAGAGCGAGCGGTGTTTCGATCCCGACCGCGATTACGAGCAGCAACGTCAGCTGCGTCTGCAATTGTCGCGGCGTGAAGCGATGCACGGCCGGCAGCAGGAAGAAGGGCAGAAATTTGAGATAGGAGCGCACGCCGGCGAGCATGGCGCCAGTCGGCACGTCCTGCACGGCGAACCCGAAGGCGATCGTAAACAGGAACACGGCCAGAAATACGCCGTAGCGCCAGTCGAACGACACTCGCGTGCCGTTCATGAGGCGCACGAGAACGACCAGCATCGCGATTCCCGACAGCAGCTCGGGGATCAAGATGGCGTAGCGGTGCAGCAGTCCGTGCGCCTCGATGAGGTACTCGACTATTAGGATCGCTACGAGCAACGCGACGACTAGGGCGTGCATGGCGAGTGGCCGCTTTAAATGCGTGCGAACAAGCGAGGTTTTGGCGGTTCGGTGAGGTGTTGCCGATAGCGGCTCGTGACGAGCTCGACCATCGCCCAATGCGTGCGATGCTGCGCGACGTACCGGCGGCCTGCTGCGCCCATTGCCGCACGCCGCTCGGGGTCGGCCAGCAGCTCGATGGTCGCGGCGGCGAACTCGGGCTCGCTCCAGCCGCACACGATACCGGCGCCGCTTTGCTGCAACACGCTGGCCTGCTCCGGATGATCGTTGGCGACGACGGGTTTGCCGAGCGCCATGTACTCCACGAGCTTCGTGGGCGACGTGGAGCGCAAAATCGGCACCGGCAGATAGGGCGACACGCACAACGCCGCGCGCCGCACGTGCTGCCAAGCTTCCGGCATCGGCAGCCAGCCCGTGATCGTGACTTTGTCCGAGATGCCGAGCCGCTCGGCTTCGCTGCGTAGTAGCGCTTCGTCGTCGGGCATCCAGCCGCTACCGACGAACGTGAGGCGCGCCTCGGGAATCGAGGCGACGACGAGCGCGTGCGCGCGCACGATGAAATCGAGCTGGCGCTCGCGCAGCAAGGTGCCGAGGTATACGACCGTCGGCGGCGTCGTCTCTGTCTCGTCGTCCCCAACCGTCGCGGCGTCGAAGTCGCGCAGATTCAAGGAGCTCGGCACGGCCGTCATGGCTTCCGGCGGAATGCCCTCGCGCGCGACGTCGAGCCGCATTTGCTCGCTCTGCACGAACACGTGCGAGCACGACGGCATGATCACTCGATACAGCAGCCAGCGCTGCAGAGCACCGCGCATGCGATACCACCAGCCGTAGCGCGCGACGCCGCTGCGCGCCGCATATAGCGAGGCCTCGCCGTGCGGGTAAGCGAGCCAATAGAAAACCGGGACGCCGTTCAGCTTGGCGGCGGCGATCGCGACCAGTGCGCCGAGGTACTTGTCCTTGATCTGCACGAGCGAGTAGCGGTGTCGACGCAAGAGGCCGAAGACTTTGAAATCGTTCCGGACCCCGGCGAGGTGTCGACGCAAGCGCGCCCAGCGGCTCCCGCCCGCATGGATGCGGGGGGCCGGCGCGGTGCCGCCTTTGAAGGGCTGCTCGCCGTGCGGCCCCGTGGGCTCTGCGGCCTGCATGATCCAGTCGATACGATGCCCGCGAGCCGCAAGGCCCTCCGCGAACACGGCCTTCGCTGCGGGCCGAAACGGCGGGTAGAGATCGGACGTGACGAACAGGATGTCGAGCTTGTCGTCGCTGCGAGCTTCGCGCGCGGTGTCGCTCATAGGCCGTTGCTCGCGCCGACGTCGCGCGCGTTGCGGTACGCCGGCAGTGCGAGCCCTTCGACG
>JACZCZ010170928.1_pt1 | contig 12403 bp, 14 predicted proteins | sample 8641811 | NCBI WGS metagenome assembly JACZCZ01 (sample SAMN15324610, study PRJNA640507) | soil metagenome | isolation source: intercropping peanut in the first line | place: China: Luxin town, Laibin City, Guangxi Province | collected 2019-07-25 | depth 10cm m | reverse complement strand
CGTCCGAGCGTGTGGGCGAGCCGGCCGAAGAACAGCGCGCAGAGCACGGCGCCCGGGACGTAGCCTGAACTCGCCCAGCCGATGTCGGCCGCGGAAAGCCCGAGCGCGCCGTCGCGCTGCAGGGTGGGACCGAGCGTGCCCACCATCGTGACTTCGAGCCCATCGAGGATCCAGGTGACGCCGAGCGCGATGACGACGCGCCAGTGCCAGCGCGACCACGGCAGCCGGTCGAGGCGTTCGGGGAGCGTGCTCGTGAGAGTCGCAGCGGCCGCTTGGTGCATGCGTGGCGCGCTGCAAGCTCCGTTCCAAACTCCGCGGCGCGCGGCGGTTCACAGCGCGAACAGTGGATGAGTCGGGTTCGCGCCAAGCTTCACGCGGCTCGCATCTTCGAGCCAGAACGGCTGACCAACGACGTGGCGCAACATCGCGTGCATGTCGCGATGCGCGCGCTCCAATGGGCAATCCTCGTACAGCGAAGTCGTGCCACCTGCGGCGTACATGGCCTCCACCGCCGCCTTACCCGTTGCTACTGCGTGGTGCCCCGCGGCCCACACGTCGGCAATCGCACCGAGGGGCGGCTCCGCGCTCGAGCCGGCAATCTGCCACAAGGCGTCGACCTTCGTGTGCAAATGGCAGCGCGCTGCATCGAGAGCGGCATCGTGCCGCGCGATGGCTTCGAGCACGGTCGGTTGCTCACGCAGCGCATGTCCCGAGTCGGGGGCGATTTTCGTCTTCGTGATCTCAACCAGCGTGTCGACGGCGCGCTGCCCGACGCCGAGAGCCTGCGCGCCGTACCCGGCATCCATCATGCAAATGATCGGGGTGCGGCCGAGCCGCCCGTCGAGTGTGCTCGGCTCGGCGGGCGATAGCGTCTGCAGGCGCGGGACATGCAGCCCCTTCACGACGACGTCGTGACTGCCGGTGCCGCGCAGGCCACCGACGTGCCACGTATCCATGATTTCGTAGTCGCCACGCCGAACGAACACGAAGCGCGTGTCCGGAACACCGGGCGCCGCCATCCGCGGTGCGCCGTCCTCCTCGACGGTACATAGCACCAGAATCCACTCGGCGAGCTCGCAGCCCGAGACGAGCGACCATCGGCCCTCGACGCGGTAGCCCGCGGGATCGACGACGGCCCGGCCGGTCGGCCGCGTCGAGCAGGCGTACAACCAATTCGGGTCGGCGAAGATTTCGCGGCGCGCCTCAGAACCGAGGTAACGGCCGAGGAAGCACGGCAGCGCATTGTTCCAAACGATCCATCCGACCGAAGGCTCGGCATAGGCGAGCGCTTCGTAAACGTCGAGCGCCGCCGGGACCGGAGTTTCGAGCCCCTGCAGTCCCTCGACGATCGCCAAGCGGCACAGGCGCGACGCGCGCAGCCCGGACACAATTGGCTCCGGCAGTCGCCGCTCCGAATCCGTTTTCTTGGCGCAAGCGCAGAATCGTCGGCGACAACGCTCGGGCCGCAGTCAACGCATCGTGGTTCACGTGGTCGTCCTCCTCCGCAGTCGCGACGGATGCTTCGGCTGGGCGAAGCCCAAAACGCCGTTGGCACGCGCAAAATGGATGGGACTCCGTCGCTCGGGCCAGGTTCCGGTCGGTCGCGCCGCCGCGATTACACAGGGTCAACGAGTTGCGATATTTCGTGCGGCCTCAAGGACCGGAGCCGCGCACTGGATCGGCCGCAACTCTCTGTTTCGCGTGGTGATGTTCAATTCACGCGGACGGTCATGTACTTGCTCTTGAGCGCCTCGTCGGTATAGAGGTCGATCTCCGGGGACGCGTACTGAAAGTACAGGACTCGCCCTCCCTGCCGGCCGTCAAGCCGCTCGAAACGGATCTTGCGCGCGGCGTACAAGTGTCGCGGCCGCTGACCAAAGCTCTCGACGAGCTGCTGGGCTGCGTTGGCGGCAACCGGCAGAGAGTATGGATAGCTATCGTCGCCCGCTTCAGCCCCTTCCCTCGCAAAGCTCAGGTTGTTGACGTTGCGGTTCAGGTCCGACGTGAATAGGTACATATGGCCTTCGAAAACGCCTTTCTCGAAGCTGTATTGCCCGACGTCGAGACGGCCCAGCGGCTAGGTGTTTTGAACCACTCGTCCGCGCCGGCGGCAATTGCGCGTAACGAGCGTTGTGTCAAAGCCTCCCTCTGATCGCGACGCCGAATCGGCTTCACCATCACTTCGCGGCACTTGCAGCGTATCGACGTGGCCGATCCGGGGGCTCTCGCCTCGCCGCGCGTAGCACCGCCCGCCGCGCGCGCTCAAGAGCACGAGCCCCGGAATGTCGGTTGCTCCGGGTCAAGCGGGTTGTATCCCGTGTATCCCGACTCGTCGAAATGGAGCGTCTTGGCTGGCATCGGAGTCTCTACTTCTCCGGCACTTTGGGCCCCGGCTTGCCTTCGAGGTTGTCTTTCACGAGGCCACCGAGGAATTTCGTAAAGGGTTCAATGTTGCCGTTGACGCTGGCAGCCTCGAGGGCGTCCATGTAGGCGTTGCGCCGTTCGACGGGAATGATCGTCCACGGGTAGCCGCCGGAGGCGAGCATCACGTTCATCAAAAAGCGGCCCGTGCGTCCGTTGCCGTCGAAATACGGATGGATGTAGACGAACACGAAGTGCCCGAGCACGACGCGGACCGAGGGCTCCTTCTCTTCGGTCAAGAGCTCGAAGAGCAGGGGCATCATGTCGCGCACCGCATCACGCGACGGCGGCACGTGGTGTGAGTTACGGATGAACACGGGGCCGGTGCGGTAGCCTGCGAGATCTGCGGCCTTGATGAGGCCGACCGTCACGCTTGGCGAAAACAGCGCGCGATACCAGTCGGCATGGTCGCGGTCGGCAACCTTGCCGGCGTTTTCTCCTTTGAGGACTTTCTCGACGCTTGTCTTCACGACTTGAAACGCGTCGAAATATCCCCGCGCGGCGATCGCGTTGCGCTGCTCGCGATCCTCCTGGTTGTTAGCCGGATTCCAGTTGCCTGTGCGCATGCGCTCGATCAGCTCCGCGCTCACGCGATAGCCTTCGATCGAGAGCGAGTGATAGGCGTCGGTGACGTAGACGTCCTCGACCCGCTGCATGTACGGCTTGATCTTGCTCGCCGTCTTCGGCGGCGCCGGGAAGAGCGGGATGATCTTCTCGCGCATCTCATGCCACATCAGGCGTGTGCGCGTGACGTAGGGCGACGGCTCGCGCGCGGTGAACGCAAACGGCGCGGGCTTTTGGAACGGGTCGGTCTCACGCACGTCGTAGCTCGCCCTCTTCATCGTGCTGAGGATCTCATCGGAGATTCTGTCGCGCCCGATATTGCGAAACGCGCCGGCGAGCCTTCCCGCGATAACGCTATGGCCGCCTTCGAGCAGGATGGCGAGCACGTCGGAGGCATCGCGAATCATCGCGAGCGCGGCCCTTGCCTCGGCGGCATTCTCCGCAAAGAGCGGCGCGCCGCTGTGGACAAGCGAGGCGGGCAGGGTATAGATGCGCAGGCCGTCCAGTGTTTCTCGGCTCTCGGCCGGCAGGTCAGCGCGCAGCTCGAACAGCGCGGTGTTGTGGGGCAAGGCGGTCGCGTTGTTGCGCCCCTTGGGCGCGCGTACCAGAAGCTGTCTCGGCACTGTGCGCTGCCCGGCATGCAGGAATAGCGATTGTTCCGGCGACAGGCACCATTGGTCTCCAAAGCGCTCCTCGAGATAGGCGGCGCAGAAGTCCCAGAAGGACGCGTACCATGCTGTGCTCTCGCCCGCGCGCTCATCGGGCCGGGCGGGGATGTACCAACCCTTCATCACCTCCTTGAGGAAGCCGGCCTGGAGTAAGCGCTCGCGATCCGTCCGGCTCAGATCCGACGAGCGGACGGCGACGACGCCCTTGCCTTGCAAGGCTTCAAGGGCTTCCAGGGAATCTGCGAGTTTTTCCTGCGGGCTTGCCATCGTGTTCAGCCTTTCTGCTATCGTTCCGGCGCGTACCAAACCTAGCTTATTGTGCCGTACTAAAACTAGCTTATTCTGTTGTATCAGTTCTAGCTTATCGTGTCGAGCAAAAACTAGCTTATTCTGCGAATGCGGCCGGAAAACCTTGTAAATACAAACTCCTAACTCGCCGTCGGGAGCCCACTTCTTACGTACTACCTGCAGGTCTTGTCACACAGCTGTGTGACCTTTCAGCCCCGGATTACACCGCGGTGTAACCGACCGGCACATTACCCAGTGTGTTAGCCGCGCTCGATCGGGGAACAGGTGGAGAAGGCGACAACACGCCTTGTGTCCAGCGACGTTTCGGTCACGGCCTCGCGGCGGAGCTTGGCGTCTCGCCGCGAACCCAATCCCGCGCCGTCCGCTCGGATGTGGCGCGTCGCTCGTGCAGCGCTTTCGCGATCTCCAATTTCGTTTGCGGATCGACGTTGGGATCTTTCAGCACGTCCGCGAGTCCAGATTTCGCCGGCGCACGTCCAGATCAGAGGCATACGGCGTACTGGACATCCCAAGAGGTTTTCGACTCCGCTGCTGCCGCGTACGTCGCGCGCGAGAGCGGGGTCATGAGCGGGGCGCCACGCGACACGCATGAACTCTGCCGCGTGCTCGTCGGTCGCTACGAGAGCGAACGCTTCGGCGTGCTGTTCCTCGACGCACGGCATCGGCTGATCACGGCGGAGGCCATGTTCAACGGCACTATTGACGGTGCAACGGTCTTCCCGCGCGTCGTCGTCAAACGCGCGCTCGACCTGAACGCCTCTGCGTGATCGTGACGCACCAACATCCGAGTGGAGTAGCGGAGCCCAGCGAATTGGATCGCGCGATCACGCTCAAGCTCTCAAAGGCACTGGCGCTCGTCGAGATACGGCTACTGGATCACGTCGTGCTCGGTGCCGAGCAAGCCGTGTCGCTCGCCGAGCGAGGCTGGATGTGACAACGATGCTAAGTCTCTTCAGTCCACCTCTGCGCGTGACGGCGCTCGTGCCGCGCACTGCATTGCCGGACTCCGCCGCCTTGTGGCTATTCATAGATGAGCATGGACGCGGCGCAGTCGCGTTTGCGCTCAACATCGACGACGCTGAGCAGATCGGTAAGCAGTTCTTCGGCGGCGCGGGCTTTGAAGCGAGCAAGCTACGCAGCGAGCTAGGAACGCCGCCGTTCTAAACGCTAAGGGTGCGCACCCTTAGCGGGCGGGCTGTGCTTGCAGCAGCAGCTGGAAATACCGAACGTCAATCCACTGTCGGAATTTGTAACCGACCGAGCGCAGGTGAGCAACCTGCTCGAATCCGAACGAGTGATGGAGAGCAATGCTCATGGGGTTGCTCCCCGCCACACCACCGATCACGCTGTTGACCTCCGTCTCACGAAGTCGGCGGATTAGATCGGCATAGAGCGCCTTTCCGATTCCCCTGCCGACGTGCGTCGGATCGACGTAAACGCTGAGTTCGACGGAGTGACGGTAGGCGGCACGCACCTTCCACTTCGCTGCGTACGCAAACGCGACTACAGCGGCATCTGTTTCGCACACGAGCCAGAAGAACGCCTTCTGCACTTCCTCGACTCGGTGGCGCATGTCTGAAGGAGATACTGGCTCTTCCTCGAAGGTCGCCACGTCATTGAGCACGTAGTGATTATAGATAGCGCACATCCGATCAGCGTCATCGGCACGGGCTTGGCGGATAGTGTTCATGACCTCTGTATCAGTGCTAGTCGTAGAAGCGAGCAGCCAGTTGAAGAATATCAACGCGCTCGCCGCTCCAACCAGAGCTTTTGCGTCGTGTAGAAAGCGATGAGCGCGCGAGGTCAGCCCGCAAAATTCGACCTGAATAGACAACTGTATAAACGTACAGGTAGACTCGAGTCATGGCAACGGCACGCCAGAATACGAGCGAGACATTTCAAACGGGCTGCGGCTGTCGCGGCTCCGGCGGCTGGGTTTGCGAGAATCATCCGGGCGTGCCGAGCGTCATGTGTAAGTGCGGTGGCGCGGCGCTGCCGTGTACGTGCAACGAAGACGGCGCGCTGCAACCGGGCTGGCGATGCATCGGGTGCGGGGACTGATCTATTCCCGTTTCTGGAACTCACTGCGCGGAACCATGATAATCGCGCCCCGTGACGACACCTGAGCAGATGAAGACCAACCTACCGGGCCGCGTTGCCAACCTTCGCGTGTTCAGAGGGCGGCAAATTCTGCAGCCTCTGATGGAAGCGGTATCAAATGCACTGCAATCAATAGCGCGGAACAAGACAGCGAACGGACTCGTACGGATTGAAATCGAGCGCGACCAAACACAGCGGTCGCTCGACCTCCAGAAAGAAGGGAAAGAGGCAAAGGCACTCGAAGAGATCAAGCTATTCCGGATAATCGACAACGGGCACGGATTCACGGATGCGGACTACGACTCTTTCCTCACGTTCGATTCCCGTCACAAACAAGCAATCGGCGGCAAGGGCGTAGGACGCCTCCTGTGGCTGAAGGTCTTCAAGCGTGTCGCTGTCGACTCTGTGTATCGCACAGCGTCAGGTGATCTGCGGCGGCGTCACTTTCGCTTCGCTCTTCCTGACGGCGTGTACGAATACAAGGAGGAGCCAGCGGAGTGGAGCATCACAGCACCGTCGACAACAGTGACGCTCGCGGAGCCGTACGACATCCACTCCGGTGAGCTGCGTTACAGAGCATCAACGATCCGCGATGAGATTGTCCGCCACTTCCTGTCTCACCTGCTGGAAGACCCGCCTGCTATCGAAGTAGTAGAAGGGCCTGAGGCGATGCGTGTCGCGATGGATCATCTGCCGGATACCCAACGCCAAGCGTTCACGATCAAAGGGCACTCGTTTCAGGTCGACCACCTTAAAGTAAAGACGCCCGAAGCACGCGAGCACATGATTTTCTATTGCGCTGATAAGCGCGAGGTGCGGCGGGAAAAACTCAAAGACTTGCCGCGGAACCGTATCGACGACTCTGACGGCGATGCGTTCTACTACCAGGCATACGTCGCGTCACCAGTGCTGAACGATGCCGTGAACCAAGAGCGCACCGACTTCATTCTCAGCGCGGAGACAGCTGACCTAGCAGACGACATTTCGCTCGCCGATATCCGAGGGGAAGTGCAGAAGCACGCCAATGGATTCCTGCGACCGTTCCTAGAGCCGCTGCAGCAACGGAAGGAGCAGCGGATCGACACCGTGCTCAGCAAGCGGGTGCCCGAGTACCAATACGTTCGGACGCACAATCCGGATGCGCTGAAAGATATTTCAATCGAGGCAACCGAACAGGAGATCGAAGAGACCATCGCGACAATTCACTTTCAGAATCAGCTGACTGGAAAGAAGCAACTGAATGCCGTCGTCGAAGACATGGTTAAGGATGTCAACTTCGACCTGAATGCGTTCAGTGACAAATTCGACGAGCAATTCGCCGAACTAAATACCGTCAACCAGGCGACCCTGCTGAGCTTCCTGATGTTCCGCAGGACGATCATCGATATGTTCGCCCAGATTCTCAGGAAGTCAGGTGACAAGCACGAGAAGGAAGCTGCGATCCATCGGCTGATCTTTCCGATGGGGAAGGATTTCGAGCCGTCGACAGAGTACCTAAACCACAATCTTTGGATGATCGACGAGCGCCTGACGTACGCCAAATACATCGCGTCTGATAGGCCGATCAGCGAGCACAAAATCTTGTTCGACGCTGACAGCAGGAAAGAGCCCGACCTCGCCTTCTATTTCAACTTGGGGTTCTCAGCAGATGCTCTCGACGGCCCGCTGCACAACGTAGTGATCGTCGAGTTCAAACGACCTGGACCGCTGGGCTCGCGCAAGGAAGACCCCTACCAGCAAGTGCTCGGCTATATCTCCGAGATCAGGAAGGGCGTGCGCGATCCCCAAGGCACGAAAGCAAAAGCCAACGATCAAACTCGGTTCTACTGCTACATCGTTTGCGATCTCGACGACAAAGAGATCACAAAGATGCTTGAGACGTATCAATTCCAAGAGCTGTTCGACGGCACCGAAGGATATTTCCTCTATAACGGCAAGGTGCGCGCGTATTTCGAGATCGTGCCATTTGAACGCGTCCTACGAGACGCGAAGCGTAATCACAAGGCGTTCTTCGACCAAGCCGGCTTGCTTACCGAAGGCGACGGGTGACGCGCCGTAGCGCGGAAAATGGGGTCGCGTTCAGCGTGAGGGCCGCTGGAACGGCTGCAAGGGGCGAGTAAAAGCCGCGCGCCAAATCGCGGATCGCAAAACGCTGGGCGTTGATACACGGCGATGGATTGTCACAGCACGAGAGCACTATGCCTGGCGTGGAACTGATTCCGAAACCGCGGCCACGATGCCCAAAGTGTGGCCTATTACTAAGATTCCATTTTTGGCAACTATTACCCTTCGACAAAGAGTGCCAGAGCGATGTCAGGCAAAGACGAACGGGAAGCAACTAGCGTTACGAGCCATGGGCAGCGGGGCGGCATCACCGCGAGCGTTGTGAACATTAGTAATGCCTCGCCAAGCCCGCCGCCCCCCGCTCCACCGGAAGCCCCTAGGCGCCGTTGGCTCGCGATCATCGTCGGCGCTGTTGGATTTGCGGCGGCGCTTATCGCAGTCCTTGAGTACGTGGGAATTGGACCTTGGGAGCTATTCATGGCAGACAAGCCCATCAGCGTAACGAGCTACAACCAATCGGGCGGCATAACGGCCGGGACCGTTAACGTCGTTGCACCGCAAGCTCGGGCGATGACGGATCAACTCGCCGCTCAGATACTTCGTGACATTCCGCGCGACAAAGAAATCACTGTGATGGCGATGCTCGGAGACGCAGAGTCCTATCGTTTCGCTTCAGGCGTACACCAATTCATGAAGAGCAACGGCTACCGCATGCGCGAAGAGGGCATCTCACAGGGCGTGTACACCCCACCGCCTGTCGGAATTAGCGTGGACACACGCGAGTCGGCACATTGGACGATCGTCGTCGGCTCAGCTCAGTAGCACGTCGTAGTGTTATCGGCGTATTGCTCGCCGGAGCGGTAGCTGGCGTTTCCTATTTGAGGGAGAAGCTATTCGTGTCTCAACAACCTCCCAACGTAACTAGCAGCAATCAGTCTGGCGGCATTACTGCTGGCACGGTGAACATATACAACGGCCCTCGACCACGTCGCATGACAGCCAACGACGGCAGGCAAATTCGGCAGTCGGTACCCATCGGCGCGTCTGTCCGCGTTGCCGCAGTGATGGGAGACAACGAAGCGATGGCGTTCGCCGCTGAAGTGCGGGGATGGATGCTCGCAAACGGCTATAGCGAAGTCGGCGGAGTGGACCTCAAAGCCTTCATCGACCCGGTGTTCGGGCAGCAGATCATAAAGACCAACGAGCGCTACGAGATCTTGATCGGCGCGCGCGAGCATTAGACTCCGCCGTGCACGCGATTCACATCGCGTTACTAGGCACTTTCAGCGTTCTGTTACTCGGCGCCTTCTTCGAACCGCATCAGATCAAAGTACATGATCCTGGTCCGCTCGCCCGGCGTGGCTTTAGCGGTCAGGTGTTTAAAGCCGTTCTTTTCGTAAAACGCTATGACGGCGGGTGAGTTGTACGCGTCAACGACTACGAAGCGGCATCCGGCTTTGTTCTTTTCCTCGAACCACACCTTCACGAAGTCGAGCACCGTGCGACCCCAGCCACCTCTCTGGCAATGCGTCGCTACGCCGAGACGCCCGATTTTTACCGCGGGCATGCTCGAACAGCGCTTGGCGTGCGGCACATCTTTGCCAATGCGCTTGTAGCCGCTCTTACCGCGGATAGGAAGTTTGAAGGCCCTGCGCGCGGCCCGCGTAAGGGCAATTCTGTCAAAGCTTCCGTCTTAGCGCGACGCCGAAGCCGCCTCGCGATTCACTTTGCAGCGCAACGGCGCTGCGGAACCCCGGCTCTCGCCTCGCCGCGCGCAGCGCCGCCCGCCGCTCGCGCGCAAGTGCACGAGCCCACCCGACAATCGAATCAGAACAACGACGCCTGGGGCGGCCCTCGCGCTCCGAGCGAAACCGTCAGCGCCTCCTCTTCGCCCCGCTCCCGCCGGTGCGCGAGTATCCGCTCGATCAACTCCGGCTCCTCGATGCTCGCAATCACCTCGAGCCGCCCACCGCAACGCGCGCACTGCTCGATCTCGATGCCGAACACCCGCTTGAGTCGTCGTGCCCAGTTCAACGCCACGTGCTTCGGCGTCGGCCGTTTGGGTTCACGGCTCGGCGCCTTCGACCCTCGCCCCGCCGGCGTGATCGCCGCGCGCAACGCGGCATTGGCGGCGAACACTCCGTGGTACCTCGTCAAATGCACGCGCGATGGCGGCACCAGCGCCGCCAAGCGCGCGATGAAGTCCACCGGCTCCAGCACAATGTCCGTCGTCCCGTCTCGGTACGAGCTCTTCAACCGATAGCGCACCTGCCCGTGCGCCGTCAGCGACAGCCGCTCCACCGACACCGGCGGGCGGCTCACGTAGCGGGCGAGTCTTTCGAGCTTCTCCCGCTGAGCGGCTTCCACGCCTATCCCTGCGTGCAGCGAAAACCCGGCGTAGTGCGCCACGCCTTTCGCGTCGATTTCGATTTCTCCGCCGAAGCCAGGTCTACAAGGCAGCGCTACGCTGTTCGACTGACGTTGTCGATAACGGCGGGATCGAAAGAAGGCACCTCTTTCTCTGTGCCGTAGTAGCGAAACTGAGCGCCGGAACTCCCGCATCCGAGTTACTGCTACGCAGTACTCACCTTCTGCTGCCTCGCCGCGCGTCGTTAGCCGGTCACTGCTGCAGCCTTCGTTCACCCCAGACGCATCTCCGGCGCTCGCCCGATCTCGCTCGCGCAACGTTGCACGACCATAAGGGATCCGGTTCGCGAGCTCGTGCTCCAACGCTGTCGACGAGATCTGTCGCTATGCATCGCTGGTCATGCGTTGCCACGTTTGCTCGGAGAGGCCGTCGGCGGGGAAAAACGTTTCGATGCGCAACTCTTGCAGCGTGACGTCTTGCGGCGTACCGAGCGTCATATAGGTGCAAAACAGCCGCAGCTCGCGACCGCCTTTGTGCACGTGGATCGGCACGAGCAGATCGGCCGCCAAGCCGCTGGCGTGCCGGCCCCGCGACAACCCCGGCACATAACTCCGCAGCTCGTCGAGTAGCGCGATGGCTGCCGCGTCGCCAGGCGCCGCGCCCAACTCTCGCTCCGTGCGCGCGAGCAGATGCTGCGAGAGCTCCTCCCAATTGGCAATCCAGCGTCGCGCGCCGCGGGGATGGAACGTGGCACGCAGGAAATTGACGGATGGCTCCAACAAACAGGGATCGACGAGCTCCGCGACGAGCCGTTCACACGGCGTGTTCTGCATGATGCAGTTCGAGTATCGGTCGAGGACAGCCGCCGCATACGGCCGATGCCGTTCGAGGATGAAGCCGAGCACATCGCGAATGTGCGTCATCTCGTCGGCGTCGAGCGGCGTGTGCCGATACATGTGCGCGTAGCCCGCGGCCTCGAGTAGCCGGTTGCGTTCACGAAGCGGGACATCGAGCGCCTCCGCAAGCGCCATCACAGCCTGACGGCTCGGGCGCGTGCGACCCGTTTCGATGAAGCTCAAGTGACGCGCGGAAAATCCGGCGTGCAGCCCGAGATCAAGCTGGCTCATCCCGCGCGCGGCCCGCCACTCGCGAAGTAGCCGCCCGAGCGGCGACGCAACCGTGGCGCCTCGTGAAACGGCCAAATTGCTCGCTTGCATAGGGCGATGGTGCTACGCGTCGCCGGCAGTTTCCATTACCTCGGGCGTAATTGCCGCCCTCCGCGTGGCGCGCCATTCTCGTGCTTGGCCCCAACCCGGCAATTACAAGGAGGGGAGTCATGTCGACCGCAAATCCTCGAGCGCAAGCGCGCGATGACGGCCGATTGGCCGCGGAGCACGAATCGATCACGTTGGAGGCGACGACGATCAGGCGGCGCTTCATGAAGTACGCCCGGACGTTTCAATCGTTGGATCCGCCGGCGATATTGCACTACCTGCACGTGCCGTTCGTGTTTGTCGACGCGCGAGAGATGCGCGTGCTATCGAGCACCGCCGAGGTCGAAGCACTGCTCGCAACGATGATGCGCAACCTTGCATCCGTCGGCTACGCGCGCAGTGACCTCGAAGAGCTGTGGACCTATCCGCTCGGCGCGAACGTTGCAATGATCAGCGTCGCAAGAGCCCGGTACACCGCGGAAGGCGCCGAGATCGACTGCCTCGGCGAGACGTACACACTGCTCCGCGATGCCGACGGCGAGTGGCGCATCGGCATGGTCGTGGTGCACGACGCCGCCAACGTCTTGCGCGCTAAGCCACGTTGCCGCCGCCGGGCTGACGGCCCAGGTCCAGCCGGTGGTCGGGCCGAACGGCAGGTAGGTGATGCTGCTGAGTAGATAGCTGCCGTTGACCTT
>JACZCZ010122618.1_pt1 | contig 12410 bp, 6 predicted proteins | sample 8641811 | NCBI WGS metagenome assembly JACZCZ01 (sample SAMN15324610, study PRJNA640507) | soil metagenome | isolation source: intercropping peanut in the first line | place: China: Luxin town, Laibin City, Guangxi Province | collected 2019-07-25 | depth 10cm m | reverse complement strand
TGCGCGTAGGTCAGGTTGGTCCACGGCAGCACGCCGGTTTTGCTGCAGGCGCGAGATGCCGCGCTGCCTTCGGCGCTGTCGCTGGCGTCGGGGCGTGACGCTTCGTACGGGTAGATCCAGAAGCTTCCGATTTGCACCAGCGCTTCCTGCACGTAGCTCGGGTTGTTGCCCGGTGCGCTCTTGGGCTCATCGACAGCGCCGTCGCAGTCGTTGTCGATTCCGTCGCAAATCTCGACGCCAGGCGCGCCCGGTTGATCGAGGCTGCAGCGCGTCCCGATGCCGCTTTCGCTGCAGACGAGCTCACCGGTGACTCTGCATGCACCGATGCCGACACCGCACTCCTCGCCGAGTCCGTTGGTGCCTTCGTCGGTCGCGCCGTCGCAATCGTTGTCGAGGTCCTCGCAGCGCGTCTCGGTGGCCTCGTGGTCGTCGCTGTGACGACAGATCCATCCAGCGCCGCCCGCGCAACGAAGCTGATCGTCCGCGCACACGCCCTGGCTATCGCAGAAGCTCGTCGGCTCGAACGCTTCTTCGTCGACGAGGAAATCACAGTCGTCGTCGCGCCCGTTGCAGATCTCCGTGGCGCCGCGTCGACAGTTGGTGGTGCCGCCATCGCCGCCGCTGCCTGAAACACCGGAGTCGTCGTCGCTGCCCGCGCTGCCACTGCTACCGCCGGTCCCAGCGCTACCGTCGTCGTCATCACCGGTGTCGCGCTGCGCGTCCCGTGCGCCCCCATCAGCAGTAACGCCTGGCTGCTCGCAGTTGCTCACGCAAAAAGGAGCCACGTCGCAACCTACGACCGCCACGCCCAGCGCTCCGATGAACAGCAGCTTGAACGCGCGAGGGTGTCGTCGGTGTAAGCGCCTGATTGTGAGGCCGAACAGAGCGAGAAGCGCCCACCATGCGCCATGTCCCGCGCCTGATCCAGCGCCCGCGACGGTGCATGCGCATCCACCGCCGCCGGCTGCCAACACGTTCTGTGGCGGCAAGCCGGCATCGTTCATGTTGGCTTCGCTGACACATTCGCCAGCCGCGCACGCGGTCCCCTCCGGACAATGCACGCGCCGACATGGGTTCTCGGTGCATTCGCCGGTGAGCCGGTTACACGTCGCGTCGCCGATGCAGATCGGGTTGCAGTTGTTCGCCGTCACGCAGTCACCGCTCTGCGGGTCGCACGTCTCCGTGGCCAAGCAGCTGGCGTTGGCGCAGCGATCGGTCACGCACTCACCGCGCTGACAACGTTCGCCGCCCGGGCAGGTCACGTTGGCGCAGGTCGGCTCGCACACCCCGTCGCGGCAGGCTTCGGTGTCGCCGCACGTCGTGCCGACGCATAGGTCGGGCTCGCAGTCGCCGCTCACAGCATTGCAAACTTCGTCGCTACGACAGCCGAGCGCGAGGCAGTTGTCCGGCTTGCACGCGCCGCGGGTGTCGCGCGGATCGCAGACTTGTCCGCTGGGGCAAGTCACGTCGGCACACGCGTCGACGCAAGTGCCCGCCTTGCACACGCAGCGCGTGACGTCCTCGGAGTCCGGCGTGCACACGACTTCGCCGCCGCGCTCCTGCGTTTCTTGTGCGCACGCGTCTTCGTCGCAGGTGGCGTCGATGCAGATGCAAAGACCGCTGTCGAGCACCTCGGGCATCGTGTCTCCGCCGCAGAACACGTCGGAGAACTCCGTGACCATGCACATTGTCTGACAACCGCACGCCACGCACGTCGCGCCGGTCGCGCACAAACCTTCGCCCTCGAAGGACTCGTCGATGAAGCCATCGCAGTCGTTGTCCAGGCAGTCGCAGATCTCGATGCCGGGCACCAACTGACCGATGCAGATGAGGTTGCCGTCGACGCAGTCGGTCATGCCAATCTGGCAGCTGCCTTCGGTCGTTCCACACGGCTCGCCGGTGACGACGTCTTCGTCGATGCGACCATCACAGTCGTTGTCGTTGTTGTCGCAGGTCTCGCTCGGCGTTTCGCCGCATACACCGCACGCATTGGAGACGCCCTCATCGACGATGCCGTCACAGTCGTCGTCGATGCCATCGCACAACAGCTCATCCGGCTCTTCACACAGTGTTGGACCGACGCCGATGTTGGTCGGGTCGCAGTACTTCTGGATCCCTTCGTCGACCAACATGTTGCAGTTGTCGTCGAGGCCGTTGCAGATCTCGGAGGGAAGCTGGCTGTCGGCGATGATCTGGTTGAGCGCGACCGACAAGCCCTGCTCGTTGGCCGCATAGAACGCGCGCTGCGGACCCGGCGCGTCGGTGCCACCGGCCATCGCCATGTCTTCGATGCTCGCGGTTCCTTCGGGCACGCCGAACGCGATCACGTACGTGCGTACCCGCTTGCCCATCGGCGCGGTGCCCACACCGAAGAGCTCCGCCGCTTCCGCCGATGGATCGCCGCCGCAGCTCTCCTCGCCGTCGGTCAGCATGATCACGGACACCGGTCGGCACGACAGGAACGGATCATCTTCGATCGGGCTCGGGTAGGGTGAGCCGCCATTGGCGATGCCGACGACTTGGCTGCGTGGCAAGCTGCCTGCCAAGTATTGGTGGGCGCGCTCAAGCGAGGCCGCGATCGGCGTGTTGTTGCCCATGCGGATTTCGCGCGTGTAGTTGTTTCCGGTGCAGTTGCTCTGACAGACGCCGTCGACCCACTGGTACAGCGTGGGTTGATTGCTGTCGGACAACGGCACGAGCAGCTGCGCGTCGCAGGTACCGTCGCTGACGTCGCCGCACGTCGCGTTGCATGGGTGCGCGTACTGCATCAGCGCAAGCTCGGCGTCTCCTGTGGATGCAACGATGCGTTGGATCGCGCACTTGGCGTCACCAAGGCGATTGCGACGGAAGCCGCATGCATTGGGCGGATCGCTCGGTCCGCACGGCGACGTGGTGCAGGCGTCCATCGAGCTCGATGTGTCCACGATCAGCAGAAACCAGGGCTTGACCTGAGTCACCGTCTGGGCGCTGAGCGCCGTGGGCCAAGCCAACAGCAGAAAGAAACCGAAGAACCAGCGCATGCGTGGATGCATAAGACCCCTAAGACGTGGTCCGGCCCCCCAAAAAACGGACCGAAACGTGCCAAGCATGCTGTCACTAGCGCGCGCTCTTGGCCAATGCACGGCCTGTTTGCGTCGGTTTCGCGCGGGCCGCGTGGCGCGAATTGGTCGCGCGGCGTGCGGTCAGCGCTGACCCCGCCCCAGCGCCGTGAGTTGGCGGTCCACGTCGACGAAGCGATGGGCGAGCGCCTTGACGAAGCTGCCCAGCCACGCGTTGCGCGAAAGCTCACGTTCGAGCGCTTGCCCGGTGACCACCAGCGCGGTGACGTCATCGTCCGCGATCACCGTTGCGGTGCGCGGTGATGCGCTGAAGATCGCCGCTTCACCGAAGACATCGCCTGGTCCCATGCGTCCGATCACCACGCGCTGCCCGTCGATCGTCTTTTCCACGCGACAGCGACCACCCTGAACGATGTACGCCACGTCGCCCTGGTCACCTTCGCGCACGATCTCTGTGCCTGCTGCGAAGTGACTCGTGGCAAACCAACCGCCGCCGCGCAAGAACGCTTCTACTTCTTGCTTGAGCGCGTCGACCGTGGGGTAGCGCTGCGCGCGTAGCGGTGACAAGGCGCGCATCGCGATCCGACACAGGCCCGGCGGCAAGCCGCGTTGTGGTTGGAGCGTTTCCGGTGGCGTGATCTTGGCCGCGCGTGCGAGCTCCAGCTCCTCGCCAGCTTGGCTGCCGACGTAGGGCGGTTGGTACGTGATGATCTCGTAGAGCATCGCGCCGAGACCAAAGACGTCGGTGCGCTCATCGACCTCCGCGATGCGACCGAACGCTTGCTCCGGCGCCATGTAGGCGGGCGTGCCGCTGAGCGTGCCCGGTTGCTCGTGGAGCGCTTCGTTGCCTCCGGTGCGCACGTGCGTGCGGTCGGTACCGAGCAAGATCGCGATGCCCCAGTCCATCACGTAGACCTGACCGTGGCTGCCGACCATCACGTTGGTGGGCTTGAGGTCGCGGTGGACAACGCCGCGGCTGTGCGCAAACGACACGGCGTCGCACACCTTCATGAAAACGTGCAGCGCCCGCTCCAGGCGCTCTTGGTTGTCGGGATCCTTGGCATTGTCGTCGAGGATCGCGGCGAGTGTCTCGCCGTGCACGAGCTTCATCGTGAAGCGCGTCGGTAAGCCACGCTCGTCCACGCCGATGTCGTAGACGGGCACGATGTTCGGATGATCGAGCTGTCCTGTGATCTGCGCTTCTTCGACGAAGCGCGACAATGCGCCCGGATCTTCCACCGGCGACGTCATCACCTTCATCGCTGCGTTGCGCAGGATCACCGTGTCGAAGACCTTGCGGATCGCTGCCATTCCGCCCTTGGCGATCTGGCCTTGGTCTTCGAAGCGGACGTCGCCCGAGACCCCGCCCGCCAATACCGGCATGCGTGCCGCAGACATGGCGCCTCCCGGCTCACACCGCACTGTGGACTGGCCCGCAACCGTCGGTGCATCGTGGACGGGACGCGGTCGGGTGATCACCGTGGCGCTCTCTGGAACCGCGCCGCGACCGCGCGCGCCATCGACGTCTGTGTTGCGGTCGCTTCGATCGTCACCCGCCGCCATGGCACCTCGCGTGAGTCGTTGAGGTTACGCAGGCGGCGGGCCGTTGTCGCGTGAAGACGATCCAGAACAACCACCGAGTCATCGGAGCCAATGGCACCGACGTCTCAGTAGCTCACTGCGCGGGACGAACCTTCTCTGCCTGCAAGCCCTTCGGGCCGCGCTTGACGTCGAATTCCACCGCTTGGCCTTCGGTCAACGTGCGGAAGCCGGATCCCTCGATCGCCGAGTAGTGACAGAAAACGTCTTCGCCACCCTCTTGCTGGATGAACCCGAAACCCTTGGACTCGTTGAACCACTTCACTGTGCCGTTAGCCATTTCCGTACCCTTTACAAAAGCCGCACGGGACACGTCATGTGAACCGCCCATGCGTGCCAACCCCCCGGGGCTAGCGGCGCGTATCTACCCCACGATCTAAAGAAAGTCCCGCGAAATGTTGGCGACAGGGCGGTGAACACTGCGCGCATGCATGGTGAATTCGTTGCCCTTGGTGGTGACCATGATTTCGGGCAGACTTGCCGCCACTACGCCATGCAGATTTCCGCCTTCGGTAAGAGCGATGTTGGCCGGGTCCGAGATCACAACGAAGACTTCCTCCTGATCGACGCTGACCTCGGGCTCTACGTCGTCTGCGATGGCATGGGCGGTCACGCCGCAGGTGAAGTCGCGTCCAAGATGGCGGCGACTGCGGTTCGCGACTTCCTACGCACGCACAAGGCGACGTTGGACGCGTTCGATGGCAGCGAAGACGCGTGTCAGCACGCTGCTGCATTGCTCCGCGAGGCGATCGAGAGCGCGTCAGCTTCCGTCTACAAGCTCGCCAGCTCCGATCGCGGCAAGCACGGCATGGGCACCACGTGCGTGTCGATGCTGATCCGAGGTGGCAAGGGCATCATGGGTCACGTCGGTGACTCGCGTCTCTACTTGCACCGCGACGGGCAGGTCTACCAGCTCAGCGAAGATCACACGTACCTCAACGAAGCAGTGCGCCAGGGCGTGATGACGCGTGAGCAAGCAGAGCAGAGCCCGCACTCCAACGTGATCACGCGCGCGGTCGGTACCCAGGCTTCGGTGACGGTCGACTCGCTGCTAATCGATGTGCTGCCCGGCGACACGTACTTGCTTTGTTCCGATGGCCTCACCTCGTACACGACCGACGCCGTGGAGCTCGGCAAGCTCTTGGCAGCCGACGATGCTGGAACGATCCCTGGCAGTCTGATTCAGCTCGCGAATGATCGTGGCGGTGAAGACAACGTCACGACGGTGATCATTCGGGCGTCGATGGAACGGCCCGCGTTGCCGCTCGATTCGCAGCGCAAGCTCGAGGTCAGCGCCAATCTGGAGGCCCTGCGCTTCGTGCAGCTGTTCCAAGACCTCTCCATGGCGGAGCTGGTCCGCGTGCACGCTGGCTTCCGCACCGTGATCCGCGAGGCGGGCGAGGTGGTGGTTAAGCAGGGCGAGACCGGTGACAGCTTGTTCGTGATTGTGGCTGGGACTGTGTCCGTCACACGCGACACCGCCCACGTCGTGGATCTGCGCGCGGGGTCGCATTTCGGTGAGATCGCGCTGCTCAACTCGCGTCCGCGCACCGCCACTGTCACGGCCACGACGCCCGCGCGTTTGCTGGAGCTCAGTCGCGATCAGTTCGTGGAGATGGTGCGCAACAGTCCGGAGCTCGCGACCAACTTCCTGTGGAAGCTCGCGCAGAGTCTGAGCCTGCGCCTCGACGACATGTATTTCCTGCAGGCGCAGAACGCGAACAAGAAGAGCACGATGCCGCTCGGCCTCTTGCCTTCACCGCTGCGCAAGACCTAGCCAGCCCAGCCGCGATTACGGTGCGGTCAGTGCCGCCCGTGCAGCCGCTCGAACCCGCGGCTCGGGATCGTTGTCGCGCGCTTGCATCAAAGCTGTCGTCCCCGCTTGTGCGCAGCGTGCACCCACCCAATGCGCCGCCTGCTCGCGCACGTAGGCATAGGCGTCGCTGGTGAGCGCGTCGATCAATGCCGTGCAACCGTCATGGTTCTCGAACCGTCCGAGCGCATCGATCGCTTGCAGTCGCATCGACCACGCATCGGCGTGCCGAGCCATCTCGATCACCTGGGTGAGCCGACCGGATGCAGGGGCTGGAGTCGCGTCCTGTACCGAGGCCAGTGCCGCAGCGCGCACCGATGCGTCCGGATCGTGCAGCGCTGCATCGAGCAGATCCGCTGCCGCTGGCGACCCGATTCGAGACAACAGCGCGAAGCCGACCGCGCGCACCTGATGATCCGGATGGCGCACCAGCTTCGTGAGCTCGCCGTCCACGGAGCGCAGGAGTGTCACGAGCGAAGCTTTGTCCGACTCGGGAGCGCGCGTCGGCGGCAACGCACTGAGCAACGCCTGCATCGTCAGCAGCATCACCTCGCGTGTGCCGTGTAGCGCGCCACTGATGCCGGCCAGGAGCGCGTCGGGGAAACGGGCGGCGATATCATTCAGGATGGACCATTGCATCCCGCCGAGATCGGGCGACCAAAGCTCGGCATCACCAGCGAGTGTCGGCGGGTGGATCAAGTCGACTGCCCCGAGCTCCGAGCCGCGACCGAGGCGCATCAATGCCCAGAGCGCGCGCTGCTGCAACGCGTTGTCCTGCACAAACAAAGTGTCCGCGAGCGCGGGGGCAGCCTGCTCGTCCGCCACAATGCCGAGCGCCACGATCGCGCTGCTCGCGGCCTGGTCGTCATGGCCACGTAGGCTCGCGACGAGCGCCTGCGAAGCTTCTGCACCACCGAGGCGAGCGAGCGCCAAGGCCGCCGCCGAACGTACCATCGGGCTCCGATCGTTTCTCAACAACGCCGCGATCGTCGGTACCTCGCGCGCTTGCTCCGTACCCCCCAGGCCGAGCACGGCGTACGTGCGCACCACGGGCAAGCTGCTGTCGAGCATCTTGTGGAGCTCGTTCAACGCGGAGCGACCGCCCATGCGCGCGAGCGCCCACGCTGCAACATCACGCAAGCGTCGATGAGGTCCCGCTGCGATTGCGGCCAGGCGTGGCGCAAGGTCCTCGGTGGCGACCCAACCGACCGAAAGCAGAGCCCCGCGGCGCACGTCCATGTCGGTGTCGGATTCGGCGAGCGCCAACAGCGGCGCAGCGGCGCCCGGGTGGTGCAGCTGGCTCAAGATGCGTACTGCAGTGCGCCGTTGTTCCGGGTCTTGATCAGAGAGCGCTTCGAGCAGCGGCTTGAGCGCCCGCTTGGCGAGCGCAGCTTGCGCGGGCTGATCGGTGCCGCCAGCCGAGGTCCACGGCTGCGTCACCGCGTCATAGAGCTCGATCACGAGCCGGCGATAGATCGGTCGTTGCGGATGACCAAGGGCGAGCGGCAAGAGCTCGGCCTCCAATGTTGCCAATGAGTTGTCACCCAAGTGCAGCTGGATCGATGCGCGTGCAGCGCGAGCGACCAAGTCGTCGTCCGGGCAGGCGCGCATCACTTGACGCAGGTGTCGATCGGCGTCGGCCGCGTGGCCCCGCGCGAGATGCAGCTCTGCCAGGGCGAAGTACACGTCGAACAGACGCTCATTGAGCTTCACGGCGCGTTCGAACGAGGCGATCGCGGCGTCGATGTTCTGACGCGCGCGGTACAGCTCGCCCAGTCGCTGGTGGGCTTGGGCGTCATCGCTGTTGAGCGCGACTGAACGCTCCGCGTACGCGATCGCCTGATCGTCGCGATAGAGCTGCAGCGCATGGGTCGCCATCTTCGCCAAATAGGATCGTGCGCGGGGCGGATCAGCGAGCAACAGACGCTCCAACATTGCGATCGCTCCCTCGAGATCGCCGCGGCTCGCGAGGATTTGCTCCAGCGCCGTCAGCGCTTCGGTATCGCCCGGCTCGAGCTCCACGATTCGTCGCAACACCTGCTCTGCGAGCCCGCGGAAGTGCACAGACTGCGGAGCCCTGTCGCGTGCGAGTCGCTCGTATCCCTCGGCAAGGAAGCGGCCGGCCTCGGTGTCGTTGGCCTGCGCTTCGCCGGTGATCGAAAACTGGCGCGCGTACTGCGCCAAGCGCTCGCGCAATTGATTGGTGCGGGCCCAGATCGCGATCAGGCGGCGGCGTGCTTCGCGGCGGAGTGCGCGATCTGATGCGGAGAGCTCCATCACGCGCAGCCATTGGGTTGTCGCTTCCTGGTCCCGCCGTGATCGCTCCAATGCTTCAGCCAGGCCGCGTGTTGCTTCCAGATCGTTTTCGTCGAGCTTCAGCGCTTCTCGGTATTCGGTGATCGCCTCCTGAAGCATGTCGTGATCGACCATCAGCTCGCCCAACGTGACGTGCGCCTTGGCTGGTGCGTCACTCACATGGAGAATGCGGCGCCACGTGGCCAACGCGGCGTCACGGTTGCCGCGCGCCATCTGTTCTTCACCGAGCACAACCCAGTGCATCGGGTCGTCGGGAGCAATGCGCGTCAAGAGGGCGAGCTCGTCGGCGGCGCGCTCATGCTCGTTCCAGCGCGTGTACAGCTGCGCCAGCGCTTCATGCAGCCGTGCGTCGCGTGGATGACGTGCGCTGACGCTCGCGAGCATGCTCATCGCCTCGGCGCGCTTTCCAGTTTCCATCAGCAGCTGTGCGAGCTCGATGACGAAACGCGGCTCCTGCGGCGCGGTGCGCACAAGCGCGCGGTACTCCTCGATCACCTCGCTCAAGCGTCCATCGCGCGACAAGAGCGCCACCACTGCCATCCGCACGTCGATCGCGTTCGGGCGCGTGGCGAGCGCGCGTCGATACGCGATCAGCGCTTGTGCCGAGTCGCCGATCTCATCCCATACGCGGCCAAGCAGCACGTGCGTTTCATGGGTTCCGGCGCGTCGCGATAGATCCTGCGCCAGCTCGGGCAATCGTCCCGCGCGTCGGTACGCGTCCAGCAGCGTGGCGTCGATCTCTGCACCGAGGCCGCTCGAGCGCGACACCTTGCGCGCGTGACCTAGCGTTGCGATCGCGGCATCGGCTTGGTCCGCTGCCAGTTGAGCCTTCGCGAGCTCAATCAGCACAGGAGCGAGCACGCGCGGATCACCACGCAGTCGTGCCAAGACGCGCTGATACTCCTCGACTGCGCGACTGTGCTCCCCCTTCGCAGTCAATGCGCGCGCGTACTCTGCGACGAGATAGACACCCCCACCTTCCGACAGGCGCGAGAAGTAGCGTGCGGCGTTGTCGTAGTCATGGGCATCCAACGCGAGCTCGGCCAGCGTGCGCAAGAGCTGCTGCTTCGCTTCCCCGTTCTTCGATGCGGCGACCGCGCGCTCTAACATCGCGTGGGCATCGCGCGGCTTCTGTTGATCGATCAACAACATGCCCATGGCGCGCAGCGCGCTCGGACGGTCGGGCGCAAGCGCAATCGCGCGATCGTAGGCAGCGCGCGCCCCTTCGATCTGATTGCGCGCCCGCTCCACGTCACCCAGCACGACCAGGTAGTCATACGCAGAACGACCACGGGCGATCCGCTCTTCCAGGTCCACCACCAGGCGATCGAGGTTGCCGTCGCGTTGTCGGTACAGATCCAGCAGGCGTTGCAATGCAAACGGTTGATCAGCGTCGTGTGCGAGAACTCCTAGGTAGCGCTCCATCATTGGCGCACGATCGATCGCGGGCGTGGGCCCCGTGTTGTGCGGCGCGCGCGGCGTGCGGCGCGGTGTGGTTTGTGGGCGCGAGTCGCGAGTGATGTCCCAGTCATCCTGCGCAAGCGCGATCGGAGCGACGAGACCTGCGCCGAGCAGCCCAAGCGCGAGGATCACGCAGCGAGCTTGAACCAGTGGTCGTGCCAATACGCGCAACACGCAACCAGGGTAGCAGGCGACACCGCACGGTGCCGCGGCGCGCGTCGGCATCGGGTGGACGGGCCTGCGCTTCCCTGACACCTTCCGGCCCCATGACCGAAGTCTTTTCCGCCGCAGTTCTCGATGCATTGCCCGGCCCGAAGTACACCTCGACGCTGCGGTACGCTGAGCTTTCGCTGCGCGCACCGTGGCCGCGATCACCGACGCTCAAACGTGCCCGCTATGGTTTCCCTGAGGGTTTTCGCGTGGGGTTGCGTTTTCCCACCGCGGCGATCGTGTCCAAGCGCGGGCCACTTCGCTTCGACGATGAGATGGAAGAGGCGTTTGCGTGGTCGCTCGCGGCAGCCGAAGCCTTGGACGTGCGCGTGGCGTTGTTTGCAACCCCGGTCGACGCCACGCCCGGCCCACGCGATCGCGAGCTGCTCACCGCGCTCGTGCGTCGCTTACCGGCAGTCGAAGGCCGCACGTACGTGTGGGCGCCGTCCGGATTGTGGGAGCAGCAGGATGCGGAGCGCTTCGCGGCGGATCTCGGTCTCGTGCTCGCTTGCGACCCGCTTGAGATGACCATTCCGCCGGGGCCGATCGCCTATTGCCGTTTGATGGCGTTGGGAGGTCGCACGCGGTTTTCCGACGCGATGCTGCAGCGCGTGCACGAACGTCTATCGGACGCCGGTACCGAAACCGCGTACGTTGCGATCGACTCTCCGCGATCGTTTGAGCAGGCGACCAATCTCGCACGCATGAGTGGCGAAGAGGCTGCGGCGCCTGCTGGCGAATGAGCCCGTCAGCGCAAGTTGCGCTGAGCCGCGAAGACGCTTTGGTGCTTGGGCGCCTGATTCGTCGTGAGATAGGGCGACTCCAACGTCGACTGGAGGCGATCGAGCGTGACATCGCGCGCGCCGAGCAAGCCCGGGTGCTGCAGCGTCAGGCCGAGTTGGTTGCGCGCAGCAAGTTGCCGAAACGCGGCGCCCGCAGCGTCGAGGTCACCGACTATGCGACTGATCCGCCGGCTGTTCTGACGGTGGTGTTGGACCCCGCCCTGGAGCCGCGCGCTCAAGTCGATGCGTGGTTCAAGACCGCGCGACGTTACTTGCGCGGCGCCGGGCTCGGGGCTGTGCGTGCGGAAGAGACTTTGCGCGACCAAGCGTTTCTAGCGGATGCGGCTGCTCACTTGGAGGACGATCGAACGCCTCTTGAGGAGCAGCTTGCGCTCCTTGCAGATCCTCGCGTGCGGAGATTGATTCCGACAGAGATCGCGCCGACGGGTACGCGGAGCCAGACGGCGCGGCTGCCATACCGCACCTTTCTGGGTCACGGTGCGGCGCGGATCCTGGTGGGCCGAGGTGCCCGGGACAACGACGCGCTGACCACGCGCATCGCCCGGCCCCAAGACATGTTTCTCCACGTGCATGACGCCACCGGTGCGCACGTGATTGTTCCGCGGAACAAGGGCGAGCTCCTGCCGCACGAGCTGCTGCTCGACGCCGCCCACCTGGCGCATCATTTCAGCGCTGCGGCGGCTGAAACGGGTTCCGACGTTGCGTACGTTGAGCGCCGCCACGTGCAGAAGCGCAGGGGGTCGCCCGCGGGGACCGTTCATCTGCTGCGTCAGAAGGTTCTGCGGCTTTCTGTTGAACCAGCCCGCCTGCAGCGCCTTCTCGCCGCCGAGGTGCGCGCATAAAAAAACACCGGTGTGGAGATCCACACCGGTGTCCAAATAACCCCGCTCGCCAGGTCCGCCGTCGACTCGGATTGTGTGGCGTCGACGGCGTGGCCGCGGACGCGACGGCTGAAGGTTCGCGTAGGTCTTACAGCGTCGAGGTGCTGACAGGCGTCGGGCTGAGGAAACTCGGCTCCGATACTGCCGGCGCACTCGGCGCCTTTTTTGCGGACTTCTTAGCCGCCTTTACGACTTTTTTTTTGAGCCCGCAGCGGTCGCCTTCTTGGCCGCCTTGCGCTTGCCGGCCTTCTTCTTGCCAGCCTTCTTC
>JACZCZ010002363.1_pt1 | contig 12416 bp, 8 predicted proteins | sample 8641811 | NCBI WGS metagenome assembly JACZCZ01 (sample SAMN15324610, study PRJNA640507) | soil metagenome | isolation source: intercropping peanut in the first line | place: China: Luxin town, Laibin City, Guangxi Province | collected 2019-07-25 | depth 10cm m | reverse complement strand
CGCCGTCCGGCCGCTACCGCCCGACCGGCGACTCGACGAGCTGTTTCCCGACGGCCGCGACAACATGGACTACCGCCTGCCGCGCCGCGGCCCGTGGCTCTCATGGCGGCGGGTGTTCTTGTTCTCCGGCCGCGTCCTGCACCTCTATCAGCAGCTCGGCTTCACGCCGTTCCGCGAGACCGCAATCAACGCGTGCTTGGGCTGGATCGTGCGGCATCAAGACGCCGACGGCGCTTGGGGCGGCATTCAGCCGCCGTGGATTTACAGCCTCATGGCGCTCAACGTCGAGGGCTACGCGCTCGACCACCCCGTCATGGCCAAAGGCCTCGCCGCCCTCCACTCGCACTGGGCGTACGAGCGCGGCGGCACGCTGCACATTCAAGCGAGCGAATCGCCGGTCTGGGACACGCTGCTGGCCTTGCTCGCCATGCAGGACTGCGAGCGCGAGTTCACGCCCTCGATGATGCGCGCGCTCGACTGGGTGCTCGCCAACGAAGTTCGTTATGCCGGCGACTGGGCCAAGAAGGTCAAAGGCGTCGAGCCGAGCGGCTGGGCGTTCGAGCGCGCCAACCTGCACTATCCCGACATCGACGACACAGCCGTCGCATTGATCGTGCTCGCGCGCTTGCCGCGGCACATGCTCGACGAGCCGCGCATTCGCGCCACGATCGACCGCGCGCTCGGTTGGACGCTCGCGATGCAATCGAGCAGCGGCGGTTGGGCCGCGTTCGACAAGGACAACGACCGCCAGATCATCACGAAGATTCCGTTCTGCGATTTCGGCGAGGCCCTCGACCCGCCGTCGGCCGACGTCACGGCGCACGTGCTCGAAGCGCTCGGGTTGCTCGGCTTCGATCGCAATCATTCGGCGGTGAAGCGCGGCCTCGCCTTCATCAAGTCCGAGCAAGACCCCGACGGCAGCTGGTTCGGCCGCTGGGGCGTCAATCACATCTACGGCACGGCAGCGGTGCTGCCGGCGCTCGCCGCGATCGGCGAGGACATGTCGCAAGCGTACGTGCGCAAAGCCGCCGATTGGCTCGTCGCGCACCAGAACACGGACGGCGGCTGGGGCGAAACGTGCGCGTCGTACATGGACGACAGCTTGCGGGGTCGCGGGCCGAGCACGGCGTCGCAAACGGGCTGGGCGCTGCTGGCGCTCGTGGCCACCGACAGCCGCGACTACGAGCGCGCGATCCGCCGCGGCCTCGGCTTCTTGATCGACACGCAGCGCGACGACGGCACGTGGGAAGAGCCGTACTACACCGGAACGGGCTTCCCGGGCTACGGCTTCGGCGCGCGCATGGACTTCCGCGACCAAAAGACGCGCGAGCGGATCGCGCAAGGCACGGAGCTGCAGCGCGGCTTCATGCTGAATTACAACCTATATCGCCACTACTTCCCGCTGATGGCGCTCGGGCGCGCGCGCAAGTTCTTGGCCGACTGATTGCCGCCGGCCGGCGCGGCAGGGAGCTTCAGCCGAAGTTTTTTTCGAGCGCCTGCTCGATGTCGGCGATGAGATCGTCGACATGCTCGATACCGACGGCGAATCGCACCGTGCTGTCGGTCAGCCCCGCGCGCGCCTGCTCGTCGGCCGAAAGATCGGTGCCGAGATAGAGCCGGCACGGCGCGACCAGCGACTCCGTCGAGCCCAAGCTCGCCGTCGTCGTGAACAGCTCGAGCGCATCGATGAATGCCCACGTGCGGTCCTTGTCGGCGGCGAGATCGAACGACAACACGCCGCCGAAGTCCGTCATTTGCTCGCGCGCAAGCGCGTGGCCGCGATCGCTCGGCAGGCCGGGGTAGTAGACCTTCGTCACTTCCTTGCGTTTCGAAAGCCACTCGGCGATCGCAAGCGCGTTCGCGGAATGCCGCTCGTAGCGCAAGTAGTACGTCTTGAGCCCGCGCGTAACGAGAAACGCCACGCCGGGATCGAGCACGGAGCCCATGTTGACGGCGAGCGGCTTGATCGCGCGGATGCGTTTCGCGTCGCCGATGACGATGCCGCCCATGGCATCGCCGTGGCCGTTCGCATACTTCGTGAGGCTGTGCACGAAGTAGTCGAGCTCGTAGCGGCCGTGGTTGTGCAGCCCGGCGAAAGTATTGTCGAGCACGGTGACGACGTCGTGCTGCTTCGCGAGCTTCGTGATCGCGGCGAGGTCCGGCACCTGCAGCATCGGATTCGTCGGCGCCTCGAACAGCACTAGCTTCGTGTCGTCCTGCGCGAACGCCTGCTCGATGCCGGCGAGATCGTGCACGCTCAACATCGTGTGCTCGATACCCAGCTTCGCCAGGAACCGGCGCACCGCGACGCGATTCGGCCGATAAGACTCGACGAAGATGATCACGCGGTCGCCGGCTTCGAGATTGCCGAGCAGCGCGAGCCAGATCGCTGCCATGCCGGAGCCGACGGCGATCGCATCGTCGCGGTCTTGAAGCTCGGCAGCCAAGAGCTCGAGCTCGCGAGTTGTCGGATTGCTGTCGCGCGTGTAGTCGAAGCCGTGCTCTTTCGCTTCCGCTGTCAGCGAGGCGGCGATCGTCGGATACGTGAACTTGACGGTCTGGAACACGGGCGAGACGACGGCGTCGTTGCCCGTGCGCAGCTTGACCTCTTTCGGATGCGTGACTCGAGTCTGCTTCTTCATGGCCGCACCCGCGGATCAACTACAGCTTCGCGAGCGCCTCGCGCAGATCTGCAACCAAGTCCTCGGCATCCTCGACGCCCACGGACAGGCGCACGAGACCGTCCGTGATACCGACGCGCAATCGCTCGGCAGGCTCGACGACCGCGTGCGTCATCGTGACCGGGTGCGTGATCAGCGTCTCGACCGAGCCCAGGTTCTCCGCGAGCGTGCACAGCTTCACGGAATCCATGAGCTTCTTGCCTGCCTTGACGCCGCCTTCGACCTCGAACCACAGCATCGCGCCGAAGCCGCTGGCCTGCTGTTTCGCGAGCGCGTGCTGCGGGAAGCTCTCGAGACCCGGATAGCGGACCTGCGTGACCTTGGGGTGTTGCTCGAGGAACTCGGCGATCACTTGCGCGTTCGCGGCTTGGCGCGCGAGGCGCAACGACAGAGTCTTCGTGCCTTGCAGCGTCAGCCACGCGACGAACGGCGACATGATCACGCCCGTTGCGTTCTGATGAAAGCGCATCTTCTGATCGAGCTCGGCGCTGTCGCAGATGACGGCGCCGCCCGTGGTCGCGTTGTGGCCGTCGAAATATTTCGTCGTGCTGTGCACGGAGACGTTGGCGCCGAGCTCGAGCGGACGCTGGAAGAACGGCGTCAGGAACGTGTTGTCGACGGCGTGCACGATGCCGTGCTCGCGGGTGATCTTGGAGATGGCCGCGATGTCCGTGAGCTTCAGCGTCGGATTCGCCGGCGTCTCGGTGAACACGAGCTTCGTGTTCTTGCGCACGGCTTTGCGGACCGCATCCGGATTCGCAGTGTCGACGAAGCTGAACTCGACGCCGTAGCGCGCGTAGATCTTCGTCGCGAGCCGGTACGTGCCGCCGTACGCCACGTCGGAAATGATCGCGTGATCGCCGGCCGACAGCGTCGCCTGAAACACGACCTGCTCCGCGGCCATGCCCGTGGAGTAGCACGTGCAGCCCACGCCGTTCTCGAGGGCGGCGATCTTTTGCTCGAGCGCGCGCACGGTCGGGTTGCCGCTGCGCGAGTACGAAAAGCCCTTCGACAGGTACTGATCGACGGACTCCTGCACGAACGTCGTCGACTGGTAGATGGGCGTCAAAATGGCGCCGGTCACGGGATCGGGCGTGACTCCGGCATGAACTTGCTTGGTCGTGAAGCCCATCGGCTTGCTCCGCATAGGACACTGAATAAATGAGGCGGGGATGATACCGGAAAGCCCACCGACGGGCATTGGCACGGCAGCCGCGAGTACAATCCGCCAACTAGCGTTGTTTTAGGGGACACCATGCGCCGCCTCGCCTTGCTCGTCGCCATCGCTTCATTGGGCCTCGCCGGCACTGCAGTCGCCGAGCTCTCACCGCCGAACGCGGCCGGCGTCGCGATGGGTCATCTGCATTACGTCGTACGCGACGTTGCCGCGAACAAGGCATTTTGGGTCGCGCTCGGCGGGCGCTCGGTGCTGTTCAACGGCACGACGGAAGGCATCGTGTTCCCCGACGTCGTCGTGCTGCTGCGGCAAGGCGAGCCGACTGGCGGCACGCAGGGCTCCGTCGTCAATCACGTGGCGTTCCGCGTGAAGTCCGTCGCCGAGCTCGAGAAGGCGGGCTTCGAGGTCGAATACAACGAGCAGTACCCCGGCGTCGTCTCCGTGCACACGCCCGAGGGCGAGCGCATCGAGCTCTTCGACGACGGGCTTGCGACGAACCTGGGCTTCACGTTCGACGACGGCCGCAGCGATGCGGCGGCCGAGCGTCACAATCGCAAGATCGAGGTGCCGATCATCGCGCATCACGTGCACATCAACGTGCCGGCCGATCAAGTCGACGACGTCAAAGAGTGGTACGCGACGCATTTCGGCGGCGTCCGGGGCAAGCGCTGGCGTTACGACGCCGTGGACTTGCCCGGCATCAACATCAACATCTCGGCTGTCGATGCCGCACAAGCGCCGACGCGCGGCCGCATGCTCGATCACATCGGCTTCGAGGTGACGGACCTCGAGGCGTTCTGCAAGAAGCTCGAGGCTGCGGGCATCGAGTTCGACCGGCCGTACGGCACGCTGCCGTCGGGCTTCAAGCTCGCGTTCCTGACCGACCCGTGGGGCACGTACATCGAGCTCACGGAGGGCCTGCGCGACTTGTAGCGCGCGCTCCCTCGCCTTTCCCCGGACCCGCGGTTCGCGTCGCTGCGCCGCGCCGCGCGCACGTGCACGTCTAAACCGCTCCTCGAGCCCGGTCGGCGGCTCTACAGCGTTACTCCACGCAATCTGCAGGCGATCTCCATGGCCGGCACGCCGGTCGTTTTGGAAAAGTCGCTCGCGAATCCCCAACGGATCGCAGGAGCTCCCATGAAACCGTGTTTAGCAGCCTCCGTAATCGGCACCCTTGCCGCCTTGACGACCGCCGGCGCCGCAGCGCACTACCCCGAGCCGAGCGGCGCGCCCGGCCCGGCCAATCGCATCGTCGGCCTCTGGAGCACGGAGGCGGCCGTCGCCCCGTGCAAGCCGCCGCCGGGCGCGCCAAGCACGCCGGGCACCCCGATTCAGAACACGCTCTTGTTCAACGCCGGCGGAACCGTCGTCGAAAGCCCGCGTTTCCCCCCGGGTGGCGCTCCGAACGTCGCCGGTGTCCCCGGCGTCTACCAACGTGGGTTGGCGTTCGGTACCTGGTCGTACGATCCCCGCCGACGAACCTACTTCCTACACTTACAGTTCGATAACTACGTCGACAACCGTTACCACGGCTACTCCACCGTCAACCGTGAGATCGCACTCACGAAGGACGGTCTGCTCGGCACCGGGCCGGTTCGCTCGGCGCGCTTTACGGCCGACAACAAGCTCATGGGCGAAGTGTGTGGTGACGCGATGTCCACGCGCCTCTAGCGGGGGTACGTCGATGAAGCAACTGTGCTTGACGACGGCCGCCCTGCTCGTGATGGCGTTAGCGGGCTGCGACCATGGCTCGAGCCTCTCGGGCGGCGCGAGCACGCCGCCCGTTGACCTCGGGATGCGGGTGACCGACGTCACCCACACGCCGATCTCGGGAGCGGTGGTGACGATCGCCAGCGGCAACGCATTGTTCGAGTCGATCACCAATGCTGAAGGGCGAGCCTCGCTGGCAGGCGCGCCTAGCGGCGACGTGACGGTCTCGGTCGAAGCGGCGGGTTTCGAGACTTTGACGTTCGCCACACGGTTTCCCGAGGGGGCGCGCAGCGTGTCGCTACATGCGGAGGGGGAATGGGCCATCGCGCGCCCGATCTCGCTCGGCGCCCGCATGCTCGGGCGCGCGAGCGACGGCAGCACGCTGACCTTCTCCGTCGACGTGGCGGTAGTCGGCCCGAGCTCGGCCGCGATCGAGAACCTGACGAGCGCGCACTTCGAGGTGTTGGAGATCGATTGCGGCTGGAGCGGCCCGCGCGATTGCGCGTCCGACGCCTCCGGCAAAGCAAGCGCCGACGGCGGCCGATTCGGCCCCGACGGCGGCGCCCTGTCCTTCGGGCTGCAGCCGCCATCGACTCGACGTCCGTACGTCGTCGGCGTGCTCGCAGAACGCAGCAGGGCGATGGGCGGTGCGGAGTGGCGAGCCGCTGGCCTAAAGGCGTTTTTCGGGGCGCTCGGCGGTAACGATCAAGCGAGCCTCGCCGCCGTCGAATCAATCGGCGGCACCCCGACGCTGACGGCGCTTGGGCCGTTCACGAGCGATGGCCGCACCTATTTCGACGCCATCGACGGTCTAGCGGGCTCCGAGGCCGAGCCGCCGGTCATCCTCTCGAGTCTCAGCGAATCGATACGCCGTGCAGCGGCAGCTCGCGACAGCGCCCCGACGCCGGTCGACGCGACGGTCCTCGTGATCGCAACCGAGTCACTCACTGTCGCCGAGTCCGACGCCATCACGGCGCTCGCTCGGCAGCTCGGCGTGCGCGTCAGCGCCGTCGTCTCGTACAACTGGGGTTTACCCGAAGCCGCCGTTCGCACGGGAGGCTTCGTCGCCGAGTTCGGCGATTCGCGCCAGCTCGGGCCCATATTCGGCGCCATGGACTCGTTGCTCGCAGGCACGCTGCCCTACTATCGCCTCGAGTTCCGCATCAAAGGAAAACCCGGTGTATTCGTCGCGGGCGGCAATGCGAAGGTGCGGCTCAGAGTGCGCGTGCCGACGCCGCTACCCAGCCACGGCACGGTGATCGCGTTCGACGTGCCGATCGATTCTTAAGGCACCCGCTCGTCGGGCGCACAGCCGCAGCGGCGGAGCAACACGTCGTAGCGCGGATCGTCGCGCAGCGGCCGCAGGCTCGGGTCCGTCGGCAGCCCGAGTAGGCCGAGGTCACGCGCTTCGACGGCCCGATCCAACGCCGCGAACGCGGCGTCCGTCTCTCCGAGCAATGCATGCATGACCGCGAACGTGTACGAAGGAACATATTGATGAGTCGCCCGCTCCGTCACGTCCGTGAGCAGCGCTCGTATCTCTTCGGTGCGGCCAAGCTCGGCCAAAATGCGAGCGCGGGCTCCGTAGGTCAACGAATGGCCGTCCGAGAGCCGTGCCGCGTCGGTGTACGCTCGCAATGCGCCTTCCTTATCGCCCAATGCGTTGCGCGCAGAGCCGAGATAGTAATGGCCGAGCCAAAACTCCGGAGCGATCGCGATCGTCTGAGTCGCGAACTCGAGCCCTCCGACGGGGTCGCCGGCCGCGAGGGCCACGTTCGCGGAGTTCGCAAACGCCAGCGCGTACGTCGGGTCGAGCTCGCGTGCGCGACGCATCATCTCCGCCGCTTCGACGGGCGCGTCGCTCATCAGCGATACGCCGAGCAACATGTGGGCTTGAGCATCGTTCGGATCGACCCCGATCGCAGCTCGCGCAGCCTCCTGCGCCGCGCGGCTATCGAGATCTGCAAACAGGCTGTAGTAACCGACGGCGTAGCGGGTCTCGACGAGCTCCGGGCCCAGCCGCTCCGCGCGCCGCAGGGCGTCGAGCGCAATCGGCTTCATGACGGTGGGCGCGGTGTCCGCCGTACGCACGGACGTGATCGCCGCGAATGCGAGACCCGCCCACGCCAGCGCGTAGTCGGGGTCCTCTTTCGTGGCCTCCTCGAAATACTGCAGCGCGCGTCGCGTGGAAGCAGGCGTGAGCCGGCTCCACTCGTATCGGCCTTGCAGATAAAGCAGGTAGGCGGCTGGGTTCTGCGTTTGCCGGCGGTCGATCGCTGCAGCCACCTCGGGGGACAACCGCAACCTGATCTGCTCCGCGATCGCCACGCTGAGCTCGCGCTGCAGACCGAGCGTGTTCGTAAGCTCGCGGTCGAGCGTCGTCGCCCAGATCTGCTCGCTATCCAGCGTACGGAGGAGCCTCGACGTCACTCGCACGCGGCCGCCGTCGATGCGTAACGAGCTCTGCACGATGAGATCAACGCCGAGCTGGCGGCCGAGGTCGGCAACCGGGAGCACGGACGTCTCGGTCGGTCTCGCGACTGTGCCGACCACGCGCACGCGCTCGGGGTCGATCCGCGCGAGCGATGTGCTGGTGTCCTCGGCTAGGCCGGCCGCGAGGTACGCAAGGCTGGCGTCGCCGGTGAGGTTGTCGAAGGGCATCACCGCGATTCGGACCGTCTGCGCCGGGGGGCCCGGGCCTAGCCACGCGAGCAGCGCAGCTCCGATGGCGAGCGTGCCGGCGATGACGACCGCCACACGCATTGCTGCTTGCCGACGCGGCGGCGGCAGGCTTGCCAGCGCATCGGGCAGCGATTCCGCCGCCGCCGGAACGTCGGCGCTCACCGCGGTGACCGCCGCAACGAACCGGTACCCGCGGCCCGGCACCGTTTCGATGAACGTCGGCGTCTCCGACGAATCGCCCAGCGCGGCGCGCACTTTGCGCACGAGCGTGTTGAGGCCCGAATCGAAGTCGATGATGACCTTCGGCGGCCACAGCGCGGCGATGATTTCCTCGCGACGAACCAACCGGCCCGGCTGCACGACGAGCAGAGCCAGGAGGTCGAGCGGACGACGCTCGAGCTTGACGAGCTCGTCGCCGCGCCGGAGCTCGAATGCCTCGAGGTCCAGCTCGAAATCGCCGAAGCGATACTTCTTCATCCCCCGCCCTGTTGGCCCCCTCATTACGCGAGCAAGATTATTCCATGAGTTTCATGCCTTGGGTTTTGGCGCGGTGGCTCGGCTACCCCACCGTCATAATGTTGTTACCGCTTGCGGCTCGCGGCCAGTCGCCCATCGATCCGCAACAAGGTGTCGAGGAGTTCGTCGTAACGGCGCGGAAGGTGCCCGAGGCACTGTCGCGCGTTCCCGCGAGCATCCAAGCCGTTTCCGGAGAGTTCCTCGACCGGCGCAACCTGTCGAGCCCCTACGACATGCAGTTCGAGGTGCCGGGGCTCGTACTGAACAATCGCGGGATGTTCGGCGCCGGTCTCGCGCTGCGCGGCGTCACCGACGAGGGCGGCGGCACGCTGGCAATCGCGCCGCACATCAACGGCGTCTATCTCGGGCGGTCGAATGCCGCGGTGGCAAGGCAGTTCGACGTGGAGCGCGTCGAGGTCGTCAAAGGACCGCAAGGCACTCTGTACGGACGAAACGCGACGGGCGGGTCCATCAACGTCGTCACGCGCGCGCCGGCGGACGAGCTTGAGGCCCAATTCACGGTTTCGGCGGGCAGCTTCGACACGGCAACGGCGCGGGCCGAAGTGAACGTACCCGGCGAGACCATCGCAGCGCGCTTTGCGTTTGCCGGCGCGGACGGCGACGGGTTCATCCGCAACTCCGTCGACGACCGGCGATTCGCGGCGGAGGACTACACCGCCCAGCGCGCGTCTCTTCGCACTCGACCGACGGCCGCGCTCCGTGTCGACGTGATGGCTCAACGTGTCGACGACGACGGCGCGAGCGGAGAGCTGTGGCTACCGCGCAAGGATCGTTTGCCCGACCCGAACGACATTCACTTGACGACGGTGACGCTCGACGATCCTCATCTCTTCGCGACGAACGACTTCGTCGGCGTCGACGCCACGTACGAGCTCGATCGGCTGACGCTTCGCTCCATCACTGGCTACGCACGCAACGAGACGGACGCGCTCGACGACTGCGCCGGAATTGCGCAGTTGCAGGGGTGCGTGCGCGGCGTCCGTCCGCTTCGGTACGAGCAGCGAAGCCAAGAATTGCGCCTTCAGTCGAGCGTCGAGGAGCCTCTGCGCTGGCTGCTCGGTGTGTTCTACTTCGAAGCCGACGAGCTGCAGCGCTTTCACTTCCTCGTGCCGGGCATCGCGCCTGTCCCGGTCAACGACTACACCGCGACGTCCGCCGAAACGTCGTACGCCGTCTTCGGCGACGTGACGCGCGCGCTCGGCGACCGCTGGCGCGTGAGCGGCGGGCTACGCTTGAGCCGCGACGAAGACCGAAGCGCGAGAGTCGGCACCGGCACAGCCGACGCCGCCTCGGCGGCTGCCAGCGGCTCTTGGGAAGACGCTTCGTGGCGCGTGGGGTTCGAGCTCGATGCCGCCGAGGGCTTGCTGCTCTACGCGAACGTATCGACGGGTTTCAAGAGCGGCGGCTCGACGACCGAGCTCTTACCCAACGGCGAGTTCGACTCGTACGCCCCCGAGCGCCTCCTGTCGTACGAAGCCGGCGTGACCTTTGCACTGCCGGGGCGGCGTTCGACGTTGCGCGCGAGCGCGTTCGACTACGATTTCGAGGACATGCAGGTCCGCACGATCGCCGTGCTCGAGAATCGCGTGACGTCCGTCATCGATAACGCCGCGGCTGCACGCATCCGCGGGCTCGACGTCGCCGCGGCGACGCAGATCTCCGGTCGCGTGAGCTTGTCCGGCGGGCTCGTGTGGCTGCCGACCCGCGAGTTCGTCGAGTTCGTCACGGCGAGCGGCGCGTCGCTGGCCGGGAACGACGTCAGCATGGCGCCGGAGTGGTCCGCGTCGGTGTCGGTCGGCTACCGCGCGCCGCTGGCGGGACGCGGAGAGCTCTCCGCCGAGCTCGATCTCGCCTATCGATCGGAGTTCTACTTCACCAAGGAAAACGACGCGATCGCGCGCCAAGACTCTTTTGGGCTGGTGAATCTACTGGTCCGCTTCGACTCGTTGACGGCGGGTTGGCACGTCTTCGCGGCGGTGCGCAACCTGCTCGGCACGGACTATTTCAATCAGGCGCTGATTCAATCGGCGCCCGGACAGCCCAGGCGCTATGAAGTCGGGTTCGGTTGGCGCCACTGATCGTGCTCACTCGCCATTCGACGAATCGGCTTTGCGCTTCGCGACCGCTTGGCGTAGCACGTACTCGATCTGACCGTTGACGCTGCGCAGCTCGTCTGCCGCCCATCTTTCGAGCTCTTTCCAGAGCTCGGGCGGCAGACGAAGCAGGAACGACTTGCGTTCTTCCGCCACGAATCAGCTGTACAGCGTGCCGGTGTTGATGACGGGCGCCGCCTCTTCGGTGCCGCAGAGCACGACGAGCAAGTTGCTGACCATCGCAGCCTTGCGCTCCTCGTCGAGCTTCACGACGTCCTTCTTCGTGAGCTCGTTTAGCGCCATCTCGACCATGCTGACGGCGCCGAGCACGATCTTCTCGCGCGCCGCGATGACGGCCTCGGCCTGCTGACGGCGCAACATCGCGGGCGCAATCTCCGGCGCGTACGCGAGGTGCGTGAGCCGTGCTTCCTCGACGATGACGCCGGCTTTCGCCAGCCGTTCCTCGAGCTGCTTCTTGAGCTCGTGCGCCACCTCGTCGCCGCTGCCGCGCAGCGTGGCCTCGTGCTCCTCGCCGAGATCGTAGGCGTACAGGCTCGCGATCTTGCGGATCGCAGCCTCGCTCTGCACTTGCACGTAACTCTCGTAGTCCTCGACGTCGAACACGGCCTGCGCGGTGTCATCGACGCGCCACACGACGACGGCCGCGATCTCGACGGGGTTGCCGCGCTTGTCGTTGACCTTCAACGTCTGACTATTGAAGTTGTGCACGCGCAAAGAGAGCTTGGTCTTCAGCGTCGCGTGCTTCGTATCGGAGACCGACAGCGGGCCGAGCTTCACCTTTTGCCCGACGGGCGCCGAGCCCGGTGCCGTGCCGCGGCTGCGCGCGTAGAGAGGGTTCGCCCAGTGAAAACCGCTATTGCGCACCGTGCCTTTGTACGCGCCGAACAGGATCAACACACGCGCCTCGTTCGGCTCGAGCGTGAAGAACCCGAAGCAGGCGAACACGCCGAGCGCGATCATGAGCAGCGCCGTCCAAATCCGGAGGCCGATTTGCACCGGCGACAGCACCTGCGCATCGGGCAGGCCGACCGAAAGGAACACGGCCACGGCCGCAATGAACCACAGCGCGACGAGACCGAGAGCGAGCCAGCCGTTGAGTGCGGCGCGATTGCGCTCGACGGTGTGGTGCGAACGGGGCGCGGCCATAGGGGTTCTCCTTCGTTGTGATATGTAAGTGATATCACCACGAAATCACGGGACGCGTCAATGCGCCTCCGGCTCGCGCCGGCTGCGCAGGCGACGTGATTTGACTTAACGGCGGGCTGGGCGGGCCAGAAAGGCCGCGAGCGTGAGCAAGGCGAAGGAGCAAACCCAGACGAAGTAGCCGCTCTCGAGCTGCCGGCTTTCCTCGCCCATCGAGGTCGGCCAATGCAGGTTCAACAACGTCGCGCCCGCCGCCAGCCAGAGCACCAGCTTCCAGCTCCGCTCGCGCGCGACGACAAGCCAGACGGAGAGGGGCGCAGACGGGACGAGCCGCAGCGGGCTCCCGCCCCAGCGGGGGAGGGGGAATCCCGG